>Ga0194110_10008781_pt1 | contig 11443 bp, 10 predicted proteins | sample TA2Kig1200mmetaG_FD_146192 | JGI IMG/M metagenome (GOLD analysis project Ga0194110, IMG submission 146192) | Freshwater microbial communities from Lake Tanganyika, Tanzania - TA2015032 Kigoma Deep Cast 1200m | ecosystem: Environmental > Aquatic > Freshwater > Lake | place: Tanzania: Lake... | reverse complement strand
CGTTTAAAACCATAAGTTACTTGTTGCTGTCCGCCAAGAACCATATTGGGGTCAAATTTAGAAGTAAATTGGAGTTCACCGTCAATATCATCATAGATTATTTTAATTAAGTTATACAAATCATCATTAGGCGTTTCAATATTTAATCCGAGTTCATCCCTTGCTTCTCTACGATGAATTGTATAATCATGACTTCCTGATTCGCTACAAAGGAAGTTTACAATTCTATCTACCGTTTCTTCTTCAATAATTTGACCTGTAATTAATCTCCGCGCTAGCATTTTTATTTGACTTCTCGCCCTGTAAACTTGTCCAAGTACAAGAGGATGAATTTTTTCAGAGAGAGTGGTTAGAACTGACGTTAAATTCTCAGGACCCTCAATTTTTAATTCTCCTTGAGCTAATTCCAAAAACCCTTTTATGGCTTCCACGCTTACAGGAACCCTTGCGTCTGGTGCCCCTCCAGGGACTTGGGGATTAAGAGGAGTATTCACGCTTGGATCTATTGGCCCAAGCGTAGCCTGTTTAGTCATTACAATAGAATTTGCGCCTAAACAAATCAATGTCCCAGCGCTATGAGCTTTTGAAGGTATGATCACTTCAAAGGTATCGCAAAATTGCTTAATTAGGTTTACAAAACTCCAAGCGGCTAATGTCACCCCCCCTCGTGTATAAAGGTAAAGGGAAATTTTTGGAGTTGGTCCAATTCTATCTAAGTGATTAACGAAGAAATCATAGACTTCCGGATGGATTTGGGTTTCCAAGCCAGGACGATCACCGGTAATATAAACCAGGACTTTTGACCCGCGCTTCTGCTCTAATTCCAGGTATAAGGCTTTGCGGTCAATATACATTAACCATGCCCCTCTTGACTATATAATTTAGTTATCGAAGGGAAATTTACCATATCATCAATCGCCTTTTTCGTCAAATTTTTTCAACTATCAACATACAAAATTTAAAACAGGTGAGATAGAATTCAACATTTATTTCTCAGTCGGTTCTCCAGACTTGTAGTAATTATTGACCAATGTAAGAAAATTTTTGACATCAAAATCAGAAATAGTCCTATTCCCGTTTCTTTCCCGCCTGCCATATTCTAACCAGGTAGGTCATTTATTCCCTTTTTTTCACAAACGGAAGTATAATTATCTGTCGAATTTGCCTTGGCCTGACTAAAGCTTCGTAACCATTAGTAAAAATGGAGAGTTTAGATGAACTGGCTAGTGCGCGCGTTCAGCACCTCGGTGGGCAAAAAGCAGCTCATGGCGGTGACCGGCATGCTGTTTCTGTTGTTCCTGGGAACTCATCTGGCCGGCAACCTGAGCATCTACGGCGGCAGGGAATCCTTTAACGCCTATGCCCACGGCCTCCATCAACTGGGGAAAATCCTGGTGGTGGCGGAAATCGGCCTGGTGGTCTGCCTGGTTGTCCATGTCTTTCTGGCGGTGTTATTGTTCTTGGAAAACCGCCGGGCCCGGCCCGTCAAATACGCAGTGGACAAAAGCGGCGGCAACGGCCGCACCTTCTCTTCGGTGACCATGCCCTACACCGGGCTGCTCATCCTGGTGTTCGTCATCGTACACCTGGCCGGGTTTTCCCACCACCTCGTGGACCAGTCACGCCGGACTATTTTTCAGATCGCCGGCGGCATTTTTGCCAGCCCCCTGTGGCTCATCTTTTATGTCTTTTCCATGATCGTGGTGGCCCTGCACGTGCGCCACGGCCTGTGGAGCGCCTTCCAGTCCATCGGCCTCAACCACCCCAAGTACCTGCCGTTCATCCGGGGTCTGAGCCTGGCCTATGCCATCCTGGTGGGGGTGGGTTTCGGCCTGCTGCCCATAGTGATCCGGTTCATGGCCTGAGGAGATTAACTAATGAAACTGGACAGCCAAATTCCGGGGGGGCCGCTGGAGACCAAGTGGGATCGTCACCGCTTCGACCTGAAACTGGTCAACCCGGCCAACAAGCGCAAATACGACATCATCGTGGTGGGCACCGGCCTGGCCGGCGGCTCGGCCTGCGCCGCGTTGGCGGAGCTGGGTTACAACGTCAAGGCCTTCTGCCTCCAGGACAGTCCCCGGCGGGCCCATTCCATCGCGGCCCAGGGCGGCATCAACGCGGCCAAGAACTATCCCAATGACGGGGACAGCATCTGGCGGCTGTTTTACGACACCATCAAGGGGGGCGACTTCCGGGCCCGGGAGGCCAATGTTTACCGCCTGGCCCAGGTGAGCAACCTGATCATTGACCACTGCGTGGCCCAGGGGATTCCCTTCGCCCGGGAGTACGGGGGCTTGCTGGCCAACCGCTCCTTCGGCGGGGCCCAGGTCGCCCGGACCTTTTACGCCCGGGGGCAGACGGGCCAGCAGCTCTTGCTCTGCTGCTACCAGGGCATGATGCGCCAGGCGGCCGCGGGCCAGATCAAGATGTTCCCCCGCCGGGAAGTGCTGGAACTGGCGCTGGTGAACGGCCAGGCCCGGGGCCTAGTGGTGCGGAACCTCATCACCGGCGCCATCGAAAGCCACGCGGCCCACGCGGTGGTCCTGGCCACCGGCGGCTACGGCAACGTCTTCTACCTGTCCACCAACGGCGTCGGCGGCAACGTGGGCGCGGCCTGGCGGGCTTATAAGAAAGGCGCCGGGTTCGCCAATCCCTGCTTCACCCAGATCCATCCCACCTGCATCCCGGTGCACGGCGCCTACCAGTCCAAGCTCACCCTGATGAGCGAGAGTTTGCGCAACGACGGCCGGGTTTGGGTCCCCAAACAGCCGGGAGATAAGCGGCCCCCCCTGGAAATCCCCGAATCGGAGCGGGACTACTACCTGGAGCGCATCTACCCCAGTTTCGGCAATCTGGCCCCCCGGGACATCTCTTCCCGGGCCGCCAAGCGCATGTGCGACGAGGGCAAGGGCGTGGGCCCCACCGGGCTGGCGGTCTATCTGGACTTTTCCGACGCCATCGGGCGCCTGGGCCGCAAAGAAATCGAATCCCGCTACGGCAATCTCTTCCAGATGTACCACAAGATCGTGGACCAGGACCCCTATGAGGTTCCCATGATGATCTATCCGGCGGTGCACTACACCATGGGCGGGCTGTGGGTGGACTACAACCTGATGAGCACCATTCCCGGGCTGTTTGTCCTGGGAGAGGCCAACTTCTCCGACCACGGGGCCAACCGCTTGGGGGCCAGCGCTCTGATGCAGGGCCTGGCCGACGGCTATTTCGTCATCCCTTACACCATTGGAGGGTACTTGGCCGGCGCCACGTTCCCCGAGGTCAGCGCCTCGCATGCAGCCTTCCACGAGGCCGAAGCGGTGGTCCAGGCCCGCACGGCCAAGCTCCTGGGCATCAGGGGCAAACGCACCGCGGCCAGTTTTCACCGGGACCTGGGGCTGATCATGTGGGAATACGTGGGCATGGGCCGCCGCGACGCGGGGCTGGAAAAGGCCCGGCGGCTCATCCGGGAACTGCGGGGCGAGTTCTGGGACAACCTGCTCATCCCCGGCACGGACAAAGAGCTGAACCAGAACCTGGAGCGGGCCGGCCGGGTGGCGGACTTCCTGGAGTTCGCGGAGCTGCTGGCCATTGACGCCCTGGCCCGGCGGGAATCCTGCGGCGGCCACTTCAACGAGGCCTTCCAGTACGAGGACGGCGAATCCAAGCGGGACGACGTAAACATGTGCCACGTGGCGGTGTGGGAATACGCCGGGGAAGGCCAGGAACCTGTCTTTCATACAGAGCCGCTGGTGTATGAGAATGTCAAGTTGGCGGTGAGGAGTTACAAATGAGCGGCAAGAGCCTCAACCTGACCCTTAAAATCTGGCGCCAGAAAGGCCCTGAAGATAAAGGACATTTTGAAACTTACCGGGCGGAAAACATCTCCCCTGACGCCTCGTTTTTGGAAATGCTGGACATCGTCAACGAGCAATTGGCGGAGGACGGGAAGGACCCCATCGCTTTTGACCACGACTGCCGGGAGGGCATCTGCGGCATGTGCGGCTGCGTAGTGGAGGGCCGCCCCCACGGGCCGGACCGGGAGACCACGTTGTGCCAGCTTCACATGCGGCGGTTTCCCGACGGGGCCACCCTGACCATTGAGCCTTACCGGGCAAGGGCCGTTCCGGTGATCAAAGATTTGGTGGTGGACCGGGGCGCCCTGGACTTCCTCATCCAGGCCGGAGGGTTTGTTTCCGTGAACACCGGCCAGGCCCCGGAGGCCAATTCTCTGCCCGCGGGCCGGGACGACGTGGAGCGGGCCATGGACGCCGCGGCCTGCATCGGCTGCGGCGCCTGTGTGGCCGCCTGCCCCAACGCTTCAGCCATGCTCTTCGTCAGCGCCAAGGTCTCGCACCTGGCGCTTCTCCCCCAGGGCCGCCCCGAAGCCGCCCGGCGGGCCCTGTCCATGGTGGCGGAGATGGACGCCCTGGGCTTCGGCAACTGCACCAACCACCGGGAATGCGAAGTGGAATGTCCCAAGGGCATCACCATCGGCAACATTGCGCGCCTTAACCGGGAATTCTTCAAAGCTGCTTTGGGGTCTTATGAACAAATTCCCTCAACCCCAGTTTCCCCGGGAAAAAGCAAGCGCGGCGGGGAATAATACAGTTTTCGGTTTTCGGTCTTCGGTAAAGATAATTACGGATTATCAATAAGTTACAGATTCAGTTTGTTGCACTTGAAAGAGAAAATGGTATAATAGGGGTCGCCTTACAACCCGGTTTATTTTGCTCTGAAAAGTTTCTAGGGTGCGCACGGCGCCATAACAATTGGGAACTTGCCCATACAATTGGTGGGGCAGGCCTCCACACCCGCCCCCGCCCCCATGAAAAAGTGAGGGCGACCCGTTAAGTCGCCCCCTTGCCTATCGATATCATACCGATTCGAGACCTCTGCCAAAAGCCTTTTTGTCATCCTGAGCGAAGCGAAGGATCTCGTATTTACTCGTAATTATGAGATTCTTCGGTCGCTTCGCTCCCTCAGAATGACAGTTGAGAGGACTTTCGCAGAGGTCTCAACTTGGTATAACCCGTTATTTCGTCAGCCTGTATAACACCTGGCCTTTCTTGGAATGGTCCATCAGGCTGAATACGCAGCATCCCAGGATAAATACCCCGAAGGAAAAAACGATTAAAAATAAATTCATCTCCGGCACCTTCCTTTCACTAAATGGGAGAGCTTCCCTTTTGTTAATTAGACGGTGACATTTTCGAGATGTTAAGCTGAAATCGGATAAGGGGAACGTGTCCTGAAAGGGCAAGCGGCGGGCCGCCCCCCACAGAAAAAAAATTATGGGGGTTGGGGGAAGGGTTTTGGGGGAGGGGGCAAAGGGGCCGTCGGCCCTTACCCTCTCCCCCAAATTGCTCTCAATAAAGCAAATACCGACCGCGCCTCCGGCGGAAGGCGTCCAGCCCGGGCTGCCACCGGGAGCGAATGTCCCGGGGGTCAGCGCCGTTTTTGATAGCCTGGAGAACTTCCCGGGAGCCCATCATTCCCAGGGTGCGGTCAAGGTGAAACTCCTTGGGGTAAAGCTGGTAAAGCGCCCCGGCCAACTCCACGCCCAAGGCCGGTCCGTCCAGGGCGGCCCGGTCCACCAAGCGCAGGTGCACCCCCTGGCAACTCTCCCCCCGGAAGCGGCTGGAGGTGGGCGTGAAGACCACCGGTTCGAATTCCACCCCGGCGATTTTCCGCCCCCGCAAATAGCGGGCCAGCCGCTCCCCGGAAATCCAGGGAGCGCCCACCACTTCGAAGGCCGTGGCCGTGCCCCGGCCCACGCTGACGTTGGCGGACTCCACCAGGGTCACCCCGGAGTAAAGGATCGCCTGGGCCAGGGACCGGATATTGGGAGAGGGATTGACCCACGGGATCCCGGTCTCGTCGTAGAAGGCCTCCCGCCGGTATCCTTCCAGACGCACCACCTGCAGTTTGGCGCCGATCTTATTCTCCCGGTTGAAGAGTTGGGCCAGTTCCCCGACAGTCATGCCGTACCGCACCGGCAGGGGAAAATAGCCGATAAAGGATTTCAAGCCGGAATCCAGCACCGGTCCCTGCACCAGGGAGGCGGTGACGGCGTTGGGCCGGTCCAGCACGTAGAAGTCGAGGCCCGCGGCCTCCGGCTCCGGCAGGACCACCGGCGGCTCAATCTTCACCACTGACGGCGGCGCCGGAGTGCACCCGAATAGACCAGTGAGCAGGAAAATCACCGCAACCGCGGTCAGCGTGGTGAAAGACTTACCGGAAGGAATTGGCGGCATCTGCGATATTTCTTTTTTCCGTTTGCACAAATGACACTTCCGCGAGTTGCGGGCGCGGAGGCCCGCCCCACCCGGTGGGCGGGGGGGCCGACCTATCCTGGCAGCCGGAAATGTTGACACATTGGTTAAAAGTCAAAGGCCTGCGGACCTTGCAAGCGTGGGTTAAGCTGTGAGCCACAAGGACAAACAGCACAGAGCCACAACCAAGGAGGCGGGCCATGGGAAAAAGTGTACTGTATGTGGGGTTGGATGTCCATGAGATGTTTATGGATGTAGCCATTGCCGAGGCCGGTCCCGGCGCCGAAGTGCGGTTTTACGGCCAAATCGGCGGAGACCTGGACTCCCTGGATCGGGTGATCCGCAAACTCCGGGCGGGACGCCTTGTCTCTGGCCGCCTGAACTTTTCCGAACAGTTGCTCATGAGCCGTTGGCCCACCCGTAAATCATGAAAAGTTTTGTAGCCGCAGGCTTCTGCCTGCGCCGGCACAGGCTGGGAAGCCGGTGCCACCCAATTTACGGAACTTTTCAGGTCGGTGGTTTAAAGTTAAGGTCGATTATTCTGTTATAATGGGAAAAACCTTCCCTGGGCAGATTCGGCTGATGGACAATCCGAGACCGACGTTTCCCGGCGAAATGGCCCTCATCGAGGCCCTGGCCCGGGAGTTCGGGACCCCGCCTCCCCCGGTGGTTCTGGGCATCGGAGACGACTGCGCGGCGCTGGCGGTGGACGGCGGCCGTTATCTTCTCTGGACCATAGACACCCTGACGGAAGGGGTGCACTTTGACCTGTCCTACATGTCCCTGGCCCAGTTGGGCTGGAAGGCTCTGGCGGTGAACGTCAGCGACATCGGGGCCATGGGGGGCGAGCCCCGGTATGCCCTCCTGGCCCTGGGATGGCCGCCCCAGCGGGATCGGACCGGGGCGCTGGAGTTGGCCAGGGGCCTGCAGCAGGCGGCCCGGGAGTTCGGGGTGGCCATAATCGGCGGTGACACCGTAAGCTCACCGGGTGGAGTGGCTATAACCCTGACAGTGACGGGGTGGGTTCCGGAACAGGAGATGGTGCGGCGCTCCGGGGCCCGGGCCGGGGACCTGATTCACGTCACCGGGGTTCTGGGGGAGGCGGCTGCCGGGCTGGAAATTCTTAAGAACCGGGTGAAACTGAAACCGGCCATGAAAGATCCCCTCATCCAGGCCCACCTGACGCCCCGGCCCCAGCACCAGGCTGGCCGTCTGCTGGCGCGCCGGGGACTGGCCACGGCCATGATCGACCTCTCCGACGGGGTGGCCACGGACCTCTTTCACATTTGCCGGGCCAGCGGGGTGGGCGCCCGCCTTGAGGCCGAAAGGGTCCCCGCGTCCCCCCTGGTTAAGGCCGCGGCCCCCTTGCTCAACCAGGACCCGCTGGACCTGGCCCTGAAGGGCGGGGAGGATTATCAGCTCCTCTTCACCTCGCCCCCGGAAAAACAGGGGGCCCTGTTCCGCGCTTTTACCCAGGCCGGGCTGCCGCCGCCCCTGCCCCTGGGTGAAGTGACCGCCGGGGACCGGGTGCTGCTGGTTACGGAAAGGGGCGAGGAGGACATTTCCGGCGCCGGTTTCGATCATTTTCGAGGGGGAGCAGTTAGCAGTTAGCAGTAAGCAGTGAGCAGTGAGCAGTGAGCAGTTTGCGGTTTGGCCATCCGGATATGATTTTCTTTTCGATTTTTTTGAGATAATATTAACTGCAATCAAAAATTCTAAGCAGTCGTTCATGAGCCAATGGCCCACCCATAAATTATTAAAAGTTTCTGTAGCCGCAGGCGTTAGCCTGTGCCACCAAATTTAAGGAACTTTGCCGAACAGAAGCAGCCAGCAGTTTTTCCTGCTCACTGCTCACTGCTTACTGCTTACTATTATGTCAACCAAGGAAGACCGTCCCATGAAAGTCTGCCATACCTGCCGGTATTGGTCCACCAAGTTAAAAGGATACTGCCACCGCCTGGAGCAGGGGGTGGGGAAATTCTGGATCTGCGAAGACTGGGTGGCCCGGGAGGAAGGGAAGAACGCCTCTGAGGCCGGCCCCTCCCACCACCCCTAAGCCGTAGGGGATGGCGGGCCATGCCCTACGATGCCGCTTCCAGGAAAGGAGGCTTCCCATGCAAAACGTGGTTTTTGACGCGTTGGTCCACGGCGTTTACATAGTCACCACCCGCCTGGGAGATAAAGTCAACGGCATGACCGCCTCCTGGGTGGCCCAGGTTTCCCTTAAGCCTCTCCTGGTGATGGCGTCCATCGCGCCGCCCCGGTATTCCCACGACCTCATCAAAGAGAGCGGGGTCTTTGCCCTGAACGTGCTGCGCCAGGATCAGGTGGATCTGGGGAAACGCTTTGGCTACAAAAGCGGCCGCAAAGTGGACAAGTTTGCCGGGCTGGACTGGCTGAGCGCGGCCAGCGGCGCGCCGATTTTGCCCCAGGCCTACGCTTACCTGGACTGCAAGCTCACCGACACCTTCACCGCCGGGGACCACACCCTGTTCATCGGGGAGGTGACCGAGGCCAAAATCCTTCATCCCCAATCGGCGCCCCTGGTTTTTAAAAAGGGCGACTTTTTTTAGTCGGATAACTACCAATGGGAACGGCCAAGAACCACAAAATAAAAAATTTAGTGGCACATCGCGGCCTAAAGGCCGCAACCAAACTAAAAAATGACCTAATTACATTAATCAAATCAAGGTGTTACAGGCAAAATCTTCGCGAAAAAACAAGAAACTCGGATTCAGTAGCACAGGCCTCCGGCCTGGGGGCAATACTGGATATCCCTAAGGCTGTTCACAGGCTGGAAGCCTGTGCCACTCTTTTGGGTGGTTATACCATTCTCTCTTTCAAGTTCAACAAACTTAATATGTAACTTGTTGATAATCCGCATTTATAGCGCTTGCCAAAAGTTTTTTCCGATGGTTTTTTGACGTAAGGCCACAGCGTGCTGTGCCCCTGCACCTTGGGCACGGCTCGCCGTGCCCCTACGGGGAAATTACTTTGGGCAACCCCTATATCTTTACCGAAAACCGAAAACCGTATTAAAAGCGGGCGTGAAAAATCACGCCCCCACGTTTTTTGCCTTTTGAACGCAACTCGGTATAAAAAGCGCAAGGGGCGCACCCTGGAGCGCGCCCCTGCTTGACTCCTACTCCCTGCTACCTATTCTCTATTCCCTACTTCTCATGATGGGTCCAGTCTTTCACGGTGTGCCACAATTTCGAGAGCAGGCCCTCTTCTTCTCCGTGAGCCGGGTTCTCACCCACAGCCTTGGCCTGGGCCTCCGGCGATTCCTGGGCGAATTCTTGGAAAAGTTGCTTTTGCTTGGGGGTGAGGCTCCGGGGGATGGTCACCTTCACTTCCACCATCAGGTCCCCCCGGCGGGCCCCCTTGGGGTAGGCCACCCCCTCCCCTTTCAATCGGATCACTTCGCCGGGCTGGGTCCCGGGTGGGACGATCAGCTCTTGGGAACCGGTCAAGGTGGGGATGGTCAGCCGGGCCCCCAGGGCCGCCTGGACAAAGGAGATGGGCGCCTGAAGGTAAAGATCGTAGCCTTCCCGGCGGAACAACTCGTGGGGCCGCACGTGCAATACAATATAAAGATCCCCGGGGGGGCCGCCGAAGGAGCCGTCGTTGCCTTCCCCGCTCATGATGAGGTGGGTGCCGCTGTCCACCCCGGGAGGCACTTTGGCCTTGAGCTTCTTTTTCTCCCGCATCATGCCCTCGCCGTTGCAGGTGGGGCAGGCTTCGGAATAAAACTCCCTGGCCCCGCCGCAGCGGGTGCAGGTGGTGGTGATCTGGAAAATCCCATGGCTCCGGGACACCACCCCCCGGCCGCCGCACTGGGGACAGAGAATTCGCTGGGCCCCGGGTTTGGCGCCGCTGCCGCTGCAGGTGCGGCAATGGATCACCCGGGGAACTTCTATGGTCACTTCGGTCCCCAGGGCCGCGTCCAGAAAGTCCAGGGTCAGGTCGTAGCGCAGGTCCGATCCCGCCTGGGGCTGGGCATAGCCGCCCCCGCCGAAGCCGCCGAAGCCGAAAACGTCCCCGAAGATATCGCTGAAAGACCGGAAGATGTCGCCGAAGTCACGGAACCCGGTGAACCCGGTGGAGGACAGGCCCTCGTGGCCGTACACGTCGTAGAGACGCCGCTTTTCCGGGTCCCGCAGCACCTCGTAGGCCTCCGCGGCCTCCTTGAACCTTTCCTCCGCCTCCTGGTTGCCGGGATTGCGGTCCGGATGGTATTTCATGGCAACCTGGCGGTATTTTTTCTTAATTTCATCAGGGGCGGCGTCCCGGGATACCCCCAGGACGCGATAGTAGTCTTTTTTATCGGTGGGCATGGGCGTTAAAGTGTTTCCTGTTTCTAAAGATGGATATGTTTATTTTTTTATTTTACCAAATAATCGGAAAAAATCCTCTTTATTACAACGCCTGTTGGGCGCAGAATCACTCGCGGCGAAGCGAGGCAGAGCTTCGCATCAATTCCGGGTCCCCAGCAGGAGCTGGGGAACCTGGAAAATAATCCCTTTCCACCTCGTTCCCCAGCTCCTCCGGGGGAATTTACATTTTATTGCCCAGCTCTGCCTTGAAAATGTAGCCGCAGGCATCAGCCTGCTCCGGGCGCCCCACCGGGCGCCCCTACCGGGTGGGGCGGGCCTCCGCGCCCGCCGAACCTCGGAATAATACCATTTTCTCTTTCAAGTGCAACAAACTTAATCTGTAACTTATTGAGGCTCTTGCAAAATTCGTTTTTTTTGTCATCCTGAACGAAGTGAAGGATCTCAATCTCCTGTAAACACGAGATTCTTCGCTTCGCTCAGAATGACAAGGGGCGGCAATAAGTAATTTTGCCAGAGCCTCTTATTGATAATCCATACCGAAAACCGAAGACCGAAAACCGAAAACCGTATAAGTTGCTAAGCCGGGCTAACTCTGCCGCCCAAGAACAGCAGGGCGCGGCTGTTCTACATCTTCATGGTTTACGGGTGAGCCGCAGGCTCATGTATAACTGCTTGGCAAGACCGGAGGCAGAAGCGGAGGCCCGCCCCCCGAAAAGCGCAGGTTGGCGTTAATTAAAAAGGGAACTTCCTCCCGGCCCGGAGTTAATCCCTCCTGACCAAGGTGGAAATTCCCCTTGCGTCCCACCCGGCCTATTCGCCTATTCGTCCGCTTTT
>Ga0194110_10008779_pt1 | contig 11445 bp, 7 predicted proteins | sample TA2Kig1200mmetaG_FD_146192 | JGI IMG/M metagenome (GOLD analysis project Ga0194110, IMG submission 146192) | Freshwater microbial communities from Lake Tanganyika, Tanzania - TA2015032 Kigoma Deep Cast 1200m | ecosystem: Environmental > Aquatic > Freshwater > Lake | place: Tanzania: Lake... | reverse complement strand
ACCGACGATCACCTCGGAGGCGAAGTCCGAGGAACAGTACCGCGCCGAGATCGCCGACCTGAAGGCCCACGGGGTGCTCCATCCGAGCAACTACCAGGCGTGGCAGGAGCCGCTGATCGACCGCGTGCTGCAGATCAGGGATGAGGTCGGGATGCCCGGCGGACCGTTCTTCAACCTCGGCCGAGGGACGGGCACCACGACCGATCCGGTGCAGCTTACGGTGCTGCAAGACGACGTGCGGAAGTGGATTGCGCTATGTGAGGGCTACGGCTACGACACGGTCTACTTCTATGGTCTCGACGAGGCGACGGGGGAGCAGCTCGCGGGACAGCGCGCCGCATGGAAGGCCGTGCAGGACGCGGGAGGCAAGACCTTCGTCGCGTGCTACAAGAAGACGTTCGAGGCCATGGGCAACCTGCTGAACTGCGCGGTGCTCGCCGCCCCGCCGGACCCCGAGGAGGGGAAGAAGTGGCATTCGGTCGGCTCGCTCGCGTTCTGCTACGCGAACCCGCAAGTCGGCTGCGAGGAGCCCGAGACCTATCGGCGCAACTTCGGGCTGGTCCTGTGGAAGGCGGGCTTCGATGGCGCGATGGACTACGCCTACCAGCACGGCTTCAACCACGTCTGGAACGACTTCGATGATGTCACCTACCGCGACCACAACTTCACGTACCCGACCGTGAACGGAATCGTGGACACCGTGCAGTGGGAGGGCTTCCGCGAGGCCGTCGATGACGTGCGGTACGTGACCACGCTGGAGGACGCCATCAGGAAGGCGCCGGAAGGGAAGGCGGAGGTCGCGAAAGAGGCACAGGCGTGGTTGGATGCGGTGGACCCGATGGGGGACCTGGATGAGGCGAGGGAGAGGATGGTGGAGTGGATCGGGAGGCTGAGGTAGGGGCGCAGCGTGCTGCGCCCTGCAGTCGAGCGTTCTCCCGAGGAGGTTGCCCGAATGCCAGCCAAGAAGCCGACGCCGCGCAAGCCGGCCGCTCCGAACGAGGCCCGTCTTTACACCCTCGATGTGTACCTGGCCGCCGGTCCGTTCACCAAGGCGTTCATCAAGCGCAACCCGGTGGTGTCACGCAGGGTTGAGATTCGCGGAACCAACACCCTCCACGAACTGCACGAGGCCATCTTCGAGGCCTTCGACCGCTGGGATGCGCATATGTATGAGTTCCAGCTGGGGGAAGGCCCCATGCACCCGGACAACCGACGCATCGGACTGCCGGCCAGCCTGTACAGCCCCTTCGGTTTCGGCGACGACGAGCCCGAGGACGCCACACGCACCACCATCGACGCGCTGGGCCTCAAAGTGGATCAGGTCTTCGGCTACTGGTTCGACTTCGGCGACGACTGGTGGCACGACATCGGCGTGGTGGCCATCGAGGAGAAGGCGGTGAGCGGCCGCTATCCAAGGATCACGCACCGCGTCGGCGAGAGCCCGCCGCAATACCTCGATGAGGAGTAGGACGAGGAGGAGGACGCCGTCGGCGGGCAGTAAGACGGCGGGGGCGATTGCCGCCGCCGTCAGATGTGGCAGTCCAGGCCGACGGCGGTGCAATCCCCGTGGTCCTGCAGGATGGCGACGACCTCTGTCAACCATCGAATCAACTCGTCCACGCCCTCTTCCACCAGGATCTCGCCGTGCCATGTGCCGTCCGGGGTCAGCACGGCCGCCGGGAGGACCCCTTCTTCCGGAGCGGCTTCTTTAGTGGGGGCGTTCACCCACAGCGCGAGGTGCTTCCGCAGGTCTTCCGGCGAGCACGAGTTCCGCCTCAGACGCAGCTCCCGCCTGCGGACAAGCCGTTGCCAGAACGAAGTAGGCTCTTCGCTTGGCTGCCCGGTGAGCCCATGGAGCAGGCCATCGAAGTTGCCGCCGACGCCGTAGTAGTCGAACTTGGACGTAGGCCCGGCCCAGCCGTCGGAATCGGGATGGAAGTGGGCCAGCATCTGCTTCTCGATGTACCGCTCGACCGCACCCGCCTCCTGCCCGACCTCCGGTGGAACCAATGCGACCGTCAGGAAGTGCATCTCTCGGAACCCCCTTCCGCGCGTCTGCGCTCCGTGCGATTCCTGACTTCGGCAGAATGCCTCCGTTGGCCTGCCCTTCGGCCGCGGAGCAATCTACAGCGCCGCTCAGACGAGCCCCAGCACCCTCCTCGCGTTCCCCTCCGCGATGGCGGTGCGCATGTCGGCGGGGATGTCGAGGGTGCGGAACCACTCGAACTGCGGGATGTGGTGGGTGTGGAAGACGACGTCGGTGCCGAACATGAGGCGCTGCCAGTGGCGCTCGAGGAAGCCGAGGGTGAACTCGGGGTCGCGGGTCATCGCATTGTAGCCGGAGCCCGCGGAGAGGTCGGCGTAGAGGTTGTCGTACTCGGCGAAGAGGCGGTCGAGCGCGCCGCCGGGGGCGATGGGACCTTCGGGGTAGCCGCCGCGAGGGTCATCGGCGGAGATGGCGCTCCAGAAGGCCGGGCCGTGGCCGACCCACTTGATGTTCGGGAAGTCCTTCAGGCAGGCCTCGAAGCGCGGCAGGCCCACCTCGTCGATGAGGAAGCTCGCGTTCATGTCGAACACGAGCGGCAGGCCGTACTCGTCGCACTTCCGGTAGATCACCTTGTTGCGCGGATCGTCGAAGGGCAGTTCGTTGATGTGTTCCCCGAAGCCGCTCACCCCGAAGCGCCGCATCCATGAATCGATGAGCTGCTCGACACACGCCATGCGCGGATCGACGCACATGAAGGGGATCAGGCGCTGCGGGTACGTGTCGCGCGCCTCGACCGCCTCCTCCGTCGTGAAGTAGCCCGGCGCGCCCTCCGGGCTCTCCAGCGGCAGCAGCACCCCGATGTCAATGCCGTTGCGGTCCATCCAGTCGATGAGTTGGTGGACGGTCAGGCCGATTCCGGCCGGGTAGTCGTGCCGGTAGATGCGGCCCATGTGGACGTGGAAGTCGATCATGGAGGGCTTCCTTCTTCTCTGCTTTGCCTCACCCCCGGCCCCTCTCCGGGACGGAGGGGGGAGCCCGTCGTTCTCCCCTCTCCGGGACGGAGAGGGGCCGGGGGTGAGGCTGCCTTGCCGTTCTCCCCTCTCCCTTCAGGAGAGGGGCCGGGGGTGAGGCTGCCTTGCCGTTCTCCCCTCTCCCTTCAGGAGAGGGGCCGGGGGTGAGGCTGCACTACTCCGCGGCGCGGAGGCCGACGTCGATGAACTGGCCGCCGACGGTCTGCCTGCAGTGGACCGCGATGGTGTTCTCGCCGACCTTGAGGGCGTCCTTGAGGGCCTTCGTCGCCTCGTGAGGGATGTAGTTGGTCGTGTAGCCCGTGAAGGTGGCGATCAGCTTGCCGTTGAGGTAGACCTCGGCGTCCTCGTCGTGATGGACCTGCAGGAAGGCCATCTGCGCGTCCCACTTGTCGAGGCGGAAGGTGCGGCGAATCCAGATGTCGGTACCGTCCCACTTCGTGCCGACGACGGCGCCGGGCGTGGTCTCCGTGCCAAAGCCGCCCTTGCCGGTCTGCCAGGCGCTGTCATCGAAGCCGGGCTTCTCCCAGCCCTCGGGCGGGGCGGTCGTGGTGAAGCGCCAGTCCTGCGGCGCGTCCTTGGAAGTGGGAACGAGCGTGCGCCAGGTGAGCTGCTTGATGCGCGGCCCCTGGGTCTCGTAGGCGGCGGGGCGTTCGTTGATGGCCTTCACCAGCGCGGGGTCGTACTTCTGCTCGCGGTCGTAGAAGTAGATTCCGTTCTGCTCCTGCTCGATGTCGGTGAGCTGGGTATAGCAGAAGCCGAACATGTTCGGGTTGTCCAGCAGCACGTCGGTCAGGCCCTTGTAGCGCGCGAGGTACTCGTTGAGGTCCGCCTGGCCGTAGCCCCAGCCGGCGACGCCGGTGTCGCGGTCGGTCTTCAGGTAGATGCCGCCATACTCGCTGACGAAGTACGGTTGGCCGCGATAGGCGCTGCGGGGGTCGGAGGCGTTGTTGTTCCACGGGTCCGTGCCCGTGAGGCCGAACATCTCGAACCGCGCCTTGAAGCTCGCGGGGTTCTGGTCGTAGTCGTGGCAGTCGTACACGTCGGTGCCGGGGTACAAGTGCACGTAGCCGCTCGTATCGAGGAACGGGCGCGTGGGGTCCATCGTCTGGGTCGTGGAGAGGAGCGCTTGCATCGCGGCCGGGTGCTCGCCGCCGGCGGTCTCGTTCAGCGGGCACCAGCCGATGACGCTCGGGTGGTTGCGGTCGCGGAGGACGATCTCCTTCCACTCCTGCGCCGCGCAGCCGACCGCCTCCGCGTTGCCGAGGTTCAGGCCCCAGCTCGGGTACTCCCCCCAGACGAGGTAGCCGAGCTTGTCGGCCCAGTAGAGCAGCCGGGGCTCGAAGACCTTCTGGTGCAGCCGCGCGCCGTTGAAGCCCGCCGCCATAGACAGCTCGATGTCGTGCTTGAGCGCCTCATCCGTCGGCGCGGTGTAGATGCCGTCCGGGTAGAAGCCCTGGTCGAGGACCAGGCGCTGGAAGACGGGCTTTTCGTTGATGAGGAAGCGATTGCCCTGGATGCTGACCTTGCGCAGGCCGAAGTAGGTCTTCACCGAGTCGATCGGCTTGCCGTCGCGCAGAACCTCGATGGTGAAGTCGTAGAGGAAGGGCTTGCCCGGCGCCCACGGTTTCGGGTCCTTGAGCGTCACCTCCGCATTCGTGTGCCAGGCGGCGGCGACCGTCTGCTCGGCGACCGGCTTGCCTGCGGCGGAGGCGGTCAGCTTCACCTTCGCGCCCTTGGTGTCGCCATCGAGCTTGCCGGAGAAGAGCACGCGCCCGGCGTCGAGGTCGGACACGAGGGAGAACTCCTTCAGGTAGGTCTGCCCGACGGCCTCCAGCCACACCGTCTGCCAGATGCCGGTCGTGCGCGTGTAGACGCAGCCCTCGCTGACGCCGTGGGTCTGCTTGCCGGTGGCCTGCATCCCGGAGCGCGTGTCGTCGCGGGCATGGAGCACGACCTCGTTGTCGCCATCCTTCACGAGGTCGGTGATCTCCAGCGCAAAGGGCGAGTACCCGCCGCGATGCTCGCCGGCGAACTTGCCGTTCACCCACACCCGCGCGTGCCAGTCCACGGCCTCGAAGTGCAGCAGCAGCCGCTTGCCCTGCATCGCGGCCGGGACGGTGAACTGCCGGCGGTACCACGTGTGGACCATGAAGTCCGTGTTGCCGATTCCCGAGAGCTTGCTCTCCGGGCAGAAGGGCACGAGAATCGTGCCGCTGAGGTCCTTGCCGGACGTGAGGCCGCGCGATTCCCCGTCGCCCTGCGCATCGATCTCGAACTGCCACGGGCCGTTGAGGTTCACCCACGTCGCGCGCTCGAAGTCCGGGCGAGGGTGCTCGGGACGAGGGATGTCGGCCTGTGCGTGGATGCTGCAGGACATCAGCGTCATCACTCCGATGCAGATGGGGATTACTGCGCGGTAGGGCATCGTGCGCCTCCGTTCGGAATGCGGGGACACGATCCCAATTCGATGCGACCGAATTGGGTCATGTCCCCGCATTCCTGTCACCACGTCACGACGTACCTTCCCGCCCCGGCCGTGCCGACCTCGAAGACGACGCGGCCCTTCTCGATCTGCGAGGGGACCGCACCCATGTCGGTCTGCGTGCCGGCGGCGAGGGCGTGGACCGTGATCTTGCCCAAGTCGATCTTCACTCGCGGCAGGATGCGCTGCGTGTCGAGGGCCACCTTGAACGCCTTGTCGCGCGGGTAGGGGAAGACGGTGAGGCTGTCTCCGCGCAGGTTGACCTTCACCGAACCGTCGGTCGCGACCTTGCCAAAGTCCACCCACGTGCCCGGCGGGTTGAGGTTCGCTGTGAAGTCCGCCCGCGAGGCCTGCTGCTTCGCCGCGTCGGCGCTGAGGTCGCCGAGGGTGATGTCGGTGATCTTGCCGTTCTCGCGCTTCAGCATCAGGCGCCCGATCAGGATGCGCGAGCCGCCGTCGTCGATGCCCTTCAGGCGTACGCGCGGGCCCTTGAACAGGCCGATGACAAGGTCGTACGTGTCGTAGTCCGGCGGCACGGTGATCTCGTACGGCCCATCGGTCAGCGTCTCGCCGGGCCTCCACTGGCTCGTGGGCTTGGGTGTCCCGTGGTCCTGCTGGAAGACGATGCCGCCGCGGCTGGAGTCCACCGACGGACTGGTGAAGTGCACGAAGCAGTTGTAGTCATCGTCGAGCGCGTCGTTGATGACCCACTGGTACGTCACCCGGATCTTGCCCTCGCCGAGGTAGGCGAAGTCCGCGAGCTTCGGCTCGATGGCCTTGGGGCTCTGCAGGTACGGCATGTTGAAGGACGTGCGGGCATCGGCGAAGAGGTACTCGGGGCACTCGGCGTAGTCCGCGAGCTTGCCGCCCACGAGCGAGGTCGTGACCTCCGTGTTAGGCCCCAACGCCAGGACGCCCCACTGCGGAAGCGTGCGGCCCTCGACCACCCACGGTTCCTTCGCCCAGTTCACCCAGAGCCGCAGGCCGCTGTCGTACGTGATCCGCTGCCGCCACTGCTCGCCAATCGCCAGCGCGATGCTCGCGGGGACGAACTGCCCGTCGATCTCGTAGGCGATCTCGGTGGGCTTGCCCGTGCCGTACAGCGCCTGCACGGGGTGCATCAGGTGGTGCTCCTTGGCAACCCACTGGACGTTGTCGGTCGAGACATGGCCGATGAAGCCCGCGTGCCCGTAGGCCATCTCCTGCGCGCGGTACTTGTCGATGTCCTCCACGGTGCCCACGGTCGTCCCGTACTGCGCGCTGTAGCCCTCATCGAACCAGCGCTCGTAGTAGCCCATCCCGTGGTTCACCATCTGCGGGTGGATCTTCAGCAGGTCGAGGTCCAGGAAGGGCACGTGGCTCTCGCCGCCGGAGACCTGCGCCTCCACGCCATCCACCTTGCCCGCCCAGTAGAAGTGGTTGGCGCCCTCCCCAAACAGCGGCCCGCCATGCGTGTCGCGCTCGAACTGGAACAGCTCCGTATCGTACTTCACCTTCGCCAGCGCCATCGCCGCCATCGGCTGATCGGCCTCGTGATCGAGCTGATGCCACGGCGGCACGCAGGTGTGCACGTCGAGGTAGGCGGCGGTCGTTCCATACCGCTCGTGGGCGATCGGCGAGTTCTGCTTCGCGAAGCCGAGCGCGCGGTTACACTTCAGCCCGAAGCTCTGCACGCCCGTCCCCGCGTTGAACCACGCCGGCGAGGGCTTGCCATCCGCGAACAGCACGCGGGCCGTCGGATCATACGAGGGCGCGTCGGGATAGAGGTCGATGTAGTTCTCGTGCAGCGACCAGACGTAGCCGCACTCGTTGGCCGCCTTGCCGAACTCGATCATCCCCTCCTCGCCGCCGTACGCCGGGTCCGCAGGCAGGTGGTCGGGCAGCTTCACGTCATACCCCCAGCGCTGCCAGACATGCTGGATGATCGCGACGTGGTCAACGCCGTTGTCCTTCAGCGCGCGCAGGTTCTCCGCGTCGCCTGCGTAGGTCCCTTCGTGATGGCCCCAGATGTCGAGCATGATCCGCGGGCCGAGCAAGCCCAGGTAGGGCGACGCCGGATTGGGGATGTTCGGCAGAACCTCGCCCACGTTCGGCGAGACCGCGACGTAGCCGCTCTCGACGAGGGGGTTGCGCGTGCCATCGGTCTTGGGCTCGTAGACCGACTCGCCCTGCGGGCAGCGCGAGGAGTGGGAGACGGTCCAGTCGAGGTAGCGGCAGACGAACGCGTTCTGCGCCGAGAGGTAACTCACGGAGCCGCGCGACCAGTCCGCAGGCATGTACGGAATCGCGATGGTCCGCCGCAGGGCGGCGCCGCCGACGCCGCCAAGGGAGAAGTTGGTGACGACCGGCTCGTCGCACTTCGCGGAGATGGTCAGGGCCTTGCCGAGGATGCCGAAGGTCCAGGTGACCGAGCAGGTCTGGCCTGCGAAGTAGTAGCCCCAGACGGCCTCGACGCTCTTGCCGTCCTTGGCGAGGGAGATGCGCGTTGCGCGCACCTTGCGTATCCCCCCGACGTCAACGACGGGTGTGGTCGCGGGCAGGATTGTGACGCCGCCGCCGACCGTAGGCTGGAAGGCGGGCGTGTCATCGACCTGCACGGTGAAGTCGTCGAGGGTGCCCGTTTTCGGCTCGTAGCGATAGACGATCCGGCAGTCCTCGCCCTGGTAGGTGAAGCGGTAGCCGTCACCGTCCTGCGCGATCGCGTTCTTGCAGGGCAGCAAGTTGCTCGGCGCGCAGCCCTGGTCGGAGCGATTGCTGAGGGCCACCAGCGACGCGCCCTTCGTCGCCTGGTAGGCTTTGGCGGACATCAAGCGCTTCAGCATCTCCTGGCGACCGCCGCCCCCCTCGCCCACAGTGATCTTCGCGCCGCCGAAGTACGAGTAATCCCAGCTCGGGCTGTTGGCCGGGCCGGGCTCGGTCTGCAAGCGCAGAGTGAGTTCCCGCCCGGCGCACTCGGACAGGTCGAAGCGGAAGTCCTTCCACTCCGCCTTGGCCCAGTGTTCGCGGATCAATTCGATCCCCTGACCGTCCGCGATCAGGTGGGCGCTGAAGGTGACGCCATCGCTCTTGTCGGGCGTCGCGACATCGGGGCGCATCGCGATCCCGAACGAGAGCCGGATCGGCTTCACGTCCGGCAGCCGTAGCGGGTAGTCCACCCACACCTTCCCCGGCGGCACGCGCCAGGGGGAATGGAGCAGAATCGCGCTGCGGCCGAGGACCTGCTCGCTGGGCAGGTACGAGATGCCGCTCGGATCGACGAAGTGGCCCGTCCACGACGGCGGCATCGTCACGACCTCGCCGCCGTAGGACTGGTAGGCAACCGTGTAGACGCCGATATCCGACAGCGGCGTCTCGCCGGGCGGCAACGGCACGGTGGTCTCCTGAGCGTAAGCGGCCATGGGCAGGATCAGCACCATCGTGTGCAGAAGAATCGGAAGAGAACGCATTGGGGGCCTCCCATTCCGTACACTGCTGGCGCGGTTGTTCGCAGCATCGGTGAGCGCCCCCTCCACCATATTGCAGACTGGAGGGCACCGCGCTGACTGCGCTCTTGACCCTCGTGATCCTTACTTCCGGCGCGTGCGGGCATGCAGACAGCCCGCCCTTGGCCTTCTGCGCGCTCGCCGAACAGAACCTCGCCGGCCTCGATCGCCTGCCCGACGACGATGCCGACGGCTATGGCGAGCTGGCGTGGGGCACGTCGTACGGGATGATGGCCCTGAACGTGTTGTACGAGGCGACGGGGGACACCAAGTACCTCGACACGCAGATGCGGGTCATCGAGGAGGTCCTGGCGAGGCGTGATTCCGATCTGGCGGCCCGGTTCGGAGCGGACAAGTACACAGACACCCAGCGCGGGAGGGTCCTGCAGGCGTGGGGCACCGGGCACTACTCGGATGGGAAGCACACGTGCTGGGCCGTGCACACGGGGATGCTCGCCTACCCGATGGCGGAGTTCGTGCGGATCGTGCGGCGCGGCGGCGCAGGGCTGCTAACCTATCGCGAGAAGGCGGAGAGCTTCGTGCCGAAGATCGAGGCGGCGATCCGGGAGTTCGATGCCGAGTGGCGCGAGGGCCCGGAGGAGGGCATGGGCTACTACGTCTTTCCGAGCGGCGCGATTCTGCCGAACAACCAGATGAACGCGCCGGGCCGGGCGCTGTTCGTGCTTGGCGACCTGACCGGCAGCCGCGAGTACAAAGACAAGTCCCGCCGGCTCGCGGCGTTCTTCAGGAGCAAGCTCACACACTCAGCGGAGAAGGACTGCACCTTCTGGGCGTACAGCCAGGGGAAGCCCGACGGTCCGCCAGGGACCGGCGAGGACGTCTCCCATGCGGCGATCAACGCGCACTTTGCGTACATCGCGTGGGAGCATCACGCCTCGTTGGACGACGCCGACATGCAGCGGTTCGCGCGCACGGTGACGAAGGGCCTCTACCTGGGGAAGGGGCAGCTCGCGGCGACGCTGGGCGGATCGAAGCCCAATGACAGCCTGACCGCGCAGATCGGGCGCTGGGGCTTCCTGGCGCGCTTCGACCCGGAGGTCGAGCGGGTGATCTGCGAGTACGTGGCCGCACACCCGACCTCGGGCGCGCTCACGGGTACGACCGGCGCGCTCGGGTATGCGTACCTCCTGCGGGCACGTGTTCTGCGCGAGCGCGACGCTGCGAGGGGTTAGAGCGTCTACGAGAAGTACGGCATGGGGCGTGATGAACCACGCCCCTACGCGCGGGCGTGATGAATCACGCCCCTACATGAGGGCGATGTACGGTCGTTTGTGAGGTAGGGGCGCGATTCATCGCGCCCTTACAAAAGGGCGATGCACGGTCGTTTGTGACGTAGGGGCGCCATTCATGGCGCCCGCGCGCGCTTCTCATACGCGCTCTTGGGCGAGAACCTCGGGCGGCGTCCGCGGCTCGTTCATCTACGGAGCTTTGACCGTCAGCTCGACCTCGTTGATCTCCTGGTCATCGACCAAGACCTTGATGACATAGTCCCCGACCGGCCAGCCCTTGTCGGGAGGGGTGAACTTCGCGTGGATGCCGGGCTCGGTGCCGGGAGCCTGGTAGTCCACCGAGGCGACCTCGTAGTTCGATATTGCGCTACCCTCCGTATCCGTCGCGGACACGGCGACCAGCTTGGCCGTGATCTTCGCCCCCGTGGTCACGCCCGCGAGATCGGCGTCCATGTGGATCACGGGACTGTCGGGGGCGAACTCGGTCCGCTCGCTCGTGACCTTCTCCGCGGCCTCGTCGTAGACGTCGCCCACGCGGATCTCCGTGACGCTGGCGCCGGAGGTGGCCTGCTTCAGCGCCTCTGCCTTCAGCTCCTCGGCCGTCTCCTTCACCGCCTCCTGCGCTTCCTTGCCGATGTACATGCAGGACGCGATGCCGATGAGCAGCAGGATCAGGAGGCAGCCGCAGCCGCCGCACACCCACCACCACCAGGTGGCCTTCTTGGCGGGTGCGGGGGGAACGGGCGTCGCGGCTGGCGGCACCGATGGGGCCGTGGGCAGCGGAGCCGCCGGAGGAGGGGCCGGGGGCTCCGTCGGGAGTGGCGCGGCTACCGGTGGGGCCGCGGGCGGCGTGGCCGGCAAGGGGGCAGGGGCTTCGGTCATCGGAGGCGGTGCGGCGAACGTCGGCTCGGGGACCTCGGGCTCCGGCTCGGGCATGGCCCCTCCGCACGAGGAGCAGAAGCGGGCGTCGTCGTCAACCTCGTGGTCGCACGTGGGACACTTGGCCATGTTGGATCAGCTCCCTGGTTGAGGTTTCGGGTTTCGAGTTACTGAGTCTCGCGTAAGTTGGTGAACAGCCGCCGTCTCGGAGGACAGGCATTCCTGTGGTTTGCCAAACCAGCGTAACGCTTGCTCATCATTGAGGCCCGCTCCAGACGTGGAGCATCCCTAGACGCGATGGGTGCGTGAGATGCCCGTTGACATCATCAACGGC
>Ga0194110_10008762_pt1 | contig 11456 bp, 7 predicted proteins | sample TA2Kig1200mmetaG_FD_146192 | JGI IMG/M metagenome (GOLD analysis project Ga0194110, IMG submission 146192) | Freshwater microbial communities from Lake Tanganyika, Tanzania - TA2015032 Kigoma Deep Cast 1200m | ecosystem: Environmental > Aquatic > Freshwater > Lake | place: Tanzania: Lake... | reverse complement strand
CGTCCTGGCAGCGGCCACAGTTGGTACAAGCATCGAGATCGAGTAGCTGTTTCCAGGTGAAATCTTTGATTTCTCCCACGCCCAGGGTCTCTGCAGTCTCGATGTTGATAGGTGCAGGTACGCCGACCGGTCCCAGGTTTCGGAAGAAGGCGTTTAGTGGCGATATGATAATGTGCTGAAGCTTGGAGTACGAGAGAGCTACGTATATGATGGCAGCATCAACCAAGATGGCGTGGAACCACCAAAGCCACCGGTGCAAGATAAGCAAAGTGCTCTCATCCAGTCCAGAAAATGCTCTGGCGAAGACATAGCCACCTGGTGACCAGATGGCCCACTCAGGATGGGTTGCCAATTCAGTGACAGCTATTCTTAATCCTTCAATGATATAGCCAGTGATAATCACAACTGCGATGAGGGAAAGAATGATCCCGTCGTCAAGAATCGTGTTCAGCCTATCTGGTTTCTGGACATACCGGCGATAAATGGCTATAAAAACACCAATAAGAGCTAGAATGCCAGAGATGTCAACTATGAGAGAAAACCAGAGGTAGGTACTGCCTTCTAGATGGATGTTTAGATAGTGGGTTGTGGCATCAACTGCCGCGGCCATAAGTAGCACTAAGCAGCCCCAAAAAATTAGAAGGTGCATGATGCCTGGGTAAGGTTCCCTGAGGAATCTCCGATGGCCTAATCCGTCAGCCAAGCCAGTGATGATAAATGCCCATACTCGCCTGGCTATGTTTTTGGAACGGTCATCAGCTTTTCCGATATGCCATAACTTGTAGTGCTTGTATATGGCATAGGCAACGAAGGCTACCGCGATGGCAGACAATATGTACATTATGTACTCGTGAGTGATGTTCCAGAATATTACTCTATGAGCCAAGACGGCCTCCTTTGCTAGTGGTACTGAGAACAGGTATTGGTTCCAAGGGCGTTGGTTTATTATACAAAAGCCGGAGTGCCCAAAGATTCTCGGCCGATGATAAGTTTCTGAATTTCGCCGGTTCCCTCGTAGAGACAAAGGCCCATGGCATCGCGATAATATCGTTCTACCGGGTATTCATTGGAGTATCCATAGCCACCATGAACCTTAACGGCTTTTACAGCGCTCCTCACGGCTACCTCGGCAGCGTAGTACTTGGCCATGCAAGCCTCTCTGGTAAAGGGTTCTCCTTTATCTTTGAGATGTGCTGCCCTGTGCACTAAAAATCTCGCTGCTTCAGTCTCAACAATGGTCTCCACAATCATTTCCTGGACTAGCTGGAAATTGGCTATTGCTCTGCCAAATTGTATCCTTTCTTGGGCGTATTTGGTGCTAGCGTCGATACTGGCTTGTGCTATTCCTACGCAGGCAGCACCAGTGCTCATGCGCCCGTTGTCCAAGGCATACATGCCTACCTTGAAGCCATCGCCCACCTGTCCGACTATATTTTCAGCGGGCACACGGCAGTCCTGGAACATAAGCTCGGCAGTATTTGACGATTTTAATCCCAGTTTGCCATGGATGTCCTTGCTGGAGAAGCCTGGCATGTTTCGTTCTACCAGGAAAGCGGCAATGCCGCGGTGTTTCTTGGACTTGTCGGTTTGCGCAAGCACCAGTGCGATATCAGCTATGCCGCCGTTGGAAATCCACATCTTATTGCCATTAAGTACCCAGCAGTCTCCACTTTGCGTTGCCGTCGTCTCTATGCTGGCAGAGTCACTGCCGACGTTGGGTTCTGTCATGCCAAAACAGCCTAGCAATTCTCCTTTAGTCGTTCGGGGAAGATATTTCTGTTTAAGTACATCGCTAGCCCATTTCAGGATTGGCATCTGGAATAGTGAGATATGGACTGTCAGAGTGGTAGTGAATACAGAGGCTGAGGCTCGGGCGATTTCCTCGCAAATGAGGGCATAGCATATTGAATCAGTGCCCAAGCCGCCAAATTCTTGCGGAAGTGGTGCGCCTAGCAGCCCCAATTTGGCCATATTCTTTGTGATTTCTGGTCGGTAGTACTCTTTCTGGTCATCCTCTGAGGCTAGGGGAGTGATTTCCCTTTCGGCAAACTCTCGTGCCATGTTGCGAAACAGGATTTGCTCATCAGTGAGGTCAAAGTTCATGGTGGGTTCTCCTAATCTTTAAGTCTATGCTTTGCATTGAGCAGTGCGCAGGTTTGGCTCTTTGCCGTTCGATATAGTATCACAACATGTCTAATTTGACAATCGAAGTCTGAAGCGACAATCGGTTTGCTTGTTATTTGCATAACCCTAATGTAATATGTGAGTCCTAGTGCGGTGCGGAAAGCACAATCGCTAGAGGAACAAAAATGGCGATTGGAATACTTTGCCGAGAAGAGTTGAAGGAGTATGATTTCGGGCTGGGGCACCCTTTCAGAGGCGACCGTTATATACGGTTTCCTGCGTTCTTGCGTGGCAGTTTACCGGAAAATGATAACTACAAGATTATTGCTGCAGATGCTGCTACTGAAGAGGACCTGCTCTTAATTTGCGGCAAGGAGTACATCGAGTTTACAAGGGAGTACTACAGGGCTGCGAACTTAGGGTTGACCTATCCGGGTCAGTTCTCCAGGTTTCACAGCTTGGATAATTTGCCGGTGGGCAAACCTGGCAAAATCGAGCAAGCTGCGCGGTTGGTAGTCGGTCAAGCCAAGATGGCCTGTGACATGGTGCAAGCCGGTCATTATGACAAGGTTGTGTCAGTTGGTGGTGGGTTGCATCATGCTAAGCACTCATATGGTGAGGGTTTCTGCCTTTATAATGATGTAGCTTTCTGCGGACTGTACTTGTTGCAACATTACAAACTTGAGAGGATATTGGTCCTGGATACCGATGCCCATGCTGGCAACGGTACCTGTGAATATTTCTATAACGAGTCGCGTGTCTTGTTTATCGATATCCATCAAGACCCTAAGACCATTTATCCGGGCACGGGTTTTGTTCAACAGATTGGTTCTGGGCGGGGGGAAGGCTACACAATCAACATCCCAATGCCAGTAAACGCGGGATACGATTCATACCGCCTTGTTTTTGAGTCAATAGTAGAGCCTGTGGCCCGGGAATTCCAGCCCCAGATTATCGTGAGAAATGGTGGTTCCGACCCCTATCTCGATGATGGACTGACGAGTCTGGGTTTGCCATTGAAAGGCCTTCGCTTAATTGGGGAGAAGGTACGAAAGTTGTCAGAGATTTGCGATGGCAGAGTTGTTGACCTGATTGCATCGGGGTATAACGAGCAGATTCTACCCTATGCCTGGTTAGCCCTAATCGCTGGTTTGGCAAATTTCAAGTTTGAGATAGAGGAGGTAGAGCCTATCCCTCAGCGCTTCATCGGTGACTTGGGCCTTACAGGAACGGAGAAGGTGGTACAGCAAGCACGGGACCATTTAAGGGACTACTGGGTATGTTTGCGGTAACGACCTGACTTACGTATTAGTGTGATGCAAGTTGGCGTAGAACATAGAACAATGGAGGTTAACGATGGCTAAGGAGAATAAGAAGAAGCGTGTCCTGGTGACTTGCCTAGCGGTGGTGCTTGCTTTAGTTGTGTTATTGGTAGGTGGGGGATGGTATTTCTTCTACGATTTGACCCGAGGTCCGCTGCCACAACATGATGGCGAAATGCGTGTAGCTGGGTTACGAGACACGGTTGAAGTATTTCGTGATGAATGGGGCATCCCCCACATCTATGCCCAAAATATGTACGACCTGTATTTTGCGCAGGGATTTGTACAAGCGCAAGATAGATGGTGGCAGATGGAGTTTTGGCGACATACCGCGAGTGGGAGAATTCAGGAGCTTACCGGTAAAAAAGCTAGCCTAATGCCTACGGATATTTTTATACGCAGCGTTGGCTGGAGACACGTGGCTGAGGAGGAAGCAGAGAGTTACGATGCCGAGTGCCTGTCCAACTTACAGGCCTTTGCTGACGGTGTGAACGCTTATATTATGAGCCGTGAGCTCAAGCACTTGGCCCTGGAATATGGAGTATTAGGGCTGATTGGCATAGATATTAAGGTCGAGCCGTGGACTCCGGCTGATTCCCTGTCATGGGCAAAGGTGATGGCATGGGATTTAGGGCCCAGCAACAGCGGTGAGGAAAAACGCTCTACGATGTATGAATTGGTTGGAAAAGAGATGACCAATAAATGGGCACCTCCGTGGCCATTTGGCAAAAAACCCACTATCCTTCAGCTGGATGAACTCGGCATGACTGATGTTCCTCAAGCAGAGAGGGTAAACGATGCAATTGACGATGCGAAAGTGGAGACCGCGGTTTTGCAGGACATACTACCAGATGTTGGTTTCGGTTTTGGTTCTGGTCGTGCTGTCGGCAGCAATAATTGGGTTATTGGTGGCAATACTACGAAAAGCGGTAGGCCGCTATTGGCAAACGATCCCCACCTAGGTATCCAAATGCCCTCAATCTGGTACGCGATTGGCCTGCATTGCAAGCCAATCGATGGTAGTCCTCCTTTCGATGTCACTGGCTTTGCGTTATCGTCTTCTCCTGGTGTGATTATCGGTCATAATAGCCATATTGCCTGGGGTGTCACCAATGTTAATCCGGACGTCTTCGATTTGTATCGTATAAAAGTAAACCCGGCTAATCCGCTGCAGTATGAGTGGAACGGCGCATGGCGTGATATCAAGGTTCGCCAGGAAACCATAAACTTTGGTGATGGGCAAAGTCCTGTTACCATTCAGGTTCGCGAAACCCATCTCGGGCCGATAATCAATGATAACAAGGTGGATAAGGAAACTGGGGAAATACAGGGGTTCAATAATAAAGACCCTATGGCATTGCATTGGACAGCTCTGGAAAGCGGAACTATACTCAAGGCGGTTACAGGACTTAATGAGGCGACTAACTGGGAAGAATTCCGCGAGGCATTGAAGTATTGGGATGTACCATCACAAAATTTTGTTTATGCCGATGTGAAAGGCAATGTTGGTTATCAGACGCCTGGGCGTATTCCCATTCGTGCCAAACATCACAGCGGGCTTCTGCCTGTTCCTGGATGGACAAATGAATTTGAATGGCAGGGCTTCATACCATTTGATAAATTGCCAACCGTTTTCAATCCCAAGCGTGGATACGTTGCCACCGCCAACCAGGCAGTTGTCCCTTTGGAGTATTATGATATGTTGGCTAGCGAATTGGGCGAAGGGGAGAACTACGCTATTAGCCAGGAATGGGACTATGGTTATCGGGGCCAGCGGATTATTGAACTATTGGAAAAGCTGGCACCTCATAGCATCGAGACTCTCCAGGTACTTCAGGGTGATAACAAGCTGATAAGTGCCGAAGAGTTGATTCCCTACCTTGGTCGATTGCGCTTCAACGAGCCTGAACTTAATGAGGCTCGTGATTGGCTGATGAAGTGGGACTATCAGTTTGACATGGATAGCCCACAAGCTGCCCTGTATGCTGAGTTCTGGATGCAGCTGGCAAATAACCTTTTCGGGGACCAACTTCCCGAACAAATCAAGTTGGAGGGTTGGGCCAGGGAAATGTGGGCGGCATATCTTCTCATGGAACAGCCAAATGATACCTGGTGGGACGATGCCAGTACCAGTGATGTAGTTGAAACCAGGGATGACATCTTAGTGCGTTCATTCCGAGAGGGTTACAATAACGCCGTGGCAACTTTGGGTAATGACCGCAGTAGATGGAGGTGGGGCAACCTGCATACGTCCACATTTGTCAGTAATCCGTTGGGACGAAGTGGTGTCAGCTTCATCGAGAAGATGGTGAATCGTGGCCCATATCCCACAAGTGGCTGCACTGGCACTGTGAACAATACTCGGTGGACAGTGCACTCTGGTAGTTTTGCTGTGGACCACCTGCCATCAATGCGTATGATAGTAGACCTGGGTGACCTTACACGTAGCGTGGCAATTCACACCACTGGCCAGAGCGGCCATCCCTATAGTAAGCACTATGATGATATGATTGAATTGTGGCGCAATATTAAATATCATCCCATGCTCTGGACACGTGCGCAGGTTGAGGCTGCTGCCGCCAATAAACTGATTTTGAAACCTGCAAACTAGGTCTGGTGGTGCTATGTAGTGTCATTAAATGTGCTGGCAACACTTAATCGCTTGCGATTCCTGTTTATATTGACAAGTGGTTCGAGTGTAGTATAAAATCGTTCATTGTTGTTTTAGGCTTCTACCTTACATAAGGTAAGTTACTAGAAGAAAATCTATGCCTGCCAACAAATACATCTACCGAATGTGACTCCGGGTTAAGTTACTGGCACATACGCAGTAACTCTGGGGTCACTATCCAAAGGGTCTTGCCTTTTCCCTGTGCTTTTCCTGTGTTTGTCGTCTGTCGATAGTCGTTTCTATTATTCGGCATCTTAATTTTGAAGGAGGGAGTTCATGAAGAGATTTCAATCAATCTGGTTAGTGGTCTGCGCAATCCTGCTGGTATCCGCAATGTTGGTTGGTTCCTGTGCTGCACCAGCCCCAACCGAGACTATCAAGCTCACGTACAGCAACTTCTTCCCACCGACAAATTTGCATTCTATATTGGCTGAGCGGTTTTGTGCAGAGGTGAAGGAACGTACTAAAGGAAGAGTGGAGATCACTTATTATGCTGGTGGTACGTTGACTCCGGCACCCGGTATATATGATGGGGTAGTCAAAGGTATTTCTGACATTGGTATGTCTTGTCCATCGTACACTATGGGCAGATTCCCTGCCAGCGAGATAATTGACCTGCCTCATGCTTATCCCAATGGCTGGGTAGCTACCAAGGTGGCCAATGACTTCTACCAGGAATTCAAGCCAGCGGAATATGATGACGTGCATGTGCTTTATTTCCACGCTCATGGCCCGGGTGTGGTCTTTACCACCAAGAAGCCGGTACGTAAGCTAGAGGACCTTCAGGGTTTGCTAATAAGAGGTACGGGCGTAGGAGTAAAGATAATGGATGCCCTTGGTGCTAAAGGTGTTGGCAAACCTCAAGGGGAGGCCTATGAGCTAATGTCCAAAGGCTCAGTAGATGGCAGCTTTGCTCCTCAAGAGGTACTGAAAGGCTGGAAACAGGCTGAGGTGGTGAAATATGTCACTGCATGTTACGACGTAGGTAATACAACTGCGATGTTTGTGGTTATAAATAAGTCTAAGTGGGATAGCCTGCCTAGTGACATAAAGAAAGTTTTTAATGAGGTGAGCGAGGAGTGGGTAGAGAAACATGGTAGAGCCTGGACTTATGCTGATAAGTCTGGCGCTGATTATTTCCTAAGTTTTGAAGGCAGGGAATTGATTCAATTGCCTAAGGACGAGATGGCAAGGTGGGTCAAAGCTGCTCAACCGTTGATAGATGCTTACATAACGGAAAAGGCGGCTAAGGGTCTGCCCGCGGCTGAATACGAGAAATACCTGGCCAAGCGGGTAAAGTATTGGTCCGAAAAGTCACCGTCAGAAGAGTCCTGCGTCGAGTGGGCCAAGCAAGAGCAGTTGGTCAAATAAATAAAAGGCATAGGTAAATCCTAGCTAACAAGCTGGGCTTTCGGGGGTGTCTGAAGAAATGATGATTTTCGGGCACCCCCGAAAACGATTTGTGAGATGTCAAGCAAGCTAGATACATTTAAGCGTGTCGTAGACTCTTTGAGTAACTGGCTTAATTGGATTGCTGGTGTGGCCTTGGTGCTCATGTTGGCCCTGATAGCCATTGACATAATCGGCGCCAAGTTCTTCCGGTGGCCTGTGCCTGGTGGCATCGATGTTGTTGGTCTACTGGGCGTGGTGGCGATCGGCTTTGCTATAGCACGCACTCAGGCTATACGCGGGCATATTGAGGTAGAGTTCTTCGAGGAACGAATTCCGCAGAGGGTCAGAAATGTTGTTGATGTTGTGATTTATTCTCTGGGAATTTTGTTGTTCGGCCTGCTCGCCTGGAAAACCTTGGAATACGGATATACACTCCACAGTAAAGGTGAGGTTTCTATGACACAGGGGATACCGTTGTCTCCTTTTGTCTATGGAATGGCCTTTTGCTACCTCGCAGTTTTTCTAGTATTGCTTGTCCAATGCATTGAAGTGGCCTACAGGATAAAGAAGTGAACCCAACTGCTGTAGGCATAGCCGGCATTGTCGTCCTGGTGTTCATTTTCTTGCTTCGTATGCCGGTCGGCTTTGCAATGGCCTTTGTTGGGCTGCTAGGTTTCAGCTATCTGGTTTCAGTCGGGGCAGGCCTTGATGTTCTGGCGAGGGATTACTTCTATGTTTTCTCCTCCTATTCCCTTACAGTTATCCCTATGTTTGTATTCATGGGATGTATTGCGTCCGGTGCAGGTATGAGCAAGAGACTGTATGATGCTGGCTATTTGATGCTCGGTAGATTACGTGGTGGTCTGGCTATGGCTACCATTGCAGGGTGTGCTGGTTTTGCTGCTATCTGCGGTTCGACTAATGCGTGTGCTGCCGCTATGGGAAGAGTATCCTTGCCTGAGATGAAGAGATATAACTATGATGACACACTAGCTACGGGGACTGTGGCTGCTGCTGGAAGTTTGGGGATACTCATTCCACCCAGCACCATTTTTCTGGTGTACGGGATTATGACGGAGCAATCCATCGGAAAGCTTTTTATAGCCGGTGTTTTCCCAGGGTTAATCCTAGCAGGCCTTTTTGTGGCCACCGTGACTATCGTCTGTAGTCGCAATCCTTCGCTTGCTCCTGCCGGCGCAACAGCGAGTTGGAGAGATAAATTGGACGGTATCTCTGGAATGGGCGAGATGCTGGTGCTGTTTCTTTTAGTGATAACCGGGCTTTTCCTGGGCTGGTTCAGCCCGACTCAAGCTGGAGGGGCTGGCGCTGCTGGTGCTTTACTTATTGGCTTGATACGGCGACAGCTAGCATGGGATGGATTCCTCACTGCAGTCAAGGATACCCTGCGTATAACCTGCATGATTATGGTCATTGTTGCCGGTGCTACTGTTTTTGGCCACTTTATGGCAGTATCAAAAATCCCGCTTATTTTAGCTGACTGGGTAAGTGCTTTACCTTTACCTCCGATGGCTGTGATGGCCGTCATAGTCTTTATCTACTTGATAGGTGGCTGCTTCATGGATTCACTAGCTATGATTACACTGACCATTCCTATCTTTTATCCAGCAATCATAGCTCTTGGCTTTGACCCGATATGGTTTGGCGTGATAATTGTATTGATAGTTGAGATGGGGGTCATTACGCCACCTGTTGGGATAAATGTGTATGTGATTAAGGGTATTGCCAGGGACGTTCCCATAGCGAAGATCTTTAAGGGTGTATTGCCGTTCCTTATAGCCGAACTGATAATGGTTGGCATACTGATAGCTTTTCCAAAGGTAGCTACTTTTTTGCCTAGTCTTATCACCTATTAGTAAGACATGACCACATTTTCATTCCCACAGGAGATAGTGTACTAATGACTACTATTTCAGAGATGCTGTCCAGAAATGCTCAGTTGTATCCTGATGATACAGCACTCATAGAGCTTAGGCCGAGCAAGGGATTGAGACGAGAAGTGACCTGGAAAGAGCTGGATGAAAACGGGAATAGAGTTGCCAATGCATTAATGGAACGAGGTGTTGGTAAAGGCGATAGAGTTATACATTGGATGATGAACTCCATTAAATGGCTGGAAGTCTATTTTGGCATAATCAGAACCGGCGCCTGGGCTGTGCCTCTAAATTTCAGATTCACTAGCAGGGACTTCAGGTATTGTGCAGACATCGCAGAGGCCAAGGCAATGATATTGAGCGAAGAATTCACAGAGAGAGTTCAAGAGGTTCGTAATCAACTACCAACAATCCAGTACTATGTTTTTGTGGGTGAGCATGTGCCTGCTGGAATGCAAAGCTATGACAAAATGATAAGCGAATCATCTAAATCTCCTGCAAACATTCAAGTAGACGGAGATGATGAGTGCGGCTTGTATTTCACATCTGGCACTACTGGGGCACCAAAGCCTATACTACTGACGCATAGAAGCATGGAATGCGCGGCCATAACCGAGCAGGCACACCACTACCAGACGCGCGAGGATAACTTTATACTTATTCCGCCCCTGTATCACGCCGGTGCCAAGATGCATTGGTTTGGCAGTCTACTCGTGGGTGGCAAGGCGACGATTTTGACAGAGGTCAGCCCACGTAATGTGTTTGGGGCAGTGCACAGCGAAAGAGGTACAATTGTGTGGCTACTGGTGCCATGGGCTCATGATATCTTGGTGGCCATGGATAAGGGAGAACTCAAGGAGCAGGATTATGACCTTAGCTGTTGGCGCCTGATGCATATTGGCGCACAACCTGTACCCCCGGCGCTGGTTCAGCGTTGGAAAAAGTATTTTCCAAGCATGCAGTATGATACCAACTATGGACTTACTGAGGCCGCAGGCCCAGGATGTGTTCACCTTGGTATCGAGAATGAATATAAGGTGGGAGCCATTGGCAAAGCAGGCGTCGGCTGGGAAACCCGTATCGTTGATGATAGTGACGCAGACGTGGCCAGGGGCGAGGTGGGTGAACTGCTTGTGAAAGGGGGTGGAGTAATGAAGGAATATTACAAGAATCCAAATGAGACTGCGAAGACTATAAAGGCTGGCTGGTTATATACAGGAGATATGGCGCGAGAAGATGAAGATGGATTCATCTATCTCGTTGACAGGAAAAAGGACATAATCATCACCGGTGGCGAAAACATATATCCTGTTGAGGTAGAAGAAGTATTGCATTTTCATCCTAAAATATATGATGTGGCCGTTATCGGCATTCCAGATGAGAGGTTGGGAGAGATAGTAGCTGTTGTTGTCGATCCTAAACCTGGGGAGACCTTGACCGAGGCGGAAATTTTTGCATTTTGCGAGCAAAACTTGGCCAAGTACAAGAGACCAAGGCGTATCATCTTTGACAAGGTACCACGGAGTCCCACCGGCAAGATAGAGAAACCAGGGCTGAGGCAAAAATATAGTGTAGCTTGACACCTACAATAGTTTGGGATAAAGTTATGCTCTACGCAGAGATGTTATTTCTAATGGAGCCCTGTCACCAGACAGGGTTCTCATTATGAGGGAGGTTACGAACTCATGAAACAATTTGGAATTGCTTGCAGTATCTTTATCTTGATGTGGGTGATTGGTCTTGTGGCGACACCTGTTTTTGCCTTGTCAGAGCGCAGTACGGTCTCACCGTTATCATCGTCTGCCCAGGCCTCTTCAGGAGAGGAAATAGTACTTGACTGCAAATATCCTGTGATAAGCAGCTATGCAGGCAGCTATTTTAGCTGGGATATCAACCTAAGCTATAATGGTGGCAAGACACCGAAGCTATTTGACCTGAAGGTAACGGTGCCTGAGGGCTTCCTCTATACAATTAGCCCCGGATACGGGGAAAGCGGGGAGATAAAGGCCATTCGCTTAGACCCTGAGAAGACCTATCCCGATACTGTTAAGGTTA
>Ga0194110_10008757_pt1 | contig 11464 bp, 10 predicted proteins | sample TA2Kig1200mmetaG_FD_146192 | JGI IMG/M metagenome (GOLD analysis project Ga0194110, IMG submission 146192) | Freshwater microbial communities from Lake Tanganyika, Tanzania - TA2015032 Kigoma Deep Cast 1200m | ecosystem: Environmental > Aquatic > Freshwater > Lake | place: Tanzania: Lake... | reverse complement strand
AAAAACTTGTCATAAAGGGGCGCCATATTCCATAAAAAAAGGAGGTCCCCCGACTCATATTTCATCCGATAATCTTCAATCACTTGAGAGGCGCCCGTAAAGCTTATCGGGGATATGGGCGAGATCTGAAGGCTGTATGTTAAAGAGGTCCCGGTTGTAGAAATTGCATAGACCTTCTTCCATTCTAGCAAACCTAAATAACGTGCCTCTAATCCAAACTTTTCGGTTGGCAAAATGGCGGCACGGGCAAAAAGGCCGGGGACCCACTGGTTGACCCTAGCGACTTTTTGAGCCGAGATCACAGGGGATGTGGTTGTTAGAGTCGTTTCGTAAGCAAGAGTCGTTGTAGGAAGGTGCTGTCTGGCCCAAGGGGTAGCACCTACCTCCAATTCCAGATGTTTTACATCTGAAAATAGGACTTGATGCATGGAAAACAAAACGGGTAGCAAATAAAAAAACTTCATATAAAAATCCCTCTTAAAGCATCCTCAATCATACTAGGCCTCTTTCTAACGAGGTCTATTAAAAGACAAAAAGTCTTTTTTTAAACAGTGTATCCCATTTTTCAAAAAAAAACCTAAAAGGATATTTTTGATTGAGATACACCCCCTTTATTCAAGCCAATTTTTTTCTGGATGGGAAAGGCAACAATTTAATATTTTCTTAAAAAGTTGTTGATTTAGAATGCATCTATCCTTTTAAAATTATCAAAAAAAGGTTTTCATGCTTCATGGTATCAGAGGCTTTCTAGGTAGGGCCACAGGTCATATGCTGGGTAGTCTCAATCGTCATCTTATGCATCGTGTAGCCGGCCCCTCACCCGTTGGTCTTGAGGATTTACTTAAGATTTGTGAAAGCTGCCAAAATCCTCAAAGGCTTGCGGATCTTAGAGGGCGTATAGCGCAACTTGTAACAGAACCGGAAAACCATGCCATAAGACAAAAACTTGAAAGTTGGATCCAAAAAATTGAGGCAGCGACAGATGAAGATGTTTTAGCAACCGTCAGGGAAATTCAACTTGACATTCAGGACACTATTGTTGTCCAAAAACCGATCTTTGGACATATCTCGGCCCAGATAGGGCAAACGCTGCATCAGGCATTCAAAACAGCGCCCGATTGTGTGGTCAAGGCTCATCTCCAGCTCGGTCGTAAAAACCTCAACCTCCCCTATGAAAAAGAGCACCTTCTGCTCCATTTAAAGTCCTGCAGGGAAAAAGATTTTTGGGATCATCAGCAACATGAGGCTATTTGCGAGGCTGTGTTCTGTCTGGAATCAGAGGGAGGGAACTGTGACTGGAGGAACCTTCAGGAGATCTTAGCAAGTAAAGAGAGTGAGCTTCATGGGGCAGTTTTAATAAGTTCCGACCAAATACGATCGAAAACACAACTTTTTCTAAATGAGTGTCTCAACACTATCGGGTACGGTCTATTTAGAAACGCCGATCCGGTGCGAATTAAAATTGAACTCTGTATGGATATCATCAGGAGGGCAACCCTTGCCGAAAACCCCCACCTCAATCATCAAGATCTTTTTAATCATCTCGCAAACTTGATGCTCACGTCACGTGCTATTTTTATGGACGACAGGCAATTTCAAGCGAACGTCGATGCTTTGGAGCTTTTATGTGATCAAAAAGAATCGAACCTCCAAGAGCCCGTAATTTTTCTTCAAAAGACTTACAGGTGTCTCCAAAATTTTCTCCCTTTTTTTGAATCTGCCGGAATCGCGGTAAAAATTTATGAAACAGTGTTCTCCACCTTTTTTAGCCAAAAAAATGAACAGATTATCTCCACAACCCATTTACCCTACAACAGATCCCATGCAAATCTGATTGAGTTACCAAATTCCCCCTATGAAAGCCCAAGAGGAGATCCAAAAACCCGTCTTTTGCTCCCCACCGGGGAAAGTTGCCAAATGCATCCAAAGGAGGAGCTCAATTGTGATCTGTTGATCGAAGCCCTTAAGCCTTGGTCCGAAAGATTGAAAACAGATCTCTTTTGCAGCCTGACAGGGAGCACAAGTACCTCTCTTAGCCTATTTTCTGAACGTAGGAAACCTTTTTCGGAAATAAAGGGGAAGGTTTTTCAGAATTTCGTTAAGGGGGATTTGCACCTTTTAGTGCCACTCAAGGAGGTGCTGGCAGAAAGATTTGAGCCCTTTTTTGATTCCATCTGCAATTTGTTATTTACCAAATGGATCCCCAGAATCTACACCAATCTGCAAACGTTCCTCGATACATCGTCGGAGACATCGGTAGCTCCCTTAAAAAAATTGAATGTTACTATTAGGCAGCTCTCAATTGATATTCAGCAGTACAGTACCCTTTTGACGGTTACCCCTAGGGACGAGTATTTAAAACGTAAGCGTTTAGAGGTGCGGAGCTCATGGAAAAACACACTGAAGGTTCATTGGCGCGTCAGCGGGCTTTTAACCCGGGAAATTATCCATGATTTTAGCTATCTCAAACTTTTCCGTTTGATTGTTCGAGACAAAAGGAACACCCTTAAAAGGCTTTATTCTACAAACGGGTCCAGAGAACTCCTTTACGTTGCGGATGTAGTAACAAAAAAATGCCTAGAGCTTGTCTTACGAATTTTTTTTATGGTGTTGCCTTACCAGCGAGTGATGGAGACTCTGACGGATAAATTTTTGTCATCAAAAAATCTTATAAAAATATACAGGTCCTGTTTAGAGTCTCTTTTGGATGATTATAGAAAAGGGACAAAAAGCCGTTTCAACCATCTTTTAGGTTCGAATGTCGATCCCAGCACCTCTAAGGAACTGGTGAAATCTATTCTGGAGATCTTCCCGAGAAATAGTGGAATGGATTCGGAGGGTCTAAAAAGCAATCCCTTTATGCAGATCCCCTCTCTTTTGAGGGCTCTCATTTATGAAAAAGGAGGTCAAGGGGTTGCTGTGTTGTGGGGGAACGTTGTAACACCGGAATTTTTCTCGGATTTACAGAAAAGTCTCATCCAAATCTTAAAAACCGTCCCTACAGAAAATTCATTTGGAAGTTTGGATTTACAAAAACCGATTGATTTGTCTCTAGTTGACCTGGAACATGCCATCTGCGTATACCTGGTCAGGGATCTTACCTCAATGGAGGTCCCCGACAAGTGGGACGCAGGGCTTGAATATATCAAAAAACAAATTTTATCTCTTCCCGTGCAGACAGAACTCTCCGAATTTGTCCCCTTTTTTGAAAAACTTAAAAGAGAGGTTACCAATTTGATCCAGCAGCAGAACTCACCTCTATCCGGATGGAATTTAAAAACAATCACTCAGTATCTCAATGAAATCCACGAGCTGGTCGAGAGCCAACAAGATCCGTCTGAAAAAGTAGAACAATTTAAAATAGAAATCGCACAGCTAAAACAGGATCGTCCGCCGGCAAAAGGGAAGATGAAATTTATGGAACAGATTCTTATCGATGCATTCCAATTAGGTTTTATCCACCTAAGAGAATGGATGCTTGATAAGGAGTTATTTAAAAGAGTTTTAGCAGACCAGCTTTTACCGATTTAAAAGGGGATACATCTGCCTCAATCACATCAAAGCAGATGTACATCTTTTATGACAGGAAACTATCTGTTCCCTTTTTTCGCGCACTTATCGCATTTGTCACAATTTTTATTTTGTGAGTTATTCTTTTTATTCATCTGACCATTACCGCAAGAAACAAGACCTGCCGATACTAAAGCAAATGTCGCTAAACTTAAAAACTTCTTCATATATACCTCTCTATATTTTTTATTTAAAAAATTTTAGCATATTTAGACAAGAAGAAATTTAAAATTTTTTTAGTGACTATCCCTTAGAGTGTTAAAAAGGATAAGATTTACGCCCTAATTTTTCCCGATAAAGCGGTCAAACTCGTCGGGTGTTTTGGAGAAAATTGTGATTTTTTTGTTTAGGAAAGGATGGTGGAACTCTAACATGTTCGCATGCAAATACATACGTTCATATTTTTTAGTTTTTTCGCCATAAAGAAGATCCCCAACTATCGGGTGGCTCACAGCTTTGAGGTGGACACGTATTTGATGGGTCCGACCGGTTGTAGGGGTGCAGGCGACCATAGTAAAAAGGGGGGTCTCGATCATTGGTTTGATATGAGTTATGGCCTTGCGTCCCGTCAAAAGAACCCCAAAGTGCTCAAATCCCTCGATACGACCCACTCTGCCTATCGGAAGATCGATGGTGACTCGGTTTTTAAAATGGCCCTCGACGATTGCCAAGTAGCCTTTACGGATTTTTCTCTCTTTAAAGAGCTCCTCGAAGGCCCTTTGTGCCTCTTCTGTTTTTGCCCTTATGAGCAAACCGGAAGTCTCTTTATCTAATCGGTGTACCAACCCCTTGAACCGTTTGGGGTCACTCTCCACCCCTACCGGTTTGTCTATAACCTCGATATAAGGGTCGTCGTACATCACGGTGAACCGGATCCTAGATTTTTTCTGTTCCGTTAGAGGTGCAAGTCGTAGCTCGACCTTGTCTTGGCGGCGACAAGGTGTCGTTGCAACCCTATGCATTTTTCCGTTCAAGAATGCGTATCCTAAATCAATAAAAGAACGTATCTTTGTTTTTGTGTATGCCCCGTCCGCAGATGCAAATAGTCGGTCTACAAATTTTTCCACGTTCTGATGAAATCCAACATAAGTTTCAGCCCGTAGGAGGTTCCTAGAGATTTCTCCATGGTTGTCCCTGCGATGTCCAAATGTGCAAAAGGGATATCCTTATTTAAGTGCTGGTAGATGAATACAGCTCCTTGAGTTGCGGAAGCCTCTTTTTTTCCGGCATTTTTCATGTCGGCAACATCAGATTTCAAAAGATCCATAAAGGAATTCTTATCAAAAGGAAGGGTCCACAATGGCTCATGGGCTCTCTCCGAGGACTCGAGTAAAGCCATCTTAAGTTTAGAATTTTCGGAAAAAAGACCGGCCATACGTTTACCTAGAGCAATGATGACGGCACCGGTCAACGTAGCTGCAGTTATGATACAGTTCAACTTCATTGTATCTGCAAGATAAGCGACCGAATCGGCTAATATTAAACGTCCCTCTGCATCTGTATTCGTTATCTCGACGCTCTTTTTTGATCTACCAATCACTATATCGCTTAGACGCAACGCACGACTGGAGATAGAATTATCGGCAACCGGCAAAGCTACGGCAACATTTTTTTTGATCCCGAGTTTATCCAGCATATAGACCAAATGTAGATACATTACTGCCCCGGCGCAATCGCCATGCATTTCGATCATGGAATCGCTCGGTTTCAGGCTATAACCTCCTGTATCAAAAACCATCCCTTTACCTACTAACCCGATAAACGGCTCATCTTGAGCTCCCCCCCGGTACTCGATCACCAAAAGCTGGGGTGGATCGGTTTCTAGAGAACCTTTACCGACCGCGTAGTGGAGCTCCATCCCCTCTTTAAGAAGCCACTTATGGTCATGCACCTCAAGTTGAACCCCTTTCAGGGGCGCCAATAGCTCTTTAGCATAAGCTACAAAGTCGGCGACATTCCGGTCTTTGTAGGGGGTACTCAAAAGCTCCCTCATCATAAACTGAGCATCCAGGATCGTCTCAATTTCTTTGATGTTTGAGGGCAAAGCTTCTAGATAGATCTTAGAAAGAAAAACAGACTTTTGAGATATATAGCGATCAAAACAATAGTTTCCCTCAAATAAAGCAAATAGTTGCTCCTGCAGTGCCCCTTTGATCTCGGGCAGATGGACATGTGCGACCTTTTTATCTCTTAAAAAGGCGCCCACTTTCTTATGGGCCTCACGAAAAGCCTCTGGAGTCATGTCTGCTTTCAGACCGACCTCAACCACATTTTTATGTAAATAGACTTCAAAATTCTCTTTCGTTGTGTAGCGAATCTCTACACAATCTGCGGGTCTATTTAAAAGAAATTCGATGGAAAGATGTCTTGGCTTTGTCATAGAGGCCTCCTAATACTTAAAACGGGATCTCGTCATCTTGCAATGCGGAATGCTGGCTTCCTTGCAGTACCGGTTCAAAATCAAAATCGCTTGGTTCAAAACCTGCCGGGTTCGCCTGTGCTGTCTTATTTCCGGAATTTGAACCGTTGGAATTTTCCGATTTCCCAAATGGGCTAAAAGAGACGCTCGTAGCGGTGATCTCTAAAGAGGTCTGAGGTTTCCCTTCACGGTCATTGTAAATTTGCGGTTTGCTCAATTCCCCTTGAATCATCAACGCCGTACCCTTCTTCATGTACGGGAGCATTTTATCATATTGATCCCCCCAAAGAGTGACACGCCACCAAATTGTGTCTTCCTTGCCCCCTTTTTTTGAGCTGCAAGCAAAGCGGAAATTTGTAACCTTTTGCCCGGACGGGGTAAATCGCGTCTCCGGATCAGAGCCTAGGCGGCCTGCAATAAAAACAAAATTCATCTGGTAATTCCTGTAAATTTTACATCCAAACTGTAGCACAACAAAATCTATCTTTGCACCAAAAATTTGCTCCCCAAAAACGAACAAAAACGATTTTTAAACGCTGGGATCGTTCAAAGAGAACTTGTTAAAACCTACGGTGGACTTAAAAGAAAAAATAGATTAAAAAAGTTTTTATGCAAGCGCTACAAAACGAAGATCCTGCTGTTAACCTATCCAACTCTCTAGAGAGTTCCTTAGATGCTTTAGTCACCAAACGACTTCTTGAAACGGTGCAAAAGACTGAGGTAAAGCGTTGGAACCACAAAATAGAATCTATGGTTCTAAAAAAACTTTTGCCAGACCTTGTAGAAAAATTCTCCAACTTGAGCCCTGCAGAAGGGTACATAAAAAAAAGTGTAGAGCGGGCTATCAAACATGTTCGTCTGCTGTATCGGGAAAACGGTGCTATTGGTTCAAACGGAACGATCAATGTTCCGATGATGATCCAAAATTGCATCGAAACCAATAAAGACCAATCAACGTTTGAGGTTTACAACCAGGCGCTTTTAGAGGCAAAAACCCTTTCGGGCCTGTTTATCGAGCCGAAAGAAAAGGTCGAAAAAAGGGTAGCAAAAGCAATTTTTTCAATAGGACAACATGCATGCACATCCAAAGGGCCTAAAACACCTTTTGAAAGAATGGAGCTCATAGATTATTTAATTTTAGAGCAGCAATTTGATCTGTTGTCCTCCTATGAGGTGCTTTCTTACGAGGAGTTGAAAGAAAAAATGCTCACACGGCTTAAAAGCATGGAGTCTATTGCACACATGGATCATCTCCCTGTATTGATCGCTTCTGTCCACGCCCACAACCTAGCCGCAAATCTCGATTTTGAAAAAAAATGGGGTAAAAAGAATCTCGATGCCCTCAAGCAATTTGTCTCCTCCCAAATGGAAATGCACCCCTCTATGCACCCGATTGAGCTTGTGAATCGGATCCTTTTTTTGTACCACGTGAGCACTCAAAAAGACAAAAAGGCTGAAATTGTACGTGCTGCCGGCGACTATCTAACTTCACTATCAACGGATTTGTATTCGCCCACACTGCACCGGCTAGGTCATGAGGTTTATGCCTTCATCAACAATGAAATCCGTAAAATCAAATCGGGCCGCCCCCTCACTACTCTAAAAGAGATCCTTTTAGAGGTGCAGCAGATGTTTTCATTTGCAGATGAACTGGCTGCTATTTTGCCGCAACAAAAAGAGCTTCTGGAGATATTTCTTTTCTACCATTTTTTTGACCACCACCCGTTGATGCAAAATCTGGAAGATTCCCATACCGATCTTTTGTCGAGACAATTGGCGAGAGTGGCTGTTGAAAAGGGGCAAAAAGAATTTCGTGAAACGGTGCACACAACCTACGACCGGGTCATCCGCTATAAAAAGTTAGAGGTCCCCTTGGCTCAAGAGGATAATTTTTTTAGAGAAGAAACGTTTGTCGATAAAATAGCCCACTTTGCCTCCCAAAACGAGCTTGTCATGGATCAATTCAAGCCCTCAGCTGAACATCCCCTTTTTAGGTTGGTGCGCAAGTTAGCCGCCAAAGACGATACCGGCTCTTTGACAAAAGAGGAGCTGAGCTCCATTCTAGAAAAATTTTTCTCTTCTCAACAACTTTTGACCGCTTACTCTAAATATCTTGAAGAGGAAATTATTTTTTTCAGTAAGATTTTCTGGTACAATCAGATGAAAAGAGGGCAAAAAACACCCCTTGAAAGGTTTTATCAATGGCATTACCAACTAATCAAACAAAAAAATCCGGGCCTGAAAGGGCGTGAACTTATTAAAAAAATGGAGGAGCTCACAACAAAAACGCTTCCGCTTATGCCCTCCTATCGTCAACAAAATGTGGCCATCTGATTATTTCTAAGAGATGCGGGTAGCAAAAGGCTCTTTAAGCCTATTATTCAAAGCAAATGCCAATCCTATCAATCCTACCAAAAGCATAGGCAGAGATAAGATTTGCCCCATATTCAAAAAGAGTCCAACTGTGTGAACACTCTGGTCTTCCTTGATAAATTCCACAAAAAAACGGCCCAGAGACATGGCTATGGTAAGCAAGAAAGCGACCACACCTGCCCTGGCATCTTTCTTCAAAAGAGCTAGCCCCAAGATCGCTAGTAAAAAATAGAATAAGGACTCATAGATTTGGACGGGATGTCTCGGATAAATCCCATACTCCATATGCGACTGCGGGTTTTGGAAAACCACACCCCAGGGCAAAAGGGTTTTTAACCCAAGTATCTCTTGGTTCATAAAATTCCCCAAACGGATACAACCCCCCATCAACATCCCGCAGGGAAAAATGCGATCCATCAGTTTGAAAAACGGGACTCTATAATGGCGTACAAAAGCCAGTGTGGCCAATACCGAACACAAAATTCCCCCGTGGCTTGCCAACCCCCCCTCCCAAAAGCGAAAAAGCTTCCAGGGATCCTGCATGGTAGCATCCAACGGTTCGTAAAAAACAATGTGAAAGAAGCGGGCCCCAAAAACTATCCCTACCATCATGTAGTTGACAATTTTTTCACTTAGGTAACTTCCGGGGAGCGTGGTGAAGGGGCGCCAGTCGCATAAAAGGCTGAAAAGCCGAAGCGCAAGCCAAAACCCAAACGCAAAAAAAACCCCATACCAGGCAATAGGATACTGGATAAACGGGACGTGGAAGGCGATGCGGGGGGGATCAACAAAAATCGCAAGGATCATTTTGACCCCAGAGCGGTTTGCTCATCCACCAAGCGACGAACTCTAAATGTAGCTCCGCGTAATAGAGCAAATCCTATCGCAATTTGCAACAGCCCCCTCGCCTCAACGGGCATCGATAGATGAGAAAAAACCAGGCCCACCCCCATCATCACCACCACAAACAAAAAGTCCTTTGGCAAAGGATCTCTTGCAGCGCTGCGGAAAAGGATCATCCTAGATTTCAGCTCGCCTAAAAGGTAGCCGACTACCAAAAGAGAAATGTGTAAAACGCGGTTTTCAGAAATACACCCTAAATTTTTGGCCCCTTTTGTGAAAAGGATCAATCCCGCCGACAGCCACAAAATCAGAAGAATAATTTTTTGAATACGTAATGAAATCATATTTACAACATAGCAGAAAATGGCTTAATCGGCGACAAAAAATCTCTTCACTTTTTTTTAAAGCTGCCCTATACTGCTTCAGTTATGAATGTAGCTCTTGCTTTTACACGTATTTTCTTTACAATTCTGAGTATCTTTTTTATTACCCTTTACTCGATTCAATCGAATACCGGGGATTTTCCTACAAGAATCCTAGCGGGTCTTCTGGGAGGATTCAGCTTTAGCCTCCTTTTAATAGGTTTCGATACTTTTTTTAGAAAATTTAATTTACGCTCTTTCAATATCGCCATCGTCGGTCTGTTTCTTGGCTACCTTATGGGTGAAGCTCTTGTTTTGATTTTAAAAGCCATCCTAAAGATCAGCGCCCTCTCATTTTCACTCGATATAACGAGCATTGAAGTCATCTCCATTTGCCTTTTCTTATTTGGAACCTACCTGGGAACGATCATGACCTTACGCTGGTCGGACGAGCTGTATGTGAGCATCCCTTTTGTAAAATTTAGCCAAATGAACCAAAAGCGCAGGGATCTGATGATTGATGTGGCAACATTGACCGACCCTCGCTTTAGCGATTTTTGTACAACTCATCTGCTCGACCAGTCGATTATTGTCCCCCGGTTTGTGGTCAAGGAATTGTATGCGCTCTTGGAACATCCGGACGAAAATTACAAATCCAAGGCCCGCAAGGCGATCGAGACGCTCAAAAGATTGGAAACCCTGCCGGGATTTGGGCTTCGGTACAACGAGACCGACTTTCCCGAAATCAAAGAGGCGGCCCAAAAAATCGTCCGTTTGGGACGACTCGTAGACGCGAACATCTTAACGGCCGAATCTAAGCAATACCAATTAAGTGGCGCGGAAGGGGTCGAAATCTTAAATATTAACTCCTTGGCAGCCGCTTTGAAACCTCTTATGCAATCGGGCGAATTTATCCACATTAAAGTACAGCGCCAGGGTAAAGAGCCCGGCCAGGGGGTCGGTTATCTGGAAGACGGCACCATGGTTGTGATCAACAACGCCGGTGAAGCGATAGGGCAAACTATTCGAGCGACTATTTTATCCTCAAAACCAAGCCCCTCGGGAAGAATTATCTTTTGTAATGCTGTCGATAAGTCTGGCAGGGAAATAGGATACTCCTATGATGATTATCCTGACGAGGAAGCTTGAAAGGGCTAGGGACCGATATCATCGAAATCGCCAGAATTGAGGACTCGATTTCAGAGTTCGGCGACCATTTCTTGAAGCGCCATTTCACACCGGTGGAAATAGCCTACTGCCTCTCTTTTAAGCGCCCTGCCGAGCGATTTGCGGGACGTTTTAGCGCTAAAGAGGCGATCGTGAAGGCTTTAGGCACCGGTTTCACAAAAATTGGTTTTTTGGACATCGAAATCGTCAACAACCCTCAAGGAGCCCCGGTTGTAAAGGTGTTTCCCCATCCAAATGAACAGTTTATGATCTCCATCTCCCACTGTAAATCCTTTGCAACTGCCACCGCGGTATGGATTTAATATTTTAAATTTAATTTTCAATTATTCCCCTATCTGCTATAATTACACCTTAATAAATTAGCCCCAGAAACTAACTATTAAGACAGAGGGACTAAAATAATTTATATACAGCCCCTCAAAACCGGTTAGGAATAACGTAAATTTGGGTGAGGCCTGAAGATGATTTCATCAGAAGATTTAGCAAATAAAATTCGTACAGATCTTCAGCTTTTGAGCCATGCGCACTTTATTAAAGACAAGGATTTTTTAGACAACCTCGCTAAAAAAATATTAGAGACCCAAAAGAATATCCCCGGTTTGGATACAAAAGGGGTAGAATGTGAAGGCTATTATGAAGCAAAGGAATTGCAATTCTACTATCAATTAAATCCAAAAGGGGCAAAAAACCCCGGCGCCCTGCTGGTGGA
>Ga0194110_10008753_pt1 | contig 11465 bp, 11 predicted proteins | sample TA2Kig1200mmetaG_FD_146192 | JGI IMG/M metagenome (GOLD analysis project Ga0194110, IMG submission 146192) | Freshwater microbial communities from Lake Tanganyika, Tanzania - TA2015032 Kigoma Deep Cast 1200m | ecosystem: Environmental > Aquatic > Freshwater > Lake | place: Tanzania: Lake... | reverse complement strand
CCTTTTTTGCAACGTTAAGGTATAATCTACTATCCCTCTGGCCAAATAAGCCCTTACACTCCTCACTCGCCCTCCCACACAATACCGAATTACCGTTGCCTGACCCCAGGGGCTATTTTGTAGTATTCTACAAAATAGCCTTGACTATTTTGTAATTTGGGTTATAATAGCCACATGCGATATATCACTCCTTATATCCTGGATGACCTTCGTACAAAAATGGTTTTCATAAGCGGCCCCCGCCAGGTAGGAAAAACTACTCTTGCCAAAGGGATTCTTCAGGACCATTTTCCTTCAGGCAGATACCTGGACTGGGATTTGGATGAAGATCGGCAGGATATCCTCAGAAAAAGATGGGATAGAGATAACAATCTGTTGATATTCGATGAACTGCACAAATTCCCAAAATGGAAAACATGGATCAAAGGTGTTTTCGATGTATTTCACGAGTCCCATGCCTTTCTTGTAACAGGATCTGCACGTCTCGACATATATCGTCGTGGAGGAGATTCACTCATGGGACGGTACCACCCATGGCGACTCCACCCTTTTACTTTGGACGAATTGCCAGAGGGAATTTCTCCTGAAGAAGGTTTTCAAAGGCTGATGACACTCGGTGGTTTTCCAGAACCTTTTGTCAGTGGAGATGAGCGGTTAGCTAGGCGATGGAGAAGAGAGCGCTTTGATCGGGTTCTGCGCGAAGATATACGGGATTTGGAGTCAATACGAAATATTCAACTCCTTGGACTTTTTGTGGATTTACTGCGGCAGCGAGTAGGGGGGCTGATCACCCTTTCAAACATAGCCATGGATCTCCAGATTTCACCAAAGACAGCGAAGGCCTGGCTCGATATTCTTGAAAGGATGTATCTTCTTTTCGCGGTTCGCCCCTATACAAAATCTCTACCCAGGGCTGTGCTTAAACCACCAAAGGTCTATTTCTTCGACAATGGAGATGTTCTTGCTGGCGAGGGGGAACGGTTTGAGAATCTAGTGGCAACCTCCCTGTTGAAACAACTTCATTTTTTAGAAGACCGTGATGGATACCGATATGAACTCCGCTACCTACGTGACAAAGAAGGGCGGGAAATCGATTTTGTTATTATCAAGGAAAATCACCTTGAGGAACTGGTTGAAGTTAAGTGGGCGGATGAAGAGATTTCAAAATCACTTCTCTATTATGCTGAACGCTTGAAACCCGAGAGGGCTACTCAAATTACTGCCCATCTGAGAAGACCTTACACCCAGGGGCGAATCCGGGTTACAGATCCGATTTCCTACTTTCGCCCCGACTTTTTTGCTGCCGCCAAAACCCTTCATAAAAATTCATAAAAAAATCCCTGTTGCAGAAATCTGGGCATGGAGCGATTCCTGTTTGGGCAACGGATTAAAGTAATTCTGGCAGGTCCATTGGTTTCAACTCATGAGGGACAATGAAGATCGCCCGCCTGTCTCCCACGAGATTCCCAAAAAACAACTCGGCCCATTCCAACCCGGATTTGATCCGTGTCTTTCCCCTTAAATCATTTCTCCTCTCAAACAGTACACCGATGAGATCCTCTTTTTCAAAGTCGCGGTTCTTGAGAAAGACTTTATAGGTAATCATCCTGTTCCCTCCTTATGGAATGAACTTATGATGCTTCTTGTTGGGCCCCTCTCCCATTATCAATCGTTTCTGTCACTAGTGGTTCTTTACTCTCTGATGCCTTTTTCGCTTTTTTATTTGCCTTCACCACTTTGAGCTCATAGCCCAGGTGATCAAGAATTTTCACAACAGTATCGATCCGTGGATGATTTCCCTCCTTCAGGGATCGGTAAAGACTGGCGCGGTCCACCTCCAGTTCCTTTGCCACTCTCCTGACAGAAGACTCTTTGCGAATCAGTTCCCAAAGCGTTTTAACCAAGTCTGCCATAATAATTAATTTACCACATGTGTATAAAAAATAACATGAGGTATCTTTATCACATTCCATTTCAAAAGTCAAGAAAATTCTTTAATAAATTTCATATGTTACTTTTTGTTAATATTGATATTGACAGCAGCAGTCAAATTATGACAAAAAGATGAGCAATGATTAAGATTTGAATATGAAAATTTAGAAGTCAATTTTAATTTTTAATATCAACAAGTTGTGATGATAAAGCAAATCTTATTTATATTATCGGCAATCTATGTATCCTGCATCTTTATACTTCCCAGGTTGATTACACAGCAATCTATGGAGCAAATCTGGAATCCCTATAGTCTTCTCCATATCCCTCTCTATGGTGTTTTAATGGTTCTCCTAACCTTTGCCTTTCTTCCCAATCTGGCTCATGCTAAATCGTCGTCCTCTTTTAAGCCCCTTTCTCTCCTGTTACCTGGAGGGATTGCTACTTTCGTTGGGGTCCTTGATGAGGTGAATCAGATATTCATCCCTTATCGCGATGCCTCAATCACAGATGTTTTACTCGATATGGGTGGGATTGTCCTGGTGGTTCTTTTGATCCTCTACTGGCAGAAAAGAAAGAAGGGCAATGGATCTCTGGAAAAGGTCCATTGAAATTTCATTTGTTCTTCAGGTGTTTCTCTAAAAAGTCCCTGACCTGAATGATTGAATCAGATGCAGCCGTGGGATTATAAAGGAGCCGGTGACGATCACGAGAACCCTGTATATACATATCTGTTCCTTCTGCATCGAAAGCATGATAGGCTTTAGGGTAAATCTTGAGGGTGACATTGTCCGAAGCCTTTCTGAAAGCCATCATTTGGGAGCACATTCGTGCAGGGGTCCAGTCGTCATAATCACCGATCAGGATCAGGAGGGGTCCATCTAATTTTGAAAGCGAAAGATCACAATACGGATAAAAAGCAATGGCTGCCCTGAACGGATGGCCTTTATTTTCAATAGTTATTTGAGGGCTTATTGCATGAATTGTTGTCCACCCCCCGTGCGACCATCCCATCACTGCAATTTTGTCCTTATTGACAAAAGGGAACTCAGCGAGAAAAACTTTTGCATCATGGGCATCCTGTGCACGGGTTTCAGGAGGGACAAGTTTAGTATTTGTGCAGATACTTGACATACCTCGTGGTCCAAAACTATCGACCTGCAGGGCGACATAGCCCCAGCTTGAAAGTCTTTCTACCCAATGATTATCACGCCTTGAAATACCTCCACAGCCGTGGAGGCAAACTAAAGCCGGAAAAGGCCCATTTCCTTGGGGCTTTGTTAACTTACCCGCCAACATCAATGGAGTTCCGGTCCCGGTTGTGTCCGAACTTTTAAATGTGACGATATCAGCGGTAATGACTGGCGTCGAAGCGACAAAAATCAATATTACCACAACGACCATTTTTTTAATCATAAAACCATACCTCCTATCAACAGATAGCCTCATAGAACATACCCATGTCCAATTAAGTGGACCGCAGTGATTCAACGATGTTCATTCGCGCGGCTCTCAACGCGGGCAGCACGCCACCTACAAAGCCCATGATCAAGGAGAAGGCGAGCGCTTTCCAAGCAATGTCAAATGAGAGGGTGAAATCAAAGGCCAATTCCGAGAAGGTTTGAAAGTTCATTGTGGAGACCGTAAGGAACCGGAGAAAGGAGGCAAAGAAGAGCCCCACACAGCCACCAATCAGACCGAGAAAGAGTGCCTCAAATAAGAAGGCACTTAAAATGCTGAGTCTCTTGAAACCGAGGGCGCGTAAGGTGCCTATTTCAACGGTGCGAGTAGAGACAGCGGCATACATGGTGATCATGGCACCGATAATTGCGCCAAGAGAAAAGATGATCGTCAAAGAGGTGCCAAGGATACGGAGAAAGGTTGCCATCATCTCCGATTGTTCCGCATAGTAGCGGTTCTCCCGTTTTGCCTCAAGTGTTAAACGGGGGTCGTTCTCAATTCGTTTCTTGACCTCCTCAAACTGGGAGGGGTTTCGCAGTTTAAAGATGATTGAAGAGTAAGCATACCTTCGGAAGGTCTGCATCAGCTGATCCCCATCCACCCAGACCTCGGAATTGAATCCCGTGTTTCCGGCATCGAAAATCCCCACCACTTTCCAGTCCCTCAATCCAAAGCGAAGCGTCTCGCCCAGGCCGCTTCCTTCAAAACGTTCCGCCACACTTCGGCCCGTGATGAGTTCGGACGAGCCAAACCTTGGCAGCCGTCCCTCCGTCAAACTCACCTGAGGACGCAGGGCCAGGGAACTCTTCCCGATCCCTCGGATCGTGATATAGTTCTCCTGTTTCGTCCCCCGTTTGCGGAGGCTGATGATAATGACAGATTCTTTAGCAAGAAAGGGTTGACCGTCCTCACCGATGGCCACTTCTGGTTGTGTCTCTACGACGGAAGTCTGGTAACGATCGATCCCGCTCTGGACCTCGGTTGCCGAACCCTTTCGAATGACGACGACATTGTCACTCGAGCCGGTTTCCACCAGAGTTTTTTGCAAGCCCTGGGCTAACATCAGCATGGCCGCAAAGACGAAGACGACGAGGGCCATGCCCGAAGCGGTCAGGATTGTCGTAAGCCTCCGCGTCCAGAGGTTACGAAAGCTGTAAGAGAGTGGCACGCCCAATTAACCGATCCTCCTCAATCCATCCGCAATACGAATCCGCATGGCACGATAGGTCGGAACGATGGCCGCCAGAAGCCCGATGACGAAGGAGGCGGCCAGATCCATATAGATCGCTTCCTCAGCCACATTGAAGACCGGGAAGTAATTGCTCAACATCTTTCCGACGATGACAGCGACCGGAAAAGTGAGGATGATCCCGAGAAAGCTTCCGATCAGGGTGATGACCATCGATTCTCCAACGATCATCCCTGCAATGCGCAAGCCCCGGAAGCCCAGTGTTTTGAAAATCGCATACTCGCCGATCCGTTCCCGGTAGGTCATCGACATCGTATTGGCCACGACGGCGATGATGATGATGATGACGACGAAAGAGACGAGTTCGATGGCCATGATGATCGTCTGGGACATGGAGATGAAGGAGAGCTGGAAAGCCTTTTCCGTCTCGGTCAATGTCTCCGCAATCGAATTCTTAAAGAGGTTGTCGATGACCAGGGCGACTTCGGTTGCACGGTCAGGCCGTGTTACCCCCACCATATAAAATCCAACCATGTCGGTGCGTGGAGAGCCCCTCTTTTTCATTGTTTCGTTGATATAGTCCCAGTGGAAGAAGAACTGGGTCTCATCGATGGTCTGATCTCTTCCGCGGTAAATTCCGCGAAGGACAAAATCCCAGTTGCCCGGGTAGATCGTTCCCTTGAGCGTAACGGTATCGCCGATCTTCCAGCCGAATCGCTTCGCCAGTTTTTGGCCGGCCACAAAACCCTTCCGGTCCCGGAAAAAGGATTTCTCTTCTTCAGGGGTGAGAATGAATTCAGGATAGAGCTCGAGATAGCTCTTTGCATCCACGCCAAAATTGGCGAAGAAGTTCTTCTCATCGATATAGATTCCCCCAAACCAGTTGCCCCAGGAGACGGTTTTGACTCCGTCCACCTGACGGATTTTATCCTTGTAGGAGAGGGGCAGGTGGAAGATGAGGGAGATGGAACTTCGCGTGACAAGGCGCGAGGCAGAAGAGGCTTCAACCCCTCCGTACCAGGCATTGATGAAGGTCCGGAGAAGGCCGAAGGCCAGAATGGCAACGGTGATGCCGAGGATGGTCAACAGGGTCCGGAGTTTGTGGCGAAAGGCATTTCTAATGAGGATCTTGAGAATGAACATTGTCGAGAAACCCTTTTTCCAGCCGTCTGATGACTCGTGCTTTTTCAGCAGCCCTTGGGTCGTGAGTCACCATGATGATCGTTTTCCGGGATTGACGATTAAGCTGGTCCATCAAATCGAGGATCTCTCTGGCGGCCACTTTATCCAGGTCGCCGGTGGGTTCGTCTGCGACGAGGATGGTGGGATCGGTCACAATGGCTCGAGCAATGGCGACTCTCTGCTGCTCGCCGCCTGAGAGTTGAGATGGATAGTGATCCATTCTTGCCTCTAAATTGACAACCCGAAGCGCTGTCTCCACATGCTCGCTTCGTTCCTTTCGTGAAAGTCCGGTGAGAAGAAGGGGCAGTTCCACATTTTCAAAGGCTGTCAAGACCGGAATCAGGTTGTAGAATTGGAAGATGAATCCGACGTTCAGAGCTCGCCACTCCGCCAGTTCATTTTCGGAGAGGGTGGTGATGTCAACTCCACCGACCCGAATGGCTCCGCTATCAGCCTGATCAAGGGCGGCAATCAGGTTGAGGAGCGTGCTTTTCCCGGAGCCGGAGGGCCCCATCAGGGCCAGGAATTCACCTTCTTCGATGTTGAGGTTGATATCGACCAGCACGGGGATCATCCGGCTTCCCCTGCGGTAGGACTTGCTCACATTGATGATTTCAACGATAGCGGCCATAAAATGACAATCACCAATAACCAAATTCCAAACACCAAATAATCACCAATAACCAAATCTCAATAACCAAATAATAACCAAACACCAAATTACAAACACCAAACAGAGATCAATGTATTTTGGCTATTGGTTATTGGAATTTATCTGGTTATTGGTGCTTGGTGATTGGTTATTATTTACTTCTCCACTGCTTTTATCTTGAGCCCGTTTCTCAACCGCTCGGGAGGATTGAGGATGATCTGGTCTCCGACTTTAATTCCACTGAGAACCTCGACCATGTCGCCGATCTTTACTCCAAGGTTGACTGGGATTTCGATCACCTTGTTTTCCTTAATCAGGAAAACTTTGTCGCTCCCTTTTCTGTTTACAATGGATGACTGGTTGATCGCCATACGAGGTTTCTGTTCTTCGGGTTTAGACGGTCTTGAGAGAAAAGCCACCTTCGCACTCATCTCCGGTAGCACCCGGTTATCTTTATCGAGGAAACGGATTTTGACCATCACCGTAGCCTTGGTGCGGTCAGCTGTGGGTACGATCATATGGATGGCGCCACGGAAACGCTCACCGGGCAGGGCATCGAGCTGAATCTCACAGGGTTGCCCAACTTTAATCTTATTAAGGTTGGATTCCGAGACGTCTGCTTCCACCTGAAGGGAATTCATATCAGCAATCGTAATAACAGCCGATTTGGCATTGGCTGCCGCACCGATGGGAGTGACGATATCACCCACATCTGCATTTTTGGTCAACACCACAGCGTCAAAGGGTGCCCGGATCAAGGTATATTCAAGGTTGATTTTGGCTGCTTCCAATGATGCAAGGCTTGCCTTCAGGCTGGCTTCTGAAGCCTCGACTGCTGCAACTGCCTTCTCATAACGGGCAAGGGCAGAGTCATAGACCGATTTGGCCACATATCCCTTTGCCAGAAGGGCTTTATTCCGTTCCAAATTGAGGGTTGCTTCCCGGAGTTCTGCTCGGGCCAGTTCAATGTTATAACGGGCCGCATTTACATTGGCTTCTGCCAGATCTTTTGCGGCAGTGACATCCTGACTTTCAAGGCGGGCAACGATCTGATCTTGTTTGACCCGGTTTCCCTCTTCAACCCCAAGCCAGATGAGGCGGCCTGTTACTTTTGAGGCAAGAGCGGATTTACGCTGGGGGACGACGTAACCGCTTGCATTGAGAACGATTAGGGTTTGAGAAGGGTAAATCTGGCTGACGGTTACGATCTGGACATCAATGGGAGGTGTGAAAATTCCCTGAATATAGAGGAACCCTGACAGGATGATGGCAACGGCAAGGAGAACCCAGAAGACAATCTTTCGCCGTCTTCGAGGCCGCGAGATGGCCTTTGTCTTTTCGATCCTCAACTTTGAGAGATCTTCATTCGCCACAGACGCTTCCCCCTGAATTTCTTAAAAGAAACGAATGGCACGAATGTTAGCGAATAACTCGAATGGGTTTATTCGTGACATTCGTCATCATTCGTGTAATTTATCACATCTCTTTGAAAAATCTTAACATATTCCTGAAACGAGGACAACGAAGTTTTGGGAGGAAAAACGAATAGCACGAATTAAGGTAAATGAGTTGAAATGGCCGCTATCCAGTAATCTTAGGCCAATTGTTGCCATATAACATTTCAAAAAACAATTTTTATAATTTGCGAATGCAAGACCTAAATCCAATCCTCTCTCATTCTAATCAACTCTTCTGATGCTATAAGTGGCGATTACTTTGGCTACCAGTTTCCCTTCCTCATTTTTGACCTCAACATCTCCAACAGCTGTCTTAGAGCCTTTATGAATGATCTTCGCATGTGCTTCTAGGTTTCCCTTGCTTATGGGTGTAAAAAAATTGATTTTGAATTCAATCGTGGTGATTCTATCCCTTAGGTCTACCAGGCTAATCAGAGCCATGGCCACACTCGAATCGGCAAGAGATGCGATCGCCCCTCCATGCACAATTCCATAAGGATGTGTCAAATCCTGTTTGAATGGCATCTGGATTTTAGATTCCCCTTCCTTCATTTCGATGACTTCCATTCCCAAAAGTCGGTAGTATGGGCAGTGGTTAGTCACTTGCCTTATCTGTTCAAAATACTTCTCTTTTCCCATAGCTGAACCCTCCTGAAGATTTTGAAAAGAAGGGAACCTAAAAATTCCGATACTTGTTGGTGACGGGTAATCTTCGGTCTTTTCCGAGGGCACGGTGGGTGATCTTGACACCCGGCGGGCTCTGCCTCCGTTTATACTCATTTTGGTCAACCATATTGATCACTTCTTTAATCATCGCCTCCCTAAAACCCATTTTCGAAATCTCATTAACCCCTTTGTCCTCTTCCACATAAGACTGTAGAATTGGGTCGAGGACAGGGTAGGGTGGGAGGGAATCTTGATCCTTCTGATTTGGCCTCAGTTCCGCAGAAGGGGGTTTTTGGAAGACATTCTTAGGGATGATGGCTTTTCCTTCTTTTTTATTCTTGTAGTTCGCTAATTCGTAGACCAGAGTCTTTGGGACATCTTTCAGGACGGCATACCCACCCGCCATATCTCCATAAAGGGTGCAGTAACCCACGCTCATCTCACTCTTGTTTCCGGTGGTCAGGACGAGCCAGCCGAACTTATTAGAAAGGGCCATCAGGATATTTCCACGAATCCGGGCTTGAATATTCTCTTCGGCTGCATCCGGTTTTAGTTTTTTAAACGCTGAGGAGAGCGTTTTAAGATAGGCCTCAAAGACCTCCTCAATGGGGATCGTGAGGAATTGAATGCCGAGATTTTTTGCCAGAAGTTTTGCATCATCCAGGGAGGCTTTGGAGGAATACTGGGATGGCATCGCTACTCCCACCACTGATTTCTTTCCTAATGCATCCACTGCGATGGTAGCAGTTAAAGCAGAATCAATTCCGCCACTGAGACCAATCAAGACCTTCTGGAATCCATTTTTTCTAATATAGTCTCCTGTCCCAAGGACCAGAGCAGAATAGATTTCAGCGAGGTGATCCAATGGCTTTGAATCCCTTGCCGGAATAGGCGGCCTTTTTTCTGCTGAACGGACTCGATGTGGCAGGTCAATCTTTTTTATTCCTTTTTCCTCCTCGGTCAATTTCTCTCTTCTGATTCGGGGGTCATGGAGTCTAATCCGAAAGACCGCTTCCAGGTCGAGGTCCGCGAGAACCAAGTCCTCTTCAAACTGTTTTCCCCGAACGAGCAATTCCCCTTTTTGATCAAACACCATACTGCCGCCATCGAAGACCAATTCATCCTGGCCTCCCACCAGATTGCAATAGGCAACAATGGCCACATTGTCAGAGGCTCTGGTGGAGATCAGCTTTTCACGAGATGCCGTCTTTCCCGAATGATAAGGCGATGAGGAGATATTGATCATCAGTTCTGCTCCTCCGTAGAGGGCTTGAGTGCGGATGGGATCTCCTGGATACCAGAGGTCTTCACAGATGCTGATGCCGATAGGGATGGATTGAAGAGTAAAGATGAAATTTTCTTTTCCGGGGTGAAAATATCGTAACTCATCAAAGACCCCGTAGTTAGGAAGATAGACCTTAGAATAGACATCGATCAATCTGCCATAATGAAGAAGGGCTGCGGAGTTATAGATATCGCCATCTTTATGAACAAATCCGACAATGGCTGTGATCGATAAGGTGGTTCTTGCAATCTCTTTGATCGCTTTCAGGTTGGCCTCAATAAACTTCGGCATGAAGAGGAGGTCCTCGGGAGGGTAGCCTGTGACTGCCATCTCCGGAAAGACCAGGAGGTCTGCCCCCATCTTCTTTCCTCTGGCCATGTAATCGAGGATTTTTTTAGTATTGCCTGCGATATCCCCTACGGTCGTATTGATCTGGCAGAGCCCAATTCTCAATGTCCGCATGCCACCTCCTTTATAAGTTCGGTGTTCAGAGTTAGGAGTTCGGAGTCAGTCATCTGAAATATCAGGTTTCAATTCATTTTTCGTCTCCGAACTCCTAACTGAATACTCCGAACTCATTTTTTAGTCCTATCATATACGAAAACATCAGACTTGGGAAGTCATCACATCATAAAAAAATGGGGACAACCCATTTCCTGGGTATCCCCATTGGCATGCGCCCTTCCACAATTTTTATTCACCTGTTCATCAAACCCATCCCCGCAACTTGCAGGCTTCTGCCACCCTTGCCACTGAAACGAGATAGGCGGCCTGTCTCATATCAACCTTCTCCCTTAAATACATCTGGTAGACTCCGTGAAATGCCCGGGACATTTTTTCATTGAGCCTTTCGTGGACCTCCGTTAATGGCCAGTAAAAATTATAGGCATTTTGAACTTGCTCAAAATAGGATACAGTGACCCCTCCTGCATTGGCCAGAAAATCGGGAAGGACAAAGACATTGTTCTGATGGAGAATTTCATCAGCCTCCGGTGTTGAAGGTCCATTGGCGAGTTCACAGGAGATCTTACATTTGATTCGATTTGCATTCTCCGTTGTAATTACGTTTTCAAGGGCAGATGGGAAAAGAACCGTGACGTCCAGCTCCAGGAGTTCTTCATTGGTTATCTTCTCGGCTTCCGGAAATCTTTCCAGGCTGCCCGTTCTTAATTTGTGGTCCACCACTTTTTTAGGGTCTAACCCTTTGGCATTATAGATGCCCCCTTTGGAATCCGAAGCCGCAACCAGTTTTAGCCCGAGAATATCGGCTCCGAGGAGAGCGGCATATTGACCTGCATTGCCAAACCCCTGAATGGCCATGGTTTTTCCCTGAAGATCGATATTTAAGGCTTTGGCTGCTTCCTGTGTGACATAAACGCCACCCCTTGCGGTTGCGTCTCCCCGACCTTCAGACCCTCCAAGGGGAATTGGTTTTCCTGTAATCACACCGGGATGATGATGTCCCACGATCGTTTCATATTCATCCATCATCCAAGCCATGATCTGTGGTGTCGTATAGACATCCGGAGCAGGAACATCTTTTGAGATGGATAGAATCGGCGCAACCGCACGAATATAGGCACGAGCCAAACGCTGTTTCTCAGCCTCGGACATCCCTTTCGGATTGCAGGTGATTCCCCC
>Ga0194110_10008746_pt1 | contig 11469 bp, 16 predicted proteins | sample TA2Kig1200mmetaG_FD_146192 | JGI IMG/M metagenome (GOLD analysis project Ga0194110, IMG submission 146192) | Freshwater microbial communities from Lake Tanganyika, Tanzania - TA2015032 Kigoma Deep Cast 1200m | ecosystem: Environmental > Aquatic > Freshwater > Lake | place: Tanzania: Lake... | reverse complement strand
CTCTTCTCCATCTCTGCTATTTTTTTATCTTTTTTCCGGGAGTCCTTAAAATTTGGTCAGATTCTTTGGTTTAACTCCTTTAACTTTGACTTTGCTAATCGATGAAGATAGTATATATATACTATATATAAAAATTTATAATGATAAAACATGAATGAGTTATCAAGGATATAAATTCATATCCTGATAATGACGTGAAAATGGTGATCATTTGCAAACATCTATATATTACAATTTATAATGATTAACCATGATAATGATCAAGGATTGAATCCAAAGTAATCAAAAAATAACCAATAAGTACTATGAGAATGGAGGTAAACAAATGATAGAGATTCGCTTTCATGGACGCGGAGGACAAGGGGCTGTAACAGCTGCTGAAATACTGGCTAAAGCTGCTTTCCAAGACGGAAAATACAGTCAGGCTTTTCCATTTTTTGGTGTGGAAAGAAGAGGTGCGCCTGTTCTAGCCTTCTCAAGGATTGATGATAAGCCTATAAGGCAAAGATATCAAGTTTACGAACCTAATTATGTGATTGTACAGGATGACGGCCTTTTAAAGGTTGTTGATGTTTTTTCTGGACTGAAAAAGAGGGGAAAGGTGATCTTAAATACCAAAAATAGTGTGGAAGTTAAAGAGGAGTATGATGTTTATAAAATAGATGCCACAGGGATAGCCCTTGATATCCTGGGGGTTCCCATTGTAAACACAGTTATGTTAGGAGCTTTTGCTGCTGCAACTGGTGAAGTTTCCTTAGATTCCATAATAAAGATAATAAAAGAAACTTTTCCTGGGAAAATTGGAGAAAAAAATGCAGAAGCTGCAAAAATAGCTTATAACCAAATAAAGGGATAAAAAAGTTAGAAATAATAAAAATTATATTAATTTATAAGAACAATTAAATAATTTAAACGAAAATCAGATGAAAACACGGTGATTTAATGACCTCAACTGGAGCTGTAGTTAAAAAACCTGGAAGTACTCGGAATACTAAAACAGGTAGTTGGAGAACATTTAAACCAATTATAGACATGGATAAATGTATAGATTGTGAGAATTGTTATTTATTTTGCCCAGAAGGCTGTATAAATAAAGAATATGAAATAGATTATGATTACTGTAAAGGATGCGGCATATGTGCCACAGAATGTCCTGTTAAAGCTGTAAAAATGGAGAGGGAGTGACATGGTTCTTAAGATTGCTACAGCAAACAGAGCAGTTGCAGAAGCTGCTAAACTATCAAACGTGAATGTAATCCCCGTCTATCCTATAACACCTGCAACCTCTATAGCTGAATACCTGGCAAAATTTGTTGCAGATGGAGAAATGGATGCAGAATATGTTAGAGTGGAATCAGAGCACAGTGCCATGAGTGTAGCTATAGGAGCCTCTAGTACTGGTGCAAGAGTATTTACAGCAACCTCTTCACAGGGTTTAGCTTTGATGCACGAGGTTCTATTTATAGCTGCAGGTATGCGTGCCCCAATTGTAATGGCTAATGCCAACAGAGCACTTTCTGCGCCCTTAAGCATATGGAACGATCAGCAGGATTCTATATCTGAGAGAGATTCTGGCTGGATACAGATTTACGCTGAAAATGCCCAGGAAGCACTGGACTTTGTAATACAGTCATATAGAATAACAGAACATCCAGAAGTACTGCTTCCTGCTATGGTGTGTTTAGATGGCTTCATATTGACCCATACTGTCGAACCTGTTGATGTGCCAGAAAAAGAGGTGGTTTCTGACTTTGTATCCACATACAAACCAGCAAATGCCATCCTGGATCCTGAAAATCCTATGAGTATTGGAACATTCACAGACCCTAACTATTACATGGAAGCAAGACACGACATGTACAACGCCATGATAAACTCAAAAAATATCATAAGAAACGTCAATAAAGAATTTGGAGAAATATTTGGAAGAGAATACGATTTCGTTGAGAATTACAGATGTGATGATGCTGAAATAATTATAGTGGCCATGGGATCTGTCTGTGGTACTGTAAAGGATGTTATTGATGAAATAAGACGTGAAGGAGAAAAAGTAGGGCTCCTAAAATTAAGGGTCTTTAGACCTTTCCCTACAGACGAAATTAATGCAGTAGTCAAAAATGCAGATAAAATCGCTGTTTTAGATAAAAACGTTTCATTTGATATTGGAGGAGCTTTATACAACGAAATAAAAGCTAAGTTAGATGTTGATGCATATGGATTTATTATAGGCCTTGGTGGCCGTGATGTGACCCCTGAACATATAAGAAAGATAGTAAAGGAGACCAAGAAACCAGAGAAAGATGTTCAGTGGATTGGACTTAGAGAGGAGGAAATATAGATGAAGATAACTGAAAAAGAATTTCTGGCACCCGGACACAGAGCCTGTGCAGGATGTGGTGAACCAATAGGTGTGAGGCTTGCACTTAAGGTATTGGGCGAAAATACTATAGCGGTGTCTCCAACAGGATGTTTAGAGGTTATAACATCCCCTTATCCAGAAACTGCTTGGGAAATTCCCTGGATTCACGTAGCATTTGAAAATGCAGGGGCTGTTGCATCTGGTGTTGAAGCTGCCCTTAAATCACTTGGTAGAAAATCCAATGTTGTTGTTTTTGCTGGAGACGGTGGAACAGCTGATATAGGTTTCCAGTCTTTATCTGGAGCCATGGAAAGAAATCATGATATAATCTATATCTGCATTGATAATGAGGCATATATGAACACTGGAGTGCAAAGAAGTGGTGCAACACCATATGGTGCATCAACCATGACATCACCTGCAGGAAAAAAGAGCTTTGGAGAGGATAAGCCAAAGAAAAATCTTCCAATGATAATGGTTGCCCATAATGTACCATACGTTGCAACTGCATCCATATCATATCCTGAGGATTTCATGAAAAAAGTCAAAAAAGCCTCTGAAACAGAAGGTTCATCTTATATTCACTTACATCAACCATGTACGACAGGATGGGGATTTGATCCATCAAAAACAATAGAATTAGGAAGATTAGCTGTAGAAACCGGTGCCTGGATTCTTTATGAAGTTGAAAATGGTGACTTTAAAGTAACATACAGACCAGCTCAAAGAAAACCATTAATTGAATACTTAAAAGCCCAAAAAAGATTTAAACACCTCAAAGAAGCAGAAGTGGCCATGTTGCAGGATTATGTTGACAGAACATGTTCTGAGTATGGAGTTTAGTGAGGCGTTTTATGAAAAAGATAATGGTTCTACCTGAACTCTGCGATGAATGCAGAGACTGTGAAAAGGCGTGTGAAAAACTCTATGGGAAGTCCAGAATCTCTATAAGAGAATATGGTGGACTATACTTTGGAATAACATGCCAGCACTGTGAAGACGCTCCCTGTGCAAGAATATGCCCCACAAAATCCATAAGTGAGGAAGGAGTTGTGGAAAAGGAGTCGTGTATAGGTTGCGGGCTTTGTACATTGGTATGTCCATTTGGAGCTGTTGAAATCTACAATAAAAAGGCAGAAAAATGTGACACCTGCCCAGACCTGGAAGAAAAGCCCTGTATTAAGGCATGTTCTAAGAAAGCTATTTCTCTAATAGATACAGAATACGTGACTCATGAAAAACAGAACAAATATCTTAAAAACCTGTTGGACGTTACCACTGGCGCACGGCGAAAGAAAAAAGGTATCTTAGACATTTTAACTGCAGGAACTCGGTCAAAAGCTGCCTTTGAGAAAAAACAGGAGCAGGATTAAAGGTGATCTACGATGAAAGAGCTCATATCTGACTGGGAACTTTGTGAAGAATGTATGAAGTGTGAGAGAGAGTGCCCTCAAAATGCAATGAGAATCATAGATGGTATTCCTGTTCATTGCCTTCATTGTTCACCAGATAAAGCTCCCTGTATGATAATATGTCCCGAAGGCGCTATAGATGAAGTAGATGGCGCAATCATAATCAATGAGAACAAATGTATAGGTTGCGGACTCTGTAGAGAGGCTTGTCCTGTAGGTGCAATTTATATAAATGAATCTGGTGTTGCCAAAAAATGTGATCTTTGTATCGAAAGGGAAACACCAATTTGTGTTGAAATATGCCCAACTAAAGCTATAAAAACCTCCTCTGAAGATTTTATAGAGAGTAGAAGAGACAAAATCCTTGAAGTTATAAAAAAGCTTAAAATATCTGATTAAGCATGATAACAGAAAAAAAGATAGAAAGCACCATATGTAATCTATTCAAAAAAGCTGTCATTGAATTACCTGAAGATGTGAAAGTATCCCTCCAGGATGCATATAAAAAGGAAGATAACCGAATTGGAAGAATAAACCTAAAAGCCATACTAAAAAATATCGAAATGGCTGAGAAACATCAGATTCCACTATGTCAGGATACAGGCTTACCAATTGTATTTGTAAAGTTAGGGAACATAAAAGTAGAAAATCTTTATGAAGGAATAAGAAAAGGGGTTGTGAAAGCAACCAAAGAAATTCCCCTAAGACCAAATGTGGTAGATCCCCTAACCCGCAAAAATACAGGGACAAATACTGGCAAAGGAATACCACAAGTAGATATTGAACTTGTTGATGATGATCTAATAAAATTTACTGTTTTTCCAAAAGGTTTTGGCTCAGAAAACAATAATGCCCTTAAAATGGCACTTCCAGGGGAAGGTGTTGAAGGTATAAAAAGTTTTGTGGTTGATACGGTGATTGCTGCAGGTGGAAAGCCATGTCCACCCATAATCGTCGGAGTGGGGGTTGGTGGTTCGTCTGATTCGGCAATGAAGCTTGCAAAAGAAGCACTTTTAAAAAGAGTTGGAGATAGACACGAAGATGAGAGAATTGCTCTGATTGAAGAGGATATTTTAGGCCAGATAAACGATTCAGGCATTGGACCCATGGGTCTTGGAGGCAAGACCACTGCTCTTGATGTTAAAATACAGGTCGCAGATACCCACACAGCAGGGCTTCCTATAGGTGTTTGTATCCAGTGCTGGGCAGGGAGGCATGCACATGCAATTCTGAAACCTTAAATTTAATTTGTTGATTTAAATAAATTTATTTGATTTAAAGCGTTGGAAGAGTTCTTATATTATATATTACTATTAATCCGAAATTTCATTAACTACCCATTATTTTTCAGCTCTGTTTATCGTCCCACTACAGTTTTATTATTCACCCTTTGTCAAATCCTCATAAAGTGGCTCTCGTTCACAGGTCACCATAAATATAGTTCTACGGCCAATGCTTACATCTCTATCTGCAATTCTTTCGAGAAACCTTATGAGAAACAGAAGATTAATCAAGTAATATACCTTTTCTCTATCCTCAACTATATTATCTATAATATTTGATAATGCCCGATCAAATAGTTCATCGACCTTATCATCATCGACCCAGAGTTCACCAGCAGCTTTCAGATTTTGATCTAGGAAAGAATATAAGGACTTGCTGGACATCATCAGAACAATGTCTGCCATATGTTTAATGTATTCCAAAGTTTTTTCAGGGAGCTTCACGTCTTTTAAATTTCTAGATATCTCTGCAATATTTACAGAAAGCCCCTTAATTCTCTTTAGGTGACTGATTATCTTAATACATGCCTCAATGAACCTTAAATCACCTGCAACTGGTTGTTCAGCTGCAATTATACTCAAACATGTCCTTTCCAAATCAACCGCCATTCTATCTATTCTCTTACCATATTCAATGACATTCTTTTCCAGTTTCTCATCATAACTATCAAAAGAATCGATAGCATCTTTCTGAGCTTTGAGGGTCAATTTACCCATTTTTTCCATATCTTTTTTCAAATCTTTAAGTTTTTTTCGAAATAATATCCTCGGATATCTTTTTACCATTTTTATCCCCACATTCTATTTGCATTTATTAAATTTACCTTGATTTTTTTAATATTGAACATTAATCTAATTATTTTCACCATTTCAACCAAACCTACCTGTTATGTAATCTTCCGTACGTTTATCCCTGGGTTCTACAAATATTTGATCTGTAGTACCACTTTCAATTATTTCACCATGTAAGAAGAATGCTGTATACTTGGAAACACGTGTTGCTTGCTGCATATTGTGAGTTACAATAATTATAGTATACTCCTTCTTTAGTTTATGAATTAAATCCTCAATTTTGGTTGTTGATATTGGATCGAGTGCGGAACAAGGTTCGTCCATTAATATAACCTCAGGCTCTACTGCAATAGTTCTTGCAATACACAATCTCTGCTGCTGTCCACCTGAAAGGCCCAAAGCAGATTTATCCAACTTATCTTTAACTTCATCCCATAATGCCGCGGCTTTTAAGCTTTCTTCGACCCTCTCCCCCAATGCATCTTTGTCTGTAAGTCCATGAACTCGTAATCCGTAGGCCACATTGTCAAAAACAGATTTTGGGAATGGATTGGGTTTTTGGAAAACCATGCCCACTCTTTTTCTCAGATCTACCACATCCACTTTAGGATCATAAATATCCTCACCATCTAATAAAACACCACCATCCATACGGAATGTGTCAATTAGATCGTTCATTCTATTCAGTATACGTATAAATGTGGATTTTCCACATCCAGATGGTCCAATAAGTGCTGTTACAATATTTTTGCGAATTTTGATATTTACATCTTTTAAAACACGTAATTCATCAAAGTAAACATTTAAATTTTCTACTTCTATCCTGTATTCCATTTTATCTCCCCATCATTTTCTTGGTGTACCTATCAAGCAAGGTATTAGTGGTAATTGTTATTACAAGTATTAAAATAACCAGGACGGCTGCAGTTCCGTATGCATTCTCCATAGATATGCCCTCTGTGGCTATAATATAAAGGTGCAATGGAAGGGGCCTTGCAGGATCAAGAAGGGAAATGGGAATGGCCAAAGCAGCTCCAACTGTATATAAAATCGCTGCTGCTTCAGCAATTGCCCGGGCCATTCCCAAAATTACGCCAGTAGTTATTCCGGGAAGTGCAGCAGGTATTACAACTTGATATACAGTTTGCCACTTGGTAGCTCCTAAAGCAAGGCTTCCTTCAGAATAAGATTTATTAACTGATTCTATAGAAACTTCAGAAGCTGCCAGTATAGTGGGGAGAGCCATAAGAGCCAGTGTAAGACCCCCTGATAAAACACTCCAACCCATACCAAGATATATAACAAAGAAAGCCAGACCAAACAATCCAAATACAATAGATGGAATTGAAGCGAGTGTTTCAGCCCCAAATCTTATTATTTTTACTGCTGTTGTCTCACCCGAATATTCAGCCAGATAAACTGCTGCCCCGACACCTAGGGGCGCTGCCACTAGCAATGCAATGAGAGTTACATATGCGCTGGAAATAATCATAGGGAATATACCTCCAGATCTACCAGAATCTATAGGCTCGCTAAATAAGAAATCAAGATTTATAACCGGTAATCCCTTAAAAAGGACATAACCAATTATAATAAGCAATATAACTATTGTTGTGATTCCTGCCGCCCAAAAAATGGCTTTCATAATCATCTGCACATTTTTTGGAGATATAATCCTAAATGCCAATTTTTATCCCTCTAAGAACTTTTTTTATTATATTTAGACGTGTGATCATAAATATCCCCCTCCAATTGTAACTTTTTTTTTGTAATGGAGGTAATTAGCGAATATTAAAAGAATTATTATCATTAAAAACAGCACAATTCCTGTGGCAAATAGTGCATTATAATGAATTCCAGTCGCATAACCCATTTCAATGGCGATGTTAGAAGTTAAAGCTCTAACAGGATCAAATATAGAGTGAGGGATTTGAACTACGTTCCCTGCAACCATAATTATGGCCAGTGTTTCCCCTATTGCTCTTCCCATTCCCAGTATTATAGATGTGATGATACCGGGAATTGCTGCAGGAAAAATAACATTTTTAATAGTCTGCCAGTGCGTTGCACCCAGTGCAAGGGAAGCCTCCTTATATTCATGTGGAACTGATCTTAAGGCATCCTCTGATACACTGATGATTATGGGTAGAATCATTACTGTGAGTATTATGGATGCAGTGAGCATGCTAAATCCTGTACCTCCAAACTGCTCCCTCATAATAGGTACAAGAATTATAAGCCCAAAAAATCCATAAACAACTGAAGGAATACCAGCCAAAGTTTGAATAGTCGGTTTTAAGATTTTTCTCATACTATTTGGTGCAACCTCCGCCAAAAACATAGCGCAGAATAAACCCAATGGCACAGCCATTAGCAATGAGAGAGCTGTTATTCCTAAAGAACCAATTATCATTGGGAAAACACCGAATTGATTGTCTGATGGACTCCAATCAAGCCCGAATATAAAATTAATTGGTCCATAGCTTTCCATTGCTGGAAGTCCTTCAATGAAAATAAAAATTATTATTAGGGCAATTATTACTATAGATGAAAGCGCAGTAATCAGTAGCCCCTTTTCTATTATAAACTCATTTTTACTTTTGGTCATGTAAGAACCTCGTGAATAACCCATTCCCTAAGACAAGATTTTATGAGATTATTCAACATTTGCAAAGATTTTTTAAAGAATATATTAAACTATTAAACCCCATTTAAACTGCAAATATAAATTATCTCTAAATAAACTATTTTTTGAACATTTTTTTCTTTTTTTCATCTCTTTCATTAATATCTTTTCATTAATAATTTCAAAGGAGTTTCACAACTATACTATTTTGCTGGTACTATTTTCTCTTCTTCCACAATTTTTTGTCCTTCAGGGCTTAAAACCCAGTCAATGAAATCTTTTACTAGACGTTCTGGCTCCCCTTTGCTCAAAAAAATGAATGGTCTTTGTATCTTATATGATCCATCAGCAACCGTCTGCAGTGAAGGATAAATCCCTTCTGTTTTTAAAGCTTTAACATCGGCACTCATATGTGCTAACGAAACAAATCCAATAGCGTTTGGATCTTGTTTTACTGCTAGTTTAACCGACTCTGTTGAAGTTTGAACTATTGCATCTGATCTTATTTTATTTTTTTTACCCATCACTATATCTTCAAAGGCTTTTCTTGTACCTGAACCATCTTCCCGGGTTACAACATTAATTTTACCATCAGCCCCCCCAACTTCCTTCCAGTTCGTAATTTTACCACTGAAAATATTTCTTAACTGCTCTAATCTCAGATCATTTACAGGATTGTTTAAATTAACAGCAATTATTATACCTTCCTTTCCAATCAAATATTCTTCTAATCCTTTTTTTTCATCGGCTTTCAATTCTTTAGAGCTCGTACCAATATCTATTATACCCTGTGAAACACTCCTGATTCCAAGACCTGAACCTCCACCTTGTACATCTATCTTGACATTTGGATGTTTTTCCATGTATGCTTTAGCCAATTTCTCTGCTACAGGTTGTACTGAAGTAGAACCTGCAATTTCTATTCTAACATATTTATTTTCAAAAGTAATTGTGATATAAACACCACTGATAATCAATAAAAGTATTAATCCAATTATATATCTCGAGCCCATTTTTAATCCCCATTAAAATATTTCTAATACTATTAAAAATACTTCTCGCTACCAGTATTTAAAATAATATAGTGATTATAAAAGCTCGAAATAAACCTGAATATTAAATCAAGAGATCAGTTGATTTTTTCAAACTTAAAAAAATAGATTTTGGTGTTTAAAACACCATTCACTATTGCTGGTACTACTTTCTCTTCTTTTATTATTGCCTGTCCTTCAGGGCCTAAAACCCAGTCAACGAAATCTTTTACAGCATTTGTAGGATCACCTTTGGTTAGGAACATGAAGGGTCTCTGTATTTTACATGAACCATTAGCTACCGTCTGCTCTGAAGGTGCTACTCCATTTATTTTCAAGGCTTTAACATCGTTGCTCATGTGAGCCAAGGATATAAATCCTATAGCATTTGGATCTTGAGCTACTGCTTGTTTTACTGCTTCTGTTGAACTTTGAACATAGCATTTTTTATTATTTTGGTATCCTTGCCCATTACAATTTCTTCAAATGCTTTTCTTGTACCTGAACCTTCTTCTCTTGTTATAACGTTGACTGTGGCATCAGAACCACCTACATCTTTCCAGTTGGTGATTTTACCACTGAATATGCCTTTTACCTGATCTAGTGTCAAGTCGCTTACTGAGTTCTCTGTGTTTACTGCAATTACTATACCATCTTTTCCAATCATGAACTCCTTCAGGTTACCTTTTTCTTCTGGCGATAGTTCCTTGGAACTCATTCCAATATCCGCTGTGCCTTGTTGAACACTTTTTATCCCTACACTTAATCCTCCGCCCTGCACAGTTGTCTTAACGTTTGGGTGTTTTTCCATGTATGTTTTGACCAATTTTCTGCTACGGGTTGGACAGAAGTAGAACCTGCAATTGTTATTTTCGCTGACTGACTGCTTGGTGCAAGTACCATGTAGGCACCTACTATCACTATTATGGCGACAATTATTCCGATTATATATTTTAAATCTATTTTTATCACCTCAACTATATCTTCGCCCTTTGAATATTTAAATGTTACCATTTATGTATAAATTATTGCATTTAGAGAACTAAAGAATCATTTATTCCTCAATAATATTAAAAAGATCACATTTTGTGACCAATGTTATGCAAAAGCAGCGGTTAAATTATAGTCTTGTGCAAATGTTTTTATACTATAGTTTGTATATTATAGTTTATGACTAGGAAAAAAATTTATGTTGAGAGGCATTTGTCAACTGAGGAGTTGGATCAAAAGATTCGAGGTTTAAAGCAGGATGTGAGGATTCTTAAAAAGCTTTTCTTCATCAAAAACTTGTATCGAGATGAAAGCGTGGAGAAATCAGCTGATCTGGTGGGTGTTACCAAGGCCGCCGGTTATAATTGGCTTAAAGCTTGGAATAAAGATGGTTATGATGGTTTGCAACTCAAACCTAAGAGCGGAAGACGTTCCAAGCTCTCTGACGAGGATAAAAAGAAATTAGAAGCCATGTTAAGAGAGAAGTATTCTTGGGTGACACGAGATATTCAGGATCTGGTGAAGAAAGAATTTGGAGTGGAATATTCTTCGTGGCAAATAAGAAGAATTATTAAGTCTTTTGGTATGAAATACGCCAAACCGTTGCAAAAGGATTACAGAATACCGGAAAATGCAGAAGAGATATTAAAAAAACGCTCATGCCCTTGAGTTAGTGCAAAACTTGTCAATTATACATTTGATGTAAACTACCATTAATTTATAGTTAAGAGCATAACTTATTAGACTTATAGATCAAATAAATCATGGAATATCAGTTTGCATCTGCTTAAAATCACTTTTTCCACTTTTGTGTTGAACACATAGTTTAAAAAGTTTTGTACTTGACTATAATTAAGGATTCCAGTAAAAAACATGTTATAATTGACGGAATTTTAAATTTAGTAATCAAATAAATTTTTGCACTTCCTGCGGGACAAGAGTGTATCCTTTTATGATACTTAATTAGAATTTGACT
>Ga0194110_10008722_pt1 | contig 11487 bp, 9 predicted proteins | sample TA2Kig1200mmetaG_FD_146192 | JGI IMG/M metagenome (GOLD analysis project Ga0194110, IMG submission 146192) | Freshwater microbial communities from Lake Tanganyika, Tanzania - TA2015032 Kigoma Deep Cast 1200m | ecosystem: Environmental > Aquatic > Freshwater > Lake | place: Tanzania: Lake... | reverse complement strand
ATGTGCGCCCCGGCCGCTCTTTCGAGCGCGATACCCAGAAACGGCGTGCCGAATCCAGGAAAAGGAAGCTCCAAGCCCTGAAAGCCAAAAGACATGCGGCTTAGCGCATCGGCATTGTGCCAGGCACCCAAGGGCACCCAAGGACAGCTGGCCTTGCGGAGGGCTCAGTCCTCTGGCCGGGCGAGGTCGGCGAGGAAGGGGGGAACGGCGCACCACTTGGGCACGCGGGCGGGAGCGATGGGGTTGAAGCCGGAGCGCCCCAGGATGTCGCGCCCCTGCGTGGAGAGGAGGAATCGGACGAAGTGCTGGGCGAGGTCGGGGTGGCGGGCCTTCTTGGGGATGGTGAGGCCGAAGGCGATGTAGGTGCCCTTGATGGTCTGGTGGCGGCCGCGAACGCCGGGGATGGCGATCTCGGCGGCGGCGTAGTCGCTGGCGTGGTCGGGGTGGCCCAGGTTGATCTCCTTCGGCAACTGGGTGAAGGGGAGCTTGTGGTCAAGGGCGTGGGTCTTGTAGATGAAGGCGTAGTCCACCCTGGCTCGGACGAGGAAGTCGGAGATGAGGCGGTTGGCGTCGAGGGCGATGCGTTCGGGGGGGCACTTGTCGGCGAGCTGCTTGGCGAGAGGGCGCGACTGCCCCTTCGATGTGAAGTAGTGGCGCTCGGCCAACTGCCAGACGAGTTGGCTCCAGTAGCCGCAGGGGTCCTGGTCGGGGTTGGCGATGCCGAAGGTGATGTCGGGCTTGAGCAGGATTTCGTACCAGTTGTCGCTCGTCAGTTCCGCGCGGCGGGCGCTGGAGGTGTGGCCTGCGAGGACGATCTCGTTGCTGGCGAACTTGGCCACCCAGTCGGCCACGCCGTCGGGCTGGAGGATGTCCTGCACGAGGCGGTGGTCGGCGAGGGCGACGACGTCGGCGTCCTGGTTCGGAAGCACCTGGGCGATGAAGCGGCTGCCGTGGATGTTGAGGGCCACTTTGGCGTTGGGGTGGGCCTTCTCGAACTCGGCGGCGACCTCGGCGAAGCTCGCGGAGAGCGAGTCGGCGCCCCACACCTGGAGCCGCGTCTTCCCCTCCCCGCAGCCGCTCGCCGCGACGAGGGCGGCCAGGAGCGCGAAGACAAAGTGCGGACGATGGCGGGGGTTCATCCAGCGCTCTCCTCTCGCCTCACCATTCGTCTGCGTGGGGGGCGACGTGACTCAACCGCGGGCGGAAGCTCGTAGTGCGGGCTTCAGCCCGTGCCGCTCGGAAACGGCCTGAAGGCCGCACTACAAACGGTCCCCCACGCCCAAACAAGTCTGGGCGTGGCAACCGTGGTTCGCATAGAGAATGAAATCGGTGCCACGGACAAACTCGTTTGTCCGTGAGGGGAAGTTACTCGCGGAGTGGGGCCAGCGGGAGCCTGACCGTGCGCGGCGGCTTGCCGCCAGGGTCGAGCACGTGGAGGGTGACCTCTTCGCCCGGCTTCTTCGAGCGCACCACCGCCATCAGGTCGTCAATGAACGCTACGGGCTTGCCGTCTATCGCGGTGATGAGGGATTCCTTCGTGAGGCCGGCCTTAGCGGCCGGGCCGTCCTTCGCCGGCACGACTGTCAGCACGCCTTGAGTGCCCTTTGGGAAGCGGGCGATGAACCCTTCGGACTGCGTCCACAACTCGTCGAGTTGCGCCCCGAGCGTCGCCCTCTCGCAGGTTGCCCTCGTGGACACCAGGCGCCTGACGGCATCGGCCGGGCAAGCCATCGCGATCCCCGCGGGGGCCTTGGGGCTGTTGAGGAACCCGCTCTGCACCCCGACCACCCGCCCGCGGCTGTCCACCCAGCAGCCGCCAGACGTGCCCTCCGGCGACGTGCCGGTGACGAAGAAGACGCGGATGTAGCAGCCGACGCCGGGGTTGAACGCATAGGTCGGTTGCGCCACGGCGACGAAGCCGCTCAGGAGCAGGCGGTGGCGGAACACGGGGTCGCCGAACAGGAACACCTCGCTGGCGGGCGGCGGCACGGCATAGGCGAGGGGCAGCGCGGGGAAGGGCGCCCCGCGGCGGGCCACGCGCAGCAACGCGATGTCGTGCCCGAGGTCAAGGGCCACCCGCTCGGCCTTCATGCGTCCCGCGACGGGCGAGACCACCTCAATTTCGCCGGGCTTGCCTTTGACCATGTGAGCCGAGGTCACGACAAGCCCGTCGGGGCTGGCGAAGAACGCCGAGCCCTTGTGGCGGCCGTTCACAAGGACGAAGGCCGATGCCCTGTTGACGGACTCGAACAGGGTGCGGCGGGCGAGCTCGGGGCGCGTGGCGCAGCCCCAGAGCGCCAGGCACCCCGCGAACGCCGCTGTTGCGCACTGCCTTCTCAAGGGATGGCCGCAGGATAGTGAGGGGAACGCGCCTCTGGCCGGAACAACACAGAGTGGCGGCGGGTGAGGGATTCGGACCCCCGGACGACATTTCTGCCGTCAACGGTTTTCAAAACCGTCGCCTTAGACCACTCGGCCAACCCGCCTGGGGAGAATCCCAGATTCCAGATTACAGATTACAGATTACAGATTAGCGGCAGACCTCGTTGATGACCTCCTCGGAGACGAAGATGGGGGCTTCGAGGCGCACGGCGAGGGCAATCGCGTCGCTCGGACGCGCGTCCACCTCCACAACGTCGCCGTTGCGCGAGACGACGAGCTTGGCGAAGAAGGTGTTCTCGTGGAGGCCGCAGACCTCGATGCGGTCGAGGGTGCCGCCGAGGCTGGTGAGCAGGCTGGCCAGGAGGTCGTGGGTAAGGGGCCGGGCCGGCTCGTAGCCCTTGATCTTGCGGTCAATGGCGATGGCCTCGGATATGCCGATGAGGATGGGGAAGGCCCGCTCGCCTTCGACCTCCTTGAGGACGATCACCTGCGGGTCAGCCGTCTCGGTGATCATTATCTTCACAAGCTCGCATTGTATCATGGCAGCCCCAATCGGGTTCGGGTTTCGCGCTCAATAAATTGTATGGCCTGGCTGCCGGAAAGTCAACTGGGATCGGGCCTCAATTGCGCTTGCTTTTCTCTGCCCCCGGCGCTATCATTCTCTCGCTTCTGGTCGGCAGGCAGAACCCCGCGCGTGCAAAGGAGCTAGGTGATGCGCACCCTGACGTTGGCTGCCCTGGTCGCGCTCGGCTGCGGCGCTTACGCCGTGGATTCGGTGGAGGTCGAGCCCCGTGTCCGCATCCCAGCCGAGCCGGCCACCCTAGGCGTCTCGGAGAGCCTCCTGAACTCCCTCAAGGTCTCCGAGGCGGACCTCAAGGCCATCAAGGTGAAGGTGGATGAGCTGAACAAGGAGCGGGCCGCCCTCCTGAGGGCCCTTGGTGACGCCAGGACCGAGCTGCGCGCCGCACAGAAGAAGCTCGAGGAGGCAACGTCGGCACTGGCAGCGCAGGAGAACACCCTCATTGATTTCGTCGCCAAGTGCGTGTCGGAGGACCGGCGGGAGGATTGCAGGGTGCTCGTCAGGCTCCAGCCCGTCGTTGACTGGCTGAAGCTCACGAGCGAGCAGGTTAGCCAGATCGTGGCCAAGCAGAAGGAGCTTCTGAAGGACGACCCTCGGCCGGAGATCGCCAAGCTTCTCAAGGACCGCCTCGCCCCGGTGGAGCCTGCCAAGGACAAAGCGGAACTGGCGAAGCAGGAGGATGAGATAAAGAAGCAGCACGACGCGCGCATTGGCCTCCTCCGTAAGGCCCAGGCATTCAACAGGGCGTGGCTGGGGAACATCGAGAGCGTGCTCACGGCGGAGCAGAAGGAGCTCTGGAGCTCCCGCTATCGCCGCACCGCCTTCCAGATCGAGGCCGGCCCGCCGCCGGCGCCAAAGGAACCTGCCCCGGCACCCGCACCCGCCCCCGCCCCCGCCAAGGAATGAGGGCTGGCAGTGCGGGCTTCAGCCGGCCTCTTCAGAGCGTTCCGCCCATGTTGCGAACCGCCCCTTGCTGGTGCGGGATTGCCGTTGCGGCCGCGTGTGCGGCATCCTTAGCCCCTTGCTTGGCCGGCTCCGCGGCGCAGGCTGCGCCGGGATACCTCGCCGAAATCCTGTTCCGCGATGACGACGGGGTCCTTTTCCTCGCTCAGGCAGTGCTCCCAAAGGCCCAGAAGGATGATTTCAGTGTCGCGGCAATCGCCTTTGGCGCGGACGGCAAGTATATCGCGCCCCCAGACGTGGGCCACATGCGACGCGAGCAGGTGATAACCGCATCGGGGGCGGGTGGGCGCGACCTGCCGGCAGCCGAACGCACCCACCTGTACGGCGTGTGCTCCGAGCGCGCCGACGTGCCGGTAGGCCAGGTGGAGGTGAGAGTATCCGATATGGGAAGGCTCGGCCCGCTCCCACAGAAGCCGGGGGAACCCACCTTCGTCCTGTTCTTCACCGGATCCCCCTCCTCGGCAGTCTTCCGGTTCGAAATCCTCAAAGGCCAGGCCGAGCCGCTGCGCCAGGACATTGAGCACTGGCGCAAGCGGACGAAGGCGATCGCCGGCGAGCTCCTCGCGCGGCGCGCGTGGGTCAACGAGGACGAGCGTCGGTTGGCAGCGGCGGCGCACGTCTTGCGCGACCCTGGCCTCATCGGCGACCTTCACGACAAGCTGGAGGCCTGGGTGGACCGCGGGGAAGACTGGATTCGGCAGACGGGCTTCCCGCACCACCTGCTCGACGCCCTCGTGGCCGTCGGGCCTGCCCAGGCGGCCCGGCTGATGGAGCAGATCGCCGCGCGGCCCAGACAGGCTCATTACCTCGTCTGGAAGGCGGCGCGTTTCGCGCGCCGCGTCGGCCTGGCCCCGACGCGCGACTTGTTGCTGAGGCTCCTCGACGAGCCCACCCCCATGAGGCAGCACGACCTTCTGAGGAGGCTGAGGGAACGCGAGCCGTCCGTCCCAGAGCCCGTGTGTGGAGACGGCATGCTCCTGGAGATCGCGCGGGCCTTCAGGCTCGACCCGGCCGAGTTCGGCATGGCCATGGTCGAGCAGCGGCTGTTGGACCTGGCCGATCGGCACCCGCTGTCGGCGCAAGATGCAGACAGGTGCCAGACCTGTGTGAGATTCAAGTCCGGCACCTGGATCATGCCCAGCGCCGAAGCGCGCAAGCGCGGCGTCGAGGCCATGAAGGTCTGGGTGGGACGCAAGAGCGAAGGCGGTTCGCCGTAGCCCGGCGCGGCCGAAGGGGGCATCAGGCGCTCAGGAGGGTGAAGCGCGGATCGGACCGAAGCGCTCTGTCGAAGGTGAGTGTGGTGTCGGCGCCGGCGACGGCATTGGCACGGCCCAGGTAGTAGTCGGCGAAATCACCGGGGCCGCGCCGGTAGTCGGCCAGCGCCTGCCAAACCGTGTCTCTGTCAGCCACCTCGAATTGGGTAGTGACGAGGATTCTCGCGCACCGCTGCCGCGGCTTGCCGAGGGTCGTCCTTGATGAAGTAGCGAACGAGGAGGTTGGTGTCGAGCCCCTTCACTTGAGTCTCCCGCCCATAGTCCGGATCGCCTCGTTCATCTCTTCGATGGACACTGGCCGCCTGCCGGGGCGATAGAGCATGCCCTCGAGTTCGAGCACGTCCACCACAACAGGCCGGATCACCACGTCGCCGTTATCCCGCACCACGAAGTCCACCTTGTCGCCGGGATGGACTCCCAAACGGTCGCGGATCACCTTGGGGACAACGAGCTGCCCCTTTGTGGAGAGCCTTGCTGCGGCCATGTGTATCTCCGGGGAGGTTCTCTTACCAACTATGCTCATTCCTACATCATGGTAAGACTTTCGGCGCTCCTTGTCAAGCCCCCGGTAGCCCGCGAATGCGGGCGAGCCAGCCGTAGCCCAGCGCGACCGAAGGGAGCGCTGGGAACCACGGTCGCCCCACCCACCAGTCCACAGCTTGCAGCCCGCGAATGCGGGCGAGCCAGCCGTAGCCCAGCGCGACCGAAGGGAGCGCTGGGAACCACGGTCGCCCCACCCACCAGTCCACAGCTTGCAGCCCGCGAATGCGGGCGAGCCAGCCGTAGCCCAGCGCGACCGAAGGGAGCGCTGGGAACGCGGACGCCACCCCACCCCCCAGCCCCCGAACGGGGGCGTGTCACTTCCAGAGATAGCGTTCGTCGTATTGGATGCCGTGGCGCTTGAGCAACGCCTTGAACTCGTCTTCGAAGGAACGGGTCTTGTGGTGGGCCTCCTGGCCCTGGATGTAGGCGCGGACCCGTGGGATGGACGAAGCGCTGACGGAGAATGCGCCATAGCCCTCCTGCCAGGCGAAATCGCGCAGGCCGGAAAGGGTGTCGTGAATCCAGCCGGAGGAAACGCTCTTCACGGCCTCCATGCAATCCGCCACGCATTCGACCTGTTTGATGTCGAAGAGGATGTGGATGTGGTCGGAGGCGCCGCCAATTTCGCGGGTGAAGCCGAAGCGATTGTTGATGAGGGTTGCCATGTAGCCGTGGATGCGCTTCGCCTGGTCGGCGGGGATGAGTCGGCGGCGCTCCTTGGTGGAGAAGACGGCGTGGACGGTAAGCTGGGTGAATGTGTGCGACATGGGCCGACTCCTTGCCATGGGCTCTGAAACGCCCCCGTTCGGGGGCTGAAACGTTACCCCGCCTCGTTCCCAGGGCTCCCTTCGGTCGCCCTGGGCTACGGCTGGGTCGCCCGCTTCGCTGGCTGCGGGTGCTGCCGCATCGCCGATCCCAGCGCTCCCGTTGGTCGCGCTGGGCTACGGCTGGGTCGCCCGCTTCGCGGGCTGCGGGTGTTGCCGCATCGCCGAGCCCAGCGCTCCCGTTGGTCGCGCTGGGCTACGGCTGGGTCGCCCGCTTCGCGGGCTGCGGGTGCTGCCGCATCGCCGAGCCCAGCGCTCCCGTTGGTCGCGCTGGGCTACGGCTGGGTCGCCCGCTTCGCGGGCTGCGGGTGTTGCCGCATCGCCGAGCCCAGCGCTCCCGTTGGTCGCGCTGGGCTACGGCTGGGTCGCCCGCTTCGCGGGCTGCGGGTGTTGCCGCATCGCCGATCCCAGCGCTCCCGTTGGTCGCGCTGGGCTACGGCTGGGTCGCCCGCTTCGCGGGCTGCGGGTGCTGCCGCATCGCCGATCCCAGCGCTCCCGTTGGTCGCGCTGGGCTACGGCTGGGTCGCCCGCTTCGCGGGCTACAGAAGATGCCGAACCGCGATCATCGCCCGCGAATGTCCTGGAACGAGCTTTCGGGGTCGCCGCAGAAGTCAATGGGGCCGGTGAAGCGCTCGGGGCCGATGGGTTTGCCCGATGCGCCCGTGACGAAGAGCTTGACGACGGCGCAGTTCTTGTAGTCGGGCATCGGGACGGCGATGAGGGTGCCGTTGAACTTGAAGGGGGCGTCGCGGAAGGCATTGTCGCCAGGATACATGACGCCCACGCGGCCAATGTCCCAGCCCCGCTTGACGCGGAGGAGGGCGTAGGGGGTCCTGGCGTAACGGACCTCGTCGGCGCTGTCAATGTGCGGCGTGATGATGCCGGCGACGTAGTCGAAGGGGCGGGAGGGCGACGCTCCTGCGGAGCCGCGCGCGGGACCGGGAGACGGCTCGCCGGGAGCCTCGCCCACCCGGGCGGGGTCATGCGCGGCGGGCACGGTGTAGAGCTTGCCGCGGGCGCCGTGCGGGTCGCGGAGCGGGTCGGGCTCGAAGCAGAGGACGCGGCGGCGGAAGGGCTCGTAGAGGGGCAGGTAGCGGGCGTAGTGGGCGACGAGCTCCTCCTGCGGCCGGCCGTCGCGGGCGATGGTGGGGAAGCAGCCGTGGAGGACGCACCGCCGAAGGTTCTCGTCCGTGTTCGTCCTGTTGTTGGTCCACAGGAAGAACATGGGCTTGGCGATGCAGGCCCAGAAGTACTTCTCCTCCGAGATGTCGCCGTCGCCCTCCAGGAGCACGCCGTCCACGTGGCGCATCGAGCGGATGCTCTGGGGTTTGTTGGCGAACATCGAGAGAGGGCGACCGAGCGACTTCATGTGCTCCTTGATGCGGCGGGTCAGCTCGTCGTAGGAGAAGTTCACGCTGTAAGCCGGGCGGTTGTCCACCACGGTGATGCCGTCGTCGTGGGCGAAGTCAATCTCGTAGTGGCGGAAGCAGTCGAGGAAGAAGCCCTTGAGCTGGGGGTATTCCGCGAGAATCTGCTTCGCGGACTGCAGGCAGAACTTGCCGAACGAGGTCGAGAGGTCGGCGTTGGTGTTGTGGCACATGTGCCAGCCGCTGGGGATGGGGTCGCCCTGGGGCGTGCGGCAGATGGCGTCGGGCCACCGCTCCTCGGCCACGGGGCGGAAGCCGTCGGTGTAGTTGAAGTACCAGAATGGCGCGATGCCTGCCTCGGCGATCCTGGCGAGCTGGGCCTTGATGTCGGCGCGGGTGTGATACAGACTCTCGACATCGGCCACGCCTAGCTCGGCTGCCACCTCCTCGGGCGTGTGGCTCTTCACCCAGTCCCACACCTGGTAGGCGTCCTTCTCGCGCCCCTCCTTGCGCCACTTGTGGAAGAGGCGTTCGAGCGAGTTGATCTTCAGCCAGCGCTCCTGGCCCGCCTGGAAGTAGTCGGAGTAGTAGGAGAAGTGGCCGTGGACCTCGAGGGTCTTGAGGCCGAGGTCGGTGTGGGCCTTGGGGTCGTGGCCGACCTCGATGCCGGAGCAGAGGAACACGCCCTCGGAGTCGTGGATTTCGGGCGAGTCGGGGTCGAAGAATGCCTGGTAGTGGCGATAGACCTTTTCAAGGCCGAGCCGCCAGTCGCCGCCGTGGAAGAGGACGCGCACGGCGGCCTTCATCGGCCGGTCGCCCACGAGGCCGATGTAGGACTGGAGGCATTCGAGGGTCTGGAGCGACTGGACGGGTTTGGCCGCGTAGCCCCAGTTGAAGCCCTTGTCGCCGTTCTCGAACTGGAACGTGGCCATCGGCACGGGGGCATCGAGGGGCAGGAGCATCGAGTAGCCGGCGTCGCTCTCGCGGCTCGTGTGGCTCACCATCGGCAGGATGATGTCGCGGCCAGAGACGTAGCTGACCTGGACGTGGCTGAAGTTGAAGTCCTCCATCCCGTCGAAGACGAAGTCGCCGTCGCGGCAGGGCGCCCAGACGTGCCAGCCGGCCTGGAGCGGCAGGTTGAAGCCCACGCGGAGCGAGCGGTCAGCGACGCGGCGGTTCGCCTTGCGCGCCTCGACCTGCCACAGGAGGCCGACGTCGTCGAGGGCGAAGGTGATGCTCAGTTCGAAGGGCGCGCCTGCGAAGCGTTTGGCGATGGTGATCTTGTTGCCCCGCTTCGCGGCTCGGACGCGGCAGCGGTCCTTCAGGTCGTTGTACCAGCGGTCGTCCCGCTGGTCGTACACGCGCAGGTAGCCGAGGTAGCCGGGGATGTTCTGGCGCTTGATCTGGAAGAGGTCCACGCCAGCCTTCTTGAAGGCCATCGAGCGAATCCAGGCCGTGGCCTTCTCGACCGCGATGGAGACATCGGCGTTCTCCAGGAACCAGCAGCGCCGCTTGTCGAGGGGCGGAGACTCAATCTTCATGGCGGTCCCTTCAGCACGGTCGTTCTCCCTGCCCCGCAAACATAGCTAACCTGACGGCAGGCGTCAAGGGCCACTTGGACCGCGAGCACGGGCTGACCCGTTGTGGTGGCAACCTCCCGCGGGTCACAAGACCCGCGGGAGGGCCCCCTGCGCCGCGCGCAATAGTCTCTGTTGCGGAAAGTCATAGGGACGGGCGGCTCGCCTGTCCCGTCTTCGACACGCGAGCCGCGTGTCGCTACGCCCGCTACCGGAGGGCGCGGCGGCGCGCTTTCCGCAACAGAAGCGCGATAGAAGCACCAGCGCCGCTCAGGAGATTCTTCTTGACCGCGCTTGGCGAATTGGGTATAATGCCAAGCATCTGAGAAGGAGCCCACAGTGAGAGCGGAAGTGCAAGCGCGAATGGAAGCCAGGGCCAGGATCATCAAGGCCATGGCCCATCCGACGCGCCTCTTCATCGTGGATGCCCTCTCGCACGGTGAGCGGTGCGTGTGCGACCTGACGGAGATGGTGGGGGCCGACATGTCCACCGTGTCGAAGCACCTCGCCCTCCTGAAGGCGGCCGGCATCGTGCGCGACGAGAAGCGCGGCTCCCAGGTCTACTACGCGCTCCGATGCCCCTGCATTCTCCAATTCTTCGAGTGCGTGGAGTCGGTCATCGCCACCACTGCTCGGGAGCAACTGGCCCTGGCCGCGCAAGCGGGAAGGAGGGGCGGCCGGTGAGCGAGCCGCTCCTTTCTTTGGCAGAGTCCTTGGCGAGTTGGGAAAGCCGCCATTCGCTTGGGCCACCCATCCCTCCTGATGAAGTGCCTGGCGATCGTTCTCACATTCTCAAGAATGTGAGAACGACGAACGCGGCGGCCGCGCGGACGCGGCGTGGGGGACGACGATGGTGAAAGAGCTCAAGGCCCTGGCTGTCCTGGCCGGCATCTTCGTGTTCTTCTACTTCGTGCCGATGGACACTGGCCTGGTGCGGGCGGCCATCGGGGAGGCGTTCGACATGCTCCAGTGGTACGTGCGCGAGCACACGCTGGCGTGCGTGGTGCCCGCGATGTTCATCGCGGGGGCGATCGGCACGTTTCTCTCGCAGGCCTCGGTGATGCGCTACCTGGGGCCGCGCTCGAACCGCCTGCTGGCCTATAGCGTGGCGTCGGTCGCGGGGGTGATTCTCGCGGTCTGCTCGTGCAGCGTGCTGCCGATGTTCGCCGGCATCTACGCGATGGGGGCGGGGCTGGGGCCTGGCAGCGCCTTCCTCTACTCCGGCCCCGCCATCAATGTGATGGCGATCTTCCTTTCCGCTCGCGTGCTGGGGCTGGACCTCGGCCTGGCGCGCGTCATCGGCTCAGTGGGCTTCGCGTTCCTCATCGGCCTGGGGATGGCCCGGCTGTTCCGCCGCGAGGAACAGAAGCGGGTCGAGGCGGCGATGCAGTTGCCGCCACCGCCCGCCAGCCCACGCCGCCTGTGGCAGACGGGCCTCTTCTTCGCCGCGATGGTACTCTTCCTCGTCTTCAGCGACTGGTTCAACACGAACGAGGTGACAATCACGCTGAAGGGCGGGGGCGAGCCCTTCAGGGCCAACATCAGCCAGCAGACCATTACCCGCCTGGTCGTCTACACGTACTCGGCCTCTGGGGAGCTCTCGCGCGAGAAGACGAAGCTCGCGAAGCCCGACATCGCCGAGGTGAGGCGCGAGTCGGGCTTCACGATGGCCGTCCACGGCATCAAGTGGCATCTCGCCGGGGCGATGGGCCTGGCCGTGCTCGTGATGCTCTGGCGCTGGTTCAGCCGCGACGAGATCAAGGAGTGGCTGGGGGCGACGTGGGACTTCGGGAAGATGATCGTGCCGCTCCTCTTCGGCGGCGTGTTCGTCACGGGGTTCATCTCGCAACTCATCCCTGAGCGGGCCGTGGCGGGGGTGGTTGGGGACAACGGTCCCGTGGCGAACTTCGCCGCGTCGTTCGTGGGCATGCTCTGGTACTTCGCCACGCTCACCGAGATACCGATCACCCAGGCGTT
>Ga0194110_10008716_pt1 | contig 11492 bp, 11 predicted proteins | sample TA2Kig1200mmetaG_FD_146192 | JGI IMG/M metagenome (GOLD analysis project Ga0194110, IMG submission 146192) | Freshwater microbial communities from Lake Tanganyika, Tanzania - TA2015032 Kigoma Deep Cast 1200m | ecosystem: Environmental > Aquatic > Freshwater > Lake | place: Tanzania: Lake... | reverse complement strand
TCGACCTGCCCGAGTTTCTGGGGCGGCTGGGCGCGGCGGAAGGCGCGGCCACGCCCAAGGAGCCGGCCGGAACGTCCTCGAGCCAAGGCTGACGCTGGGCCTGGCCAAAGCGCGGGCTCCGGAGAGCATGACTTTCCGGGGCCCGTTTTGTTGTCCTGCACCCTACCGAAGCGCGGTTCACCAGAGGGGCCGCTGCGAGGGGCTCGCCGGTTCGCCCGGCCCGCGGTAGAGGCGCGTGTCGTGCATGGGGCTCACCTCGGTGAAAGCCTCTCCTTCTCCCAGGCTGCGCTCGAACTGATCCAGCGCGCCCTGAACATGCGCATCCAGATCGTCCGCGTTGTGCAGCACGATGGCCTCCAGCGTCATCGGGCGCACGGGTGAGCCATGCTCTAACTCGCCGTGATGGGCCAGGATGGCATGCACCAGGCGGAGCGCGAGGTCGGCGTCAAAGCCCGGCAGACCCGCGATGATGCGCTCTACCCATGAGGCGCTCATGTACAGATGAGTCCACAGGGCGCCCTCCTCGGTGAGGTCAAAGCTGATCGGGTCGTAGGCCCGGGTCTTGCCCAGATCGTGAAGCAGAGCAGCGGCCAGGACGAGGTCATGGTCGAGTTCGGAATAGAGTTCCGCACAAGCCAACACCAAGCGCACCACGCTCAGGGTGTGCTGCAAGAGGCCGCCGACGCAGGCGTGGTGGTGATACTTGGCCGCTGGCGACTCGGTGAAGGCTCGGTAAACCTCCGGGTCGCCAAAGACGGCGTTCAGCAGGCGCGTGAGGTCTGCATTTGTCACGCTCTTCAGCAGCTCGTCAAACTCGCGCTTCATCTCGGGCAGCGGGCGAGCCGCTGCCGGCAAGTACTCCTCCAGCGGCGCCAGCTCGACGGGCGAGATCTGCTCGATCTGCATCTGCAACTGGCCCTTGTACTCGCCGATGCGTCCGGTGACCTCCACGCCATGCCCCGCGGACAGCGACTCGACGACGTGGGCCGGCACATCGAAAAAGACGCCCGGGATGGTTCCCGAGCGATCGGCCAACATCACGCGCAGCATGGCGCTGCCGCCTCGGGTGGTTGACGCCGACTTTTCGCGGAGCAGAAAGGGATGCTTGCGAAGGGCCATGTTGTAGCGCAATTGCGCCACGGGAACTCGGGGCATGTCTATTCCTTCCGTGTCGGTCACCGCGCAGAGATTCTGTGAGCGATTATAGCACTCGCTCTTGGCGCTCCAAGTGCCACCCGCTCGCGTCAGCCGTGGCCCCAAGGCCCTCCGCAGACGGCCCTGACGCCGTCACTTGGCCCGACTCCAGCCTACGGCCTGCGACTCGGAGGGCGTCGAGAAACATCCAGCAACCTCGCGACGTGTAGACTTGCCTGGCGGAGTTGTCGCAAGCGCGAGGCGCGGGGTATAATGGGTTCGCTCCGTGAGACGAGGAGGGGTGATGAGCGAGATTCGTCTGGAGAACGTGACCAAGGTGTTCAAGCCCAGCAGCATCCGCTGGCTGCCCTCGAGGGCGGGATCGGCCCGGAGGGCCTTTTCCGGCTACGAGGACAAGGCGTTTGTAGAACGCGTCGCTGGCCAGGAGGTCAACGTGGAGCAGTCCAGCGAGCCCGTCCGCGCGCTGGACGATCTTAGCCTGACGATCCGCGACGGGGAGACGGTCGCGATCGTGGGGCCTTCGGGCTGCGGGAAGAGCACCTTGCTGCGCATCGTCGCGGGCCTGGAATCGCCGGACTCGGGCACCGTCTACTATGACGACCAGAACATGGCCGATGTCAAGCCCAAGGACCGGGGCATCGGCATGGTGTTCCAGAGCTATGCCCTGTACCCGCACATGAAGGGGGAGGGCAACCTGGGCTTTTTCTTCCGCGTGCGCAATCGGCCCCCGGAAGAGATGATGGAGCGCATCCGCATCACCTCGGAGATCATGGGTATCGGCTTTGACATGCTCCTCGACCGCAAGCCGGGCACGCTGTCGGGCGGGCAGCAGCAGCGGGTGGCCATCGGCCGCTGCATCGTGCGCGACCCCAAGCTCTTTCTCTTTGACGAGCCCCTGTCCAACCTCGACGCCAAACTCAGGGCCAGCACACGCGTCGAGATCAAGCGTCTGCTGCATCGCTTCCACATCACGGCGATCTATGTCACCCACGATCAGACGGAGGCTATCACCCTCGGCGACCGTATCGCGGTGATGCGGGCGGGCAAGATCGAGCAGATCGGCACCTATGACGAGATCACATCCAACCCGGTGAACGCGTTTGTGGCGGGGTTCCTGGGCCTGCCCCCGATGAACCTGTTGCGGGGATGGAAGGTCAGCGACGACGGGTGCCTGGTGAGCGCTATGGGACGCATCAAAGTGCCTGCGGCTCTCAGGGGGCATGTCTCGCCAGGTCAGGGCATCATCGTGGGCTTTCGGAGTGAGCACGCCCGGTTGTTGGTGGACGGGCAAGAACCATCGCCGAGCGGCCTGGCGATCCCGGCCGAGGTGGTCAACTGCGAGCCCGACTTTGCCCGGCATTTCCAGGTGGTGAACGTGCAGTCGGGCGCGGTGATCTATGGCGTGCAGATGCCGCTGGAGGCCCGCTTCAACACAGGGTGGCCTGTGCAGGTGCTGATCGCGGAGGACAAGGCCTATCTCTTTGACGAGGAGAACGAGGCGCGCGTGCTGCCAGACGAACCACAGCCATAGGCGTGGATCGGTTCCTCTAGGGTGCTTCCCTCTCGGCGCGCCGGGCCGGCGTCCTCGACGTTTCAGAGCAGAGGCGCAGGCGCCAGCCTGCCCCTCGAACGCAGCGGTTGTACGGAGCCCCGCACGCGCTAAGCCGCGCTTGGCGCCGCCGTTGACACTCTGCGGCGATGGACCCATAATGGGCCGCGCGTTTGGGCTCCGAGTTGCGCTCTTGGGGAGCGAGCGGTGGTGGATCTGACGCTCACAGGGCAATACGAGCGGGCCATGAGCCTGGTACGCGCGAGCGAGCATACCGAGGCCCTGGCGGTGTGTCGACGCATTCTGGAGACATATCCGCGACACATCGGTTCCTACGGAGTCCTGGGCCAGGTGTGCCTGCAGATGGGCGAGCATGAGGTGGCAGCCAACCTGTTTCGCCGCGTGCTGAGCGCCGACCCTGAGAACATCCTGGCCTACGCCAGCCTTGGGGCGATCTATGAAGAACGCGGCCTGCTGCACGAGGCGGTCTGGCAGTTGGAGCGAGCGTTTGAGCTCTCCCCCGCGAATGCTGAACTGCGCCGCGCACTGGTGCAGCTTTACAGGGCTACCCATCTGCGGGAGGCCGGGCGCGTCCGCATGACGCGCGGCGGGCTCGCCCGCGCGTACCTGCAGGGTTGGTTATACCCCAAAGCGATCGGCGAGCTCCGCAGCGTGCTTCGGGACGAGCCGCAGCGGCCCGACCTGTGGGTGGCCCTCGCCGAGGCTCTCTGGCGCGACGGCCAACACGAAGGGGCTTCGCTGGCCTGCCAGGCGCTTCTCAGGGATCTGCCCAACTGCCTCAAGGCGAATCTGATCCTGGGGCAGCTCTGGCTGAACACGGACCGGGATGGCGAAGGTCGTCGCCTCCTGCAGGTGGCGCAGGCCCTCGATCCCGAGAATCGCATGGCGCAGTCGCTTTTCGGCTCGCGCTCGCCGCTGCCCCTCCGCACGGTGCGCCTGCCTTTTCGGGAAGAGGACGCGCCGCCTCTTGATCTGCCGTATCTTTCCAATGAGCCGGAGACCGAGGTCATCGAGGGGCGTGCGATCGAGTCTCCCCGTCAGAGGGCGCTGGCCCCTCCTCCGTTTTTGGCGTCCGGCGAGCAAGGTGGGATGCCCCGTCGGCCCGATGCTGGCCGATCGGACGCTGTGATGTCCAGCGGCCAGCATCTGGCGCCTGCTGGCCGGGCTGGGCAGGGTGCATCCTCGGGAGCGCGCCTGGGCCGGGCCCGCGAGCTCGCCCGCGCCGGCGGGTTGGACGATGCTCTCGAGCTATACGCCAGTCTGATGGGGGAGGACGCCGCCACGGTGGCGCTCGTGCTCGACGACCTGAGGCTGCTCAACCGGGTCCATCCAGGCCATCCGCGCCTGGTGGCACTGCTCGCAGGAGAAGGCCATGCCAGGGCATTGCCGCTCAGAGGCGCCCACTGACCCAGTTCAACTCAGCGGCATCGAATCGCCGCAAACACCAATGAAGGAAGGTGCCTGTCCATATGGAGAGGACTCTGGTGATCATCAAGCCCGATGCGGTCCAGCGTGGACTGATCGGCGAGCTGATCAGCCGGTTTGAGAGGCGTGGGCTCAAGATCGTGGGCATGAAGCTGATGCAGATAGACGCGTCGCTGGCGAGTCGCCACTATGCGGTGCACAAGGGCAAGGCGTTCTACGAGGGGCTCATCCGCTACGTCACCGCAGCGCCGGTCGTGGTGATGGTTCTCGAGGGGCCTGGCGCCATCCAGATGGTGAGGGCCACGATGGGCGCCACCAATCCGTTGGCCGCTCGGCCGGGAACCATCCGCGCGGACTATGCGGTGGAGATGAGCCGCAACCTGGTGCACGGTTCCGACGAGCCGGAGATTGCTGACGCCGAGATCAAGCTCTTTTTCGCGGAGGATGAGCTGCTGACCTGGCAGCGCGATACCGATCCCTGGATCCTGGCCACGCCGCGACCATAGTAGTGGCCCACATCGCAAGCGGTACCTTCCCTGGGGAGGTGCCGCTTGCCGCTTGTTACGCTCCAAATGGGTTCAGGCCATGCGCACGACGGTGCGCGCCTTGGCCCACAGCTCTTCCAACCGGTAGCGGCTCCGCTGACTCGGAGAGAAGAGGTGCACGACGATGCTCCCAAAGTCCAGGAGTATCCACCCCGATGCGGGTGCGCCTTCCACAGAGAGGGGCGCCTTGTCATGATCCGTCTTGAGTCGCGCCGTCACATCCTCTGCGATCGCCTTGAGCTGCCTCTCGGTTTCGGCCGTGGCGATCACGAAATAATCGGCGATCAATGTGATATCCGAGATGTCCAGCAGCAGGATGTCCGATCCCATCTTGGCCGAGATGAGGTCCACGACGAAGCGGGCTGTATCCAGAGTGTCCAGAGCTTCCCTCCCCCGATGGCGGTGCAGTCATGCGTCCTGGCGCCGCTGCGGGATTATACTATGCGCCTCAGGTACCGCCAAGGCTCGCCCGCAAGAGGGGTAAACCCGTTTCTCAACACCCTCGCACGCAAGGGGCGCGAAGGGGCTTGTGGAAATAGAACATTTGTGCTATGATGGGGGTGAAAGCGGTGCGTAGGGGGTGCGGCTGTCGAGTGGGAGTGGTTCATCATGGACACTCTGCAAAAGATGGATCTCCTGGGCGAAGCGGCGCAGTACGACATCTGCCGGGATTGCAGCTTCTGCCCTCCCCGCGTCAGCGATGACGTCGGTCGGTGGATCTACCCGGCTGTTCGGCCGGACGGCCGGCGAATCAAGCTGCTCAAGGTGCTGCAGTCCAACGTCTGCGAGAAGGACTGCGCCTACTGCGGGAATCGGAGCGGACGCGACGTGCGTCGCACAACCTTCAGCCCAGACGAGCTGGCCCGGCTCTTTTCGGACCTCGTCCGTTCGCGCCTGGCCGAGGGGCTGTTCCTGAGCTCCGGTGTCTGCGGCCATGTAGATCGCGCCATGGGGCGCATGTTGGCCACGGCGGAGCTCCTCCGGCATCGGTACGGCTTTGGGGGGTACTTGCACCTCAAGATCCTGCCAGGCGCGGATTCCGGCAGCATCGAGGCGGCGGTCGGTCTGGCGCAACGGGTGTCCGTCAACCTGGAGGCGCCCAGCGCCGGGCGGATCGCGGCGCTCAGCAGCACGAAGGACTATGGCGTCTTGCTGGCCGGGCTCAGAGAGGCAGACCGCCTGCGGGGGGCTCTGGGGCGCCCGGTCAGCATCACCACGCAATACGTGGCGGGGGGATCGGGCGAGTCAGATCGCGAGCTGCTGGAGACCACCGCTCGCTTGTACCGCGATCTGCGCCTGGCGCGAGCCTACTTTAGCGCCTTTCAGCCGGTGCGAGACACGCCGCTGGAGAACCAGCCGGCCACGCCCGGGTGGCGAGAGCACAGGCTCTATCAGGCCGATTTCCTGCTGCGCTGGTATGGCTTTGGCATCGGCGAGTTTGTCTACGACGGAGCCGACAACCTGCCCCAGAGCGCGGACCCCAAGATGGCCTGGGCGCTGGCGCACCCGGAGCATTTCCCGATCGAGCTCAACATGGCCAGCCGCCACGAGTTGCTTCGTGTGCCCGGTATCGGCCCCAAGGGGGCGGACGTAGTCCTCGCTCGGCGGAGGCAGGGCACGTTGCGGGATCTCGAGCACCTGGGGCTGACGCGAAGCAACGCCGCTCGGGCTGTGCCCTTTGTGCTGCTCGATGGCCGGGCGTTGCCCAGGCAGCTCTCGCTCTGGTAGACCACTCCGAGCTCGTGGGCTAGGACGACTCCACAGCCTCGGCCTCCAAGGTCACCGCCAGCCGCGCAAAGACGCTGTTCGGCGTGAGCGCATCGGGAAGGTACTCGCACTCGGTGACGGTGGCGCGTACCCGGAGCGTTCGCGTCTCCAACAGGAAGGCAAGGCCAGGCTGCGGCTGCAGTAACTCGCCTGTCGCGCTCAGCCTAGCGTGCAGCTCAGGGTCCTCGCGGGCATAGTCGCTGACCAGCACCTTGGAGACGGTGCGGATGTCCTCCTTGTCAAAGAGCCACACCTCGAACGCGTCCACCTGCTGGTTGTCGTCATCATCCTCGAGCACATCGCCCACACCCACGCCGCACTCACCGAGGAACTCCCCATCGGGCGACTCGATGCTGAAGGAGCAGTCAAAGTCGTCGTCGCCAAAGCGGTATTCGGCCTCGTACAGGCCAAGGGCGCGTCGCAGCCCCGGGCGCGCCCTCGTGGGTCGCGGCGCCGGAACTGATTGCGGCAGCTCGGGCTCCCGAGGGGGAGCGCTCTCCACTGGAGTCGGGATACTCGCGGGACTAGCTGTGCGCCGAGTCTTGGGGACACCCAGGCGCGCAACGGGTTGTATCCGCCCTCTCGGTGGGGCGGGGGGTGTCTCCTCCCAGGGTATGCGGTCGGCAGGCACCCCCGCAACCCCGCGTGGTTCTGCCTGATGGAGTGCATCGGACAGGGTCTGCAGCCCCTCATCGCCAGCGGGAACATGGCGAGACCGCCTCAGAAAGCCCAAGGCCACCCACACCACCATCGTCAGGGCGATGAGCAGGACCCCAAAGCCGATCAGCATCAGCACCCACCGCGGCGGCTGCAACACCGCGCGAGTCGGCGGGGCGTATGTGGCCTCGGGGGACTCGGGGAGCGCCACGGCCTGAGCCAGACGGCGCACGCGCAGGGCTGTCGCCGCATCTCCCTCTTGCTGGGCCGCCGTCGCAACCTGACCGACGAGGTCCGCGACCTGCTCCCACGAGGTGTCCTCGCCGGTAAGAGCGATCAGCCGCTCGCGGGCCAGGTCGGCGTCTCCCGTGACGGCATACGAGTCCGCCGCCATGATCACGTACTGCCTCTGATGCTCTGCGCGCAGGTCCGCAGGGTCCGTGTCGTACCACTTGACCGGCCACACGTACCAGCCGAGCAAGAGGCCGAGCAGCACGCCGAGCACGAGTCCGAACGCCACAACGAGGAGCGCCAACTTGCGCAACATCCGCATCAAGCCACCGGCCATCGCTTTCCCTCTCTTCCCCAGGCTTTAGGCCAACCCAGGCTGTTTGCCAACCTTCGTGAGCACGCGGCATCCCTCGCTGGTCACAAGCACCATGTCCTCGGTGCGCACGCCAAACTGCCCGGGCAGATAGATGCCCGGCTCCACGGTGAGCACATGCCCCTCCGCAAGGGTGTCCTCCGAGGTGCGGCTGGCACGGGGATTCTCATGGATGGCCAGCCCCACGCCGTGCCCCAGGCTGTGGCCAAAGCGCCCCTCGTACCCCGCCTCGTCAATGACGCGACGCGCCACCGCGTCGGCCTCCACCCCGCTGATGCCCGCTCGGATGGCCTCCTCTGCGGCAAGCTGCGCTCGCAACACCGTATCCCACGCGCGCAGATAGCCATCCGTGGGCTCGCCCAGGCAGAAGGAGCGTGTGAGGTCAGAGCAGTATCCGTCAATCACACAGCCCATGTCGATGACAACTGGATCGCCGCGCTCGATCCGTTGATCCGACGTCACGGCGTGGGGCATCGAACCATGCGGGCCCGCGGCGACGATGGTAGGGAAGGAAAGCGCCTCCGCGCCGCGGGTGCGCATGTATGCTTCGAGCTCCCAGGCCACCTCGCGCTCCGTGAGTCCGGGGTGGATGCAGCCCATGATGTGCTCCATGGCCTCGTCGGCCAGACGGACGGCGCGCTCGATGGCCGCGATTTCTTGGGCATCTTTGCGCATCCGCAGCGTCTCGACGGCGCGGCACATCGGAACCCACTCTACCTCGGGTAAGGCTTCGCACCACTCGCCGTAGCGGGCGACCGACACATCCTCGCTCTCAAAGCCCACGCGCGTGAGAGCCAGCGCTTTGATATGGCCAGCTAACGCCGCCTTGAGGGTCTCGGTGACCTTGACCAGCTTGTAGTCGGGCGCCTCCAGCGCCGCTTGCTCATAGTAGCGAAAGTCCGTGACGACAAAGGCATCGGCTGGCGTGATGACCAGCAGGCCGTCGGATGGCGCGCCGGCCGTGAAACCGCTCAGATAGCGACGGTTCTGTGGCTGGGTCACCACCATCGCCTCCAGGCCCTGAGCCAAGAGCACCTCGCGGAGTTGTACGACCCGCTGGTTCATGTCCCTGGCTCCTGGCACGGCGCCGGTTCACGCTCCGCCACATCCGCACCTCCGACGAGGTCCGGGGTGTCATGGCCCTCGGCCCGCGCCTTCTCGATGAGCTCGGCCAGGATGCGCGCTCCTTCGAGCACCACCGGCAGACAGCCATCCTCCGGCGAACGTGCGATCTCGCGTATCGCCTCACAAGTAGCCGTGCCGTAGACGCCGACGAAGCGCTCCCGATACCGAGCGGTCAGGTCGAGCACGAAACGGTCGTTCTCTGCGGAGGAGACGCGTCCCCAGAGGGCGCCCAGAACCATCACGCCTCCGCTAAGCACACCGCACAAGTCGTGGCGGCAGCCGCCTATCCCGCCCGCGAACGGACAGCTCGCCCGGATCAACGCCTCTGGGACTTGGCCCAGATAGTGACCGCCCACGGCGATCACGATCGTCTCCGATCAATGGTGCTTCCTGCGGTAGACGGCGGTCGCCTCGGCCAGGACCTGGTCTGTGACGTTGGAGGGCATTGCTGTTGCTCCCGCTCAGGAGATAGTCGTAGAGAAGGCGGCGCCCGCGCCGGCCGCCGAATGGCAGACGAAAACATGAGCCTCGAATCCGGTCCCTTGCCGGTAAGCGTCGCACACCGATTCGCCGAAAGCCGACACGCTCTCGGCCGCGATCAGCACGACGATGCACCCGCCCCAGCCGGCGCCCGTCAGGCGCGCTCCCAGCACGCCTGGGACGGCTTCGGCCAGGCGCACCAGGGTCTCGATCTCGGGTGTGCTGATCTCATAGTCGTCGCGGGCGCTGGCATGGGCTGCCCGCAGGAGGGAGCCGACTCGGGCTATCTGCCCTGCCTCGAGGGCGGCGACCGTCTCGAGCACGCGGCGGTTCTCAGTGATCACGTGGCGACAACGTCGCCGAACGTAGTACGTGTCCGTCTGCGGGCTCACGCCCCCGTCAAGGATGTTCTCTGGATCAATGCCCAGAGCCAGGAGTTCGGGCGTGTGGATTACCTCGGGCAGAAGCGGCTCCAGCGCTTCCCAAGGCTCCTCCTGCACGTCGCGCAGGCGTGTGATCCCCGGGTACCTTTGCTGCAAGAGGCGCACCCCGATGCGCCCCTCGGCCACGCGGCGGTTGTACTGGGGTCGGGTGTTGCTGTGGCGCACGCCACTGTCCACGACGAGGAGGGCGTAGCCAGTCGGGATCGGCACATGCCGATAGCGGTAAGAACCCTCTCCGGTCGGCCGACAATCCAGGAACAGAGCATGGTCTCGTCGAGCCAGGACCGAGATGAACTGGTCCATGATGCCCCCGCGAGTGCCCACGTACCACTCCGCGCGGCCGCAGGCGTCGGCCAGAGCCGGTCCGCTCAGCTCCAGGCCGTTCACCCCCAGGAGCGTCACGGCCGACGCGACCGTCAACGCCGAGGACGACGACACGCCCGCCCCCCGCGGGACGCCGTAGGGCGGCTCGCCGTCCACCAAGGCGTCATAGCCCCGCAGTCCGGGCCCGAGCTCCCGTTCGAAGAGCTGAGCCGGCCCCTGCGCATAGTTGGCCCAGTCGCCGGTGGGTTGGGCGGGGATGTCAGCCGAAATGGCGAACTCGCGGTCGGGAAACGCAGCCTCGACGTTGGCCAGCCGGACCGTCCGGTCGTCGCGGGCCCGCGCAAAGACGAGCACATCCTTGTCTAGGGCCATCGGCAGGACAAAGCCGTGGTTATAGTCGGTGTGCTCCCCGATGAGGTTCACCCGTCCGGGGGCGCGAAAGACGGTCACCGCGCCGGGGCCGTAACGAGCGGAAAAGCCGGCCAGTCCCCGTTCGTACCGCGCGCACTGAGCCGCGAGGTTGGCCGCGTCCTCACCATAGACCACGGCCAGCGCTTTCTTCAGCTCTCTTGACATGTCGTATGAGTCCCCCAGGAAGCAGCGTGTCTCCCTTACTGTGTGAACACGCCCTTGGCCAACACCTCCCCCGTGTCGGGCGCATAGACGACGAGCGTATCGGCTGTGCCCTCACCGGCAGCCTGGGGAATGTTGAATAGCAGGTACTCGTTCTCGTACGGACGCTGCTCGAGCGTCAGAAAGACAGCAGCCGGCTGGTCATAGGCCTCGCCCTTGACCAGCCGAATGTCCGCGGCGGGAGCTTTGCCGTCATAGTAGAAGGCCACTATAATCAGCGTCTGACGACCTGCGACCACCGCCCTTCCCGAGATGCCGTGCGCTCCCTCGAGGACGGCGATGCTCCCTATGTCCGTGAAGGGCTTGTCGGGTGGTGGCTCCGAAGGTGTGGGGAAGGGAGTTGTCGTCGGGGTGGAAGTAGCCGCCGGTGCGGCTCCTCCGAACTGGGCGGCGATTTCGGGGGGAAGAGGCACGCAGGCCGCCAGCGTGAGCGCCGCGCAGAGGCACAGTACCAAGCGTTTGATGTCGTACATGGGCTTTCTCATCCCTGCCAATCTGTTCGTGGAATGCCGCCATTATACGCGAGGAAAGGGCCCAAGGCCAAGCGCGGCGGATCGCGGGCTGGCCGCGGCGCAGGTTGAAGAGCGTTCAGGAGCGATGATCAGTGACTGAACCGACCGAGCAGGTGACTGCGAGCATCGTCATCCCCGCCTACAACGAGGAGGCTGCCATCGGCGATGTGCTCGATCGCACCCTGGCTGTGATGGAGCCTACAGGCATTCGTTACGAGATCATCGTCGTGGATGATGGCTCGACGGATGGCA
>Ga0194110_10008704_pt1 | contig 11504 bp, 7 predicted proteins | sample TA2Kig1200mmetaG_FD_146192 | JGI IMG/M metagenome (GOLD analysis project Ga0194110, IMG submission 146192) | Freshwater microbial communities from Lake Tanganyika, Tanzania - TA2015032 Kigoma Deep Cast 1200m | ecosystem: Environmental > Aquatic > Freshwater > Lake | place: Tanzania: Lake... | reverse complement strand
AAAAAATAAAAATATTGCGGAAATTGAAAGCTTCGGTGTTTTAAAAAAGGTTGATGTTACTCTGGTGCCTGAAGTTAAAGTTGGTGATTTTGTAATTGTTCATGCCGGTTTTGCAATCCAGATAATGAACAAAGAAGACGCTATAGCTGCCAACGAGTACTTCAAGGAATATTTTGACGGGTAAAATAAATCTAACAATTATAAATTAAAAATGCTTTTATATTTTTTTATTCTTTATACTAATACTTTTATATAAAGCTATAATCTGGTTAAATTAAGCATTAAAATAATAAAAATAATACACCAGACAGTTTTAATAAAATAATAACAGAAGCAGTTTATTTTTATAAATACAAATAAAACATGATTAAAAAAATATCTATATGAAAAAAACAACAGGTCTTACAACTGATATTACAATATTAAGTAAAGAAATCTCAATATTGAGTAAAGAAATAAAATACACAAACAATATTAATATAATGGAGGTTTGTGGAACCCATACAATGGAGATTGCAAAAAACGGAATTGCACAGATAATTCCTGAAAAAATCAACCTTATCAGCGGACCGGGTTGTCCTGTCTGTGTTACGCCGGCAAGAGACATTGACCGGGTTCTTGAAATAATAAACAGTTATAATTTAACGACATTTACTTTTGGTGATATGTTAAGAGTTCCGGGTACAAAATCCAGTCTTGATGTTGAAAAATCAAAAGGTAAAAAAATAAAAATATGCTACTCACCGCTTGATAGCCTTGAATATGCTGAAATAAATCCCTCTGAATCAGTGCTTTTTCTGGCTATTGGCTTTGAAACAACGATTCCACTGACAGCAGTAATCGCTAAAAGGGCAATCCAGAAAAACCTGCAAAATTTTTTTATATTTAACACCCATAAAGTAATACCACCTGCCCTTGAAGCATTACTTAAAGATAAAAGCATAAAAATCAACGGATTAATTTTACCGGGACATGTTTCTGCAATAATTGGTGCAAAACCTTACAGTTTTATTACAGAAAGATACAAAGTTCCCTGTGTAATATCCGGATTTGAGTCATACGATATCTTAACATCAATTAGAAATATTCTTATACAGCTTAAGACAAAAATCCCGGAAGTCGAAATTGAATATAAAAGAGTTGTAAAAGAAGAAGGAAATCCAAATGCATTAAGGGAAATCTATGATGTTTTTGAAACCTGTGACTCCGTGTGGCGTGGTATCGGAAATATAAAAGACAGTGGATTAAAATTTAAAGAAAAATACAGATGTCTTGATGCAGGGTTTAAATTCCCAATAAAAAAAATAAGAACAAAGGAACCTTCCGGCTGTGAATGCGGCATGGTTTTGAAGGGAGTTAAAAAGCCATATGATTGCAAGCTATTTGCGAAGGTCTGCAGACCCGATAATCCTGTAGGGCCGTGTATGGTCTCAAGCGAAGGCACCTGTGCAGCTTATTTCAAGTATTACAAATATAATTACACAGAGAATTAAATATAGCTGTATTTGAATTAAAAAGATTTTTAACTTTTTAAGAGTATTGACAATTTTTTTGAAAACATTTAAAAACTTATATTTTACAAATTTTCTACTGGTAAAACTTTAATTAGTTCATGCTGAATGATTCATGATTTTCTAAAAATTTGAATTCATTGAGAAGAAATTTTTTAAATTTTAGTTAATTATGAAGCAAGAACTAATTACAAATTTTAAATATATTTAATGAAAAATAAAATTACAAAGACGAACAAAAAGAAAAAATTATTAGAAAAATCAAATAGTTCAACCATAGTACTCTCGCATGGGGACGGCGGGTTCAAAACCAGTCAGCTTATAAATGAAACAATTTTTAAATATATTAAAAATGATATCCTGAAAAAATTTGAGGATAGTGCAGTTTTTAACTGCCCGGCTAAAAAGATAGCTTTTACTACTGATTCATTTGTTATAGATCCTATATTTTTTCCAGGCGGCGATATAGGAAAATTAAGTGTATGCGGGACAATAAATGATCTTGTAACAAGCGGTTCCAGACCTTATGCGTTGAGCCTATCATTAATCTTAGAAGAAGGTTTCCATATTGAAGACTTAAAAAAAATATTAAAATCCATACAGGAAACAATTTCTGAAATCAAAAACATAAAGATAGTTACAGGTGATACTAAGGTTGTCGGCAGGGGGCTCGCGGATAAAATTTATATAAACACTGCAGGTCTGGGCCTCATTGATAATGACATTGAAATATCTCCTGAAAAAATCAGGAATGGTGATATTATTATAATAAACGGTACAATTGCTGAACATGGTATTGTGATACTGAGCCAGCGCAAAGAATTCAATTTTAAAACAAATTTAAAAAGCGACTGTGCCCCATTAAATTTTTTAATTGAAGATATGCTATCCGTATCAAAAGAGGTTCATGCAATCAGGGATGCTACACGCGGTGGGATTGCAAGAATATTAATAGAACTTGCTGCAAGCTCAAAGACAGATATAGAAATTTATGAGAAACAAATCCCGGTAAAAAAAGAAACAAACATAATATGTCAATTTTTAGGAATGGATCCCCTGTATATTGCGAATGAAGGCAAAATTGTAGCTTTTGTAGCTGAAAAAGATGCAGAAAAAGTCCTTGGTGCTATGAGAAAAAATAAATATGGTAAAAATTCACAGGTTATTGGAAGGGTACTTAAAAAAGGAGATGGGAAAATAATACTCAATACAGTTATAGGTACAAAAAGAATTCTGGATCTTCATTACAGTGAACAACTTCCCCGTATCTGCTAAAGTCTTTTTTAAAATAAATTACCCCATTATTTAAGTCAGAGGCATTTATTACTATTCCCCTAATTCAGGGAGTCCATATTTTATCTGGATGGTCTATCCATCGCCAGGCTGAAGTCTGGTGATTTAATGGCAGACTAAATTTTTATTTATAACCCCTGAATTTTTACTAAATATCCTGATTAAATCCTGCCACTTCTTTTTCAACTTCTGAAATCATTTCTGGAATTTTACTTTCAATTCTGGAGGACAGCTTATTGCTGTAACCGACATTTTCAGGATTAATTCCAATAATTTTTATCTCAGTATTAATATTTAATGTTTTTAAAAGCTCAAATATTTCCGTCAGTTCAATATCGTGAAATGAAAAACTTCTAAAAGCACCGTTTTTCTTGAACATTTTTTTAATTTCATCAGTTTTAAATACAGCTATTTTACCAATTTCCTGCCCTGCGTTAACTGCATCAATAATTATTGCTTTATCAACATTCTGAAGAATAAAAATTAAGTCAACACCTGATGTACCACCATCTATCAGTTCGATATTTTTATAATTATTGAATATACCCTGTTTTTTAATTTCATCAATTACTCTTACCCCTATTCCATCATCACCCATCATTATATTGCCAAAACCTATGATTCCTATCCTGTTGTTTTTATCTACAGGTTTACTGCAATTGTTAATATTGCTTATATTGCTATTACCCATTTTTATTTTTTCTTACTATTTTTAAGATAGGAAGTCAGAATAAATCTATTAAATATTATTATAATTTATGAATTGGAATTGATAGAAATCCTGAATATAATACAGTTTTAAATTTATTATATCAGTCTGAAACTATCTTTTTAACTTCCAGCTCAATCCAATTTAACCAGTTATCGATACCCTTTCCGCTTTTGCAGGAAATCTTTATTATTGGACATTCCTGATTTATCTTCCTTATCCTGTTTTCAAAAAAATCATATCTAAAATCACTGTAATCAAACATATCTATTTTGTTCAGAACAATTAAGTCTGCCCTTACAAAAGCTTTCGGGTACTTAACAGGTTTGTCATCACCTTCACTTACAGATGAAAGAACAATCTTATAATTTTCTCCAAGATCAAAACCTACAGGGCATATTAAATTTCCAACATTCTCAATAAACAGAATGTCAATCTTTGCAACATTAAGTTTTTCTAGTGCTCTTGCAACCATTGAGGCATTCAGGTGACATGTTCCGCCTGTATTGATCTGTACAACATGCCCGGTTATTTTTTTTAGTTTTTCAGCATCATAGGTGGAAGAAATATCCCCTTCAATAACTCCAATATTAAAGTCTTCCTTTAATCTTTTAATTGTTTCAATTATTAATGATGTCTTTCCCGCGCCAGGAGCCGAAAGTATATTTAATGTTAAAACTTTATTTTTCAAAAAAAGCATGCGGTTCAATTCTGCTTCTTCTTTATTATACTGCATAACATTTTCAACAATTTCTATCTTCATCTATCTCCCTTATTCATTTCTTATAAACCTGTGGCATATTATATAATATCTTCACGCATATTTAATAATATATTTATTTCTTTTTTTGGTTGCCCTTATGCTGTTATAAAGCAATTATCAGACACACTTGTTCTTAACCAACGGTTGGCACCATAAACTCCCGTATCGGACTTTAACGGACCAGTAAGCGCCCATACTGGGCGCACGTGAAACTCCCCCGACTGAAACATGGGCTGCTTCTTTATTTCACTAATTCGAGCGCTCAGATAATATCTGAGCAGCCTATCCATAACCAGACTGAAATCTGGTGATTTAACGGCAGGCTAAAGTATCTGGCTAAAGTATCTGGCACTTACTTAAATTCAAGCTGCAATTGTTATATATTCATTAACCCATGCAATTAAGTGCGTGGAACTCTGCCCACTCCGGCGGATTTTACCTTTGCTCCTATAATAAAATTGGAAGTGTTTTCTATTTCTTTTTAGAAACCAATTAGCTATACTACCGAATAATAGAAAAGATAATGCTGATATAGATACTGCTAATATAACAGTGCTAAATGCTATTATTTTAGAAAATTAATATGCATTATTACAGATAAGAGTTTTTAAAATATTTATAGATTCCTGTTAATCAATACATATGAATAAATACATATATATATTATGAAACTTACATGCCATTTAAAAATTGGCACAAATGAGGATAAAAATCCAGTTAGGATTTTAGGGTGAAGTAATACTATGGTTGAAATACTGCCCTTTAAGGGTTTAATTTATAATACTGAAAAGATAACCAATATTTCAAAGGTTCTTGCACCTCCCTATGACATAATTTCAATAAGTGAAAAGGATTATCTGAAAAAATTAAATCCTTATAATATTGTAAATCTTACACTACCTGATGAAACTGATGGGAAAAATAAGTATGCAAGCGCAAAAGAAAGCTTAGAAAGCTGGATTAAGAATGATATTCTGACTTTTGATGATAAATACTGTATTTACCTTTTTGAGGAGAGTTTTACAGAAGAGGGAAGGAAAAAAAGTTTTTTTGGTTTTATTTGTCTTCTAAAAATTGAAGAATATGGAAAGGGAAAAGTATTAAGGCATGAAATGACACTTCCCAAGCCTAAAGAAGACAGGTTAAAACTGTTAAAAACCTGCAGGACTAATTTTGAATTTATATATACTGTTTACAATGATGATGATGGAAGAGTTTATGAGATTTTAGAAAATACAATAAAGGATAAGCCGATACTGTCCACATTGGCAGCTTATGATAAAAGTTTAAGTTTTAAATTATGGAAAATTTCAGAAAAAGACTATATTTCAAAAATTACCGGTATTTTAAAAACAAAAACAGTTCTTATAGCAGACGGCCATCACAGATATGAAACATCAAGGCTTTACAGGCAGCTTATCCAGTCCAAAAAATCTTTAATAAAAAATCCTGTAAAAACTAATAATTTAGATGTTTTGCCATTCAATAATTGTAACCCTGAAGATTATATTATGACCCTTTTTGTAGCTGGAAACCAGAAAGATATTACAATTCATCCAACACACAGAGCTGTAACATTCAGTAAAAAAATTTCATCTGAAAACCTAATATCTTTAATAGATAAATATTTTACTGTGGAAATTATTAAAGAGCCTTCAGAACATTTAATAAAACAAAAAATGCACAAATCAGGCTTAACTGGTAAAAAAAGCCTGTTCATTCTTAACCAGGATGGAAAAGCTCTTTTTATTACACTGAAGTCAGGTGTCAGAGAAATTTATAGCAATCTTGGTATTATCAGTAAAAATTTTAATGAAGACTTTGAAAATCTTGATGTAAATCTTCTGCACAGGTTCTTGATAGGGAAATTATTAAATGAATTTGAAATTAAAGATATAAAATTTATACACTCAATTTCAGAGCTTTCTAAAATCATTGAACAAAAAAATAATGGTGACTCCTGTATGACAGGATTTATATTAAATGCACCCTCCATCAAAACAGTTGAAAAACTTGCTTATACAGACTTTTTAATGCCGCAGAAGTCTACATATTTCTATCCCAAGCCTTGCAGCGGTCTTGTAATATACAAATTCTACAAATAAATTAAAAAAAAATAGCTTCTCATTTACATGAAGCACCCTAACTTAAGACGTATGCTTTCTTATTATTCTATAAAATTTAAAAATCTATCCGCCGCCGGACCTAATACTGGTTTTTGACTATAGAATAATTAGTTAAAAAAATAATAAGTAAATGTTCTATTAAAAAGATTATAAAAAAAAATAATTTTTTATTTATTTTTTTCAAATCTTTTTCTCAAGTTTTCAAGCTGGTTCCACAATTCTCCAGGAAATCTTTCTTCAAACTTTTTATAAAAAACTTCAATTTCTTCAATTTCCTTAAACCAGTCTTTTTTTTCTATTGCAAATAATTCATCAATTGCATCACCTGTTATTTCAAGACCTTCCAGATCAATATCGGTTTTATCCGGAATAAATCCAATTGGAGTTTCTGCAGCACCTATTTCATCCCTGCTTCTTTTAACAATCCACTCAAGAACACGAAGATTATCCCCAAAACCAGGCCAGAGGTAGTTATTATTTTTATCCGTTCTGAACCAGTTAACATGAAATATTTTGGGTTTGTTTTTAATTTTTTTACCTATTTCAAGCCAGTGAGCAAAATATTCCGCCATGTTATATCCGCAGAAGGGCAGCATAGCCATAGGATCACGTCTGACTGCTCCATGAGCACCGTACTGTGCTGCAGTTATTTCTGAAGCCATTATTGACCCTAAAAAAACACCGTGCTGCCATTCAAAGGACTGGTAGACAAGAGGGGCAAGTGTTGCTCTTCTGCCACCAAATATAATTGCTGATATTGGAACACCATTCTTATCGCCATAATAACTGGAAACAGATGGACACTGTTTTATAGGAGCTGTAAATCGGCTATTAGGATTTGCGCCCTTTACAGGGTTACCGTTTTCATCTTTTAAATCAGGCTTCCAGGGTTTTCCAGTCCAGTCAATTCCACCGGGAGGCGGAGGATCATCATGTCCTTCCCACCATACAGTATTATCCTCTTTTAAAAGAACATTTGTGTAAATTGCATTTTTCTTAATAGTCTTCATTGCATTAAGATTTGTTTTGCTGTTTGTTCCGGGCAGGACGCCAAAAAATCCTGTTTCAGGATTTATAGCCCACAAAGAACCATCTTCTCTTATTCTCATCCAGGCTATATCATCTCCGACTGTCCATACTTTATATCCCTTTTTCTTTAGACTGTCCGGGGGAATAAGCATTGCAAGGTTGGTTTTTCCACATGCACTTGGAAAAGCACCTGCAATATATGTTACCCTGCCTGATTTATCCTCAATGCCGATTATTAGCATATGTTCAGCCATCCAGCCTTCCTTCCAGCCCATATATCCGGCAATTCTTAAGGATAGACATTTCTTTCCGAGAAGAACATTTCCTCCATATCCGGAACCTACACTCCATATAGTATTATCAAGCGGAAAATGCAGAATGAGTCTTTTATTTATATCAAGATCTGCACGGCAGTGAAGACATTTTGTAAACTGCCCTCTTCTTCCAAGAAATTTTAATACTTCATCACCCACAGTTGTCATGATAAGCATATTTAAAACAACATAAATGCTGTCTGTAATTTCAACTCCGATTTTTGAAAACTCTGAATCAATTGGTCCCATTGAAAAAGGTATAACATACATTGTTCTGCCATTCATGGAATTCTTAAATATTTCAGATGCTTTCCGGTAAGCTTCTTCCGGATGCATCCAGTTATTTGTGGGGCCTGTATCTTCTTTTTGAGGAGTACAAATATATGTAAGGTGTTCTGTTCTTGCAACATCATTTAATGCAGTTCTATGGTAAAAACAGCCCGGAAGGATTTTCTGATTTAAGATTATTACTTCTCCAGTTTTCACTGCTTCTTTTATAAGTTCTTTCCTCTGCTTTTCCGAGCTATCAATCCATACAATTTTATCCGGGTTGCACATTTTTGCCATATCCAGTACCCAGCTAATCACTTCTTTGTTATTTATCTTCATTTATCTCCTTTCCACTTAAAAAAATATAAATATTTTAAAGCTACCTATAAGTTCATTGTATTTGTAATAATATCTTTCTCTTTTCTATTTCCACTTTTCCATAGAAATCTTTAATGACTCGTAACCTTTTTTATCTGCCAAATCGCTTAATTTTATACCCTTTCCAAGGGCTACTGCTGCCTGCATCATTGATTTTGCACCCTCTACCGGCCCTGAAGGGTGACCGAGTATAGCTCCACCTGAAGCCAGAACAACTTCCCTGCCCAGATCATGAACAATTTTTTCAGCACTATTGGGATGAACACCCCCGCCAATGACAGGCATGGTCTGTAAAAAATTTCCCAGCTGCAATCTATGGTTATCTGCAATTTGTTTATACCTTGTTTTTAAAAATGGATATGTACTGTAAGGAGAACTGAACAAACACATATCTGCTCCAGCTATGCGCGAAAGCTTACCCAGCAGCAGCGGGGTTGATATTCCTGTAAAAGGTGACTCTGTCATGGAACCGGCTGAGGCGTAGTGCACAAGAATTGGAATATTTATTGTTTTATCTTCAGAAATAGCCTGCAGAGCTGAAATACCGGCAGCAATAAAATTTATCATTAACAATCCAGCTCCGGCATCTGCTGCTCTTCGGGCATGCTCGACCATTTTATCCATTCTGTCTGTTATATTTACACAGTACCTTGTAAGATGCCCTGTTTCACTCTGAACCTCTTTTGCAGCTTTTGTATATTTTTTTACCCTTTCAACAATTGAGCTGTAACCTGTATCAGCAAGAAGTTCGTCATCTTTAATGATATCAACACCGCCCATAGCCACATCTCTAAAAATTTTAGCTCCCTCCTCAGGACTGTAACCCAAACAAGGTTTAATCATGTTTAAAATAATTGGTCTTCTTTCTATAGCAAAATATTTATAAATGCCATCTATTCCAAACCTTGGACCCTGAAATGCACTTAAAAATTTTTTTGAAAATTTTACATCAATTAATTTTACCTGTGCTGAAGTTGAGACGTCATTTCCAAGCAGGGTAGTTAAAAGCATTGGAAACTGGGGAGAAAAATTTTCATCCGGAAATGCTATCTGTATTATATGAGCAGTATTTTCCGGCACATCAGTTGTAAGTTCTGCAGGTGGTATGTCATAAATTGAAACAACCTTTCCACCATATTTTTTCTTCATTTCATTTGTAATACCTGGTACCGGAACCCATGTTCCAATTGTTTGACCCACTGCAAAAGACTTTGCCTTTTCATAAACATCTGTCTGGGAATTGCTTCTATAAAAATAAGTAGTAATTATATAATCGCTTTCAAATCCTTCTTCCGGCAACATCAAAGGTTCAACTATCTCATCAACTATCTCGTTTTTTATTAATTTTTTCATACTGAAGTTTCCTTTATAATTTAAAAAAATAAATTATTTAATTATATATCATAAGGCTGTAGCCATAATATCTATTACTTAATAAAGTTGGCATCTAAAATTCCGTGATAAAAAATAAATTAATGGGTCCTTAAAGTTTTACTTTTATTGCTATCACATAATTTTAGATGCTTCCATTAATAAATACAAAGAAAAGCCGCTTTTTAACCAACCTGACTTAAGAACTATGGTTTAACATTTAACGGCAGACTAAAAAAATGGTTTTTTAATGATAATATTTAAAACCCTTAATTTCAAATAAAATTAAATTTTTACTCTTCAGTGCCGAAATTTTTATCCTGAAATACTTACTTTAAAAGTGAAAAAATCACTGCTGCTTATATAAAGGGGTTTTCTTTCTTTTTTGAGTCAATCTTAAATTAGCATATTAATTTTATATAATTTAAAAAAATCAGGTTACAAATAAATTGTGTGAAGAAAATTTACCGTCTGTAGTTATATTTACACCAAGCCTTTTTAAGCCAACTTCATCTCCTGGAGTTGGAATATGTGTCATATGCATTTCACAGCCTCTTAAATGTGAAAGCTTGCTCATTGCCAGTTCAGCTGTATGATTTGTTGTAGCACTTATAGAAAGTGCAATTAATGTTTCTTCTAGATCCAGACTTTCAGACTCAGCTTTAAGTATACCCTTTTTAAGTTTTGCTATCTGGTTTATTACCTGTGGTGAAAGCAGATGAATCCTGTCAGGAATACTGGCAAGAATTTTCACTGCATTTAAAACCAGGCTTGAGGCAGCATGCATAAGTCTTGAATTTTTTCCTGTAACAATTTTTCCATCAGGTAGTTCCAATGCAGCACCGCAAAAAATACCTGCATTACCCTTCCCCTTGGCTTCAGCCTCTACAGCACTTGAGTGAGCTATTTCGACAACTTTTCTATCCGAAGTCTTTACGCCAAGTTCCCGCATTAAAAGAATTATACGCTCCACTGTTTCTTTTTTCTCAATCCCCTGCACATATTCAGTATTATACCTGAAGTAACGGCGTATGAGCTCCTGCTTAGCCGCTTCCTGGACAATCTTATCATCAGTAATTCCGGATAATACACAATTTACACCCATGTCAGTTGGAGATTTATACAAAGGAATACCTTCTTTTTCCTTGCTTACAATTCTGCTGATCATCAGTTTCAAAATTGGAAAACTTTCAACATCACGGTTATAGTTCACTGCAGTTTTTTTATAAAATTTCAAATGAAAGGGGTCAATAAGATTGAAGTCCTGAATATCAGCAGTTGCTGCTTCATATGCAATATTAACCGGATGCTTCAGGGGAAGATTCCATATTGGAAATGTCTCAAACTTTGCATAACCTGCATTAATACCGCGTCTGTGCTCATGGTAAAGCTGTGAAAGACATGTAGAAAGTTTACCGCTGTTGGGTCCCGGCGCAGTTACTATTACAATTGGTTTTTTGGACTCTATATATTTATTTTTTCCAAAACCTTTTTCACTGCATACTGTATCAATATCTGCCGGATAACCCTCAATAGGTTCATGAAGGTAAATTTTTACACCCCTATGTTCAAGTTTATTCTTAAAAACCATTGCTGAAGGCTGTCCACTAAAGCGAGTTATAACTACGCTCAGGATATCAAGCCCCCAATTTCTAAGATCATCAATTAATTTTAGCGTTGCTGAATCATAAGTAATACCAAAGTCTCCACGCACTTTCCCCTTTTCAATATCTCCAGAAT
>Ga0194110_10008701_pt1 | contig 11505 bp, 8 predicted proteins | sample TA2Kig1200mmetaG_FD_146192 | JGI IMG/M metagenome (GOLD analysis project Ga0194110, IMG submission 146192) | Freshwater microbial communities from Lake Tanganyika, Tanzania - TA2015032 Kigoma Deep Cast 1200m | ecosystem: Environmental > Aquatic > Freshwater > Lake | place: Tanzania: Lake... | reverse complement strand
GTCGCAACCCCCAGGCAATGGTGCGCATTTCCCGGGCTACAGGCCTTAACGTAATTATGGGGTCGGGCTACATGGTTCATCGCTGTCAGCCTCCCGATATGTCGGACCGGACTGAGGATGAGATTACAGAGGAAATTGTGCGGGATATTAATATCGGAGTAGGCGATACGGGAATACGTGCTGGACTTATAGGAGAAATTGGCGCTTCATGGCCTCTGCATGATAATGAAAGGAAGTCCATCCGCGCCGCTGCCCACGCTCAGAGAATTACCGGAGCACCACTGGACATACATCCGGGGCGCATAAATAACAAATCAGTACTGGAAATAATTGAAATACTGAAAGATGCCGGGGCCGACCTGTCCCGCACCGTTATGAGCCACACCGAATTAAGAATCCGCGACCACAACGTGCGCTGTCAGGTCGCCAAAGCAGGTTGCTACGTTGAATATGATTGTTTTGGATGGGAAGGCCACGTGCCTTTATCGCTTTACGGGCAGACAGACCTTAACCTGCCGAATGACGTACAGCGCATTCATGAAATCATGCAGCTCATTGAGGACGGGCACCTTGAGCGAATTCTGATATCTCAAGATATCTGGCCCAAGTCCTGGCGAACCCTTTACGGTGGCTGGGGATTTGCCCATATTTCCAAGTACGTAACTCCAGCGATGCTGCGGGAAGGCATGAGCCAGGAACAGATAAATACCATTATGATTGAAAACCCCAAACGGTTGCTCTGCTTCGTTTGAGATTTGTGGTAGAGCTGGTTTTCCCGGGCACCGAACTCGCTTCAGCGCGTCTGTTTTACCAGCTAAAATATTTGCTTATAACTCAGCAGTTATGACCGTGGCACCCAGAGCACCATCCTGGGCTTCTTGCCCATTTCCCTGGCTAACTCTTCAATCCGTCCGTATTTCATGCAGGCGGCCATGCAGTGCTGCACGCAGGCAGGTTGGAGACCCTTACTGGTGCGGGACGCGCACAGGACACACAGTTCGGTGGGGAACGGCAGGTAGGTGAGATATGCCTTATCATGCGGCAACTTCTGAACCACTTCCATTACCCGCATGCCAGCCATACCGGCGGGCCATTTGTATTCCTGGGCGCAGGCAACCTGACAGGCGTAGCAGCCGGTGCAGTATTCATAATCTATCAACAGACCGTATTGAGGCTGTTTAGGCATTTCCTGTCTCCTCACTGCTGCTGGCTTTATAGACCTGGCAGAGCAGATGCTTCATCGGGGCGCCCAGGCCGTCCTTGCCCTGAAAGCTCATGGGGATGAGCTGATTCACGTTTGACTCCCATACCCCGTACAGCGAGGGCTCTGCCCCGGGCTTTTCCGGGAACCACCAGCCATGAGTGGCCATGACCATCCAGGTCGGCACCACCAGGGTGATCTTGGCCTTGAATTTACACCTGCCCAGCCAGTTTTCCACCCAGACCCATTCCCCATCGCCGATGCCCAGCGACTTCGCGGTATCGGGATGGATTTCAATCACCGGGTCGGGGTCGATTTCCCGCAGCCAGGGGATATTCCGGTGCTCGGCATGGAAATACACTGGAGAACGCCTACCCGTTGACAGTATCAGCGGGTACTTTTTATACAGCTCTGGCTGGCTGACCGGCGTAAACGGCGGCTCCTCATAATGGGCCATGGGCTCCAGCCCCCATTCTTCACGAATCGAAGAGTACAGCTCAATCCTGCCCGACGGGGTCTGAAACCCCGGTTTCCGGTCCGGGCGCAGCAGCCCCTTCTCAAACCGATGATACGGGGTGCTGGGGTGGCCCTCCGGCGGAAAAGCCCAGCCTTTCGCCTGCAATTCCTTATAGGTCATGCCGGCAGGTTTTATAATCTCATCATAAAGTTCATGAATACTTTGCCAGCGAAAATCCGGGTCAAACCTCCGGGCCAGCTCAAAGTTGATTTCCACGTCGGGCTTGCATTCGGCGACAGTCATGGCCTTGTTTATGCTCTGCAGGGGCACCCACCAGCTCCTGAGGCCGTCTTTTTCCAGAAAAGTGGCCGACGGCAGCACCACGTCAGCCAGCTGCGCCGTGGGCGTCATGAAAAGGTCAACGGCCACCACGAAGTCGAGCTTCTTTAACGCCTCAACCCACTTTTTAGGGTCAAGGCCAATGCCGGCCACCGGATTACAGGTCTGTATCCACATGCCCTTGATGGGGTAGGGTTTCCCGGTGAAAATCTGCTCCAGAACCAGGTCCGTCTGCGCCCGCCAGATAAACCTGTTCAGGGGGCCATAACGGTCAGCGCCAATCCTCTTACTGTCTGCCTCTTTGGACTTCAGCTTGATGACCCCTTTGGTTCCGGGCAGAGCGTAGGCCACGGCATCAAAAGCATAACGGGAAATCACGTTCCCCCCGGGCACATCCAGATTACCGGTGAGACACCACAGGTTGGCGATTGCCTGGACGGTGGGCGTGATGGCCGGCGTCATATCAATGGGCACGCCCCAGTGTATAGCTGCCGGCTTGCTTTCAGCGTAAAACCTTGCCGCTTCCACAATGTCTTTTTCCGGGACCCAGGTGATTTCGGAGACCCGCTTTACCGGGTACTCCCCTACCTGCTGGCAGAAGGCGGACCAGACTGTTTTAACCGGCACTTTCGCTCCGCTGGCAAGGCGGACTTCGTAATCTCCCTCCAGGGCCGGCTTCACGCCCGCCTGTTTATAGTCCAGCTCTGTGGCATCCCAGACTGCCGGCGCTCCCCTCACCATGTCCCACACCACGAAATTGCTCGCCGAACCGCTGTCCACAAGGTCGCTCTCCCGGAGTAGTTTTGCCGCGTCGCTTCTGATGAGGTGAGCCGCATTGGTCCATTTCTCCACAAAGGCCCGGTCATAAAGGCCCTCATTGATAATCACGTTGAGGAAGCCCATGGCCAGAGCCCCATCTGTTCCCGGCCGGAGCTGGAGCCATTTCTTTGCCCGGGAGACGAACCAGGACAGCCTGGGGTCGATGGCAATAATCTCGGTGCCCCTCTTCATAAGGTCGATAATCCAGTGCCCGAAGACGTTGTCCGGACACGAGGCCGGGATATTGTAGCCCCAGATTACTATGCACTTTGGCACCTTATATCTGGGGTCATCGTAGCGTTTGGGGAACCACTGTGCGGCGTCTAGTATGCAATAGTCCCCCTGAATGGTATCAACGGCGGCAATTCTGGGGCTGTAGCAGGCGATGCCGCTCAGGGCGAACATGACGTTGGGGCTGCCGTAGGCGTAGGCCAGCATGCATATCCAGGGCCCGATGTCCCGGCCCGTGCCCATGGAGAAGATAACGCTTTCGGGGCCGAACTCCTCCCGGATTTTTTTCAGCCTTTTCTCTATCAGGTCAAAGGCCTCGTCCCAGGAAATCTCCTGCCACCTGCCTTCTCCCCTCTCCCCCACCCTCTTCAGGGGACGGGTCAACCGGTCGGGGTGGTGCACATACTGGGTCATGGCCAGGCATCGGGCGCAGAGCCGGCCCTGATTCCACGGGTGCTCCGGGTCGCCTTCAATCTTGACCAGCCTGCCATCCTCAATGTGTGCCAGCACCCCGCAGCCACCGTGGCAGCCGGGCCCCGCCGACCATGTGGTAGTACGTATAATTTTGCGTTCCCCCCGCTTCATCACCCGGGTTCTCCTTTAACTTATAAATCCTAGTAGTGCGAAATGTGCATCCCGCAGTTTACCGCCAGGGTATGACCGGTTATGGCACTTGACTCATCTGAGGCCAGGAAAACAGCCGCTGCTGCCACCTCCGCTGGCTCAATAAACCTCTTAAGGGAAAAATCTTTAATCAGCCTGGCCAGCACTTCCTCACGGTCAACGCCAAGTGCCTCAGCCTTGGCCTTAGCCGCGTTGAAGATGCGGTCGCCCCTGACCGCGGCCGGGCTGATACAGTTCACACGGATATTGTACTCCCCGGCCTCAATGGCCAGCGTCTCGGTGAAAGCAATGACCCCCATCTTGGAAACACAGTACGGGCTCCTCATCGGGAAACCGGACATCCCGCCCACGGAACTGATATTGATGATGTTGCCGCTCTTCCGCAGCATCATGTCCTTCAGCACTTCCCTGGAACAGAGCATCATCCCTGTTATGTTTATGGCCAGCACCTCGTTCCATTTGGCCAGTTCCATATCTACTATCCTGGCAGTGGGGCCGGGAATGCCGGCATTATTGACCAGGATATCTATCCTGCCATATTCGGTAAGGGTCCGGGCCACCATTTTCCTGACCTGCCCTTCGTCGCTGATATCAGCCGGTATTGCCTTGGCTCTCCCCCCACTGGCATTGACAGCGTCGGCTGCTTCCCTGAGTCTGGTAGCATTGCGCGCCGCGATGACCACAATCGCCCCCTCGGCGCTAAAAGCCTGGGTGATGGCCAGCCCGATGCCCGAGCCGCCTCCCGTAATCACCGCGACTTTATCTTTCAGTCTCATGAGCTGTAACCTCCGCACCTAGTTTTAGCATTCTAATCCAAAGGACATCTGTTTGCAACGCGAATCCATATCTTCTGCCGTTCGCTTGTCTTCAATGGTTTTATTTGCCTTTGGGTAGCAGTTCATGTCTCACCCCTGGCCCCTCTCCAGCCAGAATCACTGGCAAGAAACCACAGGCATAATTGGCTGGAGAGGGGAGTCTAGAGGAGAGGGGGCTCCGCCCCCTCTCCAATCCTTTCCTCCTCTCAAACATGATTAAAATGGAGCGCATAAGACAGACCTGTTTGAGAGGGGGACCAAGGGGGTGAGTAAAAGAACGACCACATGCAAATAGTATCCCTTCAATCTTAACTTGATTACACCGTCAGGGAGAGTGTATAGTGCTGCTAGGAAACGGCAGCAAATGGTCATAAACTTTATGGGCTATCGACGGCAAAACGGTGCCGTGGGCGTGCGCAACCACGTGCTGATTTTCCCCACCACCATTTGCGCCGCCGCGGTGGCGGAGATGATTAGTAAGCAGGTTGTCGGCACCGTCAGCGCGGTCCACCGCCACGGCTGCGGCCATATAGGTGAGGAGCAGGAGCTCATGCTCAGGACCATGGCCGGCTTCTGCGCCAACCCCAATGTTGCCGGCGTATTGCTGGTCGGGCTGGGGTGTGAACAGCTGAATCTGGACTTGGTGGCCGAAAGGTTGTCCGGTTACCACCAGAGGTTTGAGATGCTTAACATCCAGGAAACCGGTGGCACCACCAAGAGTGTAAACAGAGGCGCCAAACTGGCCGGGCAGCTTGTGGCAGAGGCCGCCTCCGCCGAACGAGAGCCGGTGGCCGTTGCCGAATTAGTCGTGGGCCTGAACTGCGGCGGCTCCGATGCCATTTCCGGCATAACGGCCAATAACGCTGTCGGTGTGGCCTCGGACCGGATTGTGGCCGAGCATGGGACGGTCATCTTCTCCGAAACACCGGAGATGATAGGGGCGGAGGAAGTCCTCGCCCGACGAGCGTCCGATGAAAAGACCAGAAATCAAGCCCGCGCCGCCATATCCGCCACCTATGCCAGCATGAAAGTGCTGGGCCTTGATGTGCGGGGGGCGGAGCCTTCGCCGGGCAATATCGCCGGTGGGCTGACCACACTGGAAGAAAAATCACTGGGGGCCATACTCAAGGGCGGCACCACACCGGTGGTGCAGGTAGTTGATTTCGCTCAGAAGCCAGACCGGAAAGGCCTGATAATGATGGACGGGCCCGCGCACGACGTAGTATGCAATAGCGGCCTTCTGGCGGCCGGAGCTCAAATCATCGTCTTTACCACCGGCAGAGGCACCCCCATTGGCACGCCGGTGGCCCCGGTTATCAAGGTTTCGTCTAACAGCACCCTCTATGCCAGAATGAGAGATAATATGGATATAAATGCCGGAGCTATCATAGAAGGTAAGGAGTCAATTCAGGGTATCGGCGACCGCATATTCAGAGAGATAATTAAGGTCGCTTCCGGCAAATTGACCAGAGCCGAGGTCTTAGGCCACGGCGAGTTCGCCATACCCTCTATCATACCGACAGTATAGAATGCGAGAAGGCGATGAATGATAAAGAAACAGGGTTATATCTGCTAAGCACCGGGGAACCCGTTACCTCTTTAAGCCCCCATTCATCTCCCCTGGAAGAGTACCGGACCGCTTTTCGGGACCGGAAACAGCCCTTTTTAAAATTCTATTCCTTTGATGGCAAGACCATTCGGTCGAGGGCATTGTCCAGGGGGGAGTTCTGGAACCTGGCCTGTGCTGGAGCTGCCTATCTCTCCGAACAGGGCGTGGCCAAAGGAGACAGGGTATTGCACTGCTTTTCCCACAATAACCTGTATGATGCGGCCTTTCGCCTGGCGGCCATTCTGGTGGGAAGCGTCCCGGTGACGATTAACTGGCAGGCAGACGATGATGAACGTGTTATCAGCAAGGCCGAGATAACCGGGGCCAGATTCCTCATCTTCGACGAGGAGTTCGCCAGCCGGGTGGAGACTGTTAAAGCCAGCCCAGCCATCAAACTGGCGCTTGAAGCGGAAAAAATTGAAACGTACAAGAAGGCTCGGTTTACTGCTTATTCTCAGCTTGGTTACGATGACGAAAAAATAGTGATTTTCACCTCCGGCACCACCGGCAAACCGAGGGGTGTCAGTCTGCCTTACCGGAGCTACCTGGCCAACAAGCTGACTTTCGAGCGCTATTTTGACGTATCAGAAAATACCGGGCTTGATTTACTGCTGGTCAATCCCCTGCACCACGCTAACTCCTCAGCATTGCTGGACTGGGGGATGCGGCACGGCGGAACCAAAATCCACCTCGTACAGCGTTATGCGACTCTTTACTGGCGGATACTGGTGGCTGCCGCCCGGGAAAAACGCGACCTGCTCATTGCCCCCATGGTCTCCCGGCACTTTGATTTTCTGGAAGAACTCTCCGCCCGCTCGGAACTACCTGTTGAGAAAGGAGCATTAAAAGAAGCGCTCGGCCAGACTGAAATCATGATTGGTTCGGCACCGGTCGGCCCGACCACGGTGCAACGCGTCACCAGCTTAAGCAACCACCTGCCCATTGTCCGCTTCGGCTCAACTGAGACCTGCCTGCAGGTTATGGCCACACCAAGGACACTGCCACCAAGCGGACTGATGAAGGCCTTCAAGGCCGGCTGGTCTCATAAATATCAGGACGAAAAAACGGTCGGCTATTACATCGGCCGGGAACATTCCCCCCTGACACGGGTCAAGGTGGTCAAAGCCATTGACCCGGAAAACAAGTACTATTTTGCGCCCTGCGATGTGGGAGAGCCCGGTTACCTGGTCACACAGGGGGCCAATATCATGAGTCACTATGTAAGCGATGTTGCCGCCACCAAATCTGTCTTCCAGAGTGGCTGGTACACTGGCTTACGGGATATCGTCTTTGCCTTGACGAATAAAGACGATGGGCAGCTGGACTATTACTGGGTGACCAGAGATTCGGCTCTTCTCATCCGGGGTGGGGCTAATTATGCCTGCGACCAAATCGCGGCCGAGCTGGCCAAGGTATTAATCGAGGATTTCCAGGTCAAGGCCGAGCAGTTCCGGCTGGCGGTGGTAGGCCTGCGCGTGGAGAGCGAACATGAGGACAGCTGCTGCGTTACCGTTGAACTAAGCGACGAGATAGCCGCTAAACGCCATGAATTAGAGGCCAATTTTAAAAACAGGGCCCGCCAAAGAGTGACCAAGGGTTTCCGGCCTGACTTTGTCCGCTTTGCCAAAATCCCCACCAGTTTTAAAGGATTGCCGCTCATACCGGAATTAAGGCAGGATTATATCAAATCGTTAGAGGCAGACGGACTAACCGTATATAAATGAAAGAAATAATATATCATGCTTCATTCTTTATTCATGAACCAGGGATAAATATCGGTGAAACGGCGCTGATAGCAGAAAAGGGTAACCAGCACCAGAGCTAACATGGTTATATCCAGATAGAGTGATTGCTGCGTGGACAGCTGATTTTGCAATAACCTGGAAAAAATGCCCAGGCATGAGCACGGCTCAAAACCCATGCCGTGGGTGATGAACCAGGTATTGCTGGTGATGAAAGCAGCGATTAACAATGAGGAAAAAGCGGCCACAAGCTTCATGGCAAAGCCTGTAACCAGAAATAAACCGATGACAATTTCTACGTAGGGAAGCCCATGGAACAACAGCCTGACCTGTTCCAGGTTTAGAAAGTCGAGATAGTTGAGAAAGGGCGTCTCAAAAAGTTCCGCCTGGGCCAGCGCCTTCCCTGTGCCCGCGACCAAAAAGATTAAGCCGAGGACAAGGCCAGCGCCTAACCCCAGCCAGTGCTTGTAGCGCATAAAAGTTTACTCCGACTAGTATTTTTTTATAAAAATAATGTTGCCATATGTAGTTATTGATGATTTGTCGTGCTATAATAAAAAACAATCAGAATGGCTTTGAGTCTTGACAATTCCTAATCCAGATATTATTGTATAGTAACTTATATATTATAAAATTTGCAAAACTGCTTTTGTTTGGTTTAGAGTTTAATCTAATCTGATATTTATAATATAAGTGCACAGGAGTACCTTAATAACGAAAAGATAATACCATTAAACATGCGTTCGGTTCATCAACAGAAATTCTTAATAAAGGAGGTGATTGAATTCAGTTACAACCATGATGCCGGTTAGTGCTGTATTTTAATCATTTTGGAGGTAGAACTTAGTGAAAAAAGCGATACTTTTAGGACTATTGTCCCTATTGGTTATTGCCAGCCTAATTGCTGGTGCCTGTGCCAAACCAGCTCCGGCGCCCGCACCCGCTCCAGCTCCGGCCCCGGCCCCCACACCCGCTCCCACACCAGCTCCAGCCCCGGCGCCGGCACCAGCCCCCGCTCCAACACCCGCTCCAGCCCCGGCGCCTGCGCCAGCTCCAGCCCAACCGGCTAAGGTATGGAACCTGGTTGCCCAGTGTCACGCCGGCGCCGGCTCCACCTTCTGCCAGGGAGTGGCCAAGTTTCAGAAAAACCTTGAAATCGCCAGCGGCGGCCGGATCATAATGCCCCCGCACAGCGGCGGCGAGATTGTCCCGTCCATGGTTGAGCTTGACGGCATCAAGGATGGCGTGCTTGACTTCGCCACCACCTGCACCATGTACTGGATGGACCGCTTTGGTCCCGGCTGCAACCTGTTCACCTTCCAGATTGCCGGCCTCTCCCCCACCGAGCAGTACTTCTGGATGCAGAACGAGGGCGTAGCCCTCCTGCAGGAGATGACCAAGGACTACAAGGTGTTCCAGGGCCCCGGGTTCGTGACCGTGCCCGAGATGTTCATCAGCAGCAACAAAGAGCTCAAAACGCCCGCTGACATCAAGGGCTTGAAGCTCAGGACCGCCGGCGATGACGGCAAGATTTTCAGTGACATGGGAGCCTCCGTGGTCACGCTCAGCACCGAGGAGACCTACGAGTCATTGATGAGAGGCGTGATTGACGGCTACCAGCTCAGCTCTCCGGGGTATGACTACTCCGTAAAGATGTACGAGGTCGCCGACTACATGTACCTCGGCCCAGTCCGCCAGCCCCAGGAGTGGCAGCCCCAGATGTGGAACATGGATACCTGGAACTCATTCCCTGACGACATCAAGAAGATGATCGTCGAGATGGGCTTTGCCGCGGGCATTGAGTATTACAACTTCATGGTCAACAGGGACCTTGAAGCTATCCCGCTACTGAAAGCAAAGGGCGTCAAGGTGGACTTCATCCCGCAGTCGATTGCTGACGAGATGGTCTCAAGGGCGGAGAAGCTCTACGCGGAACGCTCCGCTGCGGACCCCACATTCAAGAAGATTTACACCTCGATTCAGAACTTCAAGGCATTAGTCCGCGGCACCTGGCAGCGCATGTAGTTGCTAAAAGTCCCCTGCTTCGGGAGACCGAAGCAGGGGACTTCAAACATCAAGAGAATAAAAAGCGATGAGAAAAGTCTTCAAGGTAGTCGATTCCATCAGCAATGGGATAGGAAATATTGCCGGCTACTTTTCACTCGGGTTAGTGCTGCTCATGGTGTATGAGGTTTTGGCCCGCTACGCCTTTAACGCCCCGACAAAATGGGGCTACGAAACATGCATGGCCCTCGGTATGGCTCTGTATTCCTGGGGTTTTGCCTATACTGAGAGCAAGAAAGGCCATGTCCGGGTGGATGTGCTTTATACCCATATGTCCCCGCGGGGCAAAGCCATCACCGATGCTATCAGCCGCATTATTTTCTTTCTCCCCACCATTGGATTAGTCTTGTACTACTCCTTTACCAAGATGCTGTGGTCCTGGAAGGTCATGGAAAAAAGTGTGGAGGCTTACTGGTACCCGCCCTGGTACCCGCTCCGGACGATGATTTTCCTCGGCTTCGCCTTCCTGTTCCTGCAGGGCCTGGCCCACCTGTCCCGCGAATTATACCACGCTATAAAGGGGAGGGAATATGCCTGAACTGAGTCCCGGGTTAGTTGCCATTCTCATGCTCGGTAGCGTCCTGGTGCTGGTGATGACCGGCTTCCCCCTGGGCTACATCATCGGGTTCATTGGCATTGCCCTCGGCATCTTTCTCTGGGAAGCGCAGGTGGGCAGCACTTATTATCTGCGCATATACCGGCTGATGTCTAACCGCGTCCTGCTGGCGGTACCCATGTTCGTCTTCATGGGGGCAATGCTGGAACACTCGGGGATAATCGAGCGGCTCTATGATGCCCTTTACCTCTGGCTGGGAGGGTTCCGCGGCGGGCTGGCGGTGGTCACCATCATGGTGGGGACGATTATGGCGGCTACCGTTGGCGTCATCACCGCCTCGGTTACGCTGCTCACGCTGGTGGCCCTGCCCTCGATGATAAAGCGGGGCTACAGTAAGAGCCTTGCCACCGGTGCCGTCGTTGCCTCTGGCATCCTGGGCATCCTCATCCCACCCAGCGTCATGATTGTCGTTTACGGGCCGATGGCGCAGTTATCGGTGGGCAAGATGCTCTTCGGCGCCTTTGTCCCCGGCTTCATACTTTCCTCCTCTTATATCGCCTATGTTACTATTCGTTCTTTTCTTCAGCCTAACATCGCGCCGGCAGTGCCCGTTGAAGAAAGAGCGGTCCCCTTCTGGCAGAAGACGTACAAGCTTGCTCTCTCCCTGGGCCCGCCGGCCATCCTCATTTTCTCCGTGCTGGGGGTCATCTTCCTGGGCATTGCCCCGCCCACCGAGGCCGCTGGCTGCGGCGCCTTCATGGCCATCCTGATGGCCATTGGCTACCGTCATTTCAGCTTCGCCGTCCTGAAAGAGGTGATGGTAACGACAATGAAGATATCCGGGATGATTTTCCTCGTCGGCACCATGTCCTTCGCCTTTGTCGGCGTCTTCCTGGGTTTCGGGTGCGGAGAGTTCGTGACCGACCTGATTATGGGCGCGCCCGGCGGCAAGTGGGGCGCCTTCGGCCTCATCATGTTCATCATCTTCCTGCTGGGCTTCTTCATTGACTGGATAGGCATCCTCTTCATCACGGTGCCCATCATCACC
>Ga0194110_10008699_pt1 | contig 11508 bp, 13 predicted proteins | sample TA2Kig1200mmetaG_FD_146192 | JGI IMG/M metagenome (GOLD analysis project Ga0194110, IMG submission 146192) | Freshwater microbial communities from Lake Tanganyika, Tanzania - TA2015032 Kigoma Deep Cast 1200m | ecosystem: Environmental > Aquatic > Freshwater > Lake | place: Tanzania: Lake... | reverse complement strand
GCAGACGGCGCAGACCGGGGGACAGGTGTCCAATCCGTTCCAGTTCAGCGCCGACCCGCGCACGCTCGTCCCCTCCGACACCCAGCGCTCCGACCGCGGCCTCCTCCTGAACAGCTATCAGGGCGGCCTGCTCATGCCGACGACGTCCATCCGTCAGCTGCCCAACGACTCGTACGGCCTCACGCTGGAGTTCGCCCTGAACGTCTGGGTCGAGGGTGCGCCCAACAGCGAGGGCTCGTTCTCGCAGCAGACCGTGTACCAGTACCTGCCCATCGCCATCTACGCGGACCAGGCCGGCAGCACCGGATCGACCACGACGCAGAACGGCGACCAGTCCGGCGGCCAGCAGTCGGGGTGGGGCCAGAACGGTCAGCAGTCCGGATGGGACCAGAGCTCGTCGGGCCAGCAGGGCTCGGGGACCGGCACCGGTCAGAGCTGGGGCGACGGCCAGGGTTGAGCCGGGGGTCGGCTGTCCGACTCCGGTCGCGCGGGCGCGCGGCCGGGGCTGAGCCGGGGGTCGGCTGTCCGACTCTGGTCGCGCGGGCGCGCGGCCGGGGCTGACCCGGGGGTCAGGCGTCGTCGAACTCCCGCAGTGACGGACGCAGGCGCCGCGCCTCCATCAGCGTGGAGAGTGCGGCGACGTCCGTGATGCGTCGGTGCACGAACTCGAGGTCCGGTGTGTCGTCGTACCCGATGCCGGGCATCCGCGCCGCGAAGGCCCGGCGCACGTCCTCGTCGACGTCGCCGACGCGTTCGCCTGGGACGAGCAGGATCACCGTGTCGCGCGCGGGGACGCCCGCGGCGCCGCGCGGCTCCGCTTCCCGGGCCGCGTCGACGATCGCGGACATCATCGTCTCGGCGCGGTCGGCGTTGTGCGCGCGCCGGATCAGGTCGATCTCCGGCAGGCGGACGGTCACGGCCGTGATCCGGCCGTGGGTGCGGAGCAGCTCGGCGGCCTCCCGGCGGAGCGCGCCGCGGTCGAAGGCGCGGGTGCCCGGCGCCGGGTCGTCGTCGAGCTGGCGTCCCATGAGGACGGTGCCGACGCCCATGAGCACGATGACGACGGCGCTGACGATGGAGGTCAGCTGCGCGGATGCGACCGCGTCCCAGGCCTCCGAGTACATGCCCGCCGCGGCGGCGATGACGAGGCGGCCGAGGTTGAACACCGCGAACAGCGTCAGCGTCGTCGTGAGGACGCCGGAACCGGCGAGGTCGCGCAGCGGGCGGCGGCGCAGCTCCCAGGCCGCCAGAAGGCACGCGGCCGCGATGGCCGCGGTCTTGACCAGGGTCGCCTCGTCGAGCGGGATGAGGAAGGTGACGCCGAGCATGAGGATGGCGGCCGCGCCCGCGCTCAGCACGCCGATCGCGGCACGGGCGTTGAGCCGCCGCGCGAGCGCCCACACCATCGCAGGGGCGAAGACGTTGGTGGCGTTCCCGACCGCGGCGGCGACGGTGCCGCCGCCGAGGATCTCGAGGGCGTTCATCACGGCGCAGACAAGCGCCGAGAGCGCCGAGACGCCGATGTAGCGGACGAGCTCCGCCCGCGGACCGCCCCGGTCGTCGCCGTGGCGCCCGTGGGCGAGAAAGAGAACCGACGACGCGATCACAGCGGCCGCGATGGCTGCGACGAGGTCGAGGACGCCCATTCCGTGCCCATCCCCATCCTTCTCGCGTCGCGATGCAATCTTGAGGAAACCTTGCGGCGACGACTGTGCTGTCCGGCGGATGCCTTGCGGCGACGCTACCAGAGTGGTTCCCGGCAGAACCGCCGCCCACCGACAGGAAGACACCGCCATGACCGACGCGCGCAGCTTCGCGAGCTCCACCCGGACTCTCGCACACCAGCCCGTCGCCCTCACCGAGGAGCACGGCTTCGCCGACGACTTCTCGGCGGTGCTCGAGAACACCTCGGTCCACCGTTCGACCATCGGCTGCATCATCCCCGCGTACAACGAGGAGGAGTCGATCGCCGACGTCATCGAGGGCCTGCTCAGCCAGACCCGCGTTCCCGACGTCATCCACGTCGTCGTCAACAACACCTCCGACGCGACCGTGAAGATCGCCTCCGAGTACAGCGGTCCGCACGAGATCCACACCGAGCTCGGCGAGCAGTTCACGGAGGTCTTCGTCCACGACATCGGCAAGAACCCCGACAAGAAGGTCGGCGCGCTGAACTACGGCTACTCGCTCGTCGAGGGCTACGACTACCTCCTCGGCGTGGACGGCGACACCATCGCCGACAGCAAGGCCGTCGAGTACCTCGAGACCGAGGCGGTCTCCGACTCGCGCATCGGTGGCATCTCGGCCATCTACACGATCGACGACAAGCCCATCAAGGGCATGATCGCCCGCTTCCTCACCGCGGGCCAGCGCACCCAGTTCGCCGCGTTCAACCTGCAGAACATGCTCCGCGGCCGCAACATGGCGGTGCTCGGCGGGCAGTTCTCGATCTTCTCGACCAACGCCCTGCGCGACGCGATGAAGCAGAACCACCAGAACACCCCGTGGGTGAAGGACTCCGAGGTCGAGGACTCTCTGCTCTCGCTGCAGATCAAGAGCGCCGGCTACCTCACCAAGATCAGCCCCTTCGCCCGCGCCGACGTCGGCGGCATGACCACCCTGTCGGGCTACGACGCCCAGCAGGTCAAGTGGACGTACGGCGCCATCGAGCTCATGTGGCCGGGCCAGCGCGGCGACACGAAGGGCCAGCCGTTCCACCCCAACCTGCGTCTGCGCTGGTTCGAGAACTTCGGCATGCTCACCAACCTCTTCGTCCGCGTGGCCTTCCTGACGCTGCTGGCCGGCTCGCTGTCGATCGGCGCCTTCGTGTTCTCGCCGCTGTGGCTAATCCCGCCGGTCATCGCCATGCTGCTCAACCTGCGCATCGCGCGCACGATGCTGAACGTCAACCGCACCGACGTCCTCTTCGCGATCCTCTTCTTCCCGGCGGAGATCTTCATGTGGATCCGCATCAGCCACTTCGTGCGCTCGTGGACCCGCTTCCTGTCCCGCAAGAAGGTCGACAACTGGGCCATGCAGGCTAAGGCGGAGCGGGGTGGCGGACTCGGTCACTGGACGCCCATGATCGTCCTCATCGCCGTCGCGATCGCGCTCGCCGTCATCTGGGTCATGGTGGGCCCGATGGTGCAGTCCTCGATCCTCTGGATCGGCTGGCCCATCGTCGGCGTCGTCACCGTCCTGCAGACGCTCCTCATGTTCTCCAAGCTCGTCCGTCGTCACCACGGCTTCAAGGTCTGACGGACCCACGGTCTGATCGCGACCCGAACGCGACAGAAGACGGATGCCTCGGCCCTGGGGAGGGTCGAGGCATCCGTGATGTCCGGGTGCGGGCGCTCAGGGCGCGGCCAGCAGCTCCGAGGTCAGGCGGTAACCGACGCCGCGCACGGTCTCGATGTACCGCGGGTTGGCGGGGTTGTCGCCGAGCTTGCGCCGCAGGTTGGTCATGTGCGCCTCGATGGCCCGCTTGTCGGCCTCGCCGACGAAGTAGCTGGTGACGTAGGACTCGCCGCGCAGGACCAGGGTGAGGTCGGCCTTGCTGCGCACGCGGCGCTTGGACTCCATGAGCGTGGCCAGCAGGTCGAACTCGGTCCGCGTCAGATCGAGCTCCTCGCCGCCGACGAGGACGATCCGGCTGTCCGGGTCCAGCTGCAGGTCGCGGTGCACGACCCACGGTGCACCGTTCGGCGCGAGCTCGCCGCCGAGACGGGCGACGACCTCGGAGCCCGCCCGGTGGGCGACCTCGGTGCCGGGGGCCGACGCCCACGGCTCGGGGCCCTGCGAGGAGGGGACCACCACGGCCGCCGCGGCGGGCGCGACGGGCACGACGGGCGGAGCCGTCGGTGCGGGCTCCGGCGCGGTGGCCGGCCGGGCACCGGGAAAGGACGGACCGACGCTGTCCTGGCGCGGAGCGCCCGAGGCGGCCGCGCCGCCGGCACGGGGCCGGCGCAGCAGCGCCTCGATGCGCGCCCGCAGCTCGCGCGGGCGGAAGGGCTTCACGACGTACTCGTCCGCTCCCGCACCCAGGCCGAGGACGACGTCCGCCTCCTCCTCGAGGCCCGTGAGCATGATGATGTAGGTGTCGCTCTGCTGGCGGATGCGGCGCGCGGCCTCGAAGCCGTCGATGCCGGGCATGTTCACGTCCAGCGTCGTGATCAGCGGCTGGTACGCGATGACGGCGCGCACGCCGTCGATGCCGTTGCCGACCGACACGGTCGAGAACCCCGCAGATTCGAGCACCTCGACCAGCAGGTGGCGGATGTCCGGATCGTCCTCGACGATCACCGCGGTCTTCAGCAGCTCGGTGCTGTCGCTCATCATTCCCTCTTCTAGGGCGCGGCGCGCCCCGGCTCTCCCCCGAGATGACGGTGGTTACACCGACCGTGCACATCTTCGCATACGCGTGTGTCGCCGCCGTCGCACGGCGTCGCGGGGGATCTTCGCGTCAGCGTCGTCCGCGGGTCAGCTCGGCGGCGGCCTCCGGCCACCAGGTGCCGGCGGTCGGGCCGCCGTTGCACTCGCCGTCGCTCTCGCCGGGCGGCTTGATCCACAGGTTGGTGTCGACGACGCCGTCGCCGTAGGTGCCGCCCGGATCGCCGACGAGGCGGCCGGCCGGGTTGCACCATTCGGGGCCGGCGGGTCCGGCGCCGTTGCGGGACGTGTCCACGATCGCGTGTGTCCCGCCCAGCAGCTGCGACAGCTCGTGCGCATAGGCGAACTCGTCGGAGGTGTCCTGGTAGTTCGACACGTTCAGGGCCACCCCGCGCACGTCGGAGATGAGGCCGGTCGCGCTGATGAGGCCGGCCATCTCGGCGGCCGGATGCCACGACGAGTGGCCGCCGTCGAGGTAGATCCACGTGTTGGTGCCGCGCAGGTTGTCGACAGCAGCGCGCAGGTGTCCCGCGCGCTCCTCCGGTGACCCGCACTGGGACGACAGGGCGATGCTGTCGGGCTCCAGGATGACGATGCGCTGCAGGTCCGAGGCCTGGGACAGGGCGTCCCCGATGCGCTCGGTCCACGCGCGGTAGGACTCCGGGTCGAGACCGCCGGCCGAGTGGTTGCCGCAGTCGCGGTCCGGCAGTCCGTAGACGACGACGGCGAGACTGGCGTCCTGGTCGCGGGCCTCCGCTGCGAGGTGCGCGACGCGGTCCCACACCTGGTCGATGGGGTCCAGCTCGGGCGTGAGCCAGTACGCGGTGGGCTGCGACGCGAGCCAGGCCGCGGCCGCGGTCTCGTCGGCACTGCCGTCCGCCGCGGCGGCGGCCTTCGCGGCCTTCGACTCGTCCGGCGCGACGATGCGGGTGTCCACGGCCGGAGGCCGCGCGGCGAGGGTCTGGAACAGTGTCGTCACGAGGGAGCCGACGACGGCGATGGCCGCGATCACGAGGACGAGCGCCCCGGCGACGAGCGCGATGACGACCGCGCGGGGGAGGCGTCGCCGCCATCGGCGGGGCCGTCGTGTGATCGCCACGGTGAGGACTCTATCCGAGCGGGGGAGGGAGGGGATGCCGCCGAGGGAGGCCCCCCACCCGGCGGAACATCCTCCATCCGCCGCATCCTCTCTCCTCGCCGACGCGCCTACGGGCCCCGTCGATAGTTAACCGACCGGGCGGGATATGCTCCCTTCGTGGGCAAACTGGTTTACAACGCCGTCGGTCACTCATTCGATATCGAGGACCGCACCCTTGCCCATCTCCGTCTTGTCTTCATGAACAAGCTCCGCCGATCGGAGCCCTTCATGTTCCACTTCGCCGTCGGTGACGGCAGCGGCAGCAGGTCCCTGTGGATCCACCCGTCGATCCCGCTCGTGTTCCACTTCTACGGCAGCCGGTCGCCGCAGGTGAATCGGCGGTGGGTCGACGACCTCATGCTGGAGGCCAGCTCGCCCAACGGGCTGTCCATCACGCCGGAGCCCGATCCCGACTCCGCCGAGCCGCTCGCGCTCTGACGCGCCGATGCGGAGCCCGGGCACGGTGGCATCCGACTCGGAGAGGGCGCGGCTCAGGCGCCTTCCGCGTCGACGACCTCGCGCACACGGTCGAGGAAGGCCGCGACCTGGTCGATGGTGACCGCGGGCAGATCACCTGCGAACTCCCGGATGCGCGCCGTGACGGGGTCGATCGCGTCGACGTCCGCGCTGCGGTCGAAGGGGACCACGTACTTGCTGCGTCGGTCGCTCGGGTTGGCGACGAAGCCGATCAGGCCGCCGAGGTGCAGGCGTTCCAGCATCCCGGTCACCGACGCGGTCGAGACGCCGAGGGCGTGGGCGATCTCCGTCGGTGTGACGTTGAGCCCGTCGTCCGTGCGTTCGAGGATGAGCCTCATGGCCGCACGCGCGTTCTCGCTCGGACCGCTGTCGGCCTGCCGGCGGCGCGCCAGGCGCGCCTCGGCCAGCCGCAGGCGTTCGAAGGCACGCACGGCGACGACGGCGTGATCGTCCTCGGATGTCCCGGTCGTCATGCTCCCTCTCGCCCCTCCCAGGCTGCCCGAGCGACAGTCTAGTTAGAGGGTCGGAGGAGAAAATGGCCGGAAATCCAGGGATTCGCCGGGAAAGCAAGGGCGATGGTCCCGATTCATCTGTCGTTCACTAGGAAATAGTTAGGCGATCTAGTAAATTTTTCCTGCCGCCATCCTCCGGAAGGAGACGCTCATGGGCCATCTCTTCTACGGCTCGTCGCAGCGCCCCGTCGTCATGCCGGATCTCCTGATGGCGCACATCAAAGTCGTGATCGCGACCAAGCTGCGCCGCGGAGAGAGCTTCACTCTTTCGTGGCAGCATCCGCAGGGTGAGGAGGCGGGCCGCAGCACGCTGTGGATCCACCCCTCGATCCCGCTGCGTTTTGTCTTCGCGTCGGTTGATCCCGAGGTGCTCGATCCGGCGGTGCTCCAGCGCTACGCGACGGCCGCGAACTCCTCCAGCGGGCTGATCGTCGATCTGGCCGTGACGTCCGACCGCGAGAACGCGTCCGCGCGCTGAGGGTCAGCCGCGCCGGGTCGACACGTGCCGGTGGGCGATGACGGACATCCACGCGAGCCCGGGGCAGGGCGGCGCGCTCCGTCCGCGCAGGCGTTCCCACGCCTCGACGTAGATGCCCTCGAGCAGTTCCTCGGCCAGGGACGGCTGACCGGTGGCCCGCAGCAGGATCGCGTAGATCCGCGGAGACGTAGCGTCGTAGAAGGCGACGAACGCGTCGCAGTCACCGGTGGCGGCGCGCACCAGCAGGGCGTCGAGGTCCGCCTCGTCCGCAGGGACGGGGCGAGCGTCGGTCATCGTCACAGGGGCACCTCCGAATGCTCATTCCAGTGAATCGGTATTGCGCGGACGGTTCTCGGGCTTGCGCGATTCGTCCTCGTGCCTTAAGGGCGTCCCCGGCCGGGACGTCAAGCCCCGCCGGGGCGCAGGAGGCGCGGATAGCGTCCTCGTATGAAGACGTTCGTGCGCTGGTCCCTCGCCCTCGCCATGGTGTTCGCGGGGGTGTCGCATCTCACGTTCGCCCGCCGGGATTTCCAGGCCCAGGTGCCCGACGCCCTCGTCGAGCGCGGCCCCCTGGACCGGGACCTCGTCGTCGTGGCATCCGGTGTCGTCGAGGCGGGGTTCGGCATCGCGCTGCTGACGCTCCCGCGTGAGCGCCGACGGATCGGGGCGGCCCTGGCGGCCTTCTTCATCGCGATCTTCCCGGGCAACATCGACCAGTGGCGCAAGCGCCGGTCGGCGTTCGGGCTCGACACCGACCGCAAGCGGCTCGTGCGCCTCTTCTTCCAGCCCGCCCTCGTCGCGGCGGCCTGGTGGTCGACGCGCTGAGCCCGGCAGCCCGATGACCTCGCCGATCGTCAGTCTGGAGCTGGTCTTCGACGACGACACCGACGCCGCCGTCCGTGCCGAGTGGGACGCCCTCGCCGCCGCGGACCTGCCCAGCCAGGCCCGCCACACGGGCGCGAGCAACCGCCCGCACACGACGCTGGCGGTCCGCCCGTCGATCGGAGGGATGGATGCCGCTCCGCTCGAGGCCCTGCTGCCCGTGGCGGTGACGTTGGGCGCTCCGGTGCTGTTCGGCGGGGCGCGTCACCGCGTGGTGGCGCGACTGGTGGTGCCCTCGGCGGAGTTGCTCGCGCTGCACGCCGCGGTCCACCGTGCCGCCGGGAAGGGCGAGGATCTGGACCACACGCTGCCGGGGGCCTGGACGCCGCACGTGACGCTCGCTCGCCGTGTGCCGGTCGAGCGGGTCGGCGAGGCGCTCACCGCCCTGGCCGAGCACGGCGCCGGCGATATCGCGGGTCACGCCGTCGGTATCCGGCGCTGGGACGCGCGGGCGCGTGAGATCTCCACGGTCGCCGGACGTGGGACGCTGGACCCGTGCTGACCGACGACGCGCTCGCGTTCCTGAGCGAATACCACCTGGCGACCCTCTCGACCCTCGGACGCTCGGGCCGCGTGCACGCGGTGCCGGTCGGGTTCACCTACGAGGACGGCGTCGTCCGGGTCATCGGGTCCCGCGGCACGCAGAAGTTCCTCAACGCCGAGCGGAGCGGCCGCGCGTCGATCTGCTCGGTGGACGGCGGGCGGTGGATCAGCTTCGAGGGGACGGCGACCGTGACCGACGACCCCGACGCGGTCGCTCACGCGGTGGAGCTGTACGCGGGCCGCTACCGCCAGCCCCGGGTGAATCCGGAGCGCGTGGTGCTGGAGATGCGGGTGGAGCGCGTGCTCGGCTCGCCGGCGTTCCGGCGCTGAGACACGGGAATCCCCCACGATTCTGTCCCCCGAACGGGGGACGGAAGCTCTAGCATGAGCATCGACGCGGCCGACCCGAGGGCCGTCGTCGGGGGAGAGGACCGTGGACCGCGGGGAGTCCGAGTGCACATGAGAACGGGCGCGACGGGGGTCGCGCAATCCGATGCACGTCTTGACGAGGTCATCCGCGACCTCGCGGTCGGCGTGCACGCTCACCGCCTGCAGCGGGGGATGACCACCGCCGGCCTGGCGGCGGAGGCGGGCCTGTCGGAGTCGACCGTGAGGGCGGTGGAGTCCGGCCGCGTCAGCGCGTCGCTGGCCTCGCTCGTCGCGCTCGCCGATGCGCTGGGCGTCGGCGTGGGCGCCCTCTTCGGCGACGCGGCCGTCGCGCCAGAGGCGGAGGTCGACGATCCCGCGATGCGGAGCGTCCACGTCGTCCCGAGCGAAGTGGTGTGGGGCGGGGAGCTGCCGCCGGCCCCCTGGCTCGCCGCCGCGGAGGCGCCTGCTCCCGCCGTCACGGCTGCGCCGGCGCCATCCGTCCCGCCCTCTCCGGCCGCGGCTCCGGAGCCGGTCGCGCCCGCGCCCGCCGCGGCGCAGGCCCGCACCGGGGCCCCGGGAGCTCCTGCCGCCCCGACGGAGCAGACGTGGGGCAGGGGCATCCCGCCGGCGCTGTGGGCAACTGGACCCGAGCACGCCCCGGCCGACGACCCGCTGCCGCAGGACTACCCGGTCCGCGCCGCGACGGATGCCGCGGGCCCGGCTCCGGATGCGGCCGTCAACCGCTACGTGGTGACCGCGGCGGCGTCGGCGCAGACCGTCGTGCCGCGCGTCCACCATCTGTCGGCGGCGCGCGGGATGCAGGAGACGTCCGCGTACGTCTTCGTCTCTCCGGACGCTGCGGAGGCCGCCGTGGTCGAACCCGCGCCGCGGACCTTCGCCGACCTGCGTAAAGGCAAGCTCGCCGGTCGCACGTTCCCGTCTCTGCAGGAGTTCGCGGTCGCCGCGGTCGTGGAGGCGGGTCATCCGGTCCCGCCCATCGCCCGCATGTTCCGCGTGCCGGTGTGGCGTCTGGAACAGTGGGTGGCCGACGCCCGCTCCGCCGCGGAGGGGCCACGCGCCGACCGGCCGTGACCCCTCGCGGGGGCGCTGTCAGAGCGCGCGGAGCTTCTCCAGGAGCGGGGCGGCGATCTCGTCGACGAAGCGCTGCTGCTCGGCGTCGCCGACCTGGACGATCGCGATGTCGGTGAAGCCGGCGTCGATGAACGGACGCACGCTCTCGGCGAGCTCGTCCAGGTCGGGTCCGCAGGCGATGGACTCGGCGACGTCCTCGGGGCGCACGAACTGCGACGCACCGGCGAAGCCGGCGGGCGTCGGCAGGTCCGCGTTCACCGACCATCCGCCTGCGAACCAGCGGAACTGGTCGTGCGCGCGGGCGATGGCCGTCTCTTTGTCGGGATCCCAGCTGATGGGGATCTGACCGATCTTGCGCGACGCGCCCTCGTGGTGCTCGTCCCAGCCCTGGATGATCTCGGCATCGGGCTCGGTGGTGATGAGGTGGTCGCCGAGCGGCGCGAAGCGCGCGATCGAGTGCTCGCCCGAGACGGCCACACCGATCGGCACGCCGCCGTCGGGGGTGTCCCACACGCGGGCGGAGTCGACGCGGAAGTACTCGCCGTCGTAGGTGACGAGGTCTCCCGTGTGGAGCGCGCGGATGATCTCGATGGCCTCGACGAGCATGTCCTGGCGGGCGTGCACGGCCGGCCAGCCCTCGCCGACGACGTGCTCGTTGAGGTTCTCGCCCGATCCGAGACCGAGGGTGAAGCGTCCGTCGGAGAGCAGCTGCAGCGTCGCCGCCTTCTGCGCGACGACGGCGGGGTGGTACCGGACGGTCGGGCAGGTGACGTAGGTCATCAGCTCGACGTCGGTCGTCGCGTGCGCGACCGCGCCCAGCACGGTCCAGGCGTAGGGGGCGTGGCCCTGGCTGGTGAGCCACGGGCTGTAGTGGTCGCTCGAGACGAGGAAGTCGTAGCCGGCCTTCTCGGCGCCCACGGCATAGTCGACGAGCGCGCGCGGGCCGCTCTGCTCGGTCATGAGGGTGTATCCGAATCGCGTCATGACCGCCACGGTAGAGGGCGCGCCGGGCGGGCCTCGCGGGGTTGCGCGCGGCCCGGGGATACGGCAGCGGGACGATCGCGGCGAGCCGACGCGGGACGGATCCGGCCGCAGACGACGATGGGCCCGCGGTGCGTGCACCGCGGGCCCATCGTTCGGAGGGTCAGTCCTCGGGAGCGTGGATGACCTTCTCGCCGTCGAAGGTCTCGCGGTCCTTCTTCTCGCGGTCGTTGCGGGTCTTCCGCAGGCTGAGGAAGGTCGCCACGGCCACGGTCGCCGCGATGAAGAGCAGCGAGAACCAGATCGGGATCTCGGGAACCCAGAGCAGCGGCTCGCCGCCATTGATGAAGGGGAGCTCGTTGACGTGGAGGGCGTGGAAGATGAGCTTCACACCGATGAACGCCAGGATGACCGCCAGGCCCTGCGCGAGGTAGACCAAGCGCTCCAGCAGACCGCCGATGAGGAAGTACAGCTGACGCAGACCCATGAGCGCGAACGCGTTCGCCGTGAAGACGATGTACGCCTCGTTCGTCAGACCGTAGATCGCGGGGATCGAGTCGACCGCGAACACGAGGTCGATGAAGCCGATCGCCACGATGACGAGCAGCATCGGGGTGACGAAGCGCTTGCCGTTCTTGCGCACCGTC
>Ga0194110_10008695_pt1 | contig 11513 bp, 8 predicted proteins | sample TA2Kig1200mmetaG_FD_146192 | JGI IMG/M metagenome (GOLD analysis project Ga0194110, IMG submission 146192) | Freshwater microbial communities from Lake Tanganyika, Tanzania - TA2015032 Kigoma Deep Cast 1200m | ecosystem: Environmental > Aquatic > Freshwater > Lake | place: Tanzania: Lake... | reverse complement strand
TTTAGCAATCCTTAACTCTGTCTTTCTCCTGATTTCCTCAGTGTAAACCCTCAGCTCTCCTACAAGCCTGTTATACCTCGTAATATATATTGTATCTCCCAGATTCTTTGTGAGATATTCTGTAAGATTTACTCTTAAGTCATTAGTATCAATTCTTTTAATGTCATCTTCCATTTATTTCACCTCACATCCATAATATTTCTTACATAAGTAATAATAAAAATTATTTCCTTATTCTTTCACTTTTTTTAATTTTATTATTATTCTATCATATAAAATTATAAAAATCTATTACAAAAATATTAAAATTAAATTTTGAGTTAAACCATTAAAAAAAAATTATACTTTTTTAATTCTTTTTTAATGCATAAATAAGGATTAAATTTTTTTTTAAAAAAAACTTAAAGATTATTTACATTTAATATTTCGACAAAAAAATAAAAAATCTTTAATATTTTTTCCAAAAGGCAAGTCCGTAAAAATAGCCTGATAATTTAGCAGCATCTATATAGAGCAGGAGCAATGGAATTGAAAAAATGGAGAGAACTTTATAAACATTCAGATTTTTTTTGTTTTTAACAAATTCACCCATCTGTTGATTATTTAGAATATAATTTATTCTTGAGTACGGTCTGTAAGAATAAAATATAAATAGCGGGACAAGTAGCAGTAAATACCAGGGGCTTAATACTGCCGAAGCAGATACGATAATTAAAAATACAAAAAATGAAAAAAACCTTATAATGTGCCTGTATGAATACATCCTTCCAATTGCATCCCCCTTGGAATATCTGAAAAATTGTTTAAATACTGAATTAAGGTTATCCCTTAAATTCCAGTAAATGTGGGCATCCGGGTTAAATTCTATTTTATACCCTGCGTTTTTCAAATTAAAATTAAACTTCATATCCTCACCATAGTCCATATATTCCGGATATTCTCCGACTGCTTCCCATACTTTCCTTTTAAAACTGATATTGCGGGATGAGGGCATAAATTTTCTTTTATCTATCTCGCTCTTCTTGGGCAATATGCACATTGAAAGAACTGCATGAAGAAATTTTTTTATATAAGGCAGGTTATAACCACCCGTAACATCCAGATCATATTCATCTGTTTTTTTTATAAAATCGAAAAAATAATATTTTGTTATCTCGTAAAGCCAGTTGGGTTTTAACCTGCAGCCTCCGTCGCTGACACAGATAAATTTAGCAGTGGAATTTTTTATTGCAATATTTCTACCCTGTGATATTTTCGTAAAGGGAGCATAAAAAATCTTTACATCGGTTCCGCAGGCAAGAAAAGTTTCAAAGACTAATTTTTCTGGAATATATGATGCCGTATGTGATTTATCTGAGTTATATATCCCATGAAATGGAACTTCCTTCTCATAGTAAACTATACCATTTATTGATATTTTCTTTTTTAATGAACTGCTGCCTGATATTTTACTGAAATATTCAATAATTAAATTCAATGTATTATCATCTGAACCACCATCCACAATAACGATTTCTTCCGGCATTAATGTCTGACTGACCAGACTTTCTAAAAATAGTAAGACAGATTTCTCCTCATTAAATACAGTGGTTATGAAGCTTACATCTTTTAATATTTTTGCTTTCTCCATAATTTTAAAGTATTTAGATATACACGAAACCTGATTTTAAATTCAGGATTTTTCAACTTTATAAGTGAAGCTACTCCAAAAACAGCAATCCTGTTTAATATTCCTGCAAAATAAAGAATATTTAAGATAAATGCATGGGAATTTGAATAATTTTTTTTAAAATAAAGCTTTCTGCTCTTCCATATCTGATATTCCCTGAGTGCAGGATTTTGTGAAGCTATCCCTGCATCTGTATGAAGCATGCTGTAATCGCTGTAGTAATAGTTAATAAATCCATTCTTTGCAAGCCTTAAACACAGGTCTGTGTCCTCACTGTAAATGAAATAATCCTCATCAAAACAGCCAGCCTGAAAAAACGTATTCCTCAAAATCAGCATAAAAGCACCTGTCAGCCAGTCCACTTTTTTACTATCATCATGATCCCAGTAAGTCATGAAATAGGAACCGAAAAATCTTGATTTTTTAAAAAGCCTCTGTAAAAAAAAACTCTCATAAAACTGCCTTGCAAGTGTCGGGAAAGATCGGCAGCTATACTGCAAAGAACCGTCAGAATTTAATATTTTTGCACCGATAATGCCTATTTTTTCAGTTCTGGCTTTTACATTATAAAATTTTAAAACATTCTCCAGGCCCTCCTGAATAATTTCAGTATCAGGATTTAAAAACAGCAGAAATTCACCACTGCAGTTTTTTGCACCTATATTCGAAGCTTTTGAAAATCCACTGTTTTCTGACAATTTTATAAGCCTGATTTTAGAGAGTTCAGCTTCAGAAATTTTTTTCTCAATAAATTCAGCACTTCCATCACCTGACGCATTATCAACAATTACAACTTCCCACCCAAAATCAGCTTTATTTTTTTTACCATTGAAAAATAAAAAAATACTTTCAAGACATTTTTTGATAAAAGGTCTGCTGTTGTAGCTTATTATTATTATGCTTAAATCCATAGCCATAAACGCCACAAAAGGTATATCTTGATATAAAGTTATGGGATATGCACTTAACTCAATTAGATACCGCTTATAGTATATAGTAAATTCACTTTATCTCCTATTTAGATTACCATATATAGTAGGTACAAGAGTAAAGTGTATACCCATATAAAGCTATTTATAAAAATTTATATCCATATTTCTGTCCGTATAAAGCTGTATATAAAATTGCAACTCACAATATACAGCTTATGATTTCAAGACTTCTTCTTTTATTATTTCTAGAAGTTTTTTTTCAAAACACAAGCTGGAAAATATTTCTGAATCTGTTACTGCATTATTGCTTACAGTTAGGCAATCTATTTCATTTTTACAGATTTTTAATGTTATATCCCTTAACTGCTCCCAGCTTCCAAATAAGAAACCATTAAAACCATCCTTAATTATTTCAGTCTGTCCACCCATATTTATCACCACAGGAATGCAGCCTGAAGCCATTGCTTCAACAGTGGTTATACCAAAATGCTCGAATTTCTCGGGATGTCTGTCCTTATCTTCTCCCATCCCAGCCGCATGCCAGAAAATAAGAGCCTTTGAAAATAGTTCAGCAAGATCTCCCCATCCAATATTTGGCATAACATTTATAGGATAGCCCTTACTTATTTTTTTAATGATTTCCAGATATTCCATGTGAGCAGGCTTTTCCTCAACTCCCCCGGCAAGTACCAGTTTAAAATCCTTCATGATATCCCTGTGATTTTCAAAAAGTTCTATAAAATTCTGTGCAAGCTCAAGCTGTTTTTTATTATGATGCCCTGAAAAAAACCTGCCAACTGAAAGTATTATTTTTTCCTTTTTTTCAGCTTTAAATTTCTCAACATCAACTGGGGGATAAAGTATAATACTTTCCTTTGACCAGAATCCCCTGATCCATTTTTGTGAATATTCTGAAATTGCAATAATTTTATGATAGGTATCCAAAAACTTTAAATCCCTCGGGTAAGTAACCAGAAAGAGCGGTAAAAAGCCAGCCAGTTTTAAAATAATTTTCTTTATGGTGCTTATTTTTCTTTCATCATATAAAACAATGCCAAGTTTTCTTGTATCTTTAATACCGCCAACAAGTCTTTCAGGAAAAAACGTATCAGATTCAATTTCAAGAACATACTCGGCTGAAGTGAGAGCGCTGCTTCTGCTTTCGCCACCTGTGCTGCCTTTGCCTGTGATACCTGTGTTTCCGCTGCCTGTGTTACCTATGTTTCCGGTGCCTGAGGTACCAGTACTGCCGCTATCTAAGTTACCTGTAGTGGTGGCGCTGCTGGTGGCGGAATTTCCGTCCTGTTGATTATAAAGTTCAGGCTCAAACTGAAAAAATTCTTTACATCCCCCGCATATTTTAAAATTTTTCTCATAAACTATCTTTTCACAGGTTTTATCATAAATTCTTACCCTGCAGTTTATTGAAGAAAGTCCAGAAGTCTGCGGGTTTTTAAGGCCCAACCTTATAGAAAAACCTTGCTCCTTCTTACCTGAACATGAATTAACTTCAACAGGGTTTTTATAAATTATCACCGCCTTACCACTGCTCCATGCCCCCCGCCTGAGGAAAAATCTTTTAACATCATATATACCTTCTATAATATCAATATCTTTAAAACCTTGTGAAATCCTGTCAGCAAATTTATATAGCAATATAACAGGCAGCCTGAAAAAAATAAGCAGAAATCTGTGTATAAACTTAAAATCGGCATCAAATGGAGCAGGAAAATAACATAGATATAAATTTCTTTTAGCGCAGGCAGGCAGTGCGCTTAAATAAGTAGCATTTATAAAAATATCATAGTTTTCTGTTATTCTCTTTGTATAATCCTCAGAAAGAAACGGGAAAACTTTTAAATTAACACCGCCAAGGTCAAGGTTTAATTTGGATGAGACTTTTTCAAGGTCGGCAAAAAGGTCAGTTATAATATCAACCTGATAACCCTTCTGCCTGGAAAGAATTTCAGCCATTTTACAGCTATACCTTTCACCTCCACCGGCAGTAACAAGATATCTGTCATAAATTCCTATTTTTATCATTTTTATTCAAGCATTTAAAAATTTTTAAACCATTTTTTTATTTCCCTATCTTTTATAACAGCTGCTCTCCTGTTCATAATTCTGTAAAACAACTTCTTTGGAAGCCAGTAAAAAAGTTCAAAAAAGACCCTTAATCTTACACGAATATCAGGCCTGTCCTGTTTTTTTCCTCTTAAAATACTATATAAGTACTGGGATATGCCTGCAAGAATTGATACAAAAAAGGAGAAGCAATTTTTAAAAAATAGAAACCACCAGCCACTTTTAAAAATGGCGATAAGTCTGTTTCTTAAAACATGATATGTAAAGCTATAGGACCATTCCCTGCCGGTTCCGCAGTGATAATGTCTTACCACTGAATAAGGAGTAAAATAAACTTTCCAGCCTTTAAGCCTTGCTCTCCAGAAAAGATCCAGATCTTCATAATAGGTGAAAAAATCCCTGTCAAAATAACCAACTTCATCAAGAAGAGCTCTGTTTATAAGCATGCTGCTGCCGCTAGGTGAAAATATCTCTTCTGTGTTTACAAACTGTGAATCGTCAAAAGAATTAAAACCCCTGTCTCTTGCATAAAAATTCCTGTTTATCTCAAGACCGCAGCTGTTAATTATATCTTTTGAGTAAGCCTCTAAATTATCGTTGAAATTAATGCATACATTGTTCAAGCCATCCTTTAAAACACACTCATGAACTTTCTTAACCCTCCTATTTTCATTATCTTCAGGGTTAATAATAAATATTTCAAATTTGCTTGAATTAAATTCAGAAATTATTTCAAATTCTAAAGTAAAGCCTGGATTTTTACTGAAAACCGGTATTGCGATTAATGAATTCTTGCTAAAAGTCCAGGAGGATAAATACCCAATATTATCTCTTGATACGGGTAAAAACCCCTTTAGATACTTTATGCTTTCATTTAATTTGACAGCAGATCTGTTATTTTCTAAAGATTTGCCTGTTATTTTTACATTTGAAATTTTTGCATTCGCTTTATCTATGGAAAATTCAAGGGGCAAATAACTGTGAAAAAATAAAACCTTTGGACATACTGCACCAAATTTCTGGCAATTTTTTTTATCAGCTTTTTTATCAGCTGCTACATTATCAACTGCTGCATTTACAAGCTCGCTTAACCATTTTTTCTCTACAATACAGTCATTATTTATCAGAGCTATAAATTCTCCATCTGCTATTTTAAAACCTTCATTGTTTCCGCTTGAATATCCATAATTTCTGTCAAGCCTTAATATGTTAACCCATGGGAAATTCTCTCTTACAAAATCACATGAATTATCCTTGGAACCATTATCAACCATTATTGTCTGAATTCTTTCCCTGGGATATTCAAGACCTGCAATTGAATTAAATAAATCTTTTAAAAACCTCTTACCATTGAAATTAACAGTGATTATTGAAATAATGGGGTGATAATTGTAATTATTCAATTAATTACTCCGGCTAAAAAGGTAAAAATGATAAGATTTTTAACCCCGGGATATTACAACAACTCCAACAGTTATAATTGCCGCCCCTGCCCAGCGGATGGGATTGACATCCTCTTTAAGTACAAATTTAGAAACAATTAAAATTAAAACATATGTAAGGCCTATAAACGGGTAGGCAAAACTTAAGTCTACTGCCGAAAGAACAACAAGCCAGATTGCAGCAGAAATAACATAACAGAAAAGTCCTATAAGCACCAGCGGACTTTTAAAAACCTCTATAAAAAGATGCCCGAGAGCACCCAGGCTGTTTATATTTATTACACCGATTTTATTCATTCCGATCTTTAACAGTATCTGCCCGCCAACAGCAATTCCTATGCTCAACAAAATAAGTAAAATTGATTTTGTTAGACTCAAACCCGACCTCTCCTTTTTTATTGCTTTTTTCACTTTTTATACCCTGCTTAAATTCAAATTAAAGAATTATATAAAGAATTATATTATTGTTAAAGCTTCTTGGCGATATAATATTTATCTGATAATGTAAGCCCCATAAGCCTGTCAATATTTTCAAGGTCACCAAGCAGCACTTCCAGTCTTTCATCCATCATTGTGAGCTCCCTGCTTGTTTTACCACATGTTTCTTCAACTAACTGTCTTAACCTTTTTATATCTATCCCAAGATTTGTAACCTGATATTCAAGATTTTTAAATATATTGTAGTAAATAAAAATCATTCTTTCCCTGTTTTTAGCATTAAGCTCGTTTATTTCCCTGTTAATCTGAAGCTGTATATTATTGCTGATTGCCTGAACGGAAGCATTGTAGCTTCTTCTTAAATTTTCAAGATAAAGGCTTGTTACTGCATAAATATACTTTCTTATTCTTCCTTTTAAGGATTTATCACTGAGAAACTCATCAGATTCTAAAATATTGAGCCCTTTAAGTAAAGTTAGCTCTTTGAAATCCTTTCTGGAAAGCCTTATCTCAAATAAATCCAGGAGCTCATTTTTCCCATACAATTCAGCAGCCTGATCAAACCTTTTTGCTTCCTCTACACTATCCTTTTTTGAAAACAGTATTTTATCCCAGGTCCCCTTTGTTACTATTTCATAACCGGTGGTATTGAAAATATACTCTATTGTAAATTCATCTATTCTATCCTGTGATTTGCTTACCTGCTTTTCACCGCTGAAGGATTTAAGTATTCCTCTATCCTCAGGAATTGAAAAAAATATGAGACCATCCACTTTTAATTTCATTCCAAGCACATTTAAAAGGTCATAAAAAAACTTGGGTGTTATACTTTCAAATGCATTATTTATTATTATTCCATCAAACCTTGTTCTGCTAAAAATTTTTGATTTTAAAAATCCCACTGCATCTGTTGAGACTGTATCTTTTTTTAATGATTCAAAAACATCACCAACCTCAAGATAAAACAGTTTTCCCGGCACTTCTTCTTTGAAAAGTTCTTTATCCTGGTAAACATTTGAAGTAATAATTAAAAGATTTGTTGCGCCGCTGAAATTATTTCTTATGACATTTACAATTTTGCTGTTCTGCAGTTCTATAAGTTCAATGACTTTCTTCTTATCAGGTGCATAATCAGGAGAAATGCAGTAGTCAATCAGAGGTTTTGTAACATTTTCCCAGTAAAACCTTGGTATTATTTTTTCAAGGTTTCTTTTATAAATATCCCTTAAGCTTTTATTTGTAAGAACACTTTCTATTACTCTTGCAAGCTGATGGGTGCTTTCATATTTGACAACTTCACCAATATTTTCATCTTTTACCATTTTTGCGATTGAATCGCCTTCAGTTGTAATGATTGGAAGTTTTGCCCAGATATAGTCCATAACCCTTGTCCTGTAAGCAAACTCGGTCTCGATTTTCTCCTGGTGAATTGAAAGTCCGGCACCAGACTCGAGCAGAAAATTCTGCCTCATTTCATAAGGAACCCATTCATTGAAAAATACAAACTTATCATAGAGGTCAAGTTCCTTGCTTAAATTTATAGCATCCATGCATTTTCTCATTTCAGGAAGTTTCGGGTCAGGGTGCTTTATACCCACAAACACAAGCTTTATGTCTTTTCTGTTTCTTGTTATTTCCCACATTGCCTTAATTACACTGATAGGGTCAAGCCAGTTCCATATACCGCCTCCCCACAGAGCAACCATATCATCTTCTTTTAATGCAGGTATTATTTTTCTTATTGATTCACCAGTATGTTTTGGCGGCGTTGAAGATATGCCAAAAGGCACAACTTCAATCAGTTTTTTTAAAGTGCTGTCATCATCATAATTATAAGGATTAATTCTTCCCATAACATTTAACATTCCAAGCCAGAAACCTCTCTGCTTTTCACTCGCACAGATAAAAAAGTCACCTATTGAGAGTTGAAATTTTAAAAGATCAATATTATTTTTATCAATTCTTAACCTCTCTGCCAGGTTATTATTCCTGTACATTTCAAGACTTTCGAGGTTGAATGGATTATATAAGTCTACTATAATTTTTCCTTTAAAATTTTTTAGGAACGGAAAATAGTATAGAATGTGACCCTGTATTAGTATTATATCTGCAAGCTCCGTATATCTTCTCAGAGTTCTATAATTATTCAAGTCATAAGTAATAGTTTTAAAACCTGCTGTATCAATATCTATCCTGTTTGGAGCCGCAAGAGTTAAGTCCAGATAATTTGAAAGAATTTTTGCAAACTCAAAAAACCTTATGCCCGGCCCTGCCATCTGACTCCCAATAACATCAAAACTTATTATGAGCATTTTTATCTGGCTTTTCTTCGGCTCAACCAATTCCTTTTCCATTTACCCTCCAGTCAAAATTTTTTTTCAGATGCTAATTTACAAAACTCTAAATAATTTTTAAATCTGATTATTAAATTATAAGGCAAAAACAGAAAATTTAAAAAATATGAATATAAGAGATAAATATACTGCTCTTTAGTTGACTCATTTTTTAGCCACTTCAGTTCTGCAGGTAAGAATTTTCTAAACAAAGCAGCAAGGCTTAAATGCATTATCGCACATCGAATTCTGTTCTTATGATAATATTTAAAAAACTCAGGGCTGAATTTTTTAACTGATGCTGCACCATAATGTCTCGCTGTAGCTTCAGTATTTACCGCAACAATATATCCCATTTTATTTACCTTAAAACAGTAGTCAAGTTCTTCAAAATAGGCAGGTCTGTATCCGCTGTCAAAACCTCTTAGATTTTTAAACAGGGAAAATTCAGTAGCAAATAGGGCTCCTGTTACGTAACTGACACTATAAATCTGACCCATTTTATTTAGCATATGATAGGTTATTAAATTACTTTTGAAATCCCCGCCCGCGTGCTGAATTTCATTCCTGTCGTATTCATAAATAAGTCCGCCTGCAACACCAACAGGTTTACCTGCTGCAGCCAAATTACCGGCACCTCCTGACTCAAAAGTTTTTACAAGATCTGAAATTGAATTGTCTTCAACTATAATGTCAGGATTTATAAGTATCAGGTATTTTATTTTTTCTGAAATATCAGGCTTTTCCTTAATTAAAAAATTAAATACCGCATAATTGACAGCAGCAGCAAAACCGGTATTTCTTTTTAGCCTGATAAACTTAAAATTACTTTCCCCTATTTTATAAGATTTAATAAAACCACAAATTTTATCTTCAGTATCATCTGCAGAATTATTATCTATTATTACAAAAAAACAGTTTTTATTACCATTAATATTTAAAGAATCAAGGCATTTTTCAATGAAATTAGAACTGTTGTAAGTAACAACAATTATAAAGACTGTAAAGCCGTTTAAATCCATCAGTTTTTTTTAAAAATTTTTCTTTTTGCAATTCTTAAGCAGTTATAAACCTTATAGAAAAATCCTTTCTTAACTACCCCTTCAAGCTCCTCTATTCTTTTATCCCTAACATCTATCATCCTCTTCTGCTCTGATACTATTGTCTGGAGGTTTTTTAAAGCTTCCTCCCTGTCATAAAACATTCTTTTTTCTTTTTTACGGTCAGGAGCAAATGCCGGTTCTTCAATCCATTTCTGAAGCGGTACTGTTGTAACATTAAAATTGAAGTATTTCATTCCAAATTCCTTGCCCCTCAAACCCATCTGTTTTACTTCATCTCTATGTGAGGCAAGATAAAGTATTTTTTCAGCCAAATCATCGGGGTCCTGCGGTTTAAAAGTATAACCGGCCCTTTTCTTTTCCAGTATATCTGTAAGCTCACAAACATTTGAAGAAAGGACAGAAAGACCCGCCCTCATCCAGTCAAGAATTCTGTTTTTGCTGCCGTATTTCACCTCAAAAATATCTTTATCAATATTTATGCCTGCATCAGCTTCAAAATAATAATTGGGTACATCCTCCCCTTTTATCCAGCCTTTCATAATAAAATTATTCTTAAATTTACTTTCAGCAATCATGGATAGAAACTTCGGGTAGGTTTTTAAATCCTGCTCTGGAATTTCCCCGCCGGTGGATACAAACTTTATTTTCTGATTTTTTTCCATTGCTTTTTCAAGGCCTTTAAAAAGCGTGTCAATATCTGTCCAGGTATTATATCCACCTGTCCATAGAATTACAAAATCATCATCACAAACTCCGCTTAAGCCTCTTACTGTATTTTTATCATGCTTGAATTCGTAATCAGGCATCCCGCATGGAATATTAAAGGAGAAATTATATCCTGCTGTATATTTGTTAAGCCTTCCAACTGCTCCAAGCTCACCTGTTAATGCGTGTTGCTGTCTTTCGGAAACACATGAAAACACATCGGCTGTTGTGATAATATTGTACTCACTGTTCCAGTAATGAAAGAGGCATGCGTCATCATTATCAACAAAAGATCTTGCCTGTGCTTCTGCCATAACATGTCCAAAAAGATCAGCCCAGAAAGGAACTTCTGAAAGGGTTTCAGCAGTGTCAAGGGTACTTCTTAGTTCATTCAAGAGTGCTGACACTATAAAAGAAGGGTAAAAAGTACAGCCTACTACACAATGAGGTTTGAAATTTAAAAAGAGCTTTCTTAATACATCTGTATTTTTAAAATCTTCTTTAGATAGAATATTATAATAAAAACGATACGGTGGACCATCCTGCTTATAATTTATTTTAAAATCACTTTTAATCTGTGTTCTGAAATTTTCCTCGTATGCTGATGGTATTGCATAATTGCAGACAAAGATTTCATGACCATTTTCTAAAAGCGGCTGGAGAAGCTGCCATGTCCTAATACCTGTTCCATAAACCTTTCTGTCATTCTCAAATGGAAGCGGGCTCATGCCCATAAAGAAAATTTTTTTGCTGTGATTTTCTACTTCTTTTCCCTTAGTCGTTTTTTCCAGCCTTTTAATTATATTTTTATATTAACACTACAGCGTTATTTAAGAAATAACAAC
>Ga0194110_10008694_pt1 | contig 11515 bp, 11 predicted proteins | sample TA2Kig1200mmetaG_FD_146192 | JGI IMG/M metagenome (GOLD analysis project Ga0194110, IMG submission 146192) | Freshwater microbial communities from Lake Tanganyika, Tanzania - TA2015032 Kigoma Deep Cast 1200m | ecosystem: Environmental > Aquatic > Freshwater > Lake | place: Tanzania: Lake... | reverse complement strand
CTGGCGTCCGACTGACATCCAGGCTTTCAGCGATTTGCTGGTCCGTAAGATATTCGCCGGGTTTGAATCCAAAGTTGACAATTTTGGATTTGATGAATTTGTATGCCTGCTCCTGGAAAGTCTCTTTTAAGGTTTCGTTCATCATGTTTATTATATATTATTTTCGGGAAAAGACGTATAGCTATAAATTATAATTTGTATACAAATACTTGACAATTTGTGTTTATATTGTTATGATAAAAAATACAGAATAATGAACACACAAAGCTGGAGGGTATCAGATGCAACTGAATTCTGAGCAGATTGCTTTCCTGGAGGACCGCGCTTACCAGATACGTCGCCTGAGTCTTGAAATGATCACCTGTGGAGAGTGGGGGCATCCGGGTGGTTCGCTTTCAATGGCGGAGATTATGGCGGTGTTGTATTTTCACGTGCTACGGGTTGACCCGAAACGACCCGACTGGCCTGAGAGAGACCGTTTCATCCTTTCCAAGGCGCACTCTTCACCCGCGTTGTATGCCGCGCTTGCCCTTAGAGGATTCTTTCCTGTGGATGACCTTTACTGTTACTGTCAGTTAAATGGCTTAGAAGGTCATACAGATATGCGCCGAACAGTTGGCTTGGAATCATCGGGTGGTTCGTTGGGCATGGGTCTTTCCATCGCGGTTGGATTGGCCTGGGGGCTCCGCTTAAGGGAGATCCCCAAAGTGCGCGTGTACTGTGTGATTGGAGACGGGGAATCCACAGCCGGTAATATCTGGGAAGCAGCTATGTCAGCAGCCCATTACCATCTGGATAATCTCATCACGATCATGGATTACAACAAAGTGATGGCAAAAGGTTTTGTGTGGGAAGAAATGGGCATTGAGCCCGTCCGCCAGAAATGGGAAGCGTTCGGCTGGGATGTGTTGGAAATAGACGGCCATGATATCCAGGAGATCGCCGGCAGTAGCTATAAAGCCCGCTGGGTTCTGCCGCGCGGCAAACCGATCATCATTATTGCCCATACGGTGAAAGGGCGCGGGGTTGAAGATACCGAATTCAATTACAAGTGGCATACCCAGCACCCAACTCCACAGGAGGCGGACGCGATGCTGCGCGAGCTCTCAATACGGTGCGGAAAGCCGGAAGAAGGTTATTCCAGATACCATGAATAGGATTGCATATGTCTGATTCAAACGAGAATGGCACACCTCAAATGCGGGAAATTTTCGGACTGACCCTGGCAGAGATGGGTGAAGAGCACGAGGATATTCTGGTGGTTGACGCGGACCTGCACACCTCAACACGGATTGCGCATTTTAAGGAAAAATTTCCGCAACGCTTTATTCAGGTGGGGATAGCGGAGCAGAACCTGTTTGGCATTGCGGCAGGATTGGCATTGGCGGGTTTTACACCATTTCCCTGTACTTTTGCATCATTTGTTTCCAGAAAGGCGGTTGATCAGTTTGCGCTTTCCATTTGCTTCCCGGCTTTAAATGTGAAAGTGCCTGGTTCGTATGTCGGTTTGCCGACCAGCAAGGCAGGCGCTTCTCACAATTCATTTGAGGACATTGCATACATGCGCACCATCCCGAATCTCAGGGTAGCGGCACCGGGAGACCCGGCAGATATGCGCGCTGTGATGAAAACCGCTTATGAAACTGAGGGACCGGTATATTTCCGCGTTGTGCGTTACTCGTTGCCGGACATTTTTAAATCAGACCATACGTTTGAATGGGGGAAAGGGGAATTGCTCAAAAAAGGAACAGATGTGACCCTGTTCGGAACAGGAATGATGACAGACCGTTGCATCAAGGCAGCCAAGCTACTTGAAGCAGAAGGGATTGACGCTGAAGTGGTGCATCTGGCTTCCATTAAACCGATTGATCAGGACCTGATTATTGATTCCGTAACCCGCACGGGCTGCGCGGTGACCGCGGAAAATGCTTCAATCATCGCTGGATTTGGCGCGGCAGTCGCTGAAATCCTGGTGGAGCATTATCCGGTGCCGATGAAGCGCATTGGTGTGCAGGATCAGTGGATTGATAGCGGTGAGATCGAAGAACTATTTGCGCATTATAGAATGCAGCCGGAGGATATCGCTGCGGCGGCAAAGCAGGCGATAGCAATGAAAAAAGGCAGGAAATAATGAGTAAGTACCCCTGGGACGATGTGGACTGTATCCGATTGTTTTCCGATTTCCTTAAGGTGGTCGGAATTGCACATTTGGGAAATGAAAAATTCGGGGAAGAAAAATTCATCGGAAAAAAATTGGGAGTGCTGAATGGCAGCGCGTGGATCATGCTTTGGGCTTCCTATTTTGGGCGCCGGTTTCTGCCGGGTGTGCATTTAGTGAATGCTGGCAATGAAGCCATGCATTTGAATTTCATGGAAGCGTACCACAACGGCCAGCCCACTCCGCCTCAGTCCAATATTGACGCCATGGCCCGTTACGCTGTGGACCTGGTTGAACTGGCGGGTGTGGACGCAGTTTTAATTACCTGTTCCACCATGAACCGCTCTTATCCTAAAGTCAGCAAAGCCCTTGAACCCTATCAAGTTCCTGTGCTGCAAATTGACCGTCCGATGATGGAGAAAGCAGTGCGATATGGTGGGCGTGTGCTGGTTGTCGCGACCCATGGGCCAACAGTCAAAAGCACGCAAGCGCTTTTACAGGAAACCGCGCATGACCTTGGAAAAGAAGTGGAGTTTTCCGGTCTGCATACTGAGCTGCCGTGGGAACGGCTGGCGGAGTTTGACATCAAAGGTCACAATGACACGTTGGCAGAAGTAGTGTACAAAAAATTAAAGGAAGAGGAAATTAGCTGTGTAGTTTTCGCGCAGCTTTCCATGACCGCTTTTCTGCTTTCCTATCCGGAACCGGAAAGGGAATTTGGTGTGCCAATTTTCACCAGCGGGCAATGTGGATTCGAAGCAGTTGGTGATATTTTATTGAATACTTTATTAAACCAGGAGGAAAGGCAATCATGAATTATTTCAGGCGAGTGCAGGCGCTGACCCCGACGAAATTCTGGATCAACAACCCGACGCGGGGGGAGGCAGACCTAGCGTTGACGGAAGGGGCATTAGGCTGCACCTGCAATCCGTCTTACTGTGGCAAGATGTTGGACCGACCGAAAGAACAAGGTTATGTGCTGCAGGTGCTGGATGAAGTGATTTCCGAAGTGGACACTGCGACGTCAGCGGAGGAAGAGTTGCAGCGCCGATTGGTAGGAAAGATTGCGGAAAAATTTTTACCGCTGTACGAGCATTACCCGGGTGAACATGGATATGTCAGCATCCAGGGAGACCCGGTGCATGAAGATGACGCGCAGGTGGTTATCCGTGAAGCGCGTAAGAATCGTGCCGTGAGCCCGAACATGTGCATTAAGATCCCCACCACGGCTTCTGGTCTAGAGGCTATGGAGACATTAGTGGCAGAAGACACTCCCATCAACGCCACAGAAGTATTTGCCATTCAGCAGGCGATGGACCTGTGTGATTTGTATGAGCAAGTAAGCAAAGCGAGTGGTAAACATCCAAAATTCTATATCTCGCACATTACAGGAATCTACGATGAATACTTAGCAGAAGTAGTGGAGCGGGATGGGATAAATATTTCGAAAGACATTCTGTGGCAGGCGGGGATGTCGATTGCGCGCAAAGTGTATCAACTATACATGAATAGGGGATATCCAGTAACCTTTATTGGTGGCGGGGCGCGTGGGACACAGCATTTCACCGAAATGGTGGGGGGAGATGTGGTTGTAACGATCAACTGGCGGGGAACAGCCGATAAACTGTTAGCGGAAGATCCTCCAGTGGTGGAGCGGCTGTTCAACCCAGTACCTAAATATGTGATCGACGAATTGTTGGAAAAGTTGCCGGACTACCGTCGCGGTTTTATGGAGGGGGGAATAAAAGTGGAAGAATATGAGAAATTTGGACCAGTGGTGAAGTTCCGCAATAGCTTTTTAAAGGACTGGAACAAAACTTTGAATGTGATTGAAAACCGACTAGAACCTAAAAAATAAATTCTGGAGCGATTTATATGGCGATATCTAAGGATGCAGCAAATACGGATAATAAATTGGAAATTCCAAAAAAGAAGTTCCGTTTTGATGAGATTGGTGTTTTATCCGCGGTTCTGGTGATGGGCTTTTTATTAAGTCTAGGAAGTCCATATTTTTTTAATGCTAATAATCTTCTGAGGGTAGGACGACAAATCGCCTTTTTTGGGATCTTAACAATAGGAATGTCATTTGTGATTGGTTCTGGACAAATCGATATATCCGTTGGCCGTATGCTAACTCTTGTTACTTTTTTCATGGCATGGTTAATGGATAAGGGAGTGAATCCATGGCTGGCATTTTTATTCGGATTAGTGCTGGGGGCAATCTGTGGATTAATTAATGGTGGACTGACATTGATATTCAATGTGCATCCAATGATTATTACCCTGGGAACATTAAACTTGTTCTGGGGTTTGGCCGTTGGATTGAGTGGAGCAAAACCGATTGTGGTCTGGGCTGAATCCAATTTTTTGGAATTTGGACCTGGAAAATTGCTTGGCATCCCGATCCCCTTTTTGATATTTACTATCGCAATGATTATTGGTCAAATTGTCCTAAAAAAAACCACCTTCGGTCGCCATGTGCTTGCAGTGGGTTCAAACAGACAGGCGGCAGTTTATGCCGGTATTAATGAGAAAAAGATCAGGTTAAGTGTGATGGTATTAAGCGGTTTGATGTCCGCACTTGCTGCCGGTGTAATCCTATCATTTTTTCAAACGTTCGATCCAAATATTGGCTCCAATATGGAAATGGACACAATAGCAGCAGCAGTCATTGGAGGTGCTGACCTGAATGGCGGCTATGCGACCGTTTTGGGTTCTTTTTTAGGTACGCTCTTGATTGGCATTTTGCGCAATGGGTTGGTGCTGATGGGAGTGGGAGCGTATTGGAATAATTTCGTGACCGGTGCTGTGATTTTGATTGCAGTGGCGTTCGGTACTATTTTGAAAGCTCGCAGAAAATAAATTGCAGAAAGGAGGAAGTCAGGAAAAAATAACAGTTCTATACCGGAAGAAAACCTAAATAATTAATAAAGGAGAGAAAATGAAAAAGCAAGTATTGCTCGTATTGGGCATGTTGGCAATCGTTTCGCTGCTGATCACTGCCTGCCAGCCTGCCGCTCCCGCAGAGGAAGCTGCCCCCGCAGAGGAAGAACCTGCGCCAGCTGAAGAAAAACCTGCGGAAGAAGCCGTGCCTAAAGAGAAAGCTTTCTTTGGGTATGTGATGCACAACTTTGAAACGGAATTCACGGTTGAGATCAAGGTTGGCGCTGAAGCGGCTTGCGCCGAATATCCGGATGATGTGACATGTGAAGTGACCGGTCCGGCAAAATTCGATCCACCAATCGCAATTTCCATGTTTGAAGGGTTGCTCGCGAAGAACCCAAGCGGGATGGCGCTGGTGCCAAATCCTCAGGATCCCTGGACACCCATTCTCAACCAGTACGCGGAAGAAGCCAAGATCATTATGGTTGCCAATGGTGACGCACCCGGTACACCTCGACAGGCGTATTTTGGTGCAGATGAGATTGCCTTTGGCCGTGCGGAAGCACAGGCGGTGATTGATGCGGGCGTTACAGAAGGGCTTGTCATCATTGGTTCGTGCTACCCACCTGCCTTGCCTCTACAATTGCGTGACCAGGGTGCCCGGGAAGTATTCGCAGATTATCCCGGTATTGTTGCGGAGACCTATGACTCAACAGCTGAGCAGACCACGAACTACGCCTTCTGGGAGAATATCGTAACTGCCAATCCAAATATCAAGGCAGGCATTGGCCTGTGCACCTTCGAAGGTCCGACCTTTGCAGATTTGATGCCGAAGCTGAACGAGGAAGGTGTCGACTTCGTGACAGTAACCGCTGATCTGATCCCAGAGACTCTGGATGCTATTGAGAATGGCTATGTGGACGCGGCTATTGGTCAGCATCCCTTCCTGCAGGGCTACCTGCCTATGTACTTCATGATCCAGCACACTCTATATGGTGATGAACTTCCCGCTGGACAGGTTTTACTACCTGCCGAAATTGTGACCATTGATAACCTGGACACCGTAAAAGAAAGGGCGTCTGACCCAGCAAAAGCACAGGAATGGTATAAGACTTTCCTTGCAGAAAACCTGGAGTCTATCAAGTCCAATGTAGTTCCATTTACTGATTAATAAATATCGCGAGTATCAGGGCGGAAATCACCGCTCTGATACTCACTCAGAAATGTTTTTGATCGATAACAGCGGAGTCTAATGGCAGATAAAGAGCTCATTTTGGAATTAAGAGGCATTGATAAACATTTTGGTGGGGTTCATGCTTTGAAAGATATCAGTTTTTCCATTAGAAAGGGGGAGATTCATGCGATAGTAGGCGAGAACGGAGCGGGAAAATCCACCTTAATGAAAATTTTGGCTGGTACTTACAAACAAGATTCTGGAAAGTTTTATTTAAGGAGACAAGAGGTTGCGTTTGAAAATCCACACCAGGCACATGATGCTGGAATTAATATCATTTACCAGGAATTTTTTGCTTTTCCCGCGCTGGATGTGGTTGCGAATGTGTTTGCAGGAAAAGAATTAACCGTTAAATTAACGCTAGATGAAAAAGAAATGCGAGCGCGCGCGTGCGATGTGTTCAATCGCATGGGCGTAAATATTGATCTGGATGCTACAGTAGGAAAATTGTCCGTTGCCGATCAGCAGATCATTGAAATCGCCAAGGCGTTAGTATATGAGGGCAGTGTAGTAATAATGGATGAGCCCAATTCTGCCTTGACAGACAAAGAAACACAATCATTATTTGCTATTATTCACCGTTTAAAACAGCAGGGAATCACCATTCTCTTTATTTCTCACCGCCTTGAGGAAGTGTTCCAGATTAGTGACCGTATCACAGTGCTTCGTGATGGAAATTACATGGGAACCTGGGAAAAGCAAGAGGTTAATATTCCTTTTATTATCTCAAAAATGATCGGCCGCACACTGGATGAAGCTTTTCCAGAGATAACCCCTCTAAAAGAAGAAATCCAGCCTATCTTAGAAGTTAGGAACCTTCAAAAACAAAATAGACTGACGGATATCAATTTCAATGTCAAGCCGGGTGAGGTGCTTGGATTTGCCGGTCTGGAAGGATGCGGCATACGCGATCTTTTTCATGTCATGTTTGGTATCTCTCATATGGATGATGGTGAGCTGTTCTATGAAGGATTGCCCAAAAGAATAGGGTTTTCTAGGGAGGCGATTCGTATTGGCTGGGGTATGATTCCTGCTAACCGCAGAGATCATGGCTTGATTATGAGATGGTCTATCCGCGATAATGTTTCTCTGGTCATTCTTAATAAATTGCTGCGATTTTTGGGATTGATAAATGACCAGCGAGTGCATCAAACAGCAGTGGAATATATTGAAAAACTACGTATCACTACAGATTCAGTGGATAAGGTTGTGTTTGATTTAAGTGGCGGTAACCAACAGAAAGTGGTGGTATCCAAATGGTTAGCAACTAACCCCAAGATGCTGATTTTGGATGATCCTACTCGTGGAATTGATGTGGGTTCAAAATCGGAAATTTATTATCTTATCCGTGATCTTGCTAAACAAGGATTGGCAATCTTGTTTAATTCCTCAGAAATTGATGAGGTGCTTGGTCTTTCACACCGGATTCTAGTGATGAGGCAGGGAAGGATAATAAAAGAATTTTCTCATCAAGAAGCGGACAAATCAGAAGTAATGCGTTATGTATCTGGTGATATCAATGAGCTGCCGTAAAAAAAATTTATAGAACAAGAATGTGATTATAAAAGGAGAATTCAATGGGTAAAAAACTGGTTGTTAATACGCGTTTTTTCAGACTGTTTCCATCAGATAAATACCTGGGTTATGGGTATGAAGAATACACTGCCGATATGGACAAATCCGCCTTTCTGGTGGTGGATGTCTACGGACTGGGGCACCACCCGGATGATCCTCTGCCAACCTGGAAGGAAGGAAGCCATGATCAAAGAGATAGACCAGCTCTTGCATGGAAAGGTAGCGCAGACCACGAGGCAGTGATTGTTAAAAATGCTCTGCTCCCCGCTTTGAATGCTGCTCGTGAGATAGGTTTGCCGGTGATTTATCTGAATAACAGCGCTCCAAAAATAGGGTTGGAATATTCCGAATTTGGAAAAGTGTTGAGGCGCCAATTAAATACGGATATGGAGCGGATGTTCGCAGAAGATAATATTGATCCCAGAGAGTACCACTATGGTGATTCCGACCACGTAAAAATCTCCAAACTGCTCGAGCCGACAGAAGGAGAATATTTCATCCGCAAACATGTTTATAGTGGGTTTGTGGGAACACGATTAGATTTACTTTTACGCTATTTGAACATTCAAAATCTTTTTGTGGTTGGCTTCTCAGCGGATGCCTGTCTGTTCACCACGATCATTGATGCCCTGTGGCATGATTACAAATGCATCTTACTGCGCGATTGTACGTTGGCGAATGATTATGAAGAAGAACAGGCGGAGTTGCTGGGAACCAAGCGCATGGTCAAACTGATGGAATCGCTCTATTGTGTTTCTATAACGTCAGATGAATTCATAGATGCTGTAAAGAAACTCAATTAATAAGGAAAAAAATTTATGAACGTATAAATAGTGATAGAGGTTAAAATGGGAAATAAAATTGTAATTAATTCGCGATACTTCAGAATGTTTCCTTCGAATAATTTCTTGGGATATACAACTGAAGAATATCAAGCCGATCTGGACAATTCTGCGTTTTTAGTGGTGGATGTTTATGGTTATGGGATTGATCCTAATGATCCAATTCCGTCATATACGAAAGAAGATCACTTAAAAGGTGCAAGACCTGCTCTTTCCTGGTTAAAGAGTGCTGATCATGAAGAGAGAATAATCAAAGAATCACTTTATCCTGCACTACAAGCAGCTAGAAATATTGGAATGAAAGTGATTTTTCTTAATAATAGTGCACCTAAAATTGGTCTGCGACATTCAGAATTCGGAAAACTTCTTGAGCGACAATTGAATACATTCATGGAAAGTATGTTTGCTGAGGATAACATTGATCCCAGAGAATATCACTATGGGGATTCTGACCATCTTAAGATATCAGATTTCTTACAGCCTCAAGAGAATGAATATTTTATTCGAAAACATTTGTATGATGGATTTATTGGAACTCGCCTAGATTTATGTCTGCGTTATTTGAAAATAAAGAATCTATTTGTTGTTGGTTTTTCAAATGACGCTTGTATGTTCACAACCGTTGCGGATGCTTTATGGCATGACTATAAAGTTATACTATTAAGGGATACAACTCTTGCGAATAACGAATATACTGAAGATGATCAGGAAAATCTAAATAATACAAAGCGAATGACTCAGCTTATGGAATCACTCTATTGTGTATCTATCACTTCTCAGGAATTTATCGAAGCCACGGAAAATCTGCAGTAGAAGTATATAAGGAGACAGAATGATACGAGTGAAGTCTGTTTTCACTCGTATTATTTCATGGAGGTGTGGAATGATTATTGTGAAAGCAAAAGATGTTCAGCCGTTTTGGTCCAAACCACCCCATCACCGGGAATTGAAGGTACTGTTGTCCCCGAAAATCCACAAGACTTCTCCTAACCTTGGATTAGGTATGGTAATTATTCCACCTGGTGAATCAGGTAATGCCCATTCGCATTCCCATGAGCAAGAAACCTGGTATATTATCTCAGGCAAGGGGAAATTGTTTATTGGTGAAGATAGCGTGATACTGGAACCGGAAATGGTGGTTGTCGCTCCATCTGGTGTAAATCATCAGATTGTCAATGACGGGACAGAACCTTTAAAAGCACTTTTTATTTTTTCTCCCGCGGGTCCGGAAGAAAAATTTATAGTGGGATGAATAATTCTATTTCTGCCAACCGTGAAGATGTTTTGAAGGTCTTTAATTGTGAGGCACCATCAGTAAATTTGGTAGATCTTGGTGGGCGTGTTGCTTCTTTCAGCAAATCTGCTTACCTTGATTTTAAACGATTTCTCGGTATGGGAGACGTGTTAAAGTCGCAAGAATCAGTTACCATGCTTAATACCATTGGAGAAATTGATGAACGTATCCACAATCTGGTGGATTGTCCCTTCAGAAGAGTATTTCTTGGTGTTGCCTCCGACTTTCACTTACAGAAAAATCAGGATGGTTCTTTTTTGGATGAATGGGGAGTGAAATATGTTCCACGCGGTCACTTCAATGAACGCACTGGTCATCCTCTCGCTAACGCCCAGTCGGTCAAAGATATCCTGGCTCACTCATGGCTTGATCCTGAAGATCCAGGCAGAATTTATGGATTGGATAAAAAAATAAGAAGTCTGAAGGAAAATGATTCTATTGTTATCATGGCAGGTCATATCTCCGCAGGCATTTTCCAGGACTGCTGGAATCTGCGCGGAATGCAGCGATTTCTTGAGGATATGCTGGTTAATCCTGCTTTTGCAGAAGCACTTTTAGATAAAGTAACAGAAATACATATCCGACTTTGGCAAGTTTTTTTAGACGTGGTCGGGGACGTGATAGACATTGTAGAAACAGCGGATGATCTGGGAAGCCAGCACGGATTACTGATCTCCCCTAATTTGTATCGCAAGTTGATTAAACCCTGCCATCAAAAATTAAATCAGGCAATTCGAGAAAGAACATCAGCGAAGATTTTCTTCCATTCTTGTGGAGCGATCATACCGTTAATTGATGATTTAATTGAAATTAACGTGGATATTCTTAACCCTATTCAGCCGCTGGGTGATTTAATGGCACCTGAAATCTTAAGCAAAAGATTTGGAGAGCGTTTAGTTTTTCATGGGGGATTAGATGTCCAGAATTTGCTCCTTAAAGGGAATCCTGAAGAAATAGGTCGCCATGTGGAACGATACTTCCAATCGCTGGGGACACATCGATACATCATGGCGCCTGCCAATACCATTCTGCCCGGCACCCCTCCGGAGAACATTCTCGCGGCTTATCAAGCCGCGAAAGCATTCGTTACTTAAGTGTGGATGTGCACTCTGGACAGCGGGTTGCTTTTTCTGGGATGGTGCGAAAACAGAACGGGCATTCCTTCAAAATCGGTTCTTGTGATTTTTCTTCTGCCGGTTTTACTAATTTATTAATGTTTCGGATGACTAGGAAGATGATAAATGCCACGATCAGAAAATCCACCAGAGAGTTGATGAAAAGCCCGTATCGAATGGTAACAGCGCCGGCTTCCAGTGCCTGGTTCAATGATTCATAGGGTCCTCCGCTGAGGTTGATGTAAAGGTTGCTGAAATCTACCTTCCCCAACAGCAGACCAATGGGAGGCATCAGGATATCCTCCACCAGTGAAGAGATGATTTTTCCAAACGCGCCGCCAATGATCACGCCAATCGCCAGGTCAATGACGTTTCCGCGCATGGCAAATTCCTTGAATTCTTTCAACATGTTTC
>Ga0194110_10008692_pt1 | contig 11516 bp, 12 predicted proteins | sample TA2Kig1200mmetaG_FD_146192 | JGI IMG/M metagenome (GOLD analysis project Ga0194110, IMG submission 146192) | Freshwater microbial communities from Lake Tanganyika, Tanzania - TA2015032 Kigoma Deep Cast 1200m | ecosystem: Environmental > Aquatic > Freshwater > Lake | place: Tanzania: Lake... | reverse complement strand
CGGTGGCCAAGCTTGCTGGCCGTGGCCCAGACGATGTCGGTCAGCCAGCGCGTTGAGTGCGACTCGCGGCGGATGGTGAGGTCGCGATCGCCGATCATGTCGAGCAGGATCAGCGCGCGAATCGACTGCAGCGTGCCGGTCTTGCGCGCGTGGTCCACGTAGTGGCGGCTGCCGTAGGTGTTGTCCGTGCCGGTCCACTCGACCACCGCTTCTTCGCCGTCGAAGAACAGCAATTCGTAGGTGAAGGGGAGCTGCTGGCGCGTCTTGAGGACGCGGCCGAGCTCGATCAGCGCGGCGGTGCTCGACGCGCCGTCGCTGGCGCCGACGAAGCGGACCTCCCGGAACAACTTCGTGTCGAAGTGGCTGGCGAGGATGATGCGGTCCGGGCGCTTGCCGGGGATGGTCGCGATCAGGTTGACCATCTTGACCGGTCCGAGCGGCGTCTGGCCCTCGAACGGCTGCTCGACCACCTTGATGCCGAGCGCGGCCATCTGTGCCTTGATGTAATCGCGATTCTTGACGTTGCCGGCCGAGCCCGAGGGCCGGGGGCCAATCGCCACCTGCTGGCGCAGGTGCTCCCAGGCCCTGGTGCTGTCGAAAGCTGAGCCGCCGGACTGCGCGCTCACTCCTTCGCCCAGGCTACGGAGTGCCAGCGCGGCGACCACCAGCGTGGCCGCCATCGCCAAACTACCGCGCCGCGATCGGTACGTAGTCACGCGGTTGGTACCCCTCGTAGATCTGCTTCGGCCGGGCAATCTTCGTGTCCGGATCCAGCAGCATCTCTTCCCACTGTGCCACCCAACCCACCGTGCGGGCAATGGCGAACAGCACGGCAAACATCTCCACCGGGAAGCCCATCGCCTGGTAGATCAGGCCGGAGTAGAAGTCCACGTTGGGATACAGCTTGCGGCTGACGAAGTACTCGTCCTCGAGCGCGATGCGTTCCAGCTCGAGCGCGATGTCGAGCAGCGGGTTCTTGCCCGTGACCTCGAACACCTCGTAGGCGGTTCGCTTGATGATTTTCGCCCTCGGGTCGTACGACTTGTAGACGCGGTGGCCAAAGCCCATCAGGCGGCCTTCGCCGGCCTTCACTTTCTTGACGAAGGCGGGAATGTGCTCGACCGTGCCGATTTCCTTCAGCATGCGGAGCACGGCTTCGTTGGCGCCGCCGTGGAGCGGACCGTAGAGCGCCGCGGCCGCGCCGGCCATCGCCGAGAACGGATCGACGTTCGAGCTGCCGATGTTGCGCATCGCGCTGGTCGAGCAGTTCTGCTCGTGATCGGCGTGCAGGATGAACAGCACGTCGAGCGCGCGCTCCAGCTTCGGGTTCGGCTCGTACTTCACCTCGGTCATCTTGAACAGCATGTTCAAAAAGTTGCCGGTGAAGGTCAGGTCGTTGTCGGGGTAGACGTAGGGCCGGCCGATGCTGTGGCGATAGGCATACGCCGCCACCGTCGGGGTCTTGGCGATCAACCGCAGGATCTGCTTGGTGCGCGAGCCTGGGTCGAAGATCTTCTTGCTGTCCGGGTAGAACGTCGACATGGCGCCGACGGTGCTGATGAACACGCTCATCGGATGGGCGTCGTAGGTGAAACCCTCCATGAACTTCTTGATGTTCTCGTGCACCATCGTGTGCATGGTGATCGAATGCGTCCAGTCGGTGAGCTGTTTCTGGCTCGGCAGCTCGCCGTAGAGGATCAGGTAGGCGGTCTCGAGATACGTGCTGCTCTCGGCAAGCTGTTCGATCGGGTATCCGCGATACATCAGGATGCCCTGGTCGCCGTCGATGTAGGTAATCTTGCTTTTGCAGGAGGCGGTGTTCATGTAGGCCGGGTCGTAGGTGGCCAGGCCCGGGTCGCTGCCGCCGGTCGTAATCTTCTTCAGGTCAGTGGCACGGATGGTGCCGTCCGTGATCGGGACCTCGTAGGTCTTCCCGGTCCGGTTGTCGGTAATGCTGAGCGTATCGGCCATATGGAGATCCTTCTAATTCTAGCGAGGCTTCGCCTCCTGCGTGAAGCGAAACCTGATGAGGCTGATGCGCCCGGCAGCTGCTCGCGTGGCCCGCGTCCGCGGGCCGGGCCGGATACGCTTCAGAGATACAACTAGTTACTTTTCGGAAGGGTCGTGCGCTACGGTTCGTTGGATCTGGGCGAGTCTGCCTGAGGGTGCCGCACGTCCTTGGCCGACAGGATGAAGATGACGTCCTCGGCCACGTTGGTGGCGTGGTCGCCAATCCGTTCCAGATGGCGGGAGATCAGAATCAGGTCCAGTGCCGGTTCGATGGTCCCCGGCGACTGGATCATACACGTCAGCAACTCGCGGAAGATCTGCGTCTTGAGCGCGTCCAGGGTGTCGTCGGCGGCCAGCACGGCTTGCGCCAGGAGCATGTCACGGCGGACGAAGGCGTCCAGCGCGTCGCGCAGCATTGTCTGGGCAAGCTCGCCCATGCGGGGGATGTCGATCAGCGGCTTGACCGGCGGATGCGGCAGGTAGCGCTTGCCGGCCTCGGCAATGTTGACCGCCAGGTCGCCGACCCGCTCCAGATCGGTGTTGATCTTGACGGCGGCGACGATCACCCGCAGGTCGGCGGCCATCGGCTGGTGCAGCGCCAGCAGCTTGACGCAGCGATCGTCGACCTCAATGTGCAGGTCGTTGATCGGCACGTCGCCCGACAGCACGGCATCCAGCGCCGCCGTGTCGCGATCGATCAGCCCGCGCACCGACTTGCGGACTCGCTCTTCGGCAAGGCCGCCCATGGCGAGCAGCCGTTCCTTGAGCTGATCGAGTTCCTCCTGGAAGTGTCTGAACACTCTCTCCAACGGCTTCTCCTAAGTTGGCAACTGCCAACTATCCGCACCGTCCTGTGACGTAGTCTTCCGTGAGCTTTTCCGCCGGCGCCGTGAACATCTTGTCGGTGCGATCGAATTCGACCAGGCGGCCCAGCCAGAAGAAGGCGGTGAAGTCTGAGACCCGCGCCGCCTGCTGCATGTTATGCGTCACGATCACGATCGTGTAGGTCTTCCTGAGGTCGTAGATCAGCTCTTCGATGCGCTGCGTCGCGATCGGATCGAGCGCCGACGCGGGCTCGTCCATCAGCAGGATCTCGGGGCGAATCGCCAGCGCGCGCGCGATGCACAACCGCTGCTGCTGTCCGCCGGACAGCGCCAGCGCCGAGTCGTGCAGGCGATCCTTGACCTCTTCCCAGATCGCCGCCTGCCGCAGGCTCTCTTCAACGCGGTCGGCCATTTCAACCTTCGACGTCGTCAGCCCGTTGATGCGCAGGCCGTAGGCGACGTTCTCGAAGATCGATTTCGGAAACGGGTTCGACTTCTGGAACACCATCCCGACCCGCCGCCGCAGCGCGACCTCGTCAGCCCGTTGATGCGCAGGCCGTAGGCGACGTTCTCGAAGATCGATTTCGGAAACGGGTTCGACTTCTGGAACACCATCCCGACCCGCCGCCGCAGCGCGACCACGTCGAGACTCGAATCGTAGACCGGCTGGTTGTCGATTTCGACCGTGCCCTCGACGCGCGTGCCCGGGATGATGTCATTCATCCGGTTCAAGGTGCGCAAGAAGGTGCTCTTGCCGCAGCCCGACGGCCCGATGAACGCGGTCACCAGGTTCGAGCGGATCTGGATCGAGATGCCGTCCAGGGCGCGCTTCTCGCCGTAATAGAAATTCAGCCTGTCGACGGCGATCTTCACCGGCGAGTCGAGCGACGCCGGCGATTGCCCGCCGCGCTTGGCGACGCCTGACAGGCTCGGAACGGTGGGGGAAACTCCGCTCATACGCGTCCCTGACGTTGGTAGCGATCGCGGACGAAGATGGCGATCGCATTCATACTCAATAGTAAGACCAACAGCACCAGGATGGCGGCGGCGGCGTTGGTCTTGAACTCGACCTGGGGCCGCGACACCCAGTTGAAGATTTGAATCGGCAGCACCGTGAACTTCGACCACACGCTGTCCGGCGCAAACGGAATGTAGGTAAGCGCGCCAATGGTGATCAGCGGTGCGGTCTCGCCGATGGCGCGCGACAGCGCAAGGATCAACCCGGTCAGGACGCCGGGCAGCGCCATCGGCAGCACCTGGTTCCAGATGGTCTGCCATTTCGTGGCGCCCAGCGCGTACGAACCCTCGCGGATCGAGCTCGGCACGGTGCGCAGCGCCTCGCGCGTCGAGAGAATCACTACCGGCAGCGCCAGCAGCGCCAGCGTCGCGGCGCCCGCCATCACGCTCTGACCCATGCCCATCAGGCGCACGAACAAGCCGAGTCCGAGCAGCCCGTAGATGATCGACGGCACGGCGGCGAGGTTGGCGATGTTCAGTTCGATGAAATGAGCAGCGCGGCTGCGCGTGCCGTACTCCTCCAGGTAGATCGCCGCCGCCACGCCGATCGGCAGCGCCAGCGCGCCCGTGAGGGTGATCACCCAGATGGTGCCCATCAGCGCGTGATACACGCCCGCCTGGTCGGCGTTGCGCGACGCGATATTGTTGAGAAACGCCCAGCTCAGGCGCGAGGCACCGTCCGACAGGATGTCGAAGACCAGCGCGCCCAGCGCGGCCAGCGCGACGACCAGCGTGAGCAGCGAGGCGAGCTGGAACAGCAGATCCATCTGCTTGCTCATGCGTACTCCTCGCGGAACCGCTGGCGCAGCCAGGTGCTGACCAGGTTGAGGCCGAACGTCATCAGGAACAGCAGCATGCCGACCGCGAAGATGGTGCGATATTCGATCGTGCCCTGCGGCGTATCGCCGAGGCTGACCTGCACGATGTAGGCGGTCATCGTCTCGATCGGCACGAAGGGATTGGCGGTGAGGCGCGGCTGCTGGCCGGCGGCGATCGCGACGATCATCGTTTCGCCAATCGCACGCGACACCGCCAGGATGAACGCCGCCGTGATGCCAGAGAATGCCGCTGGTACGACCACCTTCAACGCCGTCTGCATGCGCGTGGCGCCGAGCGCATAGGACCCTTCCCGCAGGCCGCGCGGCACGGCGCGCATCGCGTCTTCAGACAGCGACGACACCAGCGGCAGAATCATCAGGCCCATCACCAGGCCGGGGCTGAGCGCGTTGAAGCCGGACAGGCTCGGCAGGAACTGTTGCAGCAACGGCGTCACGAACGTCAGCGCGAAGTAGCCGTAGACCACGGTGGGAACGCCGGCCAGGATCTCGAGGACCGGCTTGATGATCCGGCGGAAGCCGCTGGGCGCGTATTCGCTCAGGTAGATGGCCGCCAGCAGCCCCATGGGCAGCGCCACCACCATGGCAATCGACGACACCAGCATGGTCCCGACGACGAGCGGCAGTACGCCGAAGCGCTGGTTGGCGAACAGCGGGGTCCATTCGGTGCCGGTCAGGAACTCCAGGACCGGCACCTCGTGCAGGAACTCGTACGTTTCAAAGGCGAGGACCGCGATGATCCCCGCCGTTGTCAGCACCGATAATGCTGCGCACAGAAAAAGCAGCCGCTCGATGATCCACTCGAGCGTGCGAGTCGACATGGTTGCTACTGCGTCCGTTCCTTCGCAAACTTCTCCGCGCTGGAAGTGTAGCTCGCAGCGCCCAGGCTCACGTAGTTGACTTCGCGCACCAGCTGGTCGGCATTGGCGAGGTAGAACTCCACGAATTTCTGGACCTCGGGGCGCGAGGCGGCCTTCTTCGACACGTAGATGTAGACCGGACGCGACAGCGGGCGATAGGTGCCCTTCTCGATCGTCTCAGGCGTCGGCGTGATTGGCCCGTCGCCGTTATCCGCCTTGCCATCGTCCACCGGCACGAGCTTCAGCTTGTCGTGGTTTTCTTCGAAGTAGGCGAAGGGCACGAAGCCGAGCGCGAGCTCGTCGTTGCTGATGCCCTGCACCAGCACGTTGTCGTCTTCGCTGGAGGTGAAGTCGCCGCGGCTGGCCTTGGCCTTGCCGTTGATGACTTCGGTGAAGTAGTCGTAGGTGCCGGAGTCGACGCCGGCGCCGAACAGGTGAATCTCGCGATCCGGCCAGCCCTGGCGGATCTGGTTCCACCGGGTGACCTTGCCCTGCGCTTCGGGCGCCCAGAGCGTTGTCAGTTCGTCGGTTGTGATCTTGTCCACCCACGCGGCCTTCGGGTGGGCGGCGATGGCGATGCCGTCGAATGCCACCGGCAGTTCGATGTACTCCACGCCCGACTTCTTGCAGGCTTCGATCTCGGTCGCGCTGATCGGGCGCGACGCGTCGGCGATGTCGATCTCCGAGCGGCAGAACTTCTGAAAGCCGCCACCCGTGCCGGAGATACCGACGGTCACGCGGTAGTCGCCGGTTTTCTGAAATTCCTCCGCGACGGCCTCACTGATGGGGAAGACGGTGCTCGAACCGTCGAGCGTGACGAGGCCCGGCCCGGACGAAGGCGCGGATCCAGACCGCGCATCCTGGCTGCTCGAGCCGCACGCAGCGAGTGTCAGCAGGAGCGCAAAACCTCCGCTCACGCCCAGCGGCTTGCCCTGAGCGAGCAGCCGTGTAACGGCTGCGAGTCGAATGGGTAACGTCATGCCGTTAGCGTATGCGGCGGGGATTTCGCGGTAGTTTCTGCGATGTTAAATCTGGGTTAACGGCCCGACGGGCCCGGAGCGACGCGACGACACGCGTAGCGAATGTCCTGCAAAACGCGCGGGAGTATTCGGCTAGCGACGGGGCGGGGACGGCTTGGGTCGCACTTTCTGTGCAGTGTGCTGCCGGGTGAGTTCCGTCTCCATGGCGCGTAGCGGCTTTCGATACGGCACCTTGGCGAGCCGGACCGTCCGCCCCAGCGCCGCTTCCAGCGCCCCAGCCTGGCGATGCGCGGCCCAGATCTCCAGCTCGGCATCTCCGACCGCCTTGATGTCGATGCGCAGTTGACCCAGCCGCTCGCTGACCTTGATGCCTCGCACCACGCCGTGACGGCTCCGATCCAGTGTCTCGGCCAGGCGCAGGAACGCCGACAGCACTTCGACGCTGCGTCGCTGGCGTTTGGTGAGTTCGGTCATGCCGATGTGCTCCGCCTTGGGCGTCGCCCGGCGGTGGTAGCGCGTGACCAGCGCGATGATGTCGATCTCCTCGGGCTCGAACCCGCGCAGATCGCCGTTCTTCACCAGGTAGTACGAGTGCCGGTGGTGCTTGCCGTAGCTGATGTGATTGCCGATGTCATGCAGGAAGGCGGCGTACTCGAGCCACTCCCGCTCCCGGTCGCCCAGGCCGTGGATCCGTTTGGTGTAGTCGAACAGCGTCAGGGCAATCGCCGCGACCTGCCGCGAGTGTTCCGCTTCCCACGCACATCGCTCCGCCAGCTCGATCACCGAACGGCGACGCACGTCGGGATAGGTGTCCACCCGGCGAATGTGCTTGCGATGGCCGTGGATGTAGTCGAGCAGCACGCCTTCGCGCAGCGCCAGGTCGCACAGCGTGATCTCCTCAGCGTCGAGCCGCTTGAGCAGCGTGTCGAGCAGGATCGCGCCGGCCACCATCAGGTCGGCGCGCCGCGGATCCAGACCCGGCAAGTGCAGGCGCTCCTCGAGATCCATTTCGACAGCGGTCTTGCGCAGCCGCCGCAGGCTCTTGGCCGGCACGCGCAGGTGGCGGACCTCCGAGGGCGGCGCGCCGCTGTCCAAGGCGGTGGCGACGGTGCCGAGGGAGAGGATCGTGCCCGACGTGCCGATCACGCGATCGAATCCCATCTCCACGATGCTCTCGATGAAGCGGTCGACCTCGTCTCGAATGAACCGCGTCATCTTGCGCTCGTCGCGGCTCGAGATCGGATCGGAGTCGACGAAGCGTTCGGTGAGCCGGATGACGCCAATCTTGAAGCTCCGCGCCGCATCCACCTGGTTGCCGGTGCCGCGGGTGATCTCCACGCTGCCGCCGCCGATGTCGATCACCACGGCGGGCTTCGGCGTATCGACGCCGTAGACCGCAGCCAGATGAATCAGGCGCGCTTCTTCAGTGCCGGTGATGATGCGGGCGCGAATGCCGGTGCGGCGCTCGATGGCCTTCAGAAACGCGCCGCCGTTTTCCGCTTCGCGTGTCGCGCTGGTGGCGACGGCGAGAATCTCGTCCACCTCGTGCGATGCGGCAAGGCGCGCGAACTTCTTCAGCGCCTGCAGCGCCGCGGTCATGGCCTCGGGCGTGAGCTTCTTGCCGTCGAGGCCGCCCGCGCCGAGGCGCACCATCTCCTTTTCCCGATCGACGACTTCAAACGAGAAGTCTGGCCTCACCCGGACCACGATCATGTGAACGGAATTGGTGCCGATGTCGATGGCGGCAAGACGCATCTAAGGCTGGCCCCGAGCGAATCACTCGACCTGCGAAGCAGGTTGAATGACGAGTCGAAGGGTATAATCTGCGGTGATCCTAGCATGGAGCATTCGGCTCTCTCCGTCGCACTGCTGCGCCAGCGTCTCGTGTCGCTGTTGACGGCCATGCCCGCCGCGCAGGAAGGCGACGAGGTCTCCGTGCACCAGGCGCGCGTCGCGTCACGACGGTTGCGCGAAGCCCTGCCGGTCCTGGGCGCACGAGCCGACGCCGACGCGCTCGACAGCGCCGGTAAGCGGGTCCGCCGCATCACCCGGGCGCTCGGCCCGGTTCGTGAGCTCGACGTGACACTGTTATTGCTCGCCGAGCTCGAAGGCAAGGGCGCGGCCCCGAAGCGCGGCATCGCGCGCGTGCGTGCCGCGGTGATCGTGGAACGGCAGAAGCGCCGCCACGCCATGCTGGCCGAGATCAAGCCGGCCCGGCTCGAGAAGCTGCGCAAGCGGCTCGTCGAGGTCGCGGCGCCGGAGGCGCGCACCGTGCCGCTCCGCAACGCGATGGTGGAAGCCGCCGCCAAGGCGGCTTCGCGCGCCCGCAGGCTCAAGGCGGCGATCGATCGCGCCGGCGGCATCTATCTCGCCGACCGCCTGCATCGCGTGCGGATCGAAGCCAAGAAACTTCGCTATGCGCTGGAGATTCAGCGCGAGTTGAAGCGATCGCGCTCGACCGCGCGGTTGACGCGCCTGGGGAACCAGCAGGACCTGCTGGGCCGCGTCCACGATCTCGAGATCCTGATCGAGCACGCCCGCGAGGTACAGTCGTCGCTGCCGCCGGCGAATCGGCGCGCGATGTCTGAAGTGGCGCGGCTGATTCGCGCCGTCGAGGCCGAATGCCGCGAGGGCCATGCGTCGTACATGCGCGGGCGCCCCGCGTTGATCAAACTCTGCGACGCCGTCATTGACGCGACCGCCGACCTCACACCCAACGCTGCATAACCCCCGGTATTCATGGCCGCAACTGTCGAACTGTACCTCGTGCGTCACGCGATTGCTGCGGAACGCGGACCCAAGTATCCGGACGATCGCCTTCGACCGTTGACACCGGATGGGGCCAGGAAATTTGCCGAGTCGGTTCCCGGCCTTCGCGAGATGAACGTCGTGGTCGACTTCGTGCTGACCAGTCCCCTGGTTCGCGCGCGGGAGACGGCGCAGATTCTGGCCGCCGGACTGAAACCGAAGCCGGCTATCGCAGAAGTGGAAGCACTGGCACCCGGCGGCCGGCCCCAGGCCGTCATCGAAGCCATCAAGACACATGCGAAACGCCATCGCCGGCTGGCACTCGTGGGTCACGAGCCCGACCTCGGCGAACTTGCGGCCCGGCTGCTCGCGGCCAGGGGCATGGTGGAATTCAAGAAGGGCGCGGTGTGCCTGATCGAAGTTGACGGCGCGACGCCCGGCGGGCCGGGAACGCTCAGATGGATGCTGACGCCGAAGGCGTTGCGCTCGCTGGCGCCGTAATTCTCCAGGGCCGCAGAAGGGACAGAAGGCTCCGATCAGAATGCCGTGAAGGCCCTAGTTGTCATCAACCCTATCGCAGGTCCAGGCAGGACAAGGACGATTGGCGCGTGCGTCGATCTGGCCAGAAATACGCTCAGCGCCCATTACTTCGACACCGATGTGCGGGTCACGCGCGGCCCGGCCGATGCGTTCGAGTTTGCCTCGGCGGCAACGAAGCAGGGTGTCGACCTCCTTGTGGCCTGGGGTGGCGATGGCACGGTCAATGGGGTCGCATGCGCCGCCGCGAACGCGGGGGTGACGTTTGCGATCATCCCTGGCGGCTCCGGCAACGGACTCGCGCGCGAATTATCCATTCCCTTCAGTCCCGTGGAGGCCCTGAGGGTTGCGGCGGGCGGTCGGACGCGGACCATCGATGCCGGCGAACTGCACGGCTCGCTGTTCTTCAACGTGGCCGGGATTGGCTTCGACGCGCGCATTGCCGAGCGGCTCGCGGCGCCGGGCGCGCGGCGCGGACTGTTCGGCTATGTGATGGCCACGGTCGGCGAGTTGCGGAGCTATGAGCCCGGCATATATTCGTTCCGCAACGCGCGTGACGTGGATGGCACGTCCCACCTGGCCGACATCATCGATCGGCGGGCGCTGTTCATCGCGCTGGCCAACTCGCGCCAGTACGGCAACGGCGCGCAGATCGCGCCAAGGGCGCTGCTCGACGATGGGATGATTGAGATTGTCGTGGTGGAGCCACAGTCAGGGCTCAGCATCATGCGGCAGGTGCCTGACTTCTTCCGCGGCACCCTCGTCGAGCGGCCCGGACTGTTGATGCGGAGCGCGGCAGCGCTGGAGATTTCGAGCGCGCATCCGATGCGCTTTCACGTCGATGGCGAACCCAGGGAAGGCCCGCCGACTCTGCGGTTGCACACTCGGCGCGGGGCGCTAGCCGTCAAGGTTGCTCGTTGAGTCCGGAGCAAGCCGGGTCATTGACGATTGGGCGAATCCTTGATTCCTTGACTGTTGGGTGAGTGACGATTTCGTGATTGGGTGATTGGCGATCTCGTGATTGACGATTGACGATTGATGATTGGTCGTCATTAGTAACCGCGGCGGTTGCGGCGCGTGACGGCGGTCTTCCGAGACGCTGAGAGGATGGCCACCAGTTCCGACGCCTCCTGCTGCAGTGCGCTGATTGACTCTCCAGAGGCAATCCCGATGACGGAGAGCTTGTGCAGCCAGCCGACGCAGTCGTCGGCCTCCTCCAGTGCTATCGATAACTTCGAAATGAACATGGCGCGGCTCGGCGCGCGGCAGGCGGCGTGGTAGTTCGACGAGACAGACGTGCCTGCCCGATGCAGCTGGAGGGCGATGCTGCGCGTGAACGGGTCGCCCGGGAGACCTCGGCAGAAGGTCATGATGTCAATTGAGAACTTGTCGGTACGCGCACGCATTTGATCGGCGTTCATGCCGGACGATCCTGCATGCCAGATGCCTACCCGCCATGCGAAGCACGAATGCGGCTAAACGTCACTCAATCAAGCATTTACCCAATCGCGAGATCCCAATCGCCAATCACCAGTTCGCAGAATCTTCAACAGTCAAGGAATCAAGGAATCGCCGAATTTTCAATAGTCGTCGTGTTGCCGTTGCACCTCACACACCAACGCCTTATAGTCTCGATCCGAGGGCACCCATCGCATGAAAACGGCTGTCTCTGTCCTGCTTGTCCTGCTTTGCGCGACCCCCGCC
>Ga0194110_10008689_pt1 | contig 11517 bp, 7 predicted proteins | sample TA2Kig1200mmetaG_FD_146192 | JGI IMG/M metagenome (GOLD analysis project Ga0194110, IMG submission 146192) | Freshwater microbial communities from Lake Tanganyika, Tanzania - TA2015032 Kigoma Deep Cast 1200m | ecosystem: Environmental > Aquatic > Freshwater > Lake | place: Tanzania: Lake... | reverse complement strand
TATCAAGCCACACAAGGCCACTCAGAGGCTTTTTTGTAGGGCTTTTCAATCACTACTCCAAATTTCAATATCATAAATTTTTCCAAAAAAATTTTATTTTTTTTCAATCCTTATATCGGAGTTCCAGAAAGATCTTCATTCTGTTGAATCTCGACAGAAGATATGTGTTATAATAGATTATATTTTTTTCTAATTGGAGGCGGCAGTGACGCCAAAAGAGAGTTTGCATCGTGATTACGACCTACTTGCCGGGTTACTCCGGGCAATATCATATCGCTTTCAGCTCCGCACCACCTTGGAATTCCTCCTTCTACTACCCTCCGGTATTATCCTGGTTCTTCTTGGAAGCCTTTTTGCCTTTAAGTTGCGGGAGACCTTCTCATATCTCCCCTTTATCTATTCCCTTGCAGCCATTATCTCCCTATCCTTTCTCTTTTTGATTGGGATATGGAGAATTTTCTCAAGACCATCCATGAAGCGGGTGGCAAGGAGAGTGGAGGAGAAATTTCCCATGTTAAGGGATGATGTCACCAATTCGCTCCTCCTTTTTGACGAGATGGAAAGAGGTTCAGGCTTTGGCCAGATTTCAGAAGGTTTGGTTAAAGCCCAGCTCAAGAAGACGGCAGAAGGTGTTTCCACCATCAAACCCTGGGAGGTGGTGAGCCTTAAAAGAGCTTTGAGACATGTTAAGCTACTACTGCCTCTTGTTTTGACCTTTTCTATCGTTCTCGCTTTTGACCCTAATTTCTTAAACCGATCCTTAGCCCTAATCTTCCATCCTCTTTCGAACCTACCCATGAAGGAGACTTTCATCTCTCTCGAACCCAAAGGATCAATCGTTTTACGAGGCACTCCAGTAGTCATCAACGCTAAGGCAACAGGATACGTCCCTGAAAAGCTCACATTGGAAGCCTGGCCTGAGGGACGTGAAGCAATTCGCCTTCCAATGGACTCGGAGGGAGATGGCAGGTTCACTTACAGGATGGCTTCAGTCCAATTTTCTTTCAGATATCAAGCTTATGGTGGTCATGGCACCTCTCCGGTTTATAGCATTCGTGTGGTTGACCCCCCTGAGGTTGGAAAAGTAAAGCTCACCCTGATCCCCCCTGAATATACCCATCTACCAAAGGAGGCCAGGCGGGAAGGACATATCGAGGCTTTAAAGGGCACTATGGTAAATCTGGAGGCACAGACAAATAAACCCGTGAGAGAGGGAAAGATCGTTCTTAACCAGGGAAGCCAGCTGGTCCTCGGTGTGAAAGGAGATCACCTGACAGGAAGCTTAGTGATTTTTTATCCTGGCACTTATTCCATTCATGTTAAGGACGAGTTGGGGTTCGAGAACCCCAATCCGGTCCAGTACCGAATCCATCTTCTACCTGATAAATACCCTGAAGCCGAAATCATCAGCCCCGCACAGGATCTTGAGGTCTCGGGCACGGAGGTTACTCCCATCATTTACACTGCAAGAGACGATTTCGGAATTACGGCAGTGAGATTGAGTTATCAGATGGGTGGAACAGAACGCTTCATCAGTTTGAGGAATACTGGTAAAGAGCAGTCTCTGGGCCCTGAGACATTCAGGTGGGATCTGACTGGTCTGGCCCTGACTCCGGGAGACAGGGTGGTCTATCGTCTTGAGGTCTGGGACAACGATTCTGTCTCCGGTCCTAAGGTAGGTTATTCAAGGGCTTTCAACTTTTATGTTAGGGATGAGAGGGACCGGGCTGCCAAGGAGGTTGAGGAGGCCCAGCGAATTGCAGATGCTCTCCTCGATCTTTTAGGTGATCAATTGGAAGAGACAAGGGATAGAGATGAACTTTCCAAACAGCTTACAAAAATACAGGAACAGGTTGATAAGAATCTCGAGCGAATGGGAGAGGATAGAATTCAGCGTTATGATCTGGAGGCGCTCAAGCGAAACCTGGCCTCTCTCAATAAGAGAATCCATGAAGAACAAAAGGAAACAGTCACTCGGGAGTTGGAGAAATTGGCCCTTCTTGCGGAGGATGTTGCCAAAAAAGTTAGGATGAATGAAGTAGAGGCCCTGGCCCGTGAGATAAGAAATCGGGAAAGACGTCTTATCGATACCCTGCGCGACTTCAAGGGACCCTTGACCCGGGAAGCCTTGGAAGCCATTATGAAGGAGCTGGATAAACTGAGACAGCTTATCCAGATGGTCATGGACGCCTTGAGCAAAATGGCAACCCAACTGCCCGATGAATTTATCAACAGCCCTGAGCTCAAGGGGATGGATTTTCAAGATCTGTTCAAAGACCTTGACGAGATTCAGAAGAAGCTCATGGCAGGAGACCTAACAGGTGCTCTGGAGGCGGCCCAAAGGCTTTTGCAGAGCCTTTCGGAGATGATGGCCGCCATGGGAAGAGCAGGAGCGCAAGCGAACATGAGCTCCTTTGAAAGACTTCAAGCCGAGATGGGTCGCCAGGCTGGTGAACTTGAAAAAATATTGGGTGAGCAGAAAGAGATCCTTGCCGGAACCGAAGGGATTGATCGTGAGATAAAACGGATGGTAGAGGAGGAGACTGAAAAGAGACTCTCTCGTTCTCTTCCCCGACTTCATGAGCTTCTGGAAGAACTGCATCGTTCTCATCCGGAAGAACAATGCGGTGCGATTGAGGAGGAGTTGGAAAAACTTTTCAAAGAACGCCATCTCGAAAGATTTTCCGAACTCGTAAAGAATCTGGAGAAGGAACTCTCGGAAAGGCCAGATATCCAGAAGCTGATCGAAGAGCTGAGGAAGATGGCAGAGAATCTGAAACCTGATCCCAGAGAGCTGATGACCCAGGAAGATAAGGAGAGATTCCCCAACCTCTCTTCTCGGCAGGAAAATCTCAAGAAGAGAACCAGAAATTTAACAGAGAAATTAGAGATGCTTTCTCAGCTCTTCCCTGGCATGGATATGGAGATTCTGAACGATCTGAAGGAGGCCACAGAATCCATGGGTAAGGCCTCCGGGAGACTCAAGGGAGAGGATGCTCCGGGTGCCATTCCTCCAGAACAGGAGGCCATCAGAAGCTTGACCAGATCCCAACAGGTGATGCAGCAGATGGCTCAACAGATGGCCCAGCAGATGGCCATGCAAATGCAGAATCGTTGGGGTCATCCTTGGGGTTATGATCCAAGGCCCGGATGGTATTATGGGCCGTGGGTTCCTATGCCTACACTTCCACAGCCTGAATTGAGAAGGCCTCGGGAGAAAGGCTACACAGGCATTGACAGGGAGGAGTTTGATCCACCTTCAAAAGATGACTACAAGGCACCAAGGATCTTGAGAGAGAAGATCATGGAGTCGATGAAAGAAGGGATCCCCTCTCAATACAGAAGGGAAGTAGAGAGATACTTCAAAGGTCTAACAGAATGAAATCAATAGCAATTATTATACTCACCATTTTTTTCATCCTTCCCTCCATTTCTCTATCAGCTCCTCCGGAGCTGATCAATTCTCTGACGGCGAAACTGGAGAGCTGGGATGTGGAGGAGGCTTGGTCAGAGGTGAAAGAGCTCTTATCAAAAGAACCGAGGGACCCACAGCTTCTTGAGCTTGCCTCTCGGATCGCTTTTCATCGGGGCGACTACCAGGAATCCTTGAAGCTCATGAAATTGGCCATTGAAGTGGGTGGAGAGGATGATAATCGGAGGGGATATGCCCTTTTGACCGAGGAGACGATCAATGTCCTTTCGACCTTCAAACGATACGAAACTCCCCATTTCGTGATTCTTCTTGATGAGAAGCAGGACGGCATACTGGTGGATTATCTTACCGATGCTCTGGAGAAGACTTATCAGATCACAGCCCAGCAGTACGGGTTTCGGCCTAAGGAGAAAGTCAGGGTTGAATTATTCCCCGATGCCAAAGCCTTTTACCTTGCCTCCACGCTTTCGGTACGGGATATTGAGGTTACAGGCGCAGTGGGCCTGACCAAGTTCAACAAACTGCAGTTCCTCTCTCCGAAGGCTTTGGTCTATGGCTACCGCTGGCTGGACGCCATCAGCCATGAATATATCCACTATCTGATCGTAAAATTGACCTCAAACAAAGCACCCATCTGGTTCCATGAGGGGCTGGCAAAGTATGAGGAGACCAGGTGGCGAAATGGTCCCTCCTATCTGTCATCTCTTTACCAAACGCTTTTAGCCCGTGCCTTAGCCGATAAAAAACTGATCGGGTTTGAGCGGATGGAACCTTCGCTGGTCAGGCTGGAGACTCCTGAGGATGTACAGCTTGCCTATGCCCAGGCTGCTTCGGCTATTGAATTCATCATCACCAAGGCTGGGCATGAAAGGCTCAGAGAGATCATGAATCATATGGCCAGTGCCAACACGAGGGGCGCAAGTGAAGCCATTCGGGAAGTTCTGGGTCTCGAGTTCCCTGAGTTCGAGAGGGAATGGAAAAAATACCTGGTCTTCAAGGAACTGAAAACAGTTGACGGGGTGGTCCTTTATCGGTACAAGGTGAAGGAAGGAAGGGCCGATGAGGAGCGGCTCGACATGGAAGAGATCAAATCTTTGGTGGCGAGGAATCGAGCTCATCTGGGCGATAGGCTCAAGGAGAGAGGGAGGGCCAGTGCTGCCGTGCTTGAATACCGTCGGGCCATGGCTGAGACCCGAGATTCTGTGCCCATTATGAACAGACTCTCCTCTGTTCTCATCGACCTTGGCCGGAATGAAGAGGCTCTCGACATTTTGAAGCGCGTAAATGAGGTATCACCGGACCATCCCACTCCTTCCACAAAACTGGGCCAGGTCTATTTGAAGCTGAAGGACTTTAAAAAGGCCAGGGAGGCATTTGAGGATTCAATACAAATTAACCCATTTAATCCTGAGGCCCATCTTGGAATGGCCAACGCCTGTGAGATGTTAGGAGATCAGTCGTGTGCAATGAAAGAGAGGGATTTAGCCAAAAGACTTGGGAGATGAGTTAAAAATATTTTCACCCTCACCCCTGCCTGCCGGCAGGCAGGCTAACCCTCCCCCATCAAGGGGGAGGGGTTCTTATCTGGGTTTATAATAAAATCCCCTTTCCCCTTGTGGGAGAGGGCTTCGTCGTGAGCTCAGCCGAACGGTCAGGGTGAGGGGGAACGAAGATGAGGGAATCGATGGAGGCGTTAAGAGAAAAACATATTTCCGATGAGGATTTGGCCCAGGTTGAGGAGATGGGTAGAAAGAAGGCCCAAATCATCTCAGAGATCAAGAAGGTCATCGTGGGTCAGGATAAGGTAATTGAAGAGATCTTGATCGCACTCTTCTGCCGTGGTCACTGTCTGCTTGTGGGCGTTCCAGGTCTGGCCAAAACTCTGCTGATCTCGACCTTGGCAGGAATTATGGAACTAAACTTTAACCGGGTCCAGTTCACCCCTGACCTGATGCCTTCGGATATTACGGGAACGGATATTTTGGAAGAGGAAGTGGGAAGCAAGCAGCGTTCGTTTCGCTTCATCAAAGGACCTATCTTTACGAACATCCTTTTGGCTGACGAGATCAACCGGACACCTCCCAAGACACAGGCGGCACTGCTTCAGGCCATGCAAGAGTATAAAGTGACCGCAGGGGGTGTCACCCATTACCTCAACCTTCCCTTCTTTGTTCTGGCTACACAAAACCCAATTGAACAGGAGGGGACCTATCCTTTACCTGAGGCTCAGCTTGACAGGTTCATGTTCAATATTGAAATCAACTATCCCACGTTCGATCAAGAGATGAAGATCGTTGCCTCGACCACCACCTCCTACCAGCCGGTTCTTGAGAAGGTGATCCGTGCGGACAAGATCCTTGATTTTCAGGACTTGGTGAGGAAGGTTCCAGCCTCCTCACATGTCATCGGTTATGCGGTGAAGCTGGTACGCTCTTCTCGACCCAAGGAATCTGAAGGCCTTGCCTTTGTGAAGGAGTGGACAGAATGGGGGGCAGGCCCCAGGGCTTCACAGTATCTGATCCTTGCGGCAAAGGCCAGGGCAGTCATGGATAGCAGATACGTCGCTTCTGTTGAGGATGTGAGGTCCGTGGTTCCTTCCATCCTGAGACACAGGATCATTACCAATTTTAAGGCACAGGCCGAGGGGATCACCTCACTCGATATCATCAACCGCCTCCTTCAAGAGGTGAAGCCTTGAACTATTTCGATCCAAAAGTGCTGGCAGGATTGAAGAAACTTTATCTGAGAGCCAGGTTTGTCGTCGATGGAGTGATGGTTGGAATCCATCCTTCCCAGGCCAAGGGATTGAGCTCCGAATTTGAGGAGCACCGGGGATATTCCCAGGGTGATGATATTCGCCATGTCGACTGGAAGACCTATGCCAAGTTCGACCGTTACTTCATCAAGGAATATCGTGAAGCCACCAATTTGAAAGCCTACATCGCCATTGATACCAGTTCCTCTATGGGTTATGCGCGAGACGGCTGGAGCAAATTCGATTACGGTTCAACCCTCGCTTCGTCCTTGGCTTATCTAATGTTAAAACAGCAGGACGCCGTTGGTCTGATCACTTTCTCCAACAGGATTGAAAAGATGATCCCCCCTAAGGCGACTCACGACCATCTCTTCGCCATTTTAAAAGAGCTTGAGGATCGGAAGCCAAGAGGAGAAACCTCTGCGGCTTCGGTGCTCCAAGAGCTTGCTGCCTCTTTAAAGAGACGGGGCCTCATCATCCTGATCTCAGACCTCCTCGATAAACATGAGGAAGTCGTCAGGGGATTGAAACAGCTCCGTTCGAGGGGCAGTGATATCATGGTATTTCAGATTCTGGACAGGGATGAGTTAGAGTTTCCATTTAAAGAGCCTTCTCTCTTCCAGGATATGGAGGAAGATCTAAAACTTCTTGCAGACCCTCATGCCATCCGGTCTGCCTATCTGGATACGATCCACTCATTGATCGATGCCTACAGAGAAGCCTGTGCCTCGTATCTCATCGATTACTCTCTCTTTGATACCTCCATCGGACTGGATCGAGCTCTTGTACGTTACCTCACCTGGAGAGGGAAATTTAGAATCTAATGAATAAAATCAAATATCAAGCTTTAAATAAATCCCAAGCACCAATATCCCTGCCTGCAGCAGGCAGGCAAATAAATCTCAATCATCAATGTCCAAAACTTTTGGTGATTGGAATTTGGTTATTGGATTCCTACATGGTTAAATTTGAGAATTTTCTTCTAACATTTTGTGTGCCCCTCACCCTTCCCGTTCGGCTGAGCTCACGACGAAGCCCTCTCCCCTTGAGGGAGAGGGTGGGGTGAGGGGGAATTTCAAATATTTTTGGTTGGGTATTATTTGGAATTTGGGATTTGGATTTTCTCCAATAATCAATGAGTCTTACCTTTCTTAATCCATTATTTCTGTTTGGACTGGCAGCAGGAATCCTACCCATCCTCATTCATCGGCTGACGCAGAGGAAAGCCATTTCAAGAAAATTCTCGGCAGTCCGTCTTCTTCTTCAATCGCAGCGGGTGACTGCCAAACCTCAACGGCTAAAGCATCTTATCCTTTTGGCTTTAAGAATCCTGGCGGTGCTAAGTCTCGTCTTTATGATGGCCAGACCTGTATTCACACGAACAGGTCTTGCCAGCTTCGGAGGTGGCGGGGCAAAGGCCATCATTCTCGATAATTCCCTCAGCATGGGCTTTCGTGAGGAGCGGGGAGAACGTTACGATCTCGCTAAGAAAGCAACCAAAGAAGCTATGAAGGGTTTCGAAGGCCAGGTGGCTATTATCCCAACTGTAGACGTTCAGAGTAGGCAAACCACACCCAAGGGAGTCCAATGGATGAATAGGGAAGATGCCCTGAAAGAATTGGAGATTATTCCTCTTTCTTTTGGTCGGGGTGACACGTCTTCTGCACTTGGCCTGGCCTATCAGCGATTGAGGGATTTGAAAACTTCAAAGCAGATCCTGATTCTGAGCGACATGGCCCGAGGAGATTGGGGAGGCCTCGACTTGAGTAAACTCGATATTGTCTCCGATGCGGAAGTGACATTCTTAAGAATAGGCACTCGGGACCGAGATCCTAATTTCTGTATCAAGAGCGTAAATTTGATCGAAGGCGAGGCCGTGGTAGGAACCCCTGCACGCTTGGAGGCAGTGGTTTCCAATCTCTCCGATAAATCCGGAACCACTCTCGTTCAGCTCTATCTCTCAGGTATTAAGGTGGATCAAAAATCGATAGACCTTAAAGCCGGTGAGGATGGGAAGGTCTATTTTGAACTTTTCTTAGAGAAACCTAACTGGATCGATGGCGAGATCAGATTATCCGGAGACGGGTTGCCTTCCGATGACATATTCTACTTTCCTCTCAAGGTCAGAGAAAAGGTGAAGGTACTCATCGTCGATGGAGACCCAAAGACTTCTTTGAAGGCCAGTGAAAGTTATTACCTGATCAATGCCCTTCGCCCAGGAGGATTGGAAAGCTCCCCATTTCTTATCAGAGTGATCACAGAGGCCGAAGTGGCCTCTGTCGATCTCAGGTCCTTCGATGCGATTTTTCTTCTAAATTCAACCAAGCCTTATTCCTCAAGACTCGCTTCTTTTCTGGAATTGGGGAAGCCTGTCTTTATCTTTCTTGGGGACCGTGCATCTCGTGAAGAATACAATGCCTTTGCGCTTCTTCCCTGGAGAATAGGCGAGCTGAGAGATCTGGGTGAGAAACCGGAGCGAATTGCCCAGATCAATCTTGGTCCCGAAGCTCTTTATTTTCTTTCAGGAGGAAGCGAAAATTTGAAGAGCGCCTCCTTCCGGCGCTATTTCAAGATCGAGGGAAGCACAAGAAATCTCCTGACCCTGGGAAACCAGGACCCTTTGCTTGCAGAGGCTGAAATAGGAAAATCGAGGCTCTTCTTATTTACCTCAAGTGCGGATCTGGATTGGAACGATCTCCCACTTAATGCCGCCTATCTCCCTTTGATCCAGGGACTTCTCAAGGAGGCCGCAGGCTTGACAGGGAGTTCATTTCCTGCAGGCCTTAAAGTTGGAGAACCCTTTAAAGAGCAGATTATCCCCGTTCAGATAAAGGGACGCCAAGGAGGGCCGGGAATCTATCAGTTCTCTCTTCCATCCGGCGAAGTTAGACGAGGAGTAAACCCACCTTATGAAGAATCGGACCTGGCGAAAATAGCAGAAGGTGAAGTTAAAAAGAAATTTGGAGCGATCGCTGTGAAGGTCATAGAATATCAGGAAGGAGCCTTGAAGGATCTTCAGGCAGGAAGAAAAGAACTGTGGCCATATCTCCTCGCCTTCCTCATGGTAGTCCTCGCGGTGGAGATGGTTTTAGCAAACGGAGCACCTTGGAAAAAATCTTAATCCATCCTCCCCCCTTTATCCTTGTTTTTTAGCCAATTTTCTCTCACCTTCTGAGGGGTTACATCTTGTGGTGTTTCTTTCTTGACCTTCAACCCCTTTTTTTGTATATTAAACTCATCCAAAAGCGAGTTCTTATCATTATCATTTTTATTTAAACCGCAAGAATCGAATACACTGAAAGGAGGTGATGATTACCTTTCTTGGTCCATGACCAAAGTCCTTGCGATATTTCTTGGAAATGGATGTTTGTGCAAAATTTTTTTGGCTTTTTGCTAAAGGGAGGAAAAAATGAGGAAAACTATTTTGATATGCTTGCTGGCGACTTTGTTCACTATGGTTTTAGCCGGCTCGGTCTTGGCCCAAAAAAAGGCGGCGCCCAGCGCAGTCCCGCTCCCACCGGAACTGGTTAATCTGCCGGTGATAAAGGCTGAACCTTGGTTTAAGATCGAAGACAACCCCAAGACATTTCTGGAAGGACCGGCCTTCGACCGAAACGGCAATCTTTACGTAACCTCCATTTATGATGGCCGCATCTTCAAAATCACTCCGGATAAGAAGGTCAGCACCATCTTTAACAATAAGGCTATCATGCCTGACGGCCTTGCTATTCACAAGGACGGCCGGCTGTTCGTCGCCTGCCTAACCGGGCAGCTGCTCGTCATGAACACGGATGGGAGTAACGTCACTATTATCGATATAAAGTACAACGGCAAGCCGGAAAAACTGAATGACCTGGTCTTCGACGCCAAAGGTAATCTGTATGTGACCGACTTTACAGGTACCCCGGCTAAGCCCACCGGCGGAATCTATCGATACTCTGCCGATTTTAAAACAGTTCAACCTGTTTACGAGGGCATGGCCTCTGCTAACGGAATTGCCCTTTCACCAAGGGGCAATGAAATCTGGGCGAGCGAAACGGCCAGAGGCACCCTGCTCCGCTTGACGCTCCTGGAGGATGGTGTCACCTTATCGCCGACAGTTGGCGCTACTCATCCTTATCACTTCTCCGGCCACCCCGGTCCAGATTCCCTTTGCGTAGACCAAAATGGCAATGTCTATCAGGCCATGGTCTTTCAGGGCCGGGCCGTAATCTTGGACAAAAATGCGATCCCCATAGCAAATGTCCTGATCCCGGGCCGAGACGAAGGCAAAAATCTGGGCACCACCAAGGGAGCCTTTAAACCCGGTACCAAGGATGTCTATATAATGGCCTGGGGACAAGCCGGTGCCTGGATTTACAAGTTTCGCGGCCTGGCTGATTGGCTAAAACTATTTTCGCATCAAGAATAAAGGCTGACTGCGGCTGACCTCAGCCCTTTTAGCGGTTGAGGCCAGCCTGTCAAGGCCTGACACTATTAATAACTATTAATAATGGTTGGGATGATGAAGGATAAAGAGGTTCTGAGACATCTCAAGATTGGGTTAAAGGAAGCATCTTACTTAACCATGGCGGTTCTAACTGTATTATGGACCGGGTTGTGGAGTTTCGCTCGAAAGCATCCTTTCTTAACCGGAGCGTTTTTGTTAGTTTGCTTATTCATCGTCATTGGAATAATAGCAGGGCCTGATCGCAAACCAGGGATAACACTCGACAAAGCTACGATTAAGTCTCAGCCTTCTGAGGATGATGAAGATTCAAAAGAGGATAAAACAGCCAAGGCCCAATTCGATAGTTTTATAACAAGTTATACAAAGATTAACGAGCATGCCATGGTGTCCCGTGCCTGGGTGCCTCATGACCGACTTGTCAATATTGAAGTGAGGGAACCCCAAATATTCGCTGCCATGGCAGATGATCAATTCGAAGACATGAGCAGGTTTATCGCTTTGACCTACGGCAAACTCATGGGTAAGTACATTGCAAAAAAGATGGGGAAAAGAAAGGAGAACGGATCAGAAGTCACTTTTTGGTACAATAACCTTTTGGACAAATCTCTTCCTAGCGTGACTTTATTACGCTAATTTCATTTAAAGACATAACAGTTTGTAATCACAACAATAATCATTCATCTCAGTTGTATACACTGAATGAGATATTGGTTTTCAGTTCTTTGTCAATTAAATTAAGTCCACGGGCAAGAATCTGGACTTCTTCATCCATCTCTTCAATTCGATGAACAGCCTTATAGCGGCCTTTTGTTTTCTGTAGAGGGGTTTCGATAAAGGTGGCAAGTCTAATGGCGGAGAGCTTCTCAAAAAGAATGTGGG
>Ga0194110_10008686_pt1 | contig 11519 bp, 4 predicted proteins | sample TA2Kig1200mmetaG_FD_146192 | JGI IMG/M metagenome (GOLD analysis project Ga0194110, IMG submission 146192) | Freshwater microbial communities from Lake Tanganyika, Tanzania - TA2015032 Kigoma Deep Cast 1200m | ecosystem: Environmental > Aquatic > Freshwater > Lake | place: Tanzania: Lake... | reverse complement strand
TTGTCCTCGAACAGCGATTGCCATTCGGGGGCCAGGATGCAGTCGCAGTCCTCCTGAGCGGCGCCCGGGTTGCGCAACTGTTCGGCCGTGGGGGCATAGTAGATGTACCCGTTCGTGCACCCGGAGACGAACGTCAGCTCGTGCGGCGCACGCTGCTTGATGTTCAGCCCGATCTGCACGGACAATTCGCCGGGAAAGGTCACCAGCACGAACTCACCGATGCGGACGGCCAGGACTTCGACATCGATCGTGCGGTTGCCGGAATCCGCCAGGTCGGCCTGATGTTGCCGCAGCAAGGCCAGGTTCGTTTGCACACGCGTGATTTCTTCCATCGCGAGGATGTTCTGGACATACGTCCTGAGGTTCTCGCGGTTCTCGGCATCGAGTTTGCCCAGGGCATCACGTTCCAGCATTCGTTCGTGCAGGTACCGGTGCGCGTGGGCCGACGGGAATTCATCTGACAAATTGTACTTGACCACTAGCGGAATGAATGCCTTCAAGTTGAGGCTCGTGCCTCGCAACGACCCAACCAACCTCTGTTTCTCGGCTTCCAGCGCGGCAATGCGTTGTGCGAAATCGGCGGTCGGCAGTTTCAAGGTCCGGTTGACGACCGCCAGCCGATCGTCCTGTCGGGTCTGAAGCGCGCGCAGGGCGCGCAGCGTGCTGAGTCCCAGCATGTTCCCGAGCGGCTCGGCGTTGCGTGGAACGTCCACGTCCTTGTACGACACCGGGTTGATGTCGCCGCTACAACCTTGCAGGAACAACGCAACCGTTCCGTTGCCGAGATTCTCCTCGATGACTTGTGACGCGAACCCCGAGATGTCGGCCGTGTTGCCGCGGCTGGGAACTCCTTGGATCGGATGGCAACTGAAGTTGTAGACGACCGCCAGGGTATTTCCGTCGAGCGTGTCGAGCCGGAGGATGCCGATTTCCGGGTCCACGGGTCCCACACCGGCAACCTCCTCGTCGGGTGGCAACGAGTAGGCGTGGCGAACGTCCGCCTCGCGACCATTTTTCAGCTTCAACCGCCGGTTCTCCATGATGCGGTCCTCGCGGCCGACGCCGGCACCGACGTGGACGGGGACCATGGCCCGCCATGCCGTATTCACTGCCTGCACGGTCCGGTCTTCGATCTCCGCGCACACCGCGCCGTGGCAGTGACTCGCGTTGACTAGCAGCTGCGACGGTTCGATGCCCAACTCCTGCTGAAGCCGCAACCGCACGTTGGCCAGGTACTCGTTGCGAATCGAACCGATTTCCGCGATCGCGACGGCGTCCACCGTGACCAGCACGGCCGTCGTCGCGCCGTCCGTCAGCACCAGTGCCTTGACGAAGAGCGGATCATTGACCGGCCCGGCGTCCCGATTGGTAACGTCCACTTTGGCAACGCCGGCGTGCAACTGGGCCGCCTCGATGCGGCCGCTGGGACAGGAGCCGGCCAAGACGAGAATCAGGATGGCCGTGCCTTGGCGGAGGCAGCTGTCTCGCGTTTCGCGATCCGCGTGGCATCGAGGGAACAGGCCGAGTTGCCCGTCCGGAGCTCTTCGTGTTGTCATGCTGCGCGAACCTCGCGTGATTGCGTTCAAAGCCGGGGGTCCCGTCCGGTCTGATGGGAGATGATGACGCGGAATCCGACGTCGTAGACTTTCTGCCAGGGCTCGAAGGCACGTCGCACGGAGGAACCGGCGTCAGCCGGCCGATCGGCCCACGACCCACCGCGTGCCACCTTGCGATCTGGTGCATCCACCTCGTTGCGACCGTCGCCGTCCTGGTAGGGATAGGGCCGGTACGTACTGCGGGTCCATTCGCTGACGTTGCCGACCATATCGCGCAGGCCCCACGCGTTCGGCTCGGTCTGGCCGACGTAGTCCACGACGTGGTACTTGTCGCGAAATCGCTCGTCGCGCAACGGGAAGTTGTTTCCGGCGGGATAGGGCATGCGAGGCTGCAAGTTGCCGGGTCCGGGATAGCCCATCTGGAACCAGCGCAGCGACAGGTCGGCCAGGTTGGCGAACGGGCCGAAATCGGCATCGAGGGTTCCGAAGAAGAACTGGGAATCGGTGCCGGCTCGGGCGGCCCACTCCCATTGGGCCTCGGTGGGAAGAGTCGCGTGCAGGCCCGTCTTGCGGCTCAACCATTCGCAGAACCGCGTGGCTTCGTGCCACGACACGCGTGCCACCGGCTGGTCCGCGTGGTTGGCGATGTACCCGGGGGTCACGCGGTCCATGTAGTGCATGTCGATGTAACGCGTGTCGTGCGCCGGGTCAAACAACGCGTATTGAGCGTTGGTGATTTCGGTGTGGGCAATCCAGAACGGCTCGGCGATCGCGACCCGCGTCACAGGCCGTTCGTCGGCTGCGCCGTGGCGACGGCCCATCGCGAACTCGCCGGCCGGAATCCAGCGGAGCGACAAGTGCTGACCTCCGCCCAGGTCGACGGTTTTCACGCCCCCGTCCGGCGCGGATTCCAGACGTGCGAGCGCTCCGGCCGCATCGAACGGGAAGCCTGCCACGTGCGGTACGTCGACTGATTCCTCCACGGGTTTCGCGGGAGGTTCGTAAGCGACCGGGGCTGCCTGGCGCGCGGCCTCCGCCAGGTTCCGCGCTTCCTGCTCCGGGTCCGCATCGATATTCGCGAGGACCTTGTTCAACTCGCAGCGGCGTCTGGCGATGTGCTGCAAGGTCTCGGGCAGGTCGAACGAACCGCGGCGGGGCACGTTCAGATCGATCCAGCAGTAAAGGCGTTCGCGGGACTCGCGCGGGAGTTCGCCGAGCGTGACGCCGTGGTGTCCTTTTTCAAGCATCTGGATCAAGGTGCTGGTCGAGGCGTGGTATTCCATGGGGTTGAGCAGCGCCATGTCGGATTCGGGCCCCGGGCGGTGGACGTAGGGGTGCAGCGTGTCGTAGGCGATACCCGGCTCGCGGAACGAAGGGCGGCTGCGGGGGCCGACCATCGGGTCGCCGTCATGGCAGCCGAGACAGTGCTTTTGCAGGACGGGGTACACTTCGTAAGTGAAGTCGAACGGCCGTGGCGGCCCGTGCCAGGGCGTCAAGGGCTCCGGGGCACGCTGCTGAGCCAGGGTCCGCGCGGGCGGGAACGTCGCGGACCGGTTCTCGTGGCAACCGACGCAGGAAACATGTTCGCCGGGCATGCCGACGAACCAGCTTCGCATCAGCTGCACGGCGCGGCCCTCGCTGTCCAACGGCTGAAGGGAGACGGCCGTGTTGGCCGGGATCACGAAATAAGCCGACCCGTCGGCCGCCACCTTCGCGGTGCCGAGAACGCGTTTCACGTCCCAGCCGGCCTGCGTGCCGATCAATTCGAAGCTGGCCTTGCCGAGGAATCCGAAATGGTAGGAGAAGACGCGCAGCGACGCGACCGTGCCGCGGGGCACGCCCTTCAGCCCCGGCCCGGCGTGAATGTCGGCGATTGAAACCGTGGCGGTCGATTGACCGGGATTCACGCGGTCCCGGATCACCGGCGGGCGAACCCGCGGCTGAAGCGCGATCGGCTCAAAGAGCGCCGCCCCTTCGCATTCGGCGATGAGCGTCATGTTGTCGAAGACGTCCACCAGATAGATGCCCCACAGACTCGTTGGGGTCGGCTTCATGGAGACCAGGAAGTACTTGCTGCTGAGCGGGTACGGGTGCGTCATCAGCTCAGGTCGCTGCTTGAGGTAGACGCCGGTGACGATGTTGTCGCAGACGGTACCGAGCACCGTCTTTCCCCAACCGGGAACGAGCTGGACGAATCCGGTTTGCTCCGCCGGCAGGACATCGGGCGTCAGCGCCACGTGCTCGCCCTCCACGCCCCACTCCTTGGATGCCGGCCGGAAGCGGAAGGGATATCCGCCTGCGAGGCCCGGATCGAGCAGCGCCAGGCGACCGCAGTCGCCGTGATCGTGATGGCCGCTGATGATGCCCGCCAGCAGCGTCGGGTGGTCCGGGGCGGGTTGCGCGAACCGGAAGGCGGTGGGGAACCACGTGTTGCTTCCGTGCAGCGCCATCTGCGCGGTGCCGTCCGGGTTCATGCTCATCCGCCGCCGCGCGAAGTAGTGCGGGATATCGCTGTACTCCCAGCGCTGGAACAGCACTCGCCCGTCGTTCAGCACGGCCGGATCATTGCTGTGGTCCTGGTCGAAGGTCAGTTGCCGCAGGCTGCCCGTCGCGGGGTCCAGCAGATACAGAGTCGCGACCGGTTCGCTGCCGTTCAGGCAGGGCACTCCCTGGTAGTTCGCGGTGGCGGCCACGACGACGCGCCCGTCGGGCAGGTAACATGCGTCGAAGAAATCGATGTCCGGATACGTCTCCGGCGTGATGCGGCGGGCCTCGCCGCCGGTGGAAGCAACCTCAAAGACGGCCCATCGCCCGTGTTGGTCGATGCTCGAAAACAGCAGCCTGCTCGCGTCGAAATCCAGGTTCACGTCGCGCAGGATGTGTGACGCCGACGGCCGGTACACGGTCTCAAGACGCGGCTTCCCGCGCAACTGCGAGAGCATCGCGATCTCGTTGTCCCACCCGGTCCGATCAGCCATGCTCGCATGTGACAGGTAATTGGCACCGACGAACCCCGTGCTGTCGGCGGGCGCGCGCCGCACGACCAGCAGCTTGTCGCAGTCGAGCAGCGGGTTGGCGAGCATTGCCTCGCGCACGCCGGCCAGCAACTCCTCGACCGGGGGCGCGCCCTCCGGCAGCCTTCCCTCGTCGAGCATGGGTGCGATGGAATCGCGGACGCGACTGAACTCTTCCAGAGCCCGCCGGTGCCGCGCCGCGTCGTACCGTCCCGGGAAACTACCTGCCAGATCCTCGATGGCCCGCCGCACCGCCTCGCGGTCCACGCGCCGCAGCGCCGCGATCTGCTGCTGGACCCTCGCTCGCTGCTGCCGGATCCGCGCGCGCTCCGCGCGCCGGTCCGCGTCGAGCCGCTTCAACTGCCAGCCGTCGGGGAACGGCACCGACGACCGCAGGCGCAGCGCGCAGATGTGCGGCAGGGGTCCTTCGCGTTCCAGCGCGATCGCGTGTTCACCCCGCTCGATCCGCAGCGTGCATTGCGGTTCCCAACGAGCCGATTTCGTCTGCCAACTGCCCGTGACACCCGCGAACCCCGTGTGCACGAGCTTGCCGTCGAGGCGGATCTCCACGGGCCGCGGATCGGCCGCCGCGTACAGGGCCGAAAGCTCGTAGTCGGCCGTGACGGGGAATTCGAGGACGTACTCAGCCCGATCCGGCGATTCGCGGTCGTGCCAGATGCACGACACGCCGTCCGCATACGCTTCACCGGTCAGGCTCACCCGCACATTGCCGTCGTCGAAGTCCTTCGCCTCGATCGTGAACTCGTCCGTCGCGAAAGCCCTCGGGGGCAGGCTGGCAAACAGGGTCCCCACGAGCAGTGCTGCGAGCTGTCTTGTCCTCATCACGTGTTTCTCCCAAACCACCGAGGCCGACGCCAATCGCACACCGGCATGTAGGACAACAAATGGTCATGTTTTCAAGCGGGGGAACTCCGTGACGCGGAGGTTCGTGCAGCCGTAAGGTATCAACGTCAGATCCTCGAGCGGCTCGCTCGATGCCGCCGGCTCGGGAGCGATTTCTCCCGCCCAACCGTGCTCCAACTTCCAGTTGGGCAGCCGCCGGCCTTGCACCAGCCCGACCACCCCGGCGCCTGCCGGAGAAAACGGCTGCGCGCCCACCGGCCGGTCCTCGAACCGGATGCTCCGGCTCGGATCCGATTCGTCGGCCAGCAATGCGTAGTTCCAGGCCGTCGTGGGCCGCACCTCGAAATCGCCGTGCGGCAGTTCCCGGTGCGGCTTGTCGGCATTGATCCGCTTCCACTCCTCGCCCACCTTCAGGGAATACACCAGCGGTCCGCGCTCGATCGCCAACGCCTGATTGTAGCGGCGACGCGCGCTCACGCGCATGGGCAGCCGCAGTGCGACGACCACGTCGCCCGCCCATTCCCGTTCCAGTCGGTGGAACGTGCCCGGCTGCAACGACTGCGGGCCGCCACCGTCCACCTGCACCGTCGCGCCGTCCGCCCAGGCCGGCACGCGGACCAGCAGCGGAAACCGCACGGGCTGCGGCACTGACACCGTAATGCGCATCGTCTCGCGGAACGGGTAGTCGGTCTCCAGCGTCGCGCGGACCGGCTGGCCTTTCACCGTGAGCCTCGCTTCGCTCGGAGCGTACGCAACGACCGCCAACCCCTCGTCCGCGGTCCGCATCCAGAGGTGCGCGGCGAACTTCGGCCAGCCCTGGTGCATGTTCGCCGTGCAACAACCGAAGTTGGGTTCGAGTCCGAAGATGTTCGCATCCGGACCGTTCGTCGTCCACATGTGGTCCGGATTGACCGTGCACTGCGCCTGATTCACCTGTTGATCGTACTGGTGCGACCACATGTCCGGCGCGAAGGTCGCCGGCAGAGCGTTGAACGCGATGCGCTCCAGGCGATCGGCAAGGGCCACCGACCCCGTGATCGCGGCGGCGAGTTCCAGGGAATACATCGCCTCGACCACCGCACACAACTCCGTGCCCTGCGTCGGGCTGCGGCCGGCCAGGCACTCGTCGCCGGAGAACATCCCCGTGGCCTGGCCGTGGTACCGGTCGAGGATCGCCAGCATCCTCGCGGCAAATTCCCGATCCGCGTCGCGGCGAGTGAGCCGCCAGGCCAGCGGGCCGGACTTGATCGCCATGCCCGTATTAACGACGTGCTTTTCCCACGTCCAGCGGCCGCGCCGCGGCGTCGGACTCGTCACATCATCGCACGCGTAAAACGCCTGATAGTCGAATCCCTGCTCGTGAAGCTTGCGAGCCAGTTCCAGCAGCCACGGCTCGCCCGTGCATTGGTAGGCGTAGTAGACGGGGACGAGCCCTTCGAACCAGCGGAACGCTCCCCAGCGAAAGAGCGGCGTGCGGTCAAGTACGTCGAGCACCGCGCGCAGATTGCGCGTCACGGCGGCAAGCACCCCCGCGTCGCCGACGGCGTCGTGATACTGCACCAGCGCCTTGTTGGCCAGCAAGATCGACCACATGTCGTAAGTGCGCGCACGGTCGTCGGCCGGGTAGGGACCGTACCAGCCGTCGGGGCGCTGAGCCGCCACAATCTGGGTCACGCGGCGCCGCACCTTCTCCTTCAGCGCGTCGTCGTCCAACAGAAAGGCCAGGGGAATGACCCCGTCCAGCCAATACGGCGCGCGCTCCCAGCCCTCCGCCTTGCCGCCAAACCACTGGCTGTCCGCCACGTCCGGCCAGAACTCGTCGAGATGCCCGGTCAACCCGTCCGCCTGGATCCGCAACTGGCGTTGCAGCCAACCCAAGGGCCGAATCGATCCGAGTGGGAGCGGGCAGAACGCCATCGGCGCCAGTCCCGCCGGTGGTTCCGCGGGGGAAAGGCCAGCTGCCGGCTCCGCAACGTCGCCCGCGCCCGCCGCCGTCGCCATGAGGGATGGCGCGGTCAGAGACGAAGTGGCCAACGCGGCAGTCGCACCAACGCGGGAAAGGAACTCGCGACGTTCCATCGGTTCGTGTTTCATGGCAGTAGCGATTGCGCAAGTAAAGAAATGATGGACGGTGTTCCGAACGCGGCAAGTCAACACAAGCCGGCCAACAGGCGCACGACATAGGCTGCACGACATAGACTGCACGCCAAGGGACACCGGCAGGTGACTCGATCGTAGTCCCCTCCCGGGCGGCCGTCAACTTTCAGGCAGCTGGGCCTTGCCTGCAACCGTCGGCGGAACTCATCTTAACGCGGCCCGCGGGCCAAGGCGAGCCGAGGGCAACAGGCCGCAGTTGAATCGTTTGCACTTCGGTTGCTTGAACATTCGCGTTTCAAAGGCTAGGCTAGACGTCCGTTCGTGCGGCTTGCCGGAGCCGCCGTTTCCGGCGCGAGGGAGAAGAGCGAGGGAAACCGCTGGGGCGAGGGGGCCCGCGTTGAGCGCGCATCGGCGCGACTGCGGTGCCGCACGGCTTCGGCGGTCGCCACGGGGAGTATGGGATGTCGCACGGCACACCGTGCCACGGCACGGCCGCAATCGGGCAGCAGCGCAAGGCGCTCATCGGCGATCTTTTCCCGGCGGGGGTGCCCCGGTTGTGGTGCCCCTCGCTCACGCACTTCCGCGCGCGAGGCGAACTGGACGAAACGCGCATCCGACGCCATCTCCATTTCCTTGCCCCGTACGTGAAGGGCCTGCTCGTGCCGGGTTCCACGGGCGAGGGTTGGGAGATGAATGACGACGACATTCGCCGGCTGCTGGAGGTGGTGTTGCAAGCGGCACGGCCCGCGGGCATGCGCGTGCTGATTGGCGTGCTCAAGCACACGCTGACCGAGATGTTGCAGTGCGCCGACACAACCGTGACGTGGCTGGCGGCGCGGGCCGACGGCAAGTCGCCACAGGACGCGCTGGTGCAGTCGGGGGCGGTCGGCTTCACGGTGTGTCCGCCGCGAGGCAGGACGTTTTCCCAAACGGACATCGAGGGCGCGCTGTCCTGTATCCTCGAGCGCGGGTTGCCCACGGCGCTGTACCAGTTGCCGCAGGTTACCGACAATGAAATGTCACCAGAAACCGTGGCGTCGCTGGCATCGCGATACCCGAACTTCTACCTGTTCAAGGACACCAGCGGCGGCGACCGCGTGGCCGTGTCGGGCCTGGACTTGGGTGGCGTGTTCCTCGTGCGGGGCGCCGAGGGCGGCTACGCGCGCTGGACGCGGGCCGGGAGCGGGCCGTACGACGGCCTGTTGTTGAGCACCGCGAACGTCTTCGCGCCGCAACTGCACGCGGTCCTCGAACTGCTGGCCCGCGGCCGGAGCGGTGAGGCGGCCGAGCTTTCGCGGCGAGTCGAAACCGTCGTGCAACAGACGTTCGCGCTCGTGGCCGACTTCCCCGTCGGCAACGCCTTCACCAATGCCAACAAACTGCTGGACCATATCATGGCTCACGGGTCCGCGGCGCAGGAGTACGAACCGCCCTTGCTCCGCGGCGGAACACGGCTGCCGGCCGAGTTCGTCGAGCGCGCGGCGACGTTCTTGCGCGGAGCGGGGCTCTTCCCCGATGCCGGCTACTGCAGCTTGGCCTGAACCTCACGGCGAACCCGCAACGTCAGGGGTCGGGTGTGCCCGTGGTCAGAATTACCGGGCGGACTAACGTCCGCCGCTCGCCAGATCGCCCGCTCGCCAGATCGAACGCAGTTCCCAGACAGCCACCGATACGGCTTTCGCCGTGCCGCCTGTCGCGTGCAACGCAATATCCCGCTGGCTGTCATCGGGCAAAAAGCAGCTGGCCATCTGCACGCGCCCGCCGTTGGCGAATACCTCGATCGACGTGCGGTCGACCAGGATGCGCAGCTCGATGCGGCCGTCCTCAGGCTGCAGCGGCGCCTTGCGCCCCAAGGCGATCAGCTCGCTGGTGGCCGCCGCGAATTCGATCCGCTGCCCACGCACGTCGATGCCGACCGTCGCGGCCCCGCCTAACTCGAGCACGGCCTCGATGTCAAACAGCTCGCCCGATACGCCCGCGAACTTGACGGGCGACTCGTTCAAGGCCAAGTCCGCCCGCCGATGTTCCCGCACTCGCAGCGTCTTCAACTCCTCCACCGGCTCGGTGAACAACCGCAAGCCGTCGGGCGTCGTCCTCAGCGTGAGAACGCGAGGAACGGTCATCTGCTGGTTGAACGGCATGTCGGGATATTGCCCACCATTCATCCACGCGATTTGGATGCGGCGACCGTCCTCGGCCGGTATGTCACTAAACGTCTGGGCGGCGTAATCGTTCGCGCCAAACCGCGTATGAAGCAGCTCGCTTTCCGGCGTGAACACCTTGCCGTCGAACTGCCCGATGAGGTAACGTCCGGCCGCTTCCCACACGATCCAGCGGGTATCGGCCGCGTTGCCGTCGACGGGCAACTCGAACAGGTCGGGACACTCGTGTCCGTCGGGGATGTCCAGTTCGCTCAGTTGGGTCCACGTCTTCAGATCGGGCGAACCGAAAAACGCGAAACGCGGCCTTTCGAGATACAGGATCATCACCCACGTGCCCGTCGGTTCGTGCCAGATCACCTTCGGATCGCGGTTGCTGCTCAGGACGTGCCCGAGAACCGGGTTGCCCGCGTGCTTGGTGAAGCCGCGGCCACGGTCGATCGAGTAGGCGATGGATTGCGTGAACGGTTGTCCCCGCGACTCGGCACTGGAGCCGCCGGCCGATGTGTACACGGCAACGATGGGCTTGTGTTGCCCTGCCTGCCAGCCGGTCGTGTTCCTCTGATCGACCACGGCCGACCCGGAAAAAATCGTGCCCAGCCGGTCCAAATGGATCGCGTCGGGCAGCTGCCGCCAGTGGATCATGTCCGTGCTGACGGCGTGACCCCACGTCATGTTGCCCCAACCGGTCCCGTACGGATTGTGTTGAAAGAACAGATGGTACTCGCCATCGTAGTACACCATGCCGTTCGGGTCGTTGGTCCAGCCGCGGGCCGGCGAGAAGTGGAATTGAGGCCGCAACCGCTCGCCGTAGACCCCTTCCACGTCCGGCCACGTGTCGGCCAGTCTCACGGCGTTCAAGCAGGTCGCATCGGCCGCCATGCGGTCCACCTCCATGCGCAGCTTCCGGCCCGCGTAGTCGCCCACATCCGTGTACGTCCAGTAATCGGGATCGCCGTCGGCCAACTCGATCTCGAACTGGCGCACCATCGCGCCGTCCACGATCAACCGCATGAGCCGCTTGGGTGCGCCGTTCTTTACGGGCAAGTGCAGGTAGGGCTTGTCGACCGTCACCTCGCGGCCGACAGTCACCAACTCGATCCTGCGATCGCTCTGAACGACGTGGTCGATATTGATGTGCCCCCAACCTTCGCCGCGATCGTCGACGATCTGCAGGACGGCCGTCTTGCCGATCAGGTCGGCCACGTCCCAGGCGTGCCAGTCGAGCGCTTCGCTGCCGCCCGGTTGAACGTTGGGCCCCGTGGCCGAACGCATGACCTGGCCGTCGACAAGCAGGTTCATGCACGTCTTGCCTTCAAAGCCGCCGCCACCGATGAGGAAATTGATGTAGCTCCGTTCGATCGTGAACGACGGCGAGGTCAGTGTGCCTGTCGGCCCGTCGCCTCCGTGGTAGCTATTGACCAGGCCCTTGCCCATATGGCCGCTCACCGCCATCTGGTTCGGCAGCGTGCCGCGGGCGGGGCCGGTCCCGAACGCCTCGCCCGTCGCCCTCCAGCCGCCCTCCTCCCAGCTCTTCCACTCGAAATCGGCAATCACAATGTCCTGTTCGGCCGCCGCGGCGATCGCGCAGACACACCCGCAGGCGAAAAGTGCAAGGAGACGCTCTTTCATGGTTTCCTCAATTCACGAGTCTGTGGCCGTAACGTGGGTGTGAAATTCGAATTTCGGGTCTCCGACGTGACTCAATAACTTGTCGCTGGCGACGCTCGGCCTCGAACCGACTGCCGCGAGATTGACTCGCGCACGCTCCTCAGCTCTGTGGTTCGGCTGGACACTACAAAGACGGCGAGAGCCCGGGGGAGCCCGAC
>Ga0194110_10008678_pt1 | contig 11522 bp, 8 predicted proteins | sample TA2Kig1200mmetaG_FD_146192 | JGI IMG/M metagenome (GOLD analysis project Ga0194110, IMG submission 146192) | Freshwater microbial communities from Lake Tanganyika, Tanzania - TA2015032 Kigoma Deep Cast 1200m | ecosystem: Environmental > Aquatic > Freshwater > Lake | place: Tanzania: Lake... | reverse complement strand
CCCCCTGGGCAGAAAGGTGACCCACGACGGGGATGGTCGTACCTTTTATACACGAAGAAAATTCACTCTCCAGATTTTTCTCATTGTAGGCAGTCAACCTGTAGTGATAATCCTCACCATCGGCAAGATCCTTATCCGTGTAAGTCACTTTAAATAACTTATCAAGGGTGGTCGACGCATCGACGCCAATACCTAAATCCTTTCCGAGGATATTGGTAACCTCCTTGTAAGGACCATCCTGCGCCTTGGCCCGATACAGTTTGTACCCTACTAATTTTAAAGGATCTTCGCTGGCAATGGGGCTGGGAGACCAGGTAAGCTGAATACTTTTCACATGACCTTCCGCTCTCAAAATAACAGGCGGATTGGGCGTCAACGCTGTCTCGGCGGAAATGACCGAGGAATAATCGCTGTGCCCCCCCCTGCTGTTAAAAGCCCTTATCTTATAAAAGTACGTGGTATTTCTTTCCAGTCCCTGATCTAAATACTCGGGGCGGCTGACCTGAGCAACCTTGGCGTATGGTCCCGATTCGGCATTGCTGCGAAATACCTCATATCCTGCCGCATCCATGCTGGGCGGGTTTTCCCAGGATAAATGGACGCGCTTGTTTCCCGATCGCTTCTGTACATTCACAGGCCCCAGCATTGACGGCTTTTCTTCCTGTTTCATGGCCTGACTCGAAATGGCAGCAGTGATGCGTGTATGGAGTTTTCTGCCCTCACCCATGAGTCCGGCATCACCAAGGGATCTGACCTGCGTATTGAGAATGGGCCTTTTCTGTTCGATACTGACCACTTTACAGTTCACCGCGATGATTGATCCTTTTTTCTCCACACTGCCGACAACGATCACATTAAGACCCAGGCGCGTACCGATATTGACAACGTTTTCCAGATTATCGTTTTGCTGGAGGTCGTTGAGACTTAGAAATGCCTCGAGTTCCTTCCGATCAAGCAACGCGTAGGAAGGCTCCGCGCCCAGAGAATTCATGAGCATATTGGTAACCGTCGTATTATATCCCGAGGCCTCCAGATTTACCGCGCCGAAATTGAAGACGGATATTTTGACCTGAGGAGAAGCGTGAGCGACTCTCATTGTGGGACTGCAAATGGTCATCATCAGAAGAAGAATACACACACAATACATGACCTTTTTCGCCATCTCTACCCTCCAAACGGTAAGTCCGGTCCCAGGAGGGACCGGACTTACCACTGAAAACCTATTTGTTTTGTATCAGTTTATCAATAAACTCCATGGACTTCTGTGAAATCGGGGTAGAGATGCTCTTTGTCTTTTCATCAAATATGGCATCCGTATACCTCTCGATTGCCAGATCATAATTCCGGCGTTTCAATCTCTGTTGCTCACCCTGGTTGAAATATTCCACTTCAAGACTCTGAAACTGTTTGAGAACACTTTGCCCCATTTCGGAAATTTTTTCATTTGTCAACTCATCCAGTACTTCCACTTCAGTGGGAAGTTCCAGGGGATCATGAGGAATATTCGCTGCGGCTACCGCATCCTGGTATTTGTCTTCCTTTATCATCTTCCCCGATATGGTGTTGTTAAAAATGTTTTCCCCTGTTGATGTATCTACAAGCTTGTAAGAAACTTCGATCAAGGCACTTATCTTGGCAACCCCCTGCCGGTATGAAATAAACTGGTAATTCCTCTTTTTCATCGTTCTCGGAGGGGCGGTTTTCATATCCTCCACCGTCGGTTTCGGATGCATGATCAACCAGTCCGAAAACTCAGGATTACGGACATCTTCTTCATCCACAAGTACTTTCACCTGGCTGGTACTCGGGCTGTCCGTTGTTTTGGAAGTGAAGCTGAGGACATCCCCCATGATGAATGTGTCAATGCCCCTCATCTTGCCTACGGTCTGGGCCGATTTGACATCCACAAGACCGGTCTGTCCCAACTGCATCTCCCTCAGTATGGACTGGAGGTTTTCCCTTTCTATGATCCGGATATCACCGCTGGCATTCTTATGGAGATAGGTAATCAGTTTATTTGCCGCTATCTTCCCTGCATCCTTGTTATTCGAAGGGCTTCCGAAGTCAAAGACAGCGATGGATTTCTTTATCCGCTTGTTTATGTGATCTCTGACATCCAGCATCTTCTGAAATAACTCCGGATAGTTGGGATTTAGCTGCTCCACCTTCTGGTACCATATCAAGGCGTTACCCCACATCTCACGTTCATAGTATTTGTCGGCTCTCTCCATCAATTTTGCACAGAATTTACTCACGAATTCCTTATACACAGGGTCTCCCAGTATGGAAGGTGTGTAGGACTTTACAAGTTCTGCCTTTTTCAGTGCAGGATAAAATTTACCCTGATTTACCAGCTTTGCCGACTCGTCGAAGTAGATCTTTCCCACCTTCTGCTTCAAGTCGTCTATGCTTTTAATCAGTTGCTGATTATCCGGTTGATAATCAGCTGCCTTTTCATACATGAAAATCGCCTTTTCCCAGTTCTGGGCACGTGCCGCCTTGTCACCACCGGCAATGAAGTAAGCGGCATTATCTTTGGATTTGGCATCCTCATACAGCTTGGCCACATCGTAATAACCGGGATTGATGTCCATAGCGGCCTTGAATGCCTGGGCCGCCATTTTCCAGTCTTCCTGTTTCCCCAGATTGATACCCTGCTGGTAAAATAATTTGGTTCCTTCCTGCTCGATTTTCGCGAGCTTTGCTCCCGTATCCTCATAATTGGGGAACAGTTTATTGACCTGTTTCAATTTCTCCAGGGCAGATACCCAGTCCTCTTTCTGCATGTCTGCATCCGCCTGAGCATAGAGTGACTTCACGGTGCTGCCGAGCTTGCCGATTTTCTCCTTGACGCCATCATTAAAGCGTTTAATCTCCCCATTCGAGGGATCCATATTGAACGCAAGAGTGCTCTCTTTCGCGACCAGTTCAAGGGATGGTATGCTTTCAGAAGCAGACGCCAGCAACGATTTGGCTTTTTCATAGTGTAATTTCGCCGCTTCCTGTTTGGCCTTCAGCAGGGCTTCCTTATATTCCTGATTATCCGGGCTCTCCTGCACCGCTTTCTCGAACCAGCCGATCGCCTCATCCCACCGATTTTCTTTACTCAGATCCATCCCCGTTTTGTAACTCTCGCTCACCGCACAACCGGCTATCATCGCAAGAGTGAATAGAACGGCGAGTATCTTTCGAATATTGAGCAACTTCATCACGGCCTCCATTATTTTTAAATTGTTATACTTTTTTTATGATCGCTTACAAAGCCTGTTCTCAATAGTCCCTCATGGTTGCAATTTCGCTTCAATTTTATTGTGGGTAATCTCCCGAATCTGAATTTTTCTCCCGTTGAGACTAATTGTCTCCAGATCATCCGCCACGCCCTGCGTATTCCCCCTGATTTCCATATCCAGTTCAACCTCTCCGTGGGAAAATGAGCGCTGATGCATCTGCTTGAAGCCCTTTATACTCGTGGTCAACAACTCTTTAAAGCGAGACAGATCCCTGTAGGTGCGCAGGCCGGACACGATCAATTTAACCGTCGCGACATTCGTCAATTCCGAAGACCACCTCTCAATGATCTCATCCTTCATTTGCCTCGCCAGGTCTCTGGCAACCTCTTCAGTGGTAATTTTCACCTCGCCCTTTTTGGATCTGCTGTCCGTGGCAATAATCTCTCCCGTATCACTATTTACCACCTTACCGGATGCGGTCACCTCATGGGAAGACACTTCAATATCACCCATCTTGAATGATCTGCTCGTGGTCTCAACTTTACCGAGAATCACCACCTCCGCGCCATGGCTGCGGGCCAGCCTGGCTGCTTCCTGACGATCATTCACCAGGCTCTTCAAGGCCTCTGCATCTTTTGATTTTTTCACCAGATGAGCGTCGACAAGAGTAAAGCCCTGAGCAATAAAATACCTTGCCATTGCTGCTTCAGCAATCGCGTCCTTCTGTGCGTTGTCACTGAATATGAGCATGAGACGCGGCTTTGACTTTCTTGCCATGATGAGAGCGATCGCTTCCATACGCTCCTTCAATCTCCCCATTCCCACATCGGCTTCAATGGTCACTTTATACGTATCCCCTTCTCTGCCTTCAGAGAGCACCCTGTAGGTATTTATAAAACCCTTCGATTCCGAAAGGATCTGATCCATTTTTACCTGAAAATTTTCCACTTCAGAGAAACTGGTGATCATGACTCCCACTTTCTCCTCAACGGCATTACGCTGGGCGTTGTCAATCGCCTTGTCCCTGGCAATATCAACCGCTCCCCCGTGTATGGTTGCCATCCCGGTTACCCGAACCTTGTCCTGGGCATGAACAGATATACATAAAATTACGAGGAGTATGCTTATGACCGGAATAATGAAAAACGATTTCTTCATACTATTCATCCATTAGTTTTTTTGTTCGTTGAGAGAAAAATTAGAACTTCCCTTTATCTGATCGAAACACGCTGCAGGATAACCCACATTGCGGTTCCACAACATAATGAATCACCGAAATGAGGAAGGAAACGTGAGGTAATATACTGAAACCACTATTGTGTGTCAAGATGATTTACTGAGAATGAATGCCTGGAAACAGTAATTCAGTATCCCGTCCTGCCGATAAAATCATCCAGGGCAACCTGCCAGAAACGCATGGTTTTCCCTGTGGCTTCGAAAAACCGGCGACTACTGAGAACACTGTAGTGTGGCCGATTGGCTTTTCTTTTCAATTCACTCGATTTTATAGGTTTCACAAATGCCTCGATACCGGCGACCTGCACTATTTTCAATGCGAATTCATACCAGCTGCAATTCCCTCTGTTTGTGACGTGAAAAATTCCGGAATGCTGACTTTCGATCAACAGTTGCACCGCAGCTGCTAGGTCCCACGTGAAGGTGGGTGATCCCCTCTGATCGTTAACGACCTCAAGAGTGTCCTCTGTCCTGGCCTTTTCGATGATGGATCTCACGAAGTTTTTCCCGTTTCTTCCATAGAGCCATGCCGACCGAATGAGGATAAAGTTATTTGAAAATTCCTGTAAATAGAGCTCCCCCATACGCTTGGACTGACCATACACATTAATGGGGTTGCACTCATCATTTTCCCTGTAAGGGGTCCCCTTATTTCCATCGAATACGTAATCGGTGCTGAAGTGAACGATTCTAATTCCTTGGTCTCTGCAGGCAAGAGCAATATTTTTCACCCCTTCCGCATTCACAGAGAAGCATCTTTCCCTGTCAATCTCGCAGCCATCAACGTCCGTATAGGCGGCTGCGTTCACCACAACATCCGGCTCAATTTCCAAAATGACATCTCTGCAGTCATCCCCGGAAGAAATATCCAGATCATCAATATCCCTGCCCTCCACATCATGACAGGCAATAAGCCTCAGGAAAAGATCACTGCCCAGCATCCCCTTGTGCCCGAGTATCAAGATTTTCATCAGTACTTCACTTCCTTTAAGAAAAGTCCATGTGCCGGGGCGGTAATACCCGCCTGCCTTCTGTCTTTCACCTCTATAATATGATTCACATCTGATGGAGAAAATTTCCCCTTCCCCACATACACCAGCGTGCCAACTATATTCCTCACCATATGTCTCAGAAACCCATTGGCCTCTATCACAATTCTCAGCATTCCTCGACTATTTTGCGTGATATCAATGTCTGTGATCGTTCTCACATGGTTGATGAGATTGCAATCAGCGGCACAAAACGAGGAAAAATCATGTGTCCCTAAAAAAAGACTGGCGGCGGATTGCATCGTTTGTATATCGAGGAGACCATGGATATACCACGCATAGTTCCTGTATAATGAGGGTCGAACCGGTCCGTTGTATATCTGATATAAGTACACCTTACTTTTCACGTCGTACTGGGAATGAAAGGACTCACTCACCTCCGCAAGTTCCTTAATGACTATGTCCTTTGGCAGGAAGCTGTTTATCCCTTTGAGGAGGTTCTCCTCATTTATTGCCGTGTGTGTCACAAAGTTCGCCACCTGGTTCATGGCATGCACGCCTGCATCCGTTCTGCCCGAACCGATGACCCTGACGGTTTCCCTGGTAATAGTGCATATACTTTCTTCAAGAATCTGCTGAATGGTTGGCTTATCACTCTGACGCTGCCACCCATGGTAATATGTTCCGTCATATTCCACGACAATTCTTATGTTACGTTTGATACGCGCTTCCCCTGTTCCCAACCGGTCGTCCACCCCGTGTGTACCATCCACCATGGTGTAAGATAGATTTCATATTGTATTTGAAAACAAAAAGGGGAAGTACGACTTCCCCCATCTCCCCCCCCCGTATTTAACTGGAGGTACCGGCATCTTCGAGAACATCAATACCCGGCAGCTTTTTACCGGAGAGGAGTTCCAGGGATGCTCCGCCTCCCGTTGAAATATAGGTAATCTTATGACTCTCACCGGCCTTATGAATCGCCACATCGGTATCCCCACCGCCGACAATCGTAACGGCGTAGGAATTCGCCACACTGTGAGCCAGGGCCGAGGTCCCCCTGCTGAACGCATCGATTTCAAATACCCCCATGGGGCCGTTCCATATAATTGTTTTCGCATTATTCAGTGCCTCGGTAAAGAGAGTAATGGTTGCCGGCCCGATGTCAAGGCCCAGCCACCTGGGATTTATCTCCTGAGCAGGCACGATCTTCGACTCTGCTTCCGCACCCACATATTCCGCGATGACACAGTCCACGGGCAAATAAAATTTTACTCCCTTCTTCTTTGCCATTTCGATCACTTCCCGCGCCTTCGGTAACAGATCGTCTTCGACGATTGATTTCCCCACTTCATATCCCAATTCTTTCAGAAAGGTAAAGGCCATCCCCCCTCCGATTATCATCTTGTCGACTTTTGTAATGAGGTTCACCAATGCCTCGATTTTACCGGACACCTTTGAACCGCCAATGATGGCAACGAACGGCCGGGCCGGGGTTTCCACCGCCTGCTTGAAATAATTCAATTCCCGTTTCATGAGGAAGCCCGCACCATACTCCTTCATGTATTTTACGATTCCCACATTCGACGCATGTTTCCTATGGGCATTGCCAAAGGCGTCATCTATATACACGTCACCCAGACTGGCCAGTTCCCTGGCAAATTCGTCAGAATTATTTTCCTCCTCGGGGTGAAACCTGAGATTCTCCAGGAGAACAATACATCCCGGCTTCATTTCTGCGACCAGTTTCTTAACCTCAGGCCCCACGCAATCTTTTGCCAATACCACCTGATTATTGACAAACCGCGACAACCTTTTCGCCACGGGAGCCAGGCTCATTTCAGGAACCAACTTCCCCTTCGGCCGCCCCAGATGAGACATGATGACGATTTTCGCTCCCTCGTCTAAGGCATGGTTTATCGTGGGCAGCACAGCCCTTATCCGCACGTCGTCTTTAATGTTCAAAGAACTGTCTAAAGGCACATTGAAATCAAACCTGAACAACACTGTCTTCCCTCTGAGATTAAATTCATCAATGAATTTCATGGCTCCACTCCCTCAGCAATTGTGATATGTGCATACAGGCACCAACATATAGGACTTTCAAAATACCGCTCGAACTGAGCAAACTCCGCACCCGTCCCTCTGTTCCTTATCATCTCGATCAGAGGATCCGGTAAACATACCGGTGTATTTATAGCCCAACAGCCATATTCAGGTCAATACAGAAATCCCCATTTCAGACTGACTTCACCGGGTGTGACTTCTCCTGTGCTGGCGTGGCTTCACCTCCGGCATTGGATTCCCAGCAAACAGACGTACCCTGCTTTCTTCGGGATTCAACACGGAGACACGGCGTGATCCTCTCCTGGAAGCAGACAGGAGTGAACGCATCCTGCGGGATTGTAACTTCACCCCATCGTGTTCCGGAGAGCTTCAATGTGATAACGGAGAAATCACGACGCCAAAATCAGTGCGGCATCGAATGGGCTGATACGACAGGACGGAGGAGACTTCATCGTCACCGCCGGACCGACTACTCATTCAAATAATATGTTCGATGCAATAGAAACATTCCCCGTCGAAATCAGTCGGTGACATACGGAGAGTCGATCGTTTCTCGCATGGCCACTTCCAGCCTTTTGAGAACGGATTCTCTCCCTAATATATTGAAGATTTTTTCAAGTTCCGGGCCTGAGTTCCTGCCGGTTATCGCTGCCCTGATAGTCATAAGTACTTCTTTTGTCTTCAAACCCGTCTTTGCCTGAATCGTTTTGAGAGCATCTGCATAAAGATTCTCCCCGGTGACGCTCTCACCGCTCAATGCTTCACGAAGGGAGATTATCACCCGGGCGGCAGCATCACCCTTGAGAGCAGGCGCAGCCTCCTTGGAAAGGCGATACCGTTCATCAAGAAAGATATCCATGTATTCTCCAACATCCGTCAATGTGACCAAGTTATCTCTCAATGCCTCTGCGATTTTCTTTATCGACATCTGCCCCAACTGCTCTGGCTCATATCCGGCTTCCCTTATAAAAGGGAGCAGTGCGGAACTCAACCTTTCCGTATCACAATTCCTGATATAAACGGCATTCAACCACCTCAGCTTACCCTCGTCGAAAATTGCCCCACTTCTGCCCACCTTTGCAAGAGAAAATACCTCAATAATTTCATCCACGGAAACAACCTCTCTCCCCTCCCCTATGGAACCGCCTGAGAGAGAAAGGTGGTTGAATAATGCCTCGGGAAGAATACCCTTCGACCGGAAATCCTTGACGGAAACAGATCCGTGACGTTTACTCAATTTTGTGCGGTCTTTTCCCAGAATGAGCGAATGATGCGCAAAAACGGGGGGAGAGAAATCAAGCGCATTATAGAGAAGCATCTGGAGAGCCGTATTGGAAAGATGATCCTCGCCTCTGATGACATGAGTAATTGCCATGAGGTGATCATCAATGACTACGGCGAAATTATATGAAGGAATACCGTTGGAACGGACAATAATGAAATCCCCCAAGGTATCTGCCTCGAATTTCATGGGCCCCCGTATCAAATCGTTGAATTCAATTGACCCCGGATTAACGTGAAAACGGTATACAGGGGTTTTCCCCTCGCTTTCGAGCTTCCTCTTCTCGCCCTCAGTGAGATGAAGACACTTTCCCCCATATCGGGGTGCCATTCTCATGGCGAGAAGCTGCACCCGCTCATCTTCAAGTTCCTCTTCCGTACAGTAACATGGATAGACGAAGTGATGATCGATTAGCTTTTTCAAATAGTAATTATATATTTCAAGTCGCTCAATCTGATGATACGGACCGAATCCTCCCCCCTTCTCAGGGCCCTCGTCCCATTCCAGGGAAAGCCACCTCAGATCATCCAAGAGATTTCTCTCGAAGAATAAAGAAGCTCGCTCCCGATCTGTATTTTCAATACGGAGAATAAAACTGCCTTCCTGCTGCCTCGCAAAGAGCCAGTTGAAAAGGGCCGTCCTGGCGTTCCCGATATGAAGGTCGCCGGTCGGGGAGGGAGCGAATCTGACTCTCGTTTTGTGTAACGTCATTATTCACCTTTTTCTCTCACCGTGACAACGGCGAATGCAGCCACTCCCTCATTTCTTCCGATAAAGCCCATTCCCTCGTTTGTTTTGGCTTTTATGTTGACCCTCCCTGCGGGAATGTCGAGGGCATGTGATACGTTCAATACCATCCTGTCAGTATATTCCTGCAACTTCGGTTTCTCCAGCACGACCGTCGAGTCAACATTATTCACCATGAAACCTTTTTCCTCTGCCATGAGCGCCACCTGACGAAGCAACCTCAGACTTGAAACTCCCCTGTAAGCAGGGTCTGTATCGGGGAAATGCCTTCCTATGCCGCCACCACCGATCGCACCGATGATGGCGTCACATATGGCATGGATGAGCACGTCCGCATCGGAATGGCCTGAGAGACCCTTCTCGTGGGGAATTTCCAGTCCGCCGATAACAAATTTTCTTCCCTCGACCAGCCGGTGGCTGTCATAACCGAACCCAACTTTCACTTCAATCCATCCTTGCGCTCAGATCTTTCCATTACACCTTCTCGCGGGAACACCCGTATGATGCCCACACGTCACCTCTATGGCCGCACTCAATGAGTTTTTTCATGAGCGCATCCGCCAGGACAATATCGTCTCTTGTAGTAATTTTAATGTTATCATGGGAACCGAGAATCATTTTGACACCAATACCGATCCTTTCCACAAGAGAGGCATCATCGGTTCCATAGTAATGATCCTGATAGGCAACTTCATAGGCAGTTCTGATAATATCCCTCCTGAAGGCCTGAGGCGTCTGCGCCAGCCAGACCTCATCTCTATCGAGCGTGCCTTTAATCCATCTCTGACTATCAATCACTTTCACGGTGTCCTTCACAGGAATCCCGAGTGTGGCAGCCGACTCAGCAGCCGCTTCAGAAACAACCGCACAAATCAGATCCGCCGTAACGAAAGGTCTGACACCATCATGGATGACAACAATGTCGTACTCAGTCCCGACCAGCTCAATTCCATTTCTGACAGAATCCTGCCTCTCCATTCCGCCGGCCAGGACATGGCTAACCCGGGTAAGCCCGTACTCTTCAACAACACCCCGCTTTACCAGCTCAATGTCATCGGCGGGAACGATGAGAAAAATATCGTCAATCAACGGTAACTCCTGAAATACTCTCAGAGTATGGACAATTACAGGGATTCCATGCAGCAGGAGATACTGTTTCGAAACGTCCGACCCCATCCTCTTGCCATATCCACCAGCGGGAATTATCGCTACCGTTTTCATCGAGCTGTACCACAAAAAAAGCCCGGTGCAATCGAGCTTCACCGGGCTTCATGAGAATACTACTGTTTTGCACCTACACCGTAGTGCTTCTTCTCGGACACCACTTCCTTCAGCTCCGAAAATATCATTCTCCCCGCAGTTGTTTGAAGAACACTCGTGACCGTTACTTCAACACTTGATCCCTGATATTTCTGTGCATTGTCTACGATAATCATCGTACCGTCGTCCAGATATGCGACTCCCTGTCCCGGCTCTTTACCTTCCTTTATAATCTTCACCGTCATAACCTCACCGGGCAACACCACCGGTTTTAATGCATTTGCAAGTTCATTCACATTGAGAATCTTGATACCCTGCAACTCTGCAACTTTGTTAAGATTGAAATCGTTGGTAATTATTTTGCCATTCATTTTCTTCGCGAGAGCGATAAGTTTTGCGTCAACACCCTTGAGCTTCGGGAAATCCTGATCAACAACTTCAATATTAATACCGCTGCTCCTCTGCATCCGGTTCAAAATATCGAGACCTCTCCTGCCGCGGGATCGTTTCATAGAATCAGATGAGTCCGCAATGTACTGCAATTCATCGAGGACATACCGAGGAACCACCAGGGTACCTTCAATAAATCCCGTATCACATATATCCGCGATTCTCCCATCGATAATAACACTGGTATCAAGAATTCTGTACTCGCTGCTCTCCTTTGACTGGCCGAAACTGAATATACTGAACTCCTCGATTTTCTTTGAT
>Ga0194110_10008652_pt1 | contig 11541 bp, 13 predicted proteins | sample TA2Kig1200mmetaG_FD_146192 | JGI IMG/M metagenome (GOLD analysis project Ga0194110, IMG submission 146192) | Freshwater microbial communities from Lake Tanganyika, Tanzania - TA2015032 Kigoma Deep Cast 1200m | ecosystem: Environmental > Aquatic > Freshwater > Lake | place: Tanzania: Lake... | reverse complement strand
CGGCCCCGGCAAGCCCGGCCCTCATGTCGTGAAAGACCTCAACACCCAAACGCGCGGCCTCAGCCGGGATCAGCGTGGGTGGCCCCACCACGCGCACGCGGCTGCCCATGGTGGTTAGCAGGTGCATGTTGGAACGTGCGACTCGCGAATGGGCGATATCGCCGCAAATCGCGACAATCAAACCTTCAAGCCGGCCCTTATGGCGGCGGATGGTGAGTGCATCCAAAAGCGCCTGAGTCGGGTGTTCATGCGTGCCATCGCCCGCATTGATCACCGCCGCATCTACCTTCTGGCTCAGCAGTGAAGGTGCGCCGGATTGCCCATGCCGCACCACCAGCAAATCGCAATGCATCGCATTCAGCGTGCTGGCGGTATCCAGCAAGGTCTCACCCTTATTCACGCTGGACGTGCTGACCGACATATTGATGACATCGGCGCCCAGCCTTTTGCCTGCGAGCTCAAAACTCGTCCGCGTGCGAGTGCTGTCTTCAAAAAACAAATTGATCAGCGTGCGGCCCTTCAACAGGTCGCGCTGGGTTTTGCCGCTGCGGTTGAGCAGGGCGTAGGCTTCCGCCAGGTCCAGCAAATCCGCGATATGCGGCGGTTCAAGACCCTCAATGGCCAGAAGGTGTTTGCGGGGATAAGACACAGGGTTCTTCTAGCCGTCCAATGGCCATGAAGGCCAGACCCGTTCAGGGCAGCTTGAGCGCGCCACGCAGCACCGCGGCCTTTTCATCCAGCGAAGCCCGCCCGGAGCTGCGCTGAATTTCCCTGAAGTTGCCGTCTGCCAGCCGCAGCACGAGCCGCCATTCCTTTGATGTGGCGGAGAAATCCGACTCTCCGCTTGTTGTGATGCCGCCTTGGGGTGGAAATAGCTGCTACAGCAACCCCGGTAATGGCGCCTAGGGGCAGGTTCTCAAATGCATCGAAGAACCGCCACCAGGTGGTGATGCTGCGGGCGAAGACCGCGCTGCCATCGGCGCGAATCGCCAGCGCATGGGGGGCGGGAATGAAGGACAGCCACAGGAACATCCCAAGCTCCAGGAGGGGAAAACCAAGCCCCAAAAGCCGGGGCGTAATCGCCGGCCACTCGGCCAAAAAACTGCGGCGCCAGCGCAAAGCCCACCATGGCAAAACCAAGCCCCGCCAGTGCGCCTATCGCGTAGCGGATGCGCCCATCTAGGGCGACTTCCACCAGAATCTGATCCATGCGCCTCATCCCTTGGTTGCGTCCAAAGCGGCCTGAAGCATCCAGGCCGCCGCCGCCTTGTCCACCGATGCAGCCCTTTTGCCGCGACTGAGATCGGCTTCCCCCACCATCATGCGGTTCACCGCCGCAGATGAAAGCCTTTCATCCCAGAGCGCGGCAGGCAGACCAACGGCATCCGAAAGCGACCGCGCCCAATCCCGCGCTGCCTGCGCCGCCGGGCGGAAAGACCCATCAAGCCCAAGCGGCAAGCCCACCACCAGACCGCCCACGCCTTCCTTCGCCGCAATCGTCTTGATCTCGGCGGCCATGGTCATCAATTTTCCGCGCTTCAGGCTGCCATAGGGGCTGGCCAACATCAGCGAAACATCGCTGAGCGCGACACCCACGGTCTTTTTCCCCGGATCAAGGCCGATCAGCCGGGAATGGCGGGGGAGTGCGGCGCGCATTTCTATCAGGTTGATGATAGGCATCGGGGGCCTTATGGTCCCTCGCTCCTTTTCGGGGAAGTAGTGATTTCATGTCCCTAGACACCGCCACCGTCCGGCGCGTTGCGGCCTTGGCCCGGCTGCGCCTTGAAGAACAGGATATCGCCCGCGTACAGGGCGAGCTGAACGGCATTCTGGGCTGGATTGAACAGCTCCAGGCCGTGAATACGGATGGCGTCGCGCCCATGGCCGGCGGCACGCCTGGCGGCGCCGCTGCCATGCCGATGCGGGGTGACGTGGTGACCGATGGCGGCAAAGCCGAGGCCGTTCTGGCCAATGCGCCTGACCGAGAGGGCGAATATTTCGGCGTGCCGAAGGTGGTGGAATAATGCATGCGACCGATTTTACCCTCGGCGGCGCCTTGGCTGCGCTGAATGAGGGCGCGATCAGCGCCGAGGAATTGACTCGCGCCCATGTGGCCGCCGTAGAAGCGCTGAACCCGAAGCTGAATGCCTTCATCACCACCACGAGCGAACAAGCGCTGGAGGCAGCGCGCGCATCCGATGCGCGGCGGAAGCGCGGTGAGGCGGGGCCGCTTGAGGGTATTCCGCTCGCCATCAAGGATTTGTTCTGCACGGAAGGCGTGCGCACCACGGCGGGGTCGACAATCCTGGGTAATTTCATCCCGCCCTATGAAAGCACCGTCACCGCGCAGTTGAAGCGCGATGGCGCGGTGTTTCTGGGCAAGGCCAATCTGGATGAATTCGCCATGGGATCATCCAATTTGACCTCGGCCTATGGTGGCGTGTTGAACCCCTGGCAGCGCAAGGATGATCCGGACGCGCGGCTGGTGCCGGGCGGGTCGTCCGGTGGGTCTGCTGCGGCAGTGGCGGCGCGGATCGCTCTCGGCGCGACGGGCACGGATACCGGCGGTTCCATCCGTCAGCCGGCGGCGTTTTGCGGCATTACGGGGATCAAGCCGACCTATGGGCGCTGTTCGCGCTTTGGCATTGTGGCCTTTGCGTCCTCCCTGGATCAGGCCGGCCCCTTTGCGCGCACGGTCGAAGATTGCGCCATTCTGTTGCGGTCCATGGCGGGGCATGATCCGAAGGATTCCACCAGCGCCAATCAGCCCGTGCCGAATTTTGCTGCCGCTTGCGCCCGCAGTGTGAAGGGCCTTCGCATTGGTGTGCCGCGCGAATACCGCCTGGATGGCATGCCGGCTGAGATTGAAAAGCTCTGGCGTCAGGGCCTGGATTGGCTGCGCGACGCGGGGGCGGAGACTGTGGATATCTCCCTGCCGCACACGAAATATGCGCTGCCGACCTATTACATCGTGGCCCCTGCGGAAGCATCTTCCAATCTGGCGCGCTATGATGGTGTGCGTTTTGGCTTGCGCGTGGCGGAGAAGGATAGCGATCTGGGTGATCTGTATGAGCGCACGCGAGCTGAGGGGTTTGGCGCCGAAGTGCGCCGGCGCATCATGATCGGCACTTATGTGTTGAGTGCAGGTTATTACGATGCCTATTACCTGAAGGCGCAGAAAATCCGTGCCTTGATCGCGGGCGATTTTGACGCAGCCTGGGCCAAGGTGGATGCGATTGTGACCCCTGCCACGCCATCCGCAGCCTTTGCCGAGGGCGAGAATACCGATGACCCAGTGCAGATGTATTTGAATGATGTCTTCACAGTCACCGCCAATCTTGCCGGCCTGCCGGGCCTGGCGCTGCCAACCGGGCTGGATCATCAGGGATTGCCGCTCGGCTTGCAGGTGATTGGCCGAGCCTTTGATGAGGAAACGGTTTTCGCGGTGGGGGCCGCTTTGGAACGCACCGCTGATTTCAAGGCAGTGCCAGCAATGAGGGCCGGCGCATGAGCTACATAATTGACGGCGAAAGCGGCCCATGGGAAATAGTGATCGGGCTGGAAGTTCATGCCCAAATCATGTCTAACGCCAAGCTGTTTTCCGCCGCGGCAACGGCCTTTGGCGCGGAACCCAATGCGCAGGTTTCCTTTATTGATGCGGGCTTTCCCGGCATGTTGCCGGTGATCAACCGCGAATGCGTTTCGCAGGCCGTGCGCACCGGGCTTGGCTTGAATGCCAACGTCAATCTCTGGTCGCGCTTTGATCGCAAGAATTACTTCTATGCCGATTTGCCGCAGGGCTATCAGATCAGCCAATACGCGCACCCGATCATCGGTGAAGGCGCGATTGATATTGAATTGGCCGATGGCAGCACAAAGACCATCGGCATCACGCGGCTGCATCTGGAACAGGATGCCGGCAAATCCCAGCACGACCAGCACCCGACAAAATCCTTCATTGACCTCAATCGTTCCGGCGTGGCGCTGATGGAAATTGTTTCGGAACCCGATATGCGGAGCCCGGAGGAAGCCGGCGCTTACCTGACCAAACTGCGCCAGATCATGCGCTACCTTGGCACCTGCGATGGCAATATGGATGAAGGCTCGCTCCGCGCTGATGTGAATGTTTCAGTGCGTAAGGCAGGCGAAGGCTTCCGCACGCGCTGCGAAGTGAAGAATGTGAATTCCATCCGCTTTGTCATGCAGGCTGTGGAAGCCGAAGCGCGTCGCCAGATCGAGGTTTGGGAAGCAGGCGGCAGGGTGGATCAGGAAACGCGATTGTTTGATACGGGGCGCGGCATCACGCGTTCCATGCGGTCCAAGGAAGATGCGCATGATTACCGCTATTTTCCAGACCCGGATTTGCCGCCTTTGGTGATTGATGCCGCTTTCGTCGAAAGCCTGAAGGCCGCACTGCCGGAACTGCCGGATCAGCGCCGCGCGCGCTATGTGCGCGATTACGGCATCCCGCCCTATGACGCGCATGTGCTGACGCTGGAACGTGAAACCGCGGCCTATTACGAAACGGTCGCCAAGGGGCGGGATGCGAAGCAGGCCGCGAATTGGGTGATGGGTGATCTTTTCGCTGCCATCAATCGCACGAAAACATCGATCGCCGAACCGCCCGTCACCGCGCCTGATCTTGGCGCGCTATTGGATCTGATGGCGGATGGCACGCTTTCCGGTAAACTCGCCAAGGAAGTGTTCGAAGCCATGGTGGAAACTGGCCGTGCGCCAGGCGCCATTGTCGAAGATCGCGGCCTGAAGCAGGTGACGGATAGTGGCGCGATTGAAGCAGTGATTGACCAGGTGTTGGCTGCCAATGCCGATAAGGTAGCGGAATACCGTTCCGGCAAGGACAAGCTGTTTGGCTTCTTTGTCGGCCAGACCATGAAGGCCATGCAAGGCAAGGGCAATCCTGCGCTGGTCAATGATGTGCTGAAGCAGAAGCTTTCGTGAAGGCGCTCATTCCACCGTGACGCTTTTCGCGAGGTTGCGCGGCTGATCAACATCCGTGCCCTTCAGCACCGCGACATGATAGGCGAGGATTTGCACCGGGATCGTGTGCAGAATGGGCGCCGCAAAGGCCGGCACGCGGGGCAGCACCACAATACGTTCGGCAAAGCCCCGCAATTTTTCCGCGCCCAGATCATCGGTGAAGGCCATCACGCGACCGCCGCGGGCGGCTGATTCCTGAAGATTGGACGCGGTCTTCTCGAACAAAGGGCCTGAGGGGCAAAGCGCTATCACGGGCACGGCAGGATCAATCAGCGCAATCGGGCCATGCTTCATCTCGCCGGCGGCGTAACCCTCGGCATGGATATAGGAAAGCTCCTTCAATTTCAGCGCGCCTTCAAGCGCCACCGGAAAGAGCGAACCGCGCCCAAGGAACAGGACATCCCGTGCCTTGGCGACTTCCACGGCCATGGCGCGAAGCTCGCCATCGCGTTCCAGCACAATGGCTGCGTTGGGCGGCACTTCCAACAGCGCCGCTGTGAGTTCTGCCTCCCGTTCTGCAGTAATGGTGCCGCGCGCGCGCCCCAATCCAATGGCGAGGCAAGCGAGCACCGAAAGCTGTGCAATCAACGATTTGGTGGAAGCAACGGCAACTTCTGGCCCCGCCAAGGTAATCACCGCAGCATCGCTTTCGCGCGCCATGGTGCTTTCCGGCACATTCACAATGGAAAGAATACGCTGCCCACATTGCCTCAAGAGCCGAAGGGCCGCGAGCGTATCGGCGGTCTCACCGCTTTGGCTGAGCAGTAGCGCGCCACCACCCTCCGGCAAGGGCGGGTCGCGATAGCGCAACTCACTCGCGAAATCGGCATCCACGGGCAGGCGCGCCACTTCCTCAATCCAATAGCGCCCGACCAAACCCGCCAAATAAGCACTACCACAGGCGGTCATGGTCAGGCGCGGCACAGTCACGGGATCAAAGGGCAATTCTGGCAAAACCACGCGACGCTGCGCCGGTTCCAGATATTGCGTCAGCGTATCACCCAGCACCACCGGATGTTCATGCAATTCCTTTTCCATAAAATGCCGGTAATTGCCCTTGCTGATCGTCACACCTGAAACGGTGGTCAGCTTGATCTCGCGTGCCACTTCCGCGCCAGATGCATCATGAAACCGCGCGCTGGTGCGGTCCAACACTGCCCAATCGCCTTCTTTCAGATAGGCAATACGCCGCGTGAACGGGGCCAAGGCGAGCGCATCGGAGCCCACAAACATCTCGCCCTCACCAAAACCAACGGCAAGCGGGGCACCTTGCCGCGCGCAAATCAGCAAATCAGGATGTCCCGCGAAAATCATCGCGAGCGCAAAAGCGCCATACACGCGCTTCAGCGCGGCGCCAGCGGCGGATTCCGGGGCGTAGCCCGCTTGCAGGAAATCATCCACCAATAGGGCGAAGGTTTCGGTATCGGTTTCGGTTTGGAAGATGTGGCCGCGCGCTTCCAATTCGGCGCGCAATTCAGCGTGGTTTTCGATAATGCCATTATGCACCACAACAACGCGCGCCGTGCCATGGGGATGCGCATTGCGCGTGGTGGGCGCGCCATGCGTCGCCCAGCGCGTATGGCCAATGCCGGTGGTGCCAGGCAGCGGGCTCGCTTCCAAAACGACAGCTAGATTGCCGAGCTTACCTTCAGCGCGCCTGCGATCAATCTTCCCGTCAATCAGCGTGGCAATGCCCGTACTGTCATAGCCGCGATATTCTAACCGCCGCAGCGCTTCCAGAAGCCGAGGCGCCGCCGCTACCTGACCAACCACGCCAACAATGCCGCACATCAGCGCTTCCCCTTGCCCTTGAAGCCGCGCCCCGGCTTCACCGCCTGGCGCCCACGCGCAATCGCGAGCGCATCATCCGGCACGTCTTCCGTAATCACACTGCCAGCCGCCACCAGCGCGCGTTTGCCCACCTTTACCGGAGCCACCAGCGCCGTATCGCTGCCGATGAAAGCGCCTTCGCCAATTTCGGTGCGATGTTTCGCCGCACCATCATAATTGCAGGTGATGGTCCCAGCGCCGATATTTGCCCCCGCACCAATCATGGCATCACCAAGATAGGAAAGATGATTGGCCTTGGCCCCAGCACCGAGTGTCGTTGCCTTCAACTCCACAAAATTGCCGACATGCGCGTGGTTTTCAATGACGCTACCAGGACGGAGCCGCGCATAGGGGCCAATCACCGCACCCCCCTTCACCACGCAGCCTTCCAAATGGCTGAAGGCGCGAATGGTAACGCCGTTTTCCACCGTCACATCGGGGCCAAAGAAGATACTCGGCTCCAGCAGCACATCAGCACCAAGCCTAGTGTCGTGGCAGAGATGCACTGTCTCAGGCGACAGCATCGTCACCCCACCCGCCATGGCTGCCGCGCGCAAGCCCCGCTGCACTTCGGCTTCCGCTTGCGCCAATTCCGCGCGGCTATTGATGCCGCGAAGCTCAGCCTCTGGCGCTTCCACGGCGACCACGCGCTTGCTGTCCGCCCGCGCCTGTTGGATCACATCGGTCAGGTAATATTCGCCCCTGGCATTGTTGTTGCCGATGGCGGCAAGCCAGCGGAACAAATCCTGCGCCGGGGCGCAAATCACGCCCGCATTGCAAAGCCCGATGGCGCGTTCTTCTGCTGTCGCATCCGCCCATTCGACAATGCGCGCCACTTCGGATTTTGCGTCCAGCACCACACGGCCATAACGCGCGGCGTCAGTGGGCCGCATGGCAAGCAGCACAAGGCCAGCCGACTGACGCGCCGTCACCAGCGCCTGCAAGGTAGCCGCCGAGATCAGCGGGTTATCGCCATAAAGCACCGCGACATCACCCTGATGCCCCCCCAGCAAGGGTGCGGCTAGCAGCGCCGCATGACCGGTGCCGCGCCTTTCGCGCTGCACCACCACTTCGCGCGGTGCGACCGCATCTTCCAAAGCCGGCACATCCGGCCCTACCACCACCACAATACGCCCGAATACCGCTTCGCAAGCGCCGATCAGATGCTGGATCATGGGCCGCCCCGCCAAGGGATGCAGCACCTTGGGCAGGCTGGAGCGCATGCGCGTCCCAAGACCGGCAGCTAGGATGATGGCGGCAGGGCTCATGCGCGTGGCCTAACGCGTCCCGCAGGGTTTCGTCTATAGGCTGATAACATCTGTCATTCGCCAGTTTCGCAAAAAACCCCACGCAAACAAAAAGCCGGCGCCCGAAGGCACCGGCTTTGAAACATGCGGCAATAAAGCCTGATCAGCGACTGTAGAATTCGACCACCAGATTCGGTTCCATCTGCACCGGATAAGGCACATCGGAAAGCTTCGGCGCGCGCAGGAATTTACCCTTCATCGCGCGGTGATCAATTTCCAGATACTCCGGTACATCACGTTCCGTGCTTTGCGCGGAGTCGAGAACCGCTGTCAGCTGCTTCGACTTTTCCTTGACTTCAATCACGTCGCCATTCTTCACCGAATAGGACGGGATATTGAGCCGCTTGCCATTGACCAGCACATGGCCATGATTGACGAATTGCCGCGCCGCGAAGGGGGTGACGGCCAGCTTCATGCGATAGATAACGGCATCCAGGCGCCGTTCCAGCAATTCCACCAGGTTTTCGGAAGTGTCGCCCTTCCGGCGCACGGCTTCCTCATAATATTTGCGGAACTGCCTTTCGCCGATATTCGCGTAATAGCCCTTCAGCTTCTGCTTCGCCATCAGCTGCACGCCGAAATCGGTCGGCTTCTGCTTGCGGCGCTGGCCATGCTGACCGGGACCATATTCGCGCTTCGCGACCGGCGATTTCGCACGGCCCCAAAGGTTTACGCCAAGACGGCGATTGATCTTGTATTTGCTTTCAGCGCGCCTCGTCATGCGCATAATCCACCGCGGAAGCGATGGCCTTTCTTGCTATGCCCCAAGGGGCCTTGTTGTCCCGGTAGTCCCTGGCCGGCTGGCCAAGGCGGGCGCGGCCCCCGAAGGTCCGTCCACATTCCCAGAAAGCATGCGGCTGATATTCCGCGCGATGGGGCTTGTCAAACCCCGCGCCCGGCCCCATCCCCGAGCCATGAGTGTTTCACGCGAAGAAATTCTGATCCTTGGCCTGACGGCCGGGGTGGTAGGCAGCCTGGTGGGTGGCCTGACGCTTTACGCGGGCCTAGCCCTGGTCGTGGCTGGGTCCCATGCTGGCTGGCTGCTCGCTCTGCCGGCAGCGCCCTTGGGCGGGGGCCTTGGCTATCTTTTGGCCCGCAAGCTGGCGGCGCGCTTGTAACCACACCGATAGCCTCAAATGCAAACCCGCGGCCCAGGGGTTGCCCCGTGCCGCGGATTACCGATCTCAAACCCGGCTTGGGGTAATCAAAAGCCTTCGCGTTCGATCCGCTTGCGCTCCACCTTACGGGCGCGACGGACTGCTTCCGCAGCCTCACGGGCGCGGCGCTCAGACGGCTTTTCGTAATGGCGGCGGATCTTCATTTCACGGAAGACCCCTTCACGCTGCAATTTCTTCTTGAGCGCCTTCAGCGCCTGATCAACATTGTTGTCACGAACGACGACTTGCACGCGGCACAACCCCCTTTCATGGATCGCTGGTTCAAAGCAAAGGGCGCGCAGCCGGTTACCCGGTGCCCGACCTAGAGCTCAGGGCTTAGCACAGTGGTTCACCGCGCCGGAAGCCCCTTTCAAGCCTTTCTCAGCGCAATTATATAAAAAATTGCGTTTTCTGGAGCGGAAATATTTATGGCCATTCTAAAAATCGCTCGGCTGGGCCATCCCGTGCTTCTGCAATGGTCCGAAGCGGTGGCCGACCCGACGGCGGCCGATATGCGCCGCCTCGTCACCGATATGGTGGAAACCCTGCAAGATATTGGCGGGCTTGGGCTGGCTGCCCCGCAAATCCATGTCTCCCTCAGGCTTTTCATCTGTCGCACCGCAGTGGGCGGGCATACCGCCCTGTTCAACCCGGAAATCCAGCCAATTGGGGACGAGTTTGAGGAAGCCTGGGAAGGCTGCCTTTCCATCCCCGGCCTGCGCGGTGTGGTGCAGCGCCCGGCCCGAATCGCCTTTCGCGGCCAGGATATCGCCGGCACCTGGATTGAAGGCGAAGCCGCCGGCATGGCTGCGCGGGTCATGCAGCATGAACATGACCATCTTGAAGGTGTCCTCTACCCTATGCGGATGACGGATCTGTCTCGGCTTGGGTTTGTGGAGGAATTGGCCCGCTTCAACCCGCCGAAACCTGTTGAACATGAGAGACAAAAACCATGATGGATGCCGGCCCGGATCGTGACGCGCGGGATGCCGCCTTGGATGCCATTCTGCCGTTGGTGCCGCTACATGGCTGGAGGGGCAGCGCCATTCGCGAAGGGCTGAAGGATGCCGGCATGGCGCCGGAGGACGCTGAATGGATGTTCCCACGCGGCGCGATTTCGGCGATTGAAGCCTGGATCGAACTTGCCGATCGGCGCATGGAAGCGGCCGGCCTTGCTGCCGATATGGCCAGCATGCGCACCCATGAACGCGTGCGCTTCCTGATCAAGGCGCGGCTGGAAGCGGCGGACCCGCACCGCGATGCGTTGCGCGCCGCGCTTTCCCTGCTCGCTTTGCCCTGGAACGCACCGATTGCCGCACCCAGCCTGGCCCGCAGCGTGAGCGCTATCTGGTATGCGGCGGGCGACAAATCCGCTGATTTTTCCTGGTATACGCGCCGCGCGACGCTCGCTGCCATCTACAGCGCCACGCTGGCCTTTTGGCTGAGCGGGCACGGCCAGGGGCTTGATGCGGCGCTGGAATTCCTGGATCGGCGGCTGGCGGATCACGCCTGCTTTCAGAAGCGCCTGGCGCGTTTCAAGCCGCGCGCTGCTTGATCCTGGCTCTCTGTTTCCTTCGCGCGGGTGAACCCGCATATGTGTGGCAGGGTTCCTTTGCAGCGGCCGATCCGCTGCCCTTTGATGAAAAAAGGGAAGAAGCCCATAGGTTTGAAGCGCTTGCTCTTGGCAGCGGTGGCGCCGGTTCTGGTAGCCGGACCGGTTTTGGCGAATACCTGCATGCGTCCAGAAGAACGGAATGCGGAGGATACCTGGGCCACGAACAGTTACCTGAGAGTGATCTCTCATCAGTGCAAAATCGATCCCGCCCGCATGATGGCCGCTTTTCAACCTTATAGTGGCAAACTCTCGTTGGCGGCCAATGAACTGCAAGGTTATTTCCGCCGCGCCTAAGGCGGGGCAGGGCAGACCCGTTTTGATAAATACTACACCAATATTTCCCAGGATCACGCCATAGATGCAGCCCGCGCGGGGTCGCATTTCTGCCGTGATTCTGAAGTCATCCTTCAACAGGTTAGGGCGCTGCCCCCTGGCCAATTGACACCCTTCTCCGTCAGGCAGAATGTCATCCAGTCGACTCCGGCGCCTGATTGCTGCGCGGGCGTTGCACAGCGGCGTTGACGTGCCAGTACGACGCCTGTTGCTGTGGCGCACAGCTTCCAGACACTTGAATAAAATTCAGCGCCATCGCCGCAGGGCGTTGGTTAAAAATCAGCGCGATTTGAGTGACATT
>Ga0194110_10008648_pt1 | contig 11542 bp, 8 predicted proteins | sample TA2Kig1200mmetaG_FD_146192 | JGI IMG/M metagenome (GOLD analysis project Ga0194110, IMG submission 146192) | Freshwater microbial communities from Lake Tanganyika, Tanzania - TA2015032 Kigoma Deep Cast 1200m | ecosystem: Environmental > Aquatic > Freshwater > Lake | place: Tanzania: Lake... | reverse complement strand
CTTGGGCTTCAGGGCCAAAGGGAGAGAAGTCATAGAAGGCTGTGAGGGGTATCAGTTGCGGGAGGGAACTGCTCCCTATCAGGCTCTTTTCGAGGCTGAAAACGACGATATAGGCCCCGAAAACACCTATTTGTGGGACATTAAAGCTGAATAATCAAGACCTTATCTTGGCCCGACCCCGCCTGACCCGCCTGACCCCATTCACCATAGGCTATGGCCGACGGCGTCCACGGGCATAGCCTGTGGTCTTCTGCGTAGGCGGATAAAGGGGGATAAATGAGGGTAAATTACTTCTTAGAGGGTCTGGGCTCAATCCTTTTATAGTCGCTCGGAGGGAGAAAAACCTCTTCCTTCAATTCTTTCTTTTCCAATCTTTTGACTTCCGATACATCGATGGGACCTAACCCATAGGTCATTGTATAGTCCTTTATTAAAATAGGAAATCCATGAACCTTCAATTTCTCATAGATCTCCCGACCCTCTTTCATTCCAGCCCTAATATCTTTTGAAAAACTCCGGGCCACTTTCTCCATCACCTTTTCAACCTCTCTTATATCCACATCCTTCGTCACCCAATTCTCCTCGATTAGCTCTCCATTGACACGAATCTCAATTTTTTCTGTCTGAAAAGCATTGATATAGGCATTCTCCCCTGTGCTTCTCACTACGACCTTCCTCTCCTTCGGTTTGATTCTTGGAATAGATTTTTTGATATTCTCTTCAATCTCTTTTTCCCACTTGGAGAATCGGGTCTCCACATAGCTTTTTGACCGATGATCAATCATCACCATTCGATCTTCCTTAAAGTTTATAATGATCGTCATTCCGGCCGCTGGATGGTCTGTACGAAACTGATTCTCTGAAAAATAATGGATGACTTTGGAGGTACTCCCATCCACTTCTCTGATTACCTCCTCAATGATAATACCTGCCAAACCTTCCTGAAGCCTGAAAATGAGAAGAAGGGCTGTCAGGAATATCCAAATGACCCAAGCTCTCTTTTTCATCATTTTCTCCTTTATCCCGCCCCGCAGAAAGCCCCGTGATTTATCACGGGGATGAATGCTGTAAATCCAGAGACCCCTAATGCACCTCGTTTTAACGTGGGGGCAGGGTTTATTCCAATTTGATCTCCAACTCCTCTAATTTCTTGTTTATTTCTTCCAGATCCTTTAACCAGTAGAGATCACGAAACTCTTTCGATCTCCCCCTTTTCAATTTTCGACGAAGCCTCTTATAATTTCTATCCAGATGTCGCAGGAGAACATGTAATGTCTCTTCAGGCGGTGACACTTCCATCATCCTTTCTTCAGGTGCTATCCTTTCTTCAGCACCGAAAAGGACTCTTCTCTCCCTCCATTTTGGGATGGTGGTCTTGAAATGGAACTGTTCCCTAATGAGTTGATCAAGTTCTATTGACGCCTTCTTTTCTCCATGGGTGACGAAGACCTCAAGCCTTGGATTTTCGAAGTGAGAGAGCCATTCAAGGAGTCCCTTCTGGTCAGCATGGGCTGAGAATCCACCTAAGGTGTGGATATGGGCTTTCACGGCAATCTCTTCTCCAAAAAGCCTCACGGTCTTTGCACCATCAACAATCCTTCTTCCAATTGTCCCTTCCCCTTGATAACCGATGAAGACGATGTGAGAGGCTTCTCGCCATAGGTGGTGTTTGAGATGGTGTTTGATCCTCCCTGAATCGCACATCCCGCTTGCGGAGACGATGACCGCAGGTCTTTGATCTTCATTGATGGCCCTCGATTCCTCAGTGGTCTGCGTATAGATGATCCCTGGAGGCTCTAATGGGTTCTCTCCTCCCAATAGAAGTTCTTTAGTTTCTTGGTCAAAACAGTCAGAGTTTCTTTTAAAGATCTCAGTGGCTGAGATCGCCAACGGACTATCAATATAAATTGGGATGGAAGGGATGGATCCCTTTCTCATCAACTGGCTGAGGGTATAAATCACATCTTGAGTTCGTTCCACAGCAAAGGCAGGAATGATCACTTTGGCCTGATTGGCAATGGCTTCCTGAACAATCTTTAACAACTCTTGAACCGTTTCCTCTCTCGATTTGTGAAGTCGGTTCCCATAGGTCGATTCCAACCAAATGATATCCCCTTCTTCAATCCAGGTAGGGTCCTGAATGATGGGTTGATCAGAACTCCCGAGGTCTCCTGAAAAAACCAATTTTCTCTCTTGCCCTTCTTCTTCAATCCAGAGCTCAATGATGGCAGATCCTAAAATATGACCAGCATCTTTAAATCGTACTTTCACCCCATCCGCTATTGAGAACATATCATCATAATTCAAGGATTGGAAATATTTAAGACTCCTTTCTGCATCATTTACCGTGTAGAGCGGATTGGCTTCTTCCCCTCCAGACCTTCTACTCTTACGATTTAGCCACTCCGCCTCCATCTCCTGAATATGCCCACTGTCTCTTAGCATCACCTCACAAAGATCAAGGGTTGCCTTTGTACAGATCACCCTTCCTCGAAATCCTTCTTTAACCAGTTTTGGTATCAGACCGCTGTGGTCAATGTGAGCATGGGTGAGTAAAATAAAAGAGAGGGTTTTAGCATGGTAGGGTTGGACCTTCCGATTTCTCTCCTCGAGCTGCTTGCCCCCTTGAAACATCCCACAGTCCACCAGCCACTTCAATGAACCCCTTTCTAAAAGAGTGGCTGAGCCCGTAACGGTCCTTATCCCTCCCAGGAACTCCACTCGCATCAATGCATCCTTTTCTCTAATTCTTCCTTAGATAGTTCGAAAACATTGCCTGGAAAATAAAGCCTAATGTCCAACGGTTAGGGTAAGGATGCCAGTTTCGTCAATGTGTTATATTATTGGATTCCTACATGGCTAAATTTGAGAATTTTCTTCTAACATTTTTTGTGCCCCTCACCCTTCCCCTCTCCCCTTGGGGGAGAGGGTGGGGTGAGGGGAAATTTCAAATATTTTTGGCTAGTATTTAATTCTTTTGACTTACTAATCGGAGCATAAAATATTTGACATGTTGAAGAATATGCGCTATATTCTACAGCGTGAAAAGACAGGATACGCGATGTTTGCCTCCCCTCGCCCAGGACGCTCTTCGCCGTCGCATTATCCATGTCGTTTGCCAAGGGATGTCTCAGGCGGAAGCGGCCCGTGTCTTCGGCGTCTCCCGGCAATCCATCAACGGGTGGCATCGCTGTTGGCGAGAGAAAGGGATGCGAGGTCTTCGGTCGCGCCCGCGAGGCCGACCCTCGGCCATTCGATTGGCGCCTTGGCAGGCTGCCACAACAGTGCGTTTGATCACAGACCGTTGTCCGGACCAACTCAAGCTGCCGTTTGCACTCTGGACGCGCGAAGCAGTCCAGGATCTCATTGCCCATCGATTCGGCATTCGGCTTTCCGTCTGGACAGTGGGGAGGTATCTCAACCACTGGGGCTTCACGCCACAAAAACCCCTTCGGCGGGCCTACGAGCAGGACCCAAAGGCGGTGCGGCACTGGCTGACCAAGGAGTATCCGACCATCCGGACCTGCGCCAGACGCCAGGGAGCCACGATTTACTGGGGCGACGAGATGGGGATGCGATCCGACCATCAAGCAGGCACCTCCTACGGACGGCGAGGGGAAACCCCTGTTATCCCGGGGACGGAACAACGCTTCCGCTGCAACTTGATCTCCGCCATCACCAATCGTGGAAAGTTGGCCTTCATGGTCTTCAACGAGAAGTTCACCGCCTTCGTATTTATCGTGTTCCTGAAGCGGCTGATCCGTCATGCGGAACGCAAAGTCTTTCTCATCGTAGACGAGCATCCAGTGCATGTGTCCGGGCGTGTGAAGCGATGGCTGGCACGCCACCGGCAGCAGATTTGTCTCTTTTTTCTGCCGGGCTACAGCCCGGATCTCAACCCAGACGAGTTGCTCAATCAAGATGTCAAGACCAACGCGGTGGGGCGGAGACGTCCACGCAACAAAATCGACATGGTGGGAAACGTGAGGAGTTACTTGTGGAGCACCCAACGTCGTCCCCAAAAGGTAAGGGCCTACTTCAAGCACCCGAAAGTCCGCTACGCCGCATAAGGTGTAAAACATTTTCTGCTCCTCTTAGTAACTATACGGGCATCTTAACCTTAATCCTAACTAAAAAGTATTTCGAACTCTTAACTCCAGCTCGAAACTTTTTCAACCAAGGGTTGACTTTAAACTTCCTTTTTCCTAATATAAAATTCTTATTTTTTCAATAAAAAACTGACGATATAGATAAAAATAGGCAAACAATAGATAGAGGATAAAGGAGGAGATATGTCAAATAAGCAATATCTTATCGATGATATAACGGTAAAAGATACCTGGAGGATGTTCCATATCATGGCGGAATTCGTAGAGGGATTCGAAGCCCTTGCTGAATATCATCCTTCCGTGAGCATCTTTGGTTCTTCTCGGGTCCAACCAGGGGATGAGGTCTACCAGAAGGCGGAGCGAATTGGTCAACTCATGGCAGAAAATGGTTTCGGTGTCATCACCGGTGGAGGGCTTGGTGTGATGGAGGCTGCTAACAGAGGCGCTGCCTTGGCAGGAGGAAGATCGATCGGACTCAATATTGAACTCCCCCTTGAACAGAACCCCAATCCCTATACCAACGTCAACCTCAGTTTTCACTATTTCTTCGTCAGAAAAGTGATGTTTATCAAATATGCGGTGGCCTACATTATTCTCCCCGGTGGTTTTGGAACAATGGATGAACTATTTGAATCGGTGACACTCATTCAGACCCACAAAATCAAGCCTTTCCCAGTCATCCTGGTCGGGTCAGAATATTGGAAAGGTCTTTTCGATTGGATCAAAGGGGTAGTCTTGAGGGAAAAGAAAATCTCTCCTGAAGATTTGGAAATTCTTCAATTGATCGATGAGCCCGAGGAGATCATTAAGACCATAAAAAAAACGGTCATCCTCTGATCCAAATTAGCAAATAGCATGGTGAATAAAATAAAGATCTATGCCAATCATCAAAAAAGATCAACTCCGGAGATTATGGATCCCATCCACCACATGGTAGGTGAGGAGGGTTGTCAACTCAATCAATTTCCTCTCCTCTTCTTCGGGAAGGTATCCCAAAGATTCGTTTCTGCAGATAGCCTCCCATCGACGGAGACTTTTTCGAATCGTGTGCTTATTCGATCCTGAAATCCAGAGGCTCACCCTTTCGGTCAGAAGCCTTGCATATTTTCGAATCAATTTCCATGCTGGAAGGAGATTTTTCCGACCATTGGCTGGTTTGATGAAGAGTTCATTCATATCGTTAAGATATTCTTGAAGCTCTTGATCCAACATCTCTCCATCCAATCCCCACCACTCCGAGATAGTCTCTTCAATCATCGAATATTCTCCACCCCTTTTCTTTTTTACATTCAGTGGTTCCTTCCCAGCGATCTCCTCCATTAAACGATCCATATAAGACAATTTCTCCAATGCATTTGGCCAGTTTCGATATTTAACTTCCCAATGGGACCGGGGATCGAGCCAGATGGCAAAGGTCTCTGCCCAATCCTCATCAGGGTGTTTCTGTGCATAGTGGGGGTCACCTAAATAGTGAAGGTGTCTGACATAACTCTTTGACCAGGGGTTGACCTTGTAGAGATATCCATCCCTGTACTTCTTATTAAAATCACCGAATATCTCTCTCCAATCCTTTTGTTGCCAAAGTTTATAGGCATAGTTGACGGAATGGCCAGTTTCATGGCGTAGGATCTTCAAAATCTCTTCATCCGTTGGAACATCCCCTTCAAGCTCTTTTAATTCAAGAGTAGCTAAATAGAAAGGGATGCTGATTGAAATCCTTTTATTCATACAGCCCCACTCATTCCCAAAATAGAAATCTGGCCAAATTAGAATTCGACGTGCCCTCAACTCCTTCTTCAACCTCTTAAAACAATGGGCCATATTTTCATTCACATCCAATGCCAAATCGCAAATCCTGGTTGTCAAAAATTTTTGGTAACTGATCTCATCCATTTCTTTCTGCCTCCGATAAATTCAACTCTTTTGCCTTAAAAAGTTAGATGAAGGACCATTAAAGGGGGGAAAAGTTTTTAATCCGTTGACCGTCTTAGTAATTAAAATATCGGTTTTTCGTATAATATCTTAATCTAATTTAAATATAATATCTATTTTTTTAGAGGTCAAAAATTTTTTTTCACAAATAAATATCTAATAATTCCAATAAATTATATATTAATCAACATCCATCCCATGCCTAAATCGCCTTCTATGAGAAAAATCCTGCCCTTCTTTCTTCACTTTCCCTCATGGGAGAAGTAGGGCGGATTCGAAAAGGTTAGATTAACATTTCTACTTCAGTTTAAATAAAAGGGATTTTGGTGCCCCTCACAATAAAACAGCCTGTTAAATTGAAAATTTTTGTTGTAATATTATTTGTCTAATACAAATGAAATAAATTATTTTACCCCCCACCCACCCCTCCCCCTCAAGGAGGGTGAGGGTGATGTCATTTTGTTTAACTCGTTTGTATTAAATAGAGAAAGAAGATGAATGGAGAAAATTAATGGATGTCTATATCTCAGGCGTAGGAATGACGAAATTTGGGAGATCGAAAGATTCCCTTGAGATGATGATGGCCAATGCAGCTACCTTGGCCCTGAAAGATGCTCAATTGGAACGAGTCGATGCGATCTATATTGGAGTAATGAATGTTGAGGAATTTGTTGGGGATTCTAATTTTGCTACCCTTTTGGCCGATACCATTGGGTTGACTGGTATCCCCTCTACACGAGTTGAAACTGCCTCCTCGACTGGAGCAGGCGCTTTCGAGACAGCATTTTACGCTGTTGCCTCTGGTCATATGAAAAATGTCCTTGTCTTGGCAGGTGAGAAGATGACGCATCTTCCCACGGCCAAAACGACCCGAATTCTCTCTGAAGTAATCGATCGATCAGAGCGAAGGTATGGTGCAACCATGCCGGCCCTGGCTGCTATGATAGCACAAAAATATGCGCAAAAATATAAGCTTTCGATCCCGAAGCTGGAGGAAATCCTTTCAAAGATAGCGATTAAAAACCATTACAATGGTTTTCTCAATCCCTATGCTCAGTTCAGAAAGGTCATTACGAAAGAAGATTATTTGAAGAGCCAGATGGTCTCTTATCCCTTACGCCTCTATGATTGTGCACCCATAACGGATGGGGCTTCAGCAATCCTCATCACCTCCCAACCTACCTCTGTCAAGATTGCTGGCATTGGACATGCCACCGATACCTCGGCTGTTAGGCATCGGGCCTCTTTTACCTCTTTTAACTCAACAAAAGAGGCTGCCCAAAAGGCTTATACTATGGCTCAACTTAACCCTTCAGATATCCAATTCGCAGAGGTTCATGATGCTTTCACCCTTTTTGAAATCATTGGGACTGAAGATTTAGGTTTTTCACCACCTGGAAGTGGTTGGAAGGCTCTGGAAGAAGGGACGACTCATCTTCATGGAAAGCTCCCAATCAATCCCTCAGGGGGTCTGAAGTCGAGGGGGCATCCCGTAGGTGCTTCTGGTCTTGCTCAATTAGTTGAAATCGTCTATCAACTCAGAGGTGAGGCTGGAGAAGGAAGGCAGTTGGAGAGGGCAGAGATTGGACTAACTCAAAGCATTGGAGGATTAGGGAATAACAACTTCGTTACCATCCTTGAACGAAGCGATCGAAAACGGGGGATGATAGAAGGTTGGAGGCTCGACTATCATCCAGAGATTAAAGTTTCAAAAAAGATTACCACTCCTCCACCACCAGAGGGAGTTGGAATTCTTGAAACATTTACGACCCTCTACTCAACACCGGAAGGATTCCGCTCCCCCCTCACCCTTGGTTTTGTCAAAACCCAAGGGGGAGAAATCGTTATGGCCTGTAATCCAGATTACAAATCTCCAAAAGATTTAAAGATGGGCAAAACCGTCTTTTTAAAAACAAAGGAAGGTCTCTATGTGTTCGAAAAAAGAACTCTCTGGAGCCGCTTGACAAGCTGGATCAAAGGCCCACGCAAATCTCAGAAGGTGTGAAAAAATTGGCCTTCAGTAAATTTGGTCCCAAAGGATGGGCCACATTGCGACATTATATGCCCTTAGCGCCACAACATCGAAAAAAAGTTGTCGATTTTCGAACAGGGAAATGGTAGGCGCAGCCTTTAGGCTGCGTGAGGAGCTCGAGTAGAGCATCTACCCTTTACGCAACCTGAAAGGTTGCGGCTACTACCAGAAAAAGCTGCCCCGAAGGGGCCACCTCTTCCGGGCGAAGTCCCGGAAGAGGCGTAGATTTTTACATGTTTATGTCTGAGAATTTATCTCTAACATTTTTATTTGGCTTGTCCTGGATTCCTGCTTCCGCAGGAATGACTACCATTTTGCCCTTGTTTTTTACAATTTTCAAAACGCTAAATTGATTTCCTTTATCAAATCTTTACTTGTCATGAATCTTGTTTCTGGATATTATAGGTTTAAAATTTTCGACTTTCCAGAACTTGAAATTCATTATGGGCTTGCAAGAACCCCCAAAACAAAAATTTTTTTATGGCTGGTTCATAACGATAGCGGTCTTTTTAAATCTGGCAATAGCGTACGGGGCACAATACTCCTTTGGCGTCTTCTTCCCTTCCCTGATTGAAGAATTTAAATGGAACCGCCAAAGTCTGGCTGGCGCTTTTTCCCTTTACACTTTCATGTACTGCACTTTGGGCTGGATTCTGGGGCGGTGGACCGACCGCTTTGGCCCCCGAATCGTTTTGATCTTCGGCAGCGCCTGCTTGGGAATAGGGATCGGGTTGATCAGCCAGGTGAGAGCCTTATGGCAGCTCTACGTTGTCTATGGTCTTTTGGCCTCTTGGGGGATGAGTGCCGCCTACATCACGGGTCCCCCCACGATCGTGAAATGGTTCATCGGGAAAAGAGGCTTGGCAGTGGGGCTGGCTCAATCCGGGGTAGGGGTAGGAGTCATTATCATTCCCCCATTAGCCGGCGTCCTAATCGCCACTTTCGGCTGGCGCCAGGCTTGCGCCATTTTGGGTGCAGTAGTTTTTACTGTCTTATTCACAATGGCTCTTTTTTTGGTCGGAAAACCAGAAAAAATGGGCCTTCAGCCGAATGGCCGGCAAATTAAACCCCCAAGTGAATCTTGGGGTAATGCCCAGGATGCAATCTATAAAGAGGTCACCTGGTCTTCGGCGGAAGCGATTCATACCACATCATTTTGGGTGTTAACCACCCTTTTTTTCTCCCACTGGCTTTTCATGTTTATCCCTCTGGTCCACCTGGTAATTTTCACCATGGACATAGGTCTTTCCAAGGAGTCAGCTTTTATCGCCCTGAGCGTTCTCGGGGGTTTCTCAACTCTCGGCCGTCTGGTTATGGGTTTCGTTTCCGACCATATTGGAAGAAAGCAAGCACTGATTATTAACCTCAGCTTGCAGGTCCTATCCTGGTTCTGGGTCATGGGCACGAACATAAGCTGGATGCTCCTCATTTTCGCCGCTGCCTTCGGTTTTTCTTATGGAGGAGTTTCTGCAGTCTTTCCAGCCATCGTCGGTGATTACTTCGGCCGGCTCCAGGCTGCCTCCGTAATTGGTGCTATTTTTACCATTGGCGGAACAGCTGCGGCCATCGGTCCCTTAGTCGCGGGTTATATTTACGACGTGACCCATACCTATCAACTGGCTTTCCTATTAGGGGCCATAAGTAACCTCATATCTTTGATCCTCGTATTCGCCTCAAAGCCGCCACAACGAAAGGCGTAAACCCCTTTCCTTCAGATATGAATCGAAAACAAAATCAGGGAGAAGTGTCCTTATAACTTTGCCATTAACCGGTGCCAATAGGAAAACTTCCTCTCTTGAGCACGTTCCCAAAGTAATCGCTGCTAAGGATTTCCTGAAATATTGGCCAAAACGGTTTTTATAAATAGTGCAGATTTCAACCTAAAATCAATAATCTTTGTTGACAATCTTTCATCAATCTTTTTAATATGAAGCTATGATTTTTTTAATCCTCCTTCTACTATTTCTCTTTCCCTTACCTTCTCTTGGTGAAACGATCAAAGAGTCTCCTACCCAAGTCTGGAAGGTGGGGGATCACCGATGGACAGTTGAAGAGGAGATTCAATATGGAAAATGGGTCGAGGAGAATATCACCGAAGATTTCTTTATCCGCTATAAAATCCCTATTGACTGTGCAGATGTCCCTTATGCGATCCGATGGATTTATGCACGGATTGCCCATCTCCCTGCAGCGGCCACGACAAAGGATGGCCAATTGATCGGCCACTGGTATAACGAATGGGGACATCTTCCCACCCATTCTGAATGGCACAAGGATCTACGTTTTCGGACTGCCCTTCTCCACATGCTCTCAGAGACGACGACTCGAACCCTTCCTCTTGACACTTACCCTATTAGGGTCGACCCTGATTCAGTCACCCCTGGTACGGCTTTCTTTGTAACCGAATCTCATTCCGGGGTGATCGGCCGTGTCGTCTTAGATGGAAGCCGTGCTCATCCCCTCCAGACATGGGAAGCGACAGTTCCTGCAAAGATTCAAAAAATGAGTGGAAGAAATTTTCTCTCCCCCAGGCCGGAGTCCACCACTTATTCCGGTCTGGTAAAGTTTCGTTGGCCCGTGTTCCAAAATGGGCAATGGAAATATCTCTCGGTCAAGGAACATCCTTTCTATTCCGAAGAACAGTATACCTCCAGTTTCTATGAGGGCTATGCCGATTTTGTCGAGGCAGTGGCCAAGAAGATCGATCCAACGGTATACGATCCCAATGAAAAGGTGGAAAAGGTTTTGGCAATCATTGCTCGCTACCTCCAAGAGAGGGTCCCCATTGTTTTGGCAGGATACAAGCGGTGTCGCAAAGGTGGTTGTCCAGAAGGTTCGGCTCTATGGGAGATCCATAGCACACCGGGTCGTGACGGGTATATCATTTTGCAAATGGACCACCTCCATCACCTCGTCGAATCAAACAATCTCGATAAAGAGGCATTGAGGGAAAAGATGGAAGCCATCCCTATTCAGATATCTAAGGATCGCTTGGTCACATTCTATCACATCTACCAAAACTACCTCTGGCTCTCTCCTCATCCGGAAGACTCTATTGAGGCCCGGTGGGGATTGAAGAAGTGTGAGATGATTCTTTCTCAAATCCGAGGTACCAAGAATTCCATTACTTTCATCGAGAGGACATATAGGAAGAGGGATCCCAAATATGCAGACTTTGCTATCCGACAGCAGCAAGAGACTCTTCGAAGACTCAATGAGGAGTGGGAAAGGTCCCAATGTAAAGAACCACCCCCTCCTCCTAAAAAGACTATAAGGAGATAAGGAGATAAGGAGATAAGGAGATAAGGAGATGAGGAAATGAGAGGATAAAGAAATGGAATATTAGTACTACAGCGACTTTTTTCTGTCATTCCCGTGAAGACGGGAATCCAGAATGTCTATGGGCTTCAGAAACCCAACTGGATACCCGCTTTCGCAGGTATGACGGAGGGGCGGTAGTAATTTTTTA
>Ga0194110_10008647_pt1 | contig 11542 bp, 10 predicted proteins | sample TA2Kig1200mmetaG_FD_146192 | JGI IMG/M metagenome (GOLD analysis project Ga0194110, IMG submission 146192) | Freshwater microbial communities from Lake Tanganyika, Tanzania - TA2015032 Kigoma Deep Cast 1200m | ecosystem: Environmental > Aquatic > Freshwater > Lake | place: Tanzania: Lake... | reverse complement strand
TATGCTGCTGCCGGGCAACTTCGCCCAGTACCGCCAGCTCGCCGAGGCCACTGCGCTGCCGCTGACCATCAGCGAGCGCATGGCGGGCAGGATGCAGTTCATCCAGTTGCTGGAGGCGCGTGCCGCCAAATACGTGATGTTCGACCTGTGCTGGTGCGGGGGCCTGAGCGAAGCCCGCAAGATCGCCACCCTGGCCGAGGGCTACCAGTTGCCCATCGCGCCGCACACCGCCGCCGGCCCGCTGCTGTTCTACGCCTCGACGCACCTTTCGACCGCCTCGACCAACCTGTGGATCCAGGAAAGCTGCCAGCGCTTCTACGAATCCGACTGGCCCAAGATGCTGGTGAACCCGCTGGCGCCGTCCAAGGGCGCGGTGAGCGCCCCAGAGGCGCCGGGCTTCGGCATGGAAATCAAGCCGGAGGTCTGGAAGCACCCGGCGGCGGTGGTGCAGACTTCCACGGGGAGGAAGTCATGAAGAAGCTCATTCTGGCGACCTGGTTGCTGGCCGGGCTGGCCTGGGGCCAGTTCCAGGCCGGAGTGGGACGGCGGGACATCACTCCGCGCGAGCCGGTCCCCATGTGGGGCTACGGCGCGCGCCACGACGCGCTTTCAACCGGCGTCCTGGATCCGCTCTACGCCGATGCGCTGGTGATCCAGGCCGGCGACCGCAAACTCGCCATCGTTGGGCTGGACCTGGGCCGCGCGCCCGCCGAGCGATCCCTTCAGAGCATCCGCCAGCGCATCCGCGAGCAGGCCGGAATCGCCGATTCCTTCATCGCCGGCTCCCACACGCACCACGGGCCGGTGCTGGAGCTGAGTGACGAGCCCGGCAAGGGCAAAGGCCGTTTCGACGCCGCCCTGCGCTACTACCGCGAGATGGAGGACGGCATCGTCGAGGCCATCCTGGAGGCCAATGCCCGGCTGGCGCCGGCGAAGCTGGCGATCGGATCCATCCAGTTGCAGGGTTTCAATCGCAATCGTCACACCAAGCTCGATCCTAAGCCCAGCGACCGCGAGCTGACCGTGATGCGCTTCGACGACGCCGCGGGGAAGCCCCTCGCGGTCCTCGTGAACTTCACCGCGCATCCGACCATGATTCCCGCCTCGACGCTTAAATTCTCCGCCGACTACGTGGGGGCGATGAAGGCGATCATCCACAAGGAGACCGGCGCCGCGGCCATCTTCATGCAAGGCTCCGCGGGCGACCAGTCCGTCAACCCGGGTCCTCACCAGGGCTATCAGGCCTTCGGAGAGGCTTTGGGGCGCGAAGCGGTGAAGCTCGCCATGAGCCTGAGCCCGCAGGCGGTGGAGAAGCCGACGCTGGCGGTGCGAGAGGAGCGGTTCAAGTTCGCTTCGCGCACCGACTTCGCCAATCCGTTCCTGCGGCCGCTGTTCGAGAAGGCGTTCTTCCCGGAGCTGGTTCCCAACTACATCGACGAGTATGCGGACGGCATAGGGCCCCGGCTGACGGTGGCGCTGCTCAACGGCGAGATCGCACTGGTGGGCGTCTCGGGCGAGGTTTTCTCCAGCCACGTTCTGCGCTTGAAGGAGCGTGCGCGCGTCAAACAGCTCTTCTTCTTCGGGTTTTCCAACGGCTATCACCAGTACTTCCCGACCATTGAGGCGGTGGCCGAGGGCGGCTACGGGGCCGATAACGCGGTCTCCCCGGTCGAGGTGGGCGCCGGCGAGCGGCTGATGAATACGGCCCTCGAGTGGATCTACCGGATGCTCGGCAAAATCCGTTGACCCCGCCGCCCTGGTGAGGTATCATCCTCCAGGGGGAAGAAAACATGAACTGCAAACGGTTCCTCATCGCCAGCGTGGCGATTTTCGCGGTCTGGGCGGTTGGGCGTTTTGTGACCGACACCATAATCCTCGGGCCCACCTACGAATCTCTGAAGCACCTGTGGCGCCCGGACGTGATGGAGAAGATGTGGATCTCGTACGTGTTAGAACTGCCCGTAGCGCTCCTGTTCAGCTACATTTTCATCAAGGGCCGCGAGGGCAAGGGCATAATGGAGGGCGTGCGCTACGGGATCATCATGTGGCTGTTTGTGTCGGTTCCCATGAGCCATGCCTATTACGCGGTCATCGCCATCCCGTACTCGCTGTGTCTGGCGTGGTGCGGCTCCGGGCTGATCCAGATTCTGGTGGCGGGCCTCCTGGTGGCGGCGATCTACAAGCCGGCGGCGCCCAGGGCAGCCTAAGCTCAACGGTGTTCCAGGCCGACGCCGCCTTCGGCAAGCCGGAGATCTACGAGGCGTTGGGAGACCGCGGTGTGAAGTACGTTATCCGCATCCCGGCCAACAACAACCTGGAGCGCGACATGGCCGAACTGCTGACGCGGCCGGTGGGGCGAGCGAGCCACAAATCGGTGGTGCGTTACCAGGTCTTCCTGTACCAGACGGCCGGTTGAAGGAAGGCACGGCGAGTGGTGGCGAAGGTCGAGTTCCACGCGGGGGAGCTGTTTCCGCGGGTGGGCTTTATGGTCACCAACCTGGAGACGGGCAGCCGGGCAGTGGTGCGCTTCTACAGCTTGGGACACAGGCAGTTTTCGGCGCTCGGGGCGCTGGCGGGCGGCGCTGTGGGCTCATCCGGGTAATGGGGAAGCCCTCCGGCGCCCAGAGCCGTGCGGGCTTGACGCGGGGGGGGCGGGGGTGTATTCTGAACTCGTCCGGGAGCCCAAAATGGAAATCCGTGTTAAGAGGAGGATGACTTCCGTGAAAGCGTGGATGTTGCGTTCCGGTCTGCTAATTGCTCTGATGAGTTTCAGTTCAGGGCCGGCATTTACACAAAACGTGACGGCTTCCATCACAGGCGTCGCCTCTGACGCGTCTGGTGGAGTAATTCCTTCCATCATGGTGGTGGCCACCAACCAGGGAACCGGTGCGCGTTTTCAGTCGATCACGAACAGCAGCGGACAGTACACCATCCGTGCCGTGCCAATTGGGACCTACTCATTGGCCGCCGAGGCGCGGGGTTTCAAGCGTTATGAAACCCGCGACATCCGCCTCCAGGTGAACGAAGTCGCGCGCGTGGATATCAGCCTGGCCGTGGGCGCGACGACCGAGACCATCACGGTCAGCGGCCAGGTGGTGAACGTCGATACTTCGACGGCCGTCCTCAAGTCCGTCGTGGACCAGAAGCGTATCGAAGATCTGCCGCTGAACGGGCGAAACCCCACCCAGCTCATGCGGCTGGTGGTGGGCACGGCCACCGACTGGCGCGCCGATACGACTTCCGGCACGACGTACCCCGGCGTGCGCGGCGGCGTCTCCGTTAACGGCAGCCGCTCCAACGCGACAAACTACGTTCTGGACGGCGCCCAGAACAACGACCACTACTCCAACGCCCCCAATCCGATGCCCAACCCCGATGCGCTGAGCGAGTTCAGTGTTCAGACCAACAACTTCAGCGCCGAGTTCGGCCGGCAGTCAGGCGGCATCATCAACGCGGTCACCAGGAGCGGGACCAACGAGTTCCACGGCAGCGGCTTCTGGTTTGTGCGGAACCAGGCCGTGAACGCGGCGAACTTCTTTTCCCCCATCGTGGGCGGAAAGAAGCGGCAGGATGGGCTCAAGCGGAACCAGGCCGGCGCCACCGCCGGCGGCCCCGTGCTGCTGCCAAAACTGTATAACGGCAAGGACAAGACGTTCTTCTTCTTCAGCTACCAGGGCACTTTGGAGCGGCGCGCCCCCAACCAGATCGGTATCGTGGTGCCCACCGCTGCGCAGCGCCGCGGCGATTTCTCGGCGCTTTCCAGGAACATCGTCGATCCGGCCACCCGGCAGCCCTATCCGGGCAACCAGATTCCGGCCGCTCAACTCAGCCCCATCAGCCAGGGCATCCTGGCGAAGGTCCCGACGCCGACCAGCGGCAACCAGATCTTCACGGCGGCGCCCAACAACTACAACGACCATCAGTTCCTGGCGCGCCTGGATCACCAGATCACGGCCGGCAACCGCATCAGCGGCAGGTTCTGGAACTCCGCGGCCGAAACCCCGGCCTACCTGAACGCGACCAACTATCTCGAGAACACGGTGGGCCGGACCTGGCTCAACCGCAGCGTCAGCATCATCGACACGCACGTCATCGGCGCCAACCTCACCAACCAGCTTCTCTTCAGCTTCAATCGCACCGACGGCAACAACGTCCCGTTGTATCCCGAGCGCAGCATCGCGTCGCTGGGCAGCAAGTACTACAACGACGACAAGCCGCAGTGGCACGTCACGGTGGTGGGCTACTTCGGAACGCTGAACACGGGCGACACAAACCGGTTCCTGAGGGACGAGTACCAGTTCGGCGACACCGTCCGCTGGAACAAGGGCCGCCATGCGTTGACCATCGGCGGGGAATACGGCTACGGCATCGGCGATGTGGTCAACAACTTCACCGCCAACGGCCAGTGGAACTTCAACGCGCAGGCCGGGTTCACGGGCGATGCACTGGCTGATTTCCTGATCGGCCGTTTCAACACCCTGCGCCAGGGCATCGGCGAATACCGCGGGACGCGCTTCCACCGGTTCGGTTTCTTCGCTCAGGATGCATGGAAAGTGAGTCCCCGCCTCAACCTCGACCTCGGCGTCCGGTGGGAACCCTTCTTCCCCTACCGTGAGTTGGACGGCAAGCTGGCCGCGTGGCGCCCGGGACAGCGCTCCACCCGCTATGCGAATGCTCCGGTCGGAGTTGTCTTCCCCGGCGACTCTGGCGTGCCCGGGGGCGGCTTCGAGGTGGCCTGGGGCAACCTCGGCCCGCGGGCCGGATTCGCCTGGGACGTGTTTGGCGACGGGAAGACCGCCGTCCGCGGCGGCTACGGCATTTTCTTCGACATGCCGAACACGATCTCCATGAACAACCAGTCCAACCAGGCGCCCTTCGGCACCCAGGTCACCATCAACGGCACCATGGCCAACAGCTTCGCCGATCCGTGGGCCGGCGCCACGAACCCGTTCCCCGGCACGACCACGCCCCCCAGCACGGTAGCCTTCCCGCAGTACGGCAACCAGGAAGTGTTCGCTCCGGACTTCCGCAACGGCTATGTGCAGAGCTGGAACCTCACCCTGGAGCGGGAGGTCAGGTTCGGCTTCATCACCCGGGCGTCCTATGCGGCTTCCAAGGGCACCCGTCTGCTGGTGAAGCGCGAGCTCAATGCCGCCGTCTATGTGCCGGGCGCGACCACGGGCACCACCAATCAGCGCCGGCCCCTGCAACCCGCCGGGTCCATCGCGCTCTACGAGCCGGTCAGCAACTCCACCTATCACGCGCTTCAGCTCACGGCCGAGCGCCGCTTCGCCAAGGGGTTCTCGATACTGGCCAATTATCAATGGGCCAAAGCGATCGACGACTCTTCGGCGGTGAAAGGCACGAGCATCACCCGCACCAATCCCTTCAACCAGAGGTTCGACAAGGGTCCGGCCGATTTTGACAAGCGGCATGTCTTGAACGCCTCCGTGATGTGGGATCTGCCGATCCGCTTTGACAACCGAGTCGCCAACAGCCTCATCGGCGGCTGGAGCCTCAACGGGATCGCCAGCCTCTGGTCCGGGTATCCTTTCACTGTCGGTTCCGGCGTCGACAACGCGCGCACCGGCACGGGAAGCCAGCGCGCCGACCTGATCGGCGCCCCGCACTTCACGGAGAACCGCACCCGCGACCAGAGAATCGCCGAGTGGTTGCGCAAGTCCGCGTTCCGTTCCGGCGGCGCCACGCTGGGCACCTTCGGCAACCTCGGGCGAAATGTCTTCCGCGGCCCTGGCTACGCCACCGTCGATCTCGGCCTCTTCAAGCGCTTCCCGGTCGCCGAGAGGGTCGAAGCCATGTTGCGGTTCGAGACCTTCAACACGTTCAACCGCGTCAACCTGCAAGGCCCGACCACGTCTCAGAGCAGCGCCAACTTCATGCGGACCACGGGAGCGGAAGATCCCCGCATCCTCCAGTTCGCCTTGCGGCTGACGTTCTGAGGCTGGCGTTTGAGGAGAAGCGACTCGATGAAACAGCGTCTGGCCTGGATGGTGGGGAGCTTGTGCCTGACGTCACTGTGCGCGGCGGAAACGGCGGCGCCGGCCAGGAATGTCATTGTCTACCGGGAAGAGGGCCGGTTCGGCGGCTGGCCGGCGAACCACGGGATCTGGTCCTGGGGCAATGAGATCCTGGTCGGCTTCGAGGTCGGCTACTTCCGCAACACGGAGCGCGGCCATGCCATCGACTACACCAAGCCCGCCCGGCACGTGCTGGCGCGGAGCCTGGACGGCGGAGAGACGTGGACGATCGAGGAACCGGAGGGGCTGAGGCCCCCGCCGGGACTGCGGCAGGCGGGGGTCCCCACCGAGGAGGGCCGTCCGGTGACGGACTGCCCCGGCAACATCGACTTCACGGCGCCGGGGTTCGCGCTGACGGCGCGGATGGCCGATATTCATCTCGGACCGTCGCGCTTCTATTATTCCTACGACAAGGGCAAGACCTGGAGCGGCCCGTTCCGCATTCCCGACTTCGGGCAGCCCGGGATTGCGGCGCGCACGGACTACCTGGTGGATGGAAGACACGATCTGACGATGTTCCTCACCGCCGCCAAGTCGAACAAGCGCGAAGGCCGCGTGATCTGCGTTCGCACCGGGGACGGCGGCCGGACGTGGAGCCTGGTGGGATTTGTCGGGCCGGAGCCGCCGGCCGATGATTTCGCCATCATGCCCTCGTCGGTGCGGCTCTCGCCGACTACCATCCTGACGGCTATCCGGCACCGTCCGTTTATCGATGCCTACCGCTCGACCGACAACGGCAAGACCTGGTCCTACGTCAACCAGCCCGCGCCTTACACGGGCCGCGGCAATCCGGCCGCCCTCATTAAGCTGAAGGACGGGCGATTGGCCATCACATACGGATACCGGGCCGAGCCTTACGGCATCCGCGCGCGCCTGAGCAGCGACAGCGGAGACACCTGGGGCGAGGAGATCATCCTGCGCAAAGACGCGGCCGTGTGGGACCTGGGCTACCCGCGGAGCGTGCAGCGGCCTGACGGGAAGATCGTGACGGTGTATTACTTCAACGACAGAGCGGACCAGGAGCGGTATATCGCCGGCACGATCTGGGACCCGGGCGAAGGAACGGGCGCCGCCAGGTGACGGCTGAGTTCACTGCCCCAGGGCGCGTTGTCTGCGCCGGGTGGACAATGTCTGTCACCCTATTTAGCGAGACTCCTCAGGCGCTCAGCGCCATGGTCCTGGTTTCTTTGAGCGTGGCCATGGCGTCGCGGGAGGGCACATACTCCATCCCCACGTAGCCGGAATACCCCGTCTCGCGGATCGCCCGGAACAGGTTGGGGAAGTTGATCTCTCCGGTGCCCGGTTCGTGCCTCCCCGGAACGTCCCCCACGTGGAAATGCGCGATATGGGCGATGTTGTTCCGGATGGTCTCGATCAGATTCCCTTCCATGATCTGAGTGTGGTAGGTGTCATACAGAATCCTGACGAACGGGCTGCCGGTCTTCCGGACAATCTCGAAAGCCTCCGCCGTACGGTCCAGGTAGTAGTCGGCGTGGTTGTTGCCGCGCGGGTTGAGCGGCTCGACCGGGGCCAGCGTGTTGATCACCTCCAGGATCATGGTCACGCCCCGTGGGGCCACCACGTCGTGGGCGCGCTTCAACCCTTCGACGATCGAGTCGTGCTGCGGAGCGCGCGGCCGCCCCGGCATCTTGAAACCGGTCAACACCACCAGGCGGCGGCTCTCAAAGCGGCTGGCGGCTTCGGCCGAGGCGCGCATCTCCGCCAGAAAGCCCGGGCGCTCGGCCGGGTCGCACAGGCCCATGCCCTTGGGATTCACCCCGACGTTTCCCACCAGACACACGCATTCCAGCCCCAGCCTGTCCTTCAGCTTCACGATGCGATTCGGATCCGCCGCCCGCCAGTTGCCGAACTCGAATCCCTGGTAGCCGGCCTCGGCCACCTTCTCGATCTGGGCCTCCAGCGGCAGGCCCGCAAACAGAGCTTCCACACGGACGGACAGCTTGAAACCAGGGGTCTTCGGCTGCGCCCAGGCCAGCGGCGCGGAAAGCCGCAGCAGGTCCCGGCGAAGCACGAGGCCTATTGTATCATGGGGTCAGGAATGCAACCCGCCATGCTCAGGTCCGCCGTTCTGTTTTGCGCCGCCGCGCTCGCGACACAGCCCGCCGCACTCCAGGCGCAGTCCGTGCATGTGATCCCGTTCAGTGAGAGCAAGCCGTTTCAGATGGGCGACGTCACGTCCCGCCGCATCGTCCATCCCGACCTCGGGGCCAAGCAGACCACGCTGAACTACTCGGTCTCCCGGCCGGGGGCCGAGTTCGCGCAGCACGTTCACGACGGCTGCGACGACACGATTGTGGTGTTTCAAGGCGAGGCGAATCTCCGCCAGGGCGCCTCGCTGCGCCTGTTCCGCGCAGGCGAGGCCGCCTTCATCCCGGCCGGCGAAGTGCATGGCACTGTCACGGCGGGTACGGGCGAAGCGATCATGATCAGCTTCCAGAATCCGCCCGACCTTATGCTCTACACCGGGGCGCGCGACTCGAAAAAGGCCGGCGCCGCGCCACCCCGGGGCATGGTCACCAAAGGCGCGGTGAAGTACGTCCAGTTCGGCGACAAGAACGGTTATTTCACTTCTCCCGCCATGGGCTCGAAGCGCGCCGCCGCGGCCCACCGCATACTCCGGCCTTCTGAGAGCTTTCAGACCAAGGTGGGGGCCGGCGGCGAGCAGGTGCTGTTCGTGTGGAAGGGCGCCATTGAGGTGAGAGACCGGAGCGGCGCCTACCTGGCGGGCGAGAAAGACACCGTCTTCATCCAAGGTCCGGCGGAGCTGACCGTGCGCGGCGCGCCCGGCGCGGCGGAAACCCGTCTCATCCAGATCCAGGCCCCGCCGGTGGCCGGTGAGAAATAGCCGTGCGGCGCAGGACGTTCTCCGCGGTCCTGGCCGCGCCGGTGGTCAGCGTGCCTCTGCCGGCCATCGGCGTGGCTGTGATCGGCACGGGTCACGGTCATGCCATCAGCAAGATCCGCGCCCTTCGCAGCATGTCCGAGTACCGTGTGGCCGGCGTTTGCGCCCATCCCGGCGAACCCACCGAAAGCGAGGCCTTGCGCGGCCTGAAGTGGCTCCCGCTGCAACAGGTGCTGGATGATCCGGCCATCGAACTGGTGGCTGTCGAGAGCGCCGACGTGGAGCGCAATCTCGAATACGCCGCACAGTGCGTGCAAGCCGGGAAATACGTGCATCTCGACAAACCGCCCGGCGCGGACCTGGCGCGGTTGCGCACCCTGTTCGCCGAAGCGGCCAGGCGCAAGCGGGTGGTCCAGATGGGTTATCAGTGGCGCTACCATCCCGCTTTTCAGGCCGTCATGGAAGCCGCCCGGGAGGGCTGGCTCGGACGCCTGTACCGTTTCCGCGCCTCCATCGACAAGCTGATCCTCGCCGACGAGCGCCGGCACCTGGCCAGGTTTCGCGGCGGCATGATGTTCTCCGAGGGTTGCCACCTGATTGATTGCGCCGTGGCGGTGCTGGGCAAGCCGCGCAAGGCGACCGGCTTCCTGCGGCACGACGGAACCCTTCCGGACGGCCTCGCCGACAACACGCTCGCCATCCTGGAATACGATCACGCCCTGGCCGAGATCTCGCTGGCCGGATTTCATCCGCGCGGCGCGAGCCACCGGTTCGTCGAGATTGCGGGCTTCAACGGATCGGCCCGGCTCCAGCCCTTCACTTTTCCCTCCCGGCTTACTGTGGACCTCGCGGAGGCGGCGGGGCCGTACAAAGCCGGGATGCAGACGATCGATCTGGGTGCGCCGGCGGGCCTGGGGTATACTCCCGACTTCCGCGAGATGGCGGCCGTCATCCGCGGTGGATCGCGCGCGGCGTATTCCGTGGAGCACGATTTGAACACGCACGAAACCCTGCTCCGCGTTTGTGGAATGCTGGGGTGAGCATTCGAGAGGAGCGTATCCGTGTCACATTTCTCCAGACGTACGGTGGTCCAAACCGCGGCGCTCGTGCCCATCCAGGCGGTGCGCGGCTCCGCGCAGAACAGCGCGGTCAGGATCGGTGTCATTGGCGTGGGCGGCCGCGGCACCTACACGGCCCGGACGGTGGCCAAGGATCCGCGGGCCAGGGTCGCCGCCATCTGCGACTTCTTCGAGGAGCAGATCGCCGCCGCCCGCGAGAAGATACCCGCGCCGGACGCCAGGTCCTTCCGGAGGCACCAGGATCTGCTCGCCGGCGATGTCGACGCGGTGATCATCGCCACGCCGGTCTTTCTCCATCCGGAGCACTTCGAGGCCGCGGTCAAGTCCGGCAAACACGTTTACATGGAGAAGCCAGCCGGCCTCGATGTGGCCGGCTGCAAGCGCGTCATGCAGATCGCCGATGGCGCGGACCGCAGACAGAACATCACCTTCGGCTTCCAGCAGCGCTATGGCGGCGTCTACGTCAAGGCCAAACAGGCTCTGGATGCCGGCCTCATCGGCGATGTGCGCGAGGTTCACGGCGAGTTCCTCAAGTTCGCCCTGCGGGGCGACGAACCCGTCCCCCCTGTGCCGCGCACCGAAGAAGAGAAGCTCCGGCAATGGAAGCTCTGGCGCAGCACGTTTGGCGAGGTCATCGTCGAAACCTACGTCCACAACCTGGATGCGATCAACTGGTTCCTGGGCGCCCGCCCGCTTAAGGCGTTGGGCACCGGTGGGCGGACGGTCGAGAAGCGTGGCGACCTGCTGGACCATCTGTGCGTGATCTATGACTACCCGGGCAACGTGCAGGCGACCTTTATCGGCTCGCAGATGACGCCCCGGTTCTTCCGCTCGAACCGCGAACGCTACATCGGCGCCAAGGGCTTCCTGGAGACGGCGCGGGAGTACTGGACCTACAATACAGGCGGCGGGCCGGTGACCGAAAAATCGCCCTACGATATTACGCAGGACGCGCTGGCTGAATTCGTGCGCCGCGTGTCCGAGGGTCAGCCGGAGAACGTGGGCGTCCGCGCCGCCGAAAGCACGCTCACCAGCATCCTCGGGCAAATGGCTATCGACCGCAAGGCCGAGGTCACCTGGGACGAGATGATGAAGTCCGCCTGACGGGCTTGCGGCGCTATCTGCGAGTGGAGGCTCCACCGCGCCAGGCGCAGGCCTCCAATGTACCCGCGGAAGAAGCAGTGATCCTGGCACGCGACCTGCTCCCCAGCCTGGGTGGGTCTACGCCGGACTCTCAGTGCGCTGCTTCTGGCCAGTAGTGTCCGGACCGCTCGCTGAGGGGCTGTGAAAAAATCGGCGGACAGGCGAAACCGCCTGTCCCACGGCGAGCTAAGTGCCCTGTTTGCACCGTGGGGCAGGCCGTTTGGCCTGCCGTTCGCACGGCCGAATCGATTCTTTCTCGGCCCCTGACGCTCGCGGCTCGGCAAGTGCTTGCGAACACAGCGCGGGATAGCCGCAACCAAAGCCCTGCTGGCGGTTCCGTGGGGCGAACCTCCAGGTTTGCGAGCTGGTTTTCCAACCAGCTTTGGGCCGCGCCCGGAGCCCGCGGCAGGTAAGCCGGC
>Ga0194110_10008642_pt1 | contig 11546 bp, 10 predicted proteins | sample TA2Kig1200mmetaG_FD_146192 | JGI IMG/M metagenome (GOLD analysis project Ga0194110, IMG submission 146192) | Freshwater microbial communities from Lake Tanganyika, Tanzania - TA2015032 Kigoma Deep Cast 1200m | ecosystem: Environmental > Aquatic > Freshwater > Lake | place: Tanzania: Lake... | reverse complement strand
CCGCCCCCTCGCCCGCGGGGACCGTGTCATGAGTCGCCGCGACGCCCCCGCTGCCGTCCGGTGGAGCGCCTACATCGGGATCGCCGTGCTGTTCGCGATCGCCTGCGGCTTCCTCTCGCACTGGCAGTTCTCCCGGAACGAGGAGCGGTCCGCCGCCCTCCGCCTCGTCGCCGACAACTACGACCAGGAGCCCGTCGCCCTCGGCGACCTGCTCGCCCCCGGCGCGGAGCTGGACCCGCTCGACGAGTGGCGTCCCGTGCGTCTGAGCGGCCAGTACCTCGCCGACGAGGAGCTGCTCGTCCGCAACCGCGCCCACGGCGGGTCCGCGGCCTACGAGGTGCTCGTCCCCTTCCGCCAGGACGACGGCCGCGTCCTGCTCGTCGACCGCGGATGGCTGCCCCCGGGCGATCGCCAGTCCGAGCCGGACGCCATCCCGGCGCCGCCGTCCGGGAACGTCGACATCGTCGTACGGGTGCGCCCGGGCGAGCCCGTGCCCGCCTCGGGCCGGACCGCCGAGGCGGGACAGGTCCCCACGATCAACCTGGGACTCGTCGCCGAGCAGACCGGTCCCCTCGAGCAGGGCGCCTACGGCCTGATCGTCTCGGAGGACCCGGCCGTCGCCGACATGCCGCTCACCATCGAGCCGCCCAGCGACGACCCCGGACCGCACCTGTCGTACGCGATCCAGTGGATCCTCTTCGCCGCCATGGGCTTCGCGTTCATCGCCTACGTCATCGTCAGCGAGCGCCGCATCCGCCGCGAGGAGGCGGAGGAGGCGCGGGAGGCTCACGCCCGCGGCGAGGAGGCCGCCCCGAAGGGCGACGCCGTCGCCGCCCACCGCCGTCGCCGCCGCGTCCGCGACCGCGACGCGGACGACGAGGACGCCCTGCTCGACGCCCGCTGAGCCGACGCCCTCGGGGCTCCGAAGGCGCGGGACTACGCCAGCGTGATCAGCTCCGCGTAATCGCGACCCCAGATGTCCTCCACGCCGTCCGGCAGGATGAGCACGCGCTCGGGGTTCAGCGCCTCGACGGCGCCCTCATCGTGCGACACGAGGACCACCGCGCCCTCGTAGTGCGCGAGCGCGCCGAGGATCTCCTCGCGCGAGGCGGGGTCGAGGTTGTTCGTGGGCTCGTCGAGGAGCAGCATGTTCGCCGACGACACGACGAGCGTCGCGAGCGACAGACGCGTCTTCTCGCCGCCGGAGAGGACGCCGGCGGGCTTGAGCACGTCGTCGCCGACGAAGAGGAACGAGCCGAGCACCTTGCGCGCCTCGGTCGCGGTGATGTGCGGGGCCGCCGACATCATGTTGTCGAGGACGGACCGGTCGACGTCGAGGTTCTCGTGCTCCTGTGCGTAGTAGCCGATCTTCAGGCCGTGCCCCGGCTCGAGCTGGCCGGTGTCGGGCTGGTCCACGCCGGCGAGGATGCGCAGCAGCGTGGTCTTGCCCGCACCGTTCAGACCCAGGATGACGACGCGCGAGCCGCGGTCGATCGCCAGGTCGACGTCGGTGAAGATCTCGAGCGATCCGTACGACTTGGACAGACCGGACGCCATGAGCGGGGTCTTGCCGCACGGAGCGGGCTTGGGGAACCGCAGCTTGGCGACCCGCTCGTCCTGACGCACGTCGTCCAGGCCCGACAGCATCTTCTCGGCGCGCGCCACCATCTGGTGCGCGGCCGCCGCCTTGGACGCCTTCGCCCCGAACCGGGCGGCCTGCAGCTGCAGCGCAGAGGCCTTCTTCTCGACGTTGGCGCGCTCCTTCTTGCGGCGCTCCTCGTCGGCCACCCGCTGGCGCAGGTAGTTCTTCCAGTTCATGTTGTAGACGTCGATGACCTGCCGGTTGGCATCCAGGTAGAAGACCCGGTTGACGGTCTCGCCGACGAGCTCCACGTCGTGCGAGATGACGATGAGGCCGCCCTTGTAGCCCTTCAGGAACTCGCGCAGCCAGACGACGCTGTCGGCGTCGAGGTGGTTGGTCGGCTCGTCGAGGATCATCGTCTGCGCGTCCGAGAAGAGGATGCGCGCGAGCTCGATGCGTCGGCGCTGACCGCCCGAGAGGGTCTTGAGGGGCTGATCGAGGATCCGGTCCGGCAGCGAGAGGTTGTGGGCGATGGATGCCGCCTCCGCCTCGGCCGCGTACCCGCCCGCCGCTTCGAACTGCTCGGTGAGCCGGGCGTACTTCTTCATGGCCTTCGCGGCGACGGCGGGGTCGTCGTCCCCCATCGCCAGCGACGCCTCGTGCATGCCGAGCGCCAGGGAGCCCAGTCCGCGCGCGTCGAGGATGCGCGTGCGCGCGAGCATCTCGGGGTCGCCCGAGCGAGGGTCCTGCGGCAGGTAGCCGAGCTCGCCGCTCCGGTCGACGCCGCCGTTCGCGGGCAGCAGGTCGCCGGCGAGCACCTTGGTCAGGGTCGTCTTCCCGGCGCCGTTCCGGCCGACGAGACCGATCTTGTCGCCGTCCGAGACGCGGAAGGCGACGTCGGACATGAGGACGCGGGCGCCCACGCGGATCTCGAGGTCGTGCACGGAGAGCACAGCGAACGTCCGTTCTTGAGGCGGGAAGAGGGAGGTGGCCGATGGCCAATCACCCAGTATACGTCGCCGGTCGTCCGCTTCCTGGGACCGTCTGCGTATGCGCGCGGAAGAAGCCGTCCGATGACTGCTTCACCGTCGAGACAACCACCCGGCGTCTCACCCGCTGGGTTTGCAATGCTCGCCTGGCCGTGATCTAAACTAAGCCTATCCTTACTTCACCCACAGGAGGCTCTCTGTGTCCCGACTCCGCGCGTTGACGGCTCTGACCGTCGGCTCCGCCCTCGTTCTCACCGGCTGCGCCGGCTCCGCCGGCAGCTCCGAGGGCGACTCGAACGCCGAAGCGGGCGCGGGCTTCCCCGTCACCATCGAGCACGCCTTCGGCACGACCACGATCGAGGCGAAGCCCGAGCGCGTCGCCACGGTCGCCTGGTCCAACCAGGAGGTCCCCCTCGCGCTCGGCGTCGTTCCCGTCGGCATGGCGAAGGCGACGTGGGGCGACGACGACGGCGACGGCATCCTCCCCTGGGTCGAGGACAAGCTCGAGGAGCTGGGTGGCGAGACGCCGGTCCTGTTCGACGAGACCGACGGCATCGACTTCGAGGCCGTGGCGGACACGCAGCCCGATGTCATCCTCGCGGCCTACTCGGGCCTGACGCAGGAGGACTACGACACGCTGTCCAAGATCGCCCCCGTCGTGGCCTACCCCGAGGCGCCCTGGAACACGACCCTCGACCAGATGATCCGGCTCAACAGCGAGGGCCTGGGCATGGCGGACGAGGGCGAGGCCCTGATCGAGGAGATCAAGACCGAGTCGCAGGCGGCGTTCGACGCGCATCCGGAGCTCGCCGAGGTGGCGCCGGTGTTCGCCTTCACCGACCCGACCGACCTCAGCTCGATCACCTACTACACCGAGCACGACCCGCGCGCGGGCTACCTGTCCGAGTTCGGCATGCCGACTGCGGCGCAGGTCGAGACCGCGTCCGGCGAGACCGACGCGTTCTACACCGACATCAGCGCGGAGCAGGTCGACGCCTTCTCCGACGTGGGCCTGTGGATCACGTACGGCCCCGCGGACGGCTCGCTCCAGACCCAGCTGCAGGCCGACCCGCTGCTGTCGCAGGTCCCCGCCATCGCCGAGGGCCGCATCGCCGTCCTCGAGGACGGCACGCCGCTGGCCGCCTCCGCAAACCCGTCGCCCCTCTCCGTGAGCTGGGGCCTGAACGCCTACCTCGACGTCCTCAGCGCCGCGCTGCGCTGACCCGGACCGTCTCCGACCACGTCCCCGTGATGACCCGTACGCCCGTCGCCGACGCGCTCCCGGATGCCGCTGCCCTGCGGCGTCCGGCGGCCCGTCGACTCGTGTGGCTGCTGGTCCTCGCGGTGGGCGTGGTCCTGGCCGCCGTGGCATCCATCGCCTTCGGCACCCGCGACGTGTCGATCGGCGAGATCGTATCGTCGTTCACCGGCGGGACCGGGGTCGGCGAGGCCGCGATCACCGCGCGTCTGCCGCGGACGGTCCTCGGTCTGCTCGTCGGGGCGGCGCTGGCCATGTCGGGGCTGACGCTGCAAGCGGTGACCCGCAATCCGCTCGCCGACCCGGGCATCCTCGGGGTGTCCGCCGGCGCGGCGCTCTTCGTCGTCTTCGGCATCGCCTTCTTCGGCGTCTCCAGCGCGCTCGGCTACATGGGCTTCGCGGTGGTGGGCGCGGCCGTCGCGGCGGTGTTCGTCTACACCGTCGGATCGCTCGGTCGCGGCGGGGCGACGCCGCTGAAGCTCGCGCTGGCCGGCGCGGCCACGACGGCGGCCTTCGGGTCCCTGTCCAGCGCCATCCTCCTCCCCCGCATCGACCTGCTCGAGGTCTTCCGCTTCTGGCAGATCGGCGGAATCGGCGGCGCGACCTGGGACCGTATCCAGATCGCGCTCCCTGTCCTGCTCCTCGGCACCGTCATCGTCGTCCTGTGCGCGCGGGGCATGAACTCCCTCGCGCTCGGCGACGACGTCGCCACCGGGCTCGGCGAGCACGTCGGCCGCACGCGTCTGATCGCCACCGCCGGCGCCGTCGTCCTCGTCGGCGCCGCGACCGCGATCGCCGGCCCGATCGCCTTCGTCGGTCTCGTCATCCCGCACGTGTGCCGCCTGCTCATCGGGACGGACCACCGCTGGCTCGTGCCGTTCTCCGCCCTGGGCGGGGCGATCCTGCTGCTCGTCGCCGACGTCGTCGGTCGCGTCATCACGCGGCCGAGCGAGGTCGAGGTGGGCGTGCTGACCGCCGTCATCGGCGCCCCGTTCTTCATCTGGATCGTCCGCCGACAGAAGGTGCGCGAGCTGTGACCGCCGTCCTCACCCCGCCGCCCGCCGCCGACGCCGCCCGTCCCGCCGCGGTGCACCGCCTCGTTCGCGGTCGTCGCGAGCGCGCGCGCCGCCGGATGCTCGTGTCCGCCGTGCTCGGCGTCGTCGTGCTCGCCGTGTTCGTCGTCTCGCTCATGGTCGGTCAGACCTTCTACACCCCGGACGAGGTCGTCCGCGTGCTGTTCGGGCAGACCGTGCCCGGCGCCTCCTTCACGATCGGCGAGCTCCGCCTCCCGCGCGCCACGCTCGGCGTGCTCTCCGGCCTCGCGTTCGGCATGGCCGGCGTCACGTTCCAGACGATGCTGCGCAACCCGCTGGCCTCGCCCGACATCATCGGCATCTCCTCCGGCGCGAGCGCCGCCGCGGTCGTCGCCATCATCTTCTTCTCGCTGTCGGACGCCGCGGTCTCCGTCGCCGCGCTCCTCGGCGCCCTCGGCGCCGCCACCGCGATCTACCTGCTGTCCCGCCGCGGCGGCTTCGCCGGCGCCCGCCTCGTGCTCATCGGCATCGGCGTGGCCGCCATGCTCGACGCGGTCACGACGTACGCGCTCGCTCGGGCGGCGAACTGGAACCTCCAGACGGCGATGCAGTGGCTCACGGGGAGCCTGAACAACGCGTCCTGGGAACGGGTCCTGCCGCTCGCGATGGCCGCCGCGGTCATCGTCCCGTTGATGATCGGCAACACCCGCGGCCTGGCCGTCCTGCGTCTTGGCGACGACTCCGCCGCAGCACTCGGCGTGCGCGTGGAGCGCACGCGGGTCCTCCTCATCCTCGGCGCCGTCGTGCTGCTCGCCTTCGCCACCGCCGCCAGCGGCCCGATCGCGTTCGTCGCGTTCATGGCCGGCCCGATCGCCGCGCGGCTCATCGGCCCCGGCGGCTCCCTGCTGCTCCCCGCGGGGCTCGTCGGCGCGGCGCTCGTGCTGGTGTCGGACCTCATCGGCCAGTTCGCCTTCGACAACCGCTACCCCGTGGGCGTCGTCACCGGCGTCCTCGGCGCTCCGTACCTCATCTACCTGCTCATCAGGACCAACCGCTCCGGAGGCTCCCTGTGATCTCGCCTGCCGCCCACGGCATCCATCCCGGCCTCTCCCCCGCGACCGCCCGCGGAGGTGCGCGATGACCGCCGACCGCTCGCTCACCGCCGAAGGACTCACCCTCGCCTACGGCGACCGGACCATCGTCGACGGCCTCGACCTCGTCCTCCCCCCGGGCCGCATCACCGCGATCATCGGCGCCAACGGCTGCGGCAAGTCCACCCTTCTGCGCGCGTTCGCGCGTCTGCTCCCGCCCCGCGCCGGGCGCATCGTCCTCGACGGCAAGGCGCTGCACGAGCGCCCCTCCAAGGAGGTGGCCCGCATCCTGGGCCTGCTCCCCCAGAGCCCGCTCGCCCCCGAGGGCATCGCCGTGGCTGATCTCGTCGGTCGCGGCCGCCACCCGCACCAGCGCGCACTCGCCCGGTGGAGCGCCCGCGACTACGAGGTCGTGTCCGAGTCCCTCGCCGCGACCGGCATCACCGACCTCGCCGACCGGTCGATCGACGAGCTGTCCGGCGGCCAGCGGCAGCGCGTGTGGATCGCCATGGCGCTTGCGCAGGAGACCGACATCCTGCTCCTCGACGAGCCCACCACCTTCCTCGACGTCGCCCACCAGGTCGAGGTGCTCGACCTGCTGACCGACCTCAACCACGAGCGCGGGACCACGACCGTCATGGTGCTCCACGACATGAACCTCGCCGCGCGCTACGCCGACCACATCGTCGCCCTTCGCGAGGGGCGCGTCGTCGCCGCGGGCACCCCGAACGAGGTCATGACCTCCGAGATGATCGCGGAGGTCTTCGGCCTCGACGCGCTCGTCGTCCCCGATCCCGTGTCGGGGTCGCCGCTGATCCTGCCCCGCGGCCGCCACCACGTCACCCCGCGGCTGCACGCCGCCGAGACCCCCCGGGAGACCCACGATGCCCTCCAGCCGTGAGACCTCGCGCTTCTTCCGCGTCCGCGTCGCCCGCATCACCGACCTGACCCCGAGCTTCCGCCGCTTCACGTTCACCGGCGACGACCTCGACGAGTACGGCGACCCCGGCTTCGACCAGCGCATCAAGATCGTCTTCCCCACCGACGGCGTCGGCATCGCCGCCATGCCCACCGGCGACGACTGGTGGACCGCCTGGCGCGAGCTGCCCGACGACGGCCGTCCGCCGTTCCGCACCTACACGACCCGGGCCGTCCGCCGCGACGTGCGCGAGGTCGACGTCGACATGGTCGCGCACGAGGTCCTCGGACCGGCCTCCGCCTGGATCGAGAACGCCCGCCCCGGCGACGAGGTCCTCATCTTCGCCCCCACCGTCGCCCTGACCGAGGTGAGCTTCGGCGTGGACTTCGTCCCGCCTGCCCACACCGGCGATTACCTCCTCGCCGGCGACGAGACCGCGGCCCCCGCGATCGCCGTCATCCTGGAGCAGCTTCCCCGCGACGCGACCGGGACCGTCGTCCTCGAGGTGCCCACCCCCGGCGACCTCGACTACCTGCCGCGGCATCCCGGCTTCCAGTTCCACCTCGCCCCCCGCACCGGCGCCGACCGGCACGCGCACCTCGTCGCCGCGACGCAGGCCGCCGCCGCCGTCCTCACCCCCGAGGGCCACGGCGCCGAGGTCGAGGAGGTCGACATCGACGCCGGCATGCTGTGGGAGGTGCCCCGCACCGCGAAGGGCGGCGCCGCGCTGAAGAAGGCGCCGCTGTACGCCTGGCTCGCCGGGGAGGCGTCGGCCATCAAGGCGCTGCGGCGACACCTCGTCACCGAGCGCGGCGTCGACCGCCGTGCCGTCGCGTTCATGGGCTACTGGCGAACGGGGCGCGCCGAGGTCTGACGACGGACTCCGGATGCCACGGCCCCGAGGCCGCGGTCCGGTGTCGCGGTCCCGTCAGCGCCGGGCCAGCCGTCCGATGCGCTCGATCGCCTCGGTCAGCACCTCCGGCGCGCACCCGACGTTGATGCGGACGTGTCCGATGCCCTCCACGCCGAACAACGGCCCGTGGTGCAGGGCGACGCCCGCCTCGCGGCGGATGTACGGCGCGGGGTTCTCGCCCCAGCCGTAGGCGGACACGTCGACCCAGGCGAGGAAACCGGCATCCGGGATCCGATACCGCGCCAGCGGGAGGTGCTCCGCGAGCAGGTCGGCCAGCAGACGCCGGTTCTCGTCGAGCGCCGCGAGAAGGCCGTCCAGCCAGGCGTCGCTCTCGGCGCTGAACGCCGCACGATTCGCGATCACGCCGAACAGCCCGGCGCGCCACTCCACCTCCCACGGCAGCGACCTTACGACCGCGGCGGTCTCGTCCGACCCCGTGACGATCACGGCGCACTTCAGGCCCGCCAGGTTGTACGTTTTGCTCGCGCTGGTCACGGCGTAGCCCACCGCGGCGGCCTCGGGAGCGGCGTCGAGGAACGGCGTGAACACGGACGGCGCGTGGGTGAGCGGCGCGTGGATCTCGTCGCTGACGACGGTGGCACCGTACCGCTCGGCCAGACGTGCGAGACCGGCGAGGGAGTCACGGGTATGAACGGTCCCGGTCGGGTTGTGCGGGTTGCACAGCAGGATCGACCGCGCCCCCGCGGCCAGCGCCGCCTCGATGCCCGGCAGGTCCAGCTCCCAGCCGTCGCCGTGGTCGAGCAGCGGCACGAGCTCCACGACCGCGCCGGCCTCCTCGACGGTGTCGAAGAACGGCGGGTACACCGGCGGCGTGACCACGACCCGGTCCCCGGGCCGCGTGACCGCCCGCAGCACCTCCACGACGCCCATCATGACGTCGCCCGTCCAGCGGATGCGCGCCGGATCCGGACGCCATCCCCAGCGCCGTTCCGCGTACGCGGCGAAGTCGAGGTCGATCCCCGGACGCGGCGGCGTGTACCCCGTGTCGCCGATCTCGACCGCCCGCGTCAGCGCCGTCGTGATGGCAGGCGCGAGCGGGAAGTCCGTCTCGGCCACGAACATCGGGATGACATCGTCCCCGTACGACTTCCATTTGGTGCTGGACCGCTGGCGCAGCAGCTCCAGCGGCAGGGCCTGCAGAGGGGGGACGCTCATCCTGCGAGCCTAACGAGGGACGATGGATGCCACCGGCCCCGACGTCAGACGGGGCAACACGAAAGCCCGCCCCGACGAGGGGCGGGCTTTCCAGTGAGACTTCTCAGATCGCGAAGCCGAGGGCGCGCATCATGTCGCGGCCGTCGTCGGTGATCCGCTCGGGGCCCCACGGCGGCATCCACACCCAGTTGATGCGGAAGCGGTCCACGACGTTGTCGAGGGCCTGCGCCGTCTGCTCCTCGAGCACATCGGTCAGCGGGCAGCCGGCCGAGGTCAGGGTCATGTGGATGACGAGGGCGTCGTTCTCGTCGTCCCACGCGAGATCGTAGATGAGCCCGAGGTCGACGACGTTGATCCCCAGCTCGGGGTCCATGACGTCCTTCAGGGCCTCGGTGACCTCGTCGTACTTCTCGGGAGCGAGTGTCGCGGTCATGGGACGATCCTACGCGTCGACCGGGGTACCGGCCTCGAGGAAGCGGTCGTAGCCCTCTTCCTCGAGTCGGTCGGCGAGCTCGGGGCCGCCCTCCTCGACGATCCGGCCCTTGACGACGACGTGGACGAAGTCGGGACGGATGTAGCGGAGGATGCGCGTGTAGTGCGTGATGAGCAGCACGCCCAGGTCGGTCTGCTCCTTGGCGCGGTTGACGCCCTCGGAGACGATCTTCAGCGCGTCGACGTCGAGGCCGGAGTCGGTCTCGTCGAGCACGGCGATCTTCGGCTTGAGCAGCTCGAGCTGGAGGATCTCGTGGCGCTTCTTCTCGCCGCCGGAGAAGCCCTCGTTGACGTTGCGCTGCGCGAACACGGGGTCCATGCGGAGGTTCGCCATCGACTCCTTGACGTCCTTGGTCCAGCCGCGGATCGCGGGGGCCTCGCCGTCGATCGCCGTCTTGGCGGTGCGGAGGAAGTTGGTGACGGTGACCCCGGGGATCTCGACCGGGTACTGCATCGCGAGGAAGAGGCCCGCGCGCGCCCGCTCGTCGACGCTCATCTCGAGGACGTCCTCACCGTCGAGGGTGATGGAGCCGCTCGTCACGGTGTACTTGGGGTGACCGGCGATCGTGTACGCCAGCGTCGACTTGCCGGAGCCGTTCGGGCCCATGATGGCGTGCGTCTCGCCCGTGCGCAGCGTCAGGGTGACGCCGTTGAGGATCGGGGTCGTGCCGTTATCCGTCTCGACCGTCACGTGGAGGTCGCGGATCTCGAGGACAGACATGGTGTTCCTTACTCGGTTGTTCGAAAAGCGTGGGGGGCGACCGTCAGGCCGTCGCCTTGGTGACGGCGGGATCGATGAGCACGTCGTCTCCGTCGATCACGACCTCGTACACGGGCACCGGCTCGAAGGCCGGGAGGTTCAGCGGGCGGCCGGTGCGCAGCGAGAACGCGGAGCCGTGAGCCCAGCACTCCAGCGTGTCGCCCTCGACGAAGCCGTCCGAGAGCGAGATGTCGCCGTGCGTGCAGACGTCGCCGATCGCGTGGACGTCGCCGTCGCCGTCGAGGACGACGGCGATCGCGACGCCGTCCACCTCGACACGGCGGGCCTCGTCCTGGACCAGCTCGCTCAGACCGCAGACGCGGGACGCGCTCACGCCTCGGCTCCCTCGGCGAGCTCGCGCTCGATGGCCTCGACCAGCTCGGACTCCAGGTCCGGGATGCCGATGCGCTGCACGATCTCGCTCAGGAAGCCGAGCACGACCAGGCGACGGGCCTCGTCCTCGGCGATGCCGCGGGCCTGCAGGTAGAACAGCTGCTCGTCGTCGAAGCGTCCGGTGGCGCTGGCGTGACCCGCGCCCTGGATGTCGCCCGTCTCGATCTCGAGGTTCGGGATCGAGTCCGCGCGCGCGCCGTCCGTGAGGACGAGGTTGCGGTTCGCCTCGTAGGAGTCGGTGCCCGTGGCATCCGGCCCGATGAGGACGTCTCCGATCCACACGCTCCGGGCGCTCTCGCCCTGCAGCGCGCCCTTGTAGAGGACGTCGCCGACCGTGTGCGGACCCTTGTGGTGCAGGTACACCTGCGACTCGAGGTGCTGGCCGGAGTCGGAGAACGACAGGCCGTACAGACGCCCCTCGCTGCCCGCGCCCGAGAGCTCGACCGACGGGTTCACGCGGACGACCCCGCCGCCGAAGCTGACGACGACGTGCGTGAGCTTCGCGTCGCGGTCGACGCGCGCCTGGTGGGCGGCGGCGTGGACGGCGTCGTCGTCCCAGCGCTGCACGGACACGACCGTGAGGTCGGCGCCGTCGCGCACCAGGATCTCGACGTTCTGCGCGTACTGCGCCGAACCGGAGTGATACAGCACGATCGTGCCGCGGCTGTGGTTCTTCGCCTCGATGACGAGGTGGGCCGTCGCGCGGTCGCCGGTGCCGACGAGGTCGATGCGCAGCGGCTCGACCAGCTCCTCCTCCGCCTTCAGCTGAACGTGCAGGGCGTCGCCGGCGTGCTTGTACGCGATGGCGCTCGGCAGGTCCTCGGGCTTGAAGTGCTCTCCGCGCACGTCCGATCCCGAGACCAGGTGCGCCTGGGCGGCTCCGAGCTCGTACCGGATGCCACCGCCCGCCGCGTCCTCGAAGAGAGCCGCGATGCGGTC
>Ga0194110_10008637_pt1 | contig 11547 bp, 7 predicted proteins | sample TA2Kig1200mmetaG_FD_146192 | JGI IMG/M metagenome (GOLD analysis project Ga0194110, IMG submission 146192) | Freshwater microbial communities from Lake Tanganyika, Tanzania - TA2015032 Kigoma Deep Cast 1200m | ecosystem: Environmental > Aquatic > Freshwater > Lake | place: Tanzania: Lake... | reverse complement strand
TCCGCTGCTTCTCTGAGATCGGCATGCCCAGCCGTTCCATCACCGCCATCATGTCCTCCCAGACCCGCCGTTTCTCGGAGGGGGCCTGGTTGCGGAGCAGGTAGGCAGGGTGGTAGGTGGGCATCAGCGGAATCCCGCGATAGGTCTGCCAGGTGCCCCGGAGGCGCGTGATCCCGACGGTCTTGCCGAGGAGTCCCTCCACGGCGGTGGCGCCGAGGGCGACGAGGACCTCCGGCTGGACGAGGTTGATCTGCTCCTCCAGCCACGGGAGGCAGGTGCCCATCTCCTCGGGGGTGGGCTTGCGGTTGCCGGCGGTCTGACCCGGGGTGTCCGGACGACACTTGAGGATGTTGGCGATCAGGACGTCCGACCGCTGGAATCCCATGGCGCCCAGGATACGGGTCAGGAGTTCCCCCGCCTTGCCGACGAAGGGTTCGCCCTGGACGTCCTCGTCGGCCCCAGGCGCCTCACCGATCAGCATCAGCCGGGCGTCGGGCGTTCCCACACCGAACACCACCGACCTGCGCGAGGCGACGAGGTGAGAACAGCGGGTACAGGCCAGGATGCGGCGTCGGAGCTCCTCCCACGCCGCCGCCTTCGCCACGGGGTCGAGCTTTGGAGGAAGGGGGGGCTGGGGAACGCTCGACCGGGCCGGAGACGTCGGGGCACCGGAGACAGCTCCCCATCGGGCCATGACAGCGGATGGAATCGGCCTAAGAGGGGTCTCTGTTGCGGGGATGGCGGATGGCTCGGGAGCGAGACGCGTTCCGGTCGGAAGCGGGACGCCGGACAATGTGCCCTTCGACGGTGTCGGGGCCGGATGGGGCGTGGCGGGCGGCCGTTGGGAGAGGCTGGCGAGGAGGTCCCGATCCACCGCGACGTGCTGGGTGCCGCGGGCCTGGAGGTCCTCCAGGTGCGCGATCACCGAGTCCAGCAGGTTCCGGTACTCCATCTGCCGGTCAGACTGCGGAGGTGGGGTCCAAATGTCCACGCCATCGTCCGGGCTAGCCGGGGGAGCGGAACCGGACGGGAGCGCACCTGGACGTGTCCCCGGACCCATCAGGGTGCCGCCCGGATCCAGGCCGGATCGATCACGGTGTGACGGATCGATTTCCCAGCCGGCAGGTGGACGCTGTAGGTCGCATGGAGCCGCCCATCGCGGGTCTGGATCAGGCTCGGATAGGAGAACGACTCCATCGGGGCGCCATCCTCGATCGCCCGCTTCCAGTTCCAGGTGCGGCCTTCGTCGTTGCTGAGCCAGACCGACAGGCGATGCCGACCGTCTTCCGTGTCGTTTCCGATCCAGGCCCAGGTGCCGTCCTTCAGCACCACGATGTCGCATCCCGACCCCGGGTTGGGGATCCGGGAATCCGTCACCGATCCCCAGTGGTCGCCGCGGTCGGTCGACTCGGCGACCAGCACCCGTTTCGGCGGCGGCCCGTTGTCCCGCATGAAGGTCACCAGGGTGCCATCCCGCCGAAGGGCGAGACACGGCTGGATGTTACCGCCTCCAACCAGCGGTGTGCTGGTATGCCAATGGGCTCCGTCGTCATCCGTGATCGCCATCAGGGCCACCGAGAAGCCGTCGTGATACACCCCGAGGACCAGGCGGTTGCCGATCGAGATCGGATGGGCCCGGGGCATCCAGCCGAGGCGGCGGTAGAGGAGGTTGGTCGAGTTCTGCCGCAGGGAGTCGAGGTATTCCCGGACCTCCCGACGGGTCTCATCACTCCAGTCCCGGGTGTGCTCCGCGGCGAGCGACTCGAGGCGGGGCAGGGTGGTGCGGATGCCCTCCTCGAACTCCGGACCCGGGGTGACGTGGAGCACTTCGGTGCGATCCCATCGCGGGGCCCCGGATTCGAGCCAGTTGGAGCTGACTTGGTACTTGAGCAGGGCGCCCTCCCACCGGTTGTCGAGGATGGTCGGATAGAACAGCCAGAGCCTCTGCGAGGGATCGACGTGCAGGGAGGGGTTGCAGTCGGGGTAGCCCGGGGTGTCCGCCAGGGTGAAGCGTGGACTCCAGCGATCCGACCCCTTGGGCAGCCGGGCGGCCTCGATCCGGACGTCATCGGCCTTCCGCTCACCCGACCCATGGAACCAGCAGGCCAGGAGGTCGCCGTTGGGGGCTTCCACCAGACTCGACCCATGGTTGTGCCAGGATTCCAGCGGGAACAGAAGCTGGCGTTGGGGAGGGGTCTGGGCCAACCCGGGGAGCAGGGTCATCCAGAATAGGATGACAAAAGCCGCGTCGACACCGTGGCGACGCGGCCTGGATCCGGGAACGGGGTTGGCCTGGGGAAGGGGCATGGGAATGGGTCGGGTGTGCCGCGGATCCGGCGTCGGCCCCCCCAGCCAGGGAGACCTTTACCGGAGCAGCATCTTGTCGAGGTAGTTGACGGTCTGGCGCACCTGAGCGTCGACTTCCATCCGGTTCTTCACCGCGCGGCAGGCGTGCATGACAGTCCCGTGGTCGCGGCCGCCGAAGGCATCACCGATCTCGCTCAGCGAGCTCTCGGTGTGCTGGCGGGAGAGGAACATGGCCACCTGGCGCGGGAAGGCGATGCTCTCGGGCCGGCGCTTGCTCTTCATGTCCGCCAGGCGGATGTCGTAGTGCTCGGCCACCCGGCGCTGGATCTCCTCGATGGAGAGGTTTCGACGCCGCTCCTCCTCGAGGATCTCGCGGAGCAGGCTCTCGACATCCTCCGGCTGGACCGGTCGACCGGTCAGCTGGCTGAAGCTGGCCACGCGGAGGAAGGCACCCTCGAGGCGACGCACATTCGACCGAATGTTGTCGGCAAGGAATTGGAGGATCTTCGGCTCGAGCCGGATCTTCATGGCGGCCACCTTCTTGCGGAGGATGGCCATGCGGGTTTCGACGTCCGGGGCTTGAAGGTCGGCGGTCATGCCCCACTCGAAGCGGGAGATCAGGCGCTGCTCGAGTCCGGGAATCTCGCTCGCGGGCCGATCACAGCTGAGCACGATCTGTTTTCGGGCCTCGTGCAGCGTGTTGAAGGTGTGGAAGAACTCCTCCTGGATCCGTTCCTTCCCGGCCAGGAACTGGATGTCGTCCACCAGAAGGGCATCCACCTGGCGATACCGACGGCGGAACTTGGCCAGGTGGTTGTTCTGGAGGGCGTCGATGAACTCGTTGGTGAAGCGTTCGCAGCTGGTGTAGACGATCTTGTAGCCGCGTTTCTTCTGGAGGATCTCGTTGCCGATGGCGTTGAGGAGGTGGGTCTTGCCGAGCCCGACACCACCGAAGAGGAAGAGGGGATTGAAGGCCCGGCCCGGGTTCTGGGCCACCGCGAGCGAGGCGCTGTGGGCCATCTGGCTGTTGTTGCCCACCACGAAGCTCGAAAAGGTGCTGTTCTGGTTGAACAGGGCCTCGGCGTCGCGGCCCGTGGCCCCCGTGTTGCGTCCCCGGCGTTCCGTGGGCTCCGGGGTCTCCTCCACGTCCGCCTCGGACTGCGGTTCCGCGGCCTGGACCGGTTCGGCGGCGGATTCCTGGACCAGGAACTCGATCCGGATCGGCTTCACGGCCACCCGGCTTGCCGAGGACCGCAGGAGGTCGAGGTAGTTGTTCGTCAGCCAGATCGCGCTGAACTCGTCACGAACCCGCAGCTTGAGCAGGTCGCCTTCGAGGGCGAGGGGACGAAGCCCCTCGAACCACAGGGCGTAGTGGTCGGGCCGCAGCATTCCCTTGAGCTGGGACTGGACGGCGGTCCACACCTGTTCGGCGGTTTCGGCAATGGGTTGGTGTTGAGGCACGTGTGGTGACGCTTTGATTAGTTTATTCACCCTGGTCGCCCACCGGCAATGAGGGAGTTCGATTCCACCATGGGGTCGCGCCGGCTTGGGGCTCGGCGGCAACCCGTTTCCCGTGGGGAAATCCAGGGATTCCAGGTGGAGTTTTGATCTCTACCAGACTCATCGACAGAGAGTTATGAATTCATTGGAACCGGTATCCCGAGGGGATGGCCCCTGAGGGTGGGTGGGTGGTCCCGGAAATTGCGGCCGGCTTTGTAGAGAATGCAGCCGGTCCGAACTAGATGAAAATCCCCCGAGTTGCTCCCACGTTGTTCACCCGTCGCAAATTGGCCTGTTCCGCGTTGAAAAACGGGGCTTTCGCGCGGGGGGCGGGCGGGTCCTAGATTCCGTGCTGGTGTGAACAGATTTTACTTGGATCTGACCTGGAATTCACGCGCGGGTTCCAGGCGCCGATCTTCCGCCGCTGGTCCGGGATTTCCGGTCGTCCCGGTTGCCATGTGCGGCGGCAGACTTTGTGGGTTGGAGAGTAGCCCGGAACGTGGACCGAGGGCGCGAACAACGGGGCAAGGCGGCTCGCCATCCTGGTTTCAATCTGGTCCGCCAAACATGGGTATGTGGTTCGACGAATCGAGGTTTCGCGACCGTTGGCCATGGAGCGAACCCATCACGCCCGCTCGTGGGGCATCCCTCTGTGGGGACATGAGAAAGGGCCTGAATCCAACGGCCCTCCTGAGACCGTTGTGCGGTCACTCCGCCCAATCCAAGAGGATCTTCCACAATCGATCCGCCGGCGTCCGAAGAGCTCGGTGCCTCGTTCCGATGATCATCACCCAGATCAAGCCTTGGAAGGTCCTTGGCCGGCAGTTCAAAACCGTGCAGAGATCCTGGCTGGAAAACCGGTTCCGGGGCGACGGAGGCCTTCCGCAAGGTGGTTCTAGGCTGCGGGTTGCGCTGGGCGAGCGTTGGCTTGGCAATTGTATCTGGGAGCCGCAGCGATCGATAGCGACCCGTCAACGTGTGATCAGATCCTTAAGCGCGCTCTTCCAGCCACTGGAATATTGATACGCACCCGATCGATATAGAGACAGGACCTCGGGGGCCCGCTCGAAACGACTTCGATTTAGAAATGCGGCCCTTCGATTGTTGAATTCCAATTCACCCAAACTTCGGTTGATGACGTTATCAATCTCACTGCTAGAAACATGGTTTCCTGCTAAAAGAGCGTCGCGGCGATTGATCAGCCAATTCAAATGCAGGCTGATTCCTTGAACGTGAATCACAGGCTTTCGAACAAATCTTTTAACCAGGGCCTCTAATTTCTTGACAAGCAATACTTGCATAGAAATTGGGGGCTTGGGCTCCAACAACCCTGTTACCGCTTGATTGTGACGGCGATGGTCGGCCAAAACCTCCCGAACGGTCTTTTTTTTTCCAATGAGCCGAGCGCACTCCGAAATCCAAAAATCATGAGTCATTTTCTGTTCGGTTGGCACTGGAGCGCAGAGCTTCAAGAATTCAAAACGGATCGCAATGGCCATGCCTGTGACAAAGTGACGCTCGACATCTTCGACATCTAAGCCGAGACTCTCTAGCAAACCTATCTTGGTTTGACCCCGAGGATGAAGGCTGGCGTCACATATCATTAAGTCGTGAATGACCAATTCCGGTCGGTTTTGCCCATTAAATTCACGCAACATTCGCTCGATCTTGTTCCTGTGCCAGACGTCGTCTTGATCGCTAAGAAAAATAATGTCTCCAGTGCAATTTTCAAAAGCCTTTGAGAAATTTTTTGTATATCCTAAATTCCGCTCGTTGACAAAGACTTTGACAGGGAATGGGGCCGTTTTGCTGAACTCGTGAACAATTTGCAATGTGCTATCTGTTGAGCAGTCATCAGATACAATCAGCTCGTCTGGTAGCGTGGTCTGAGACGCAAAGCTATCCAATTGAAATCTTAAATATTTATCACCGTTGTAGGTAGCTAGTGCAATAGATGTTTTTATTTGCGACGCACTCATGGGTTGCAATGCAAAATTCAGAAGATGATGTTGATAAGCACACCCAATTGATATCGCTTAATGGATTTTAAGCTGATTAGGTTTGTGCTAAACTAATTTAGGTGCAGTGCTGTTTAAGAACAATTTTATGGAGAGAATCGCCTACTACGACTCTAGCGGTGAAGCGTAGCAGAAACCTTAAAGAAATAATGCCCTAAAGGCTTTATCATCATGAGAGAGTCAAGGAAAAGTTCCGAGCTTAGCTGGTGCGAGCCGGTCTGAGCGTGCCTCAAGGCATCTTACAAGACCGGACGGGCACTTAGGCTCCTACCCACTCGAAACACCCCACCTTGAGCGATGGAAGATGGAGCGGCCGGCGTCACCCTGCAACTCTGGAATAAAAGTAACCGCAAAATGGCGAATGGCGTTGGAGTTCTGACGGGGCACTGGATGGTTTTTGGCGGGCGATGCGGTGAAACCCGAGCAAGGTCTGCATCGGCCGGCTGTTCATTTTCAAGACCTGAGCCACCCGTTCGGAACGAATCACTTTCCAAGCCGCCAGAGGAAGGTAGCCAGTGTGGACGCTGCATCAAAGCAAGACGGACGGGTGATCTGCCCAACTCCATGCAAAGGCTCGTTGGGAGCATCGAGGTCCTCGCAGGGGCATGCTTGTGACTCTGGAGAGCCAACAAGCGAGTTCATACGAGGTGCCGCTTCGCCCCTTGTCGAGCTTCATCCGCAGGATGCGAAGTCTTTTGGGGAAATGCATCCCCGGTCGCCGATCTTAGTCCAAACTGGAAAAGCAAAACCCTCTAACACGTCGAAACAGCACGTTGCTGCGCATCCTCCAAATGAAATCCAGCAACGCAGAACGGAGTCGCCAAGTCCTTGAGTTTTGAATGGACTCAAGCTTTTTTCTTATTTCAGAAACTTCATTTGCTCTGAAGACCTCGGAATGCAAAATAAATTCAAGACGTGAGGAGTATGCGAGATTGCCCCTGCTGATCCTGTAGTCATACCCTTGGCTCCATGCGAGGTATACGGGTATCTTTTTCATAGCATCGATTAGTGTGCCCTCGTCAGGCTGAGACGCCGCGGCAAAATCATTGTCTTTGAGATCCAGGTTCAAAAGAGGTCGGAGTGCCGCAGGTCGATACCAAAACATGTAGGCATATGGAAACACCGGAATAGAGACATCAGCCCAATTTAGGGCCTTGGTGCAGCCCAGACGATTCCATAAGTCCTTGGTAATTGATCTGTGGCCTTGCCAAGGGTCACGCGCTCCCAAAGCTGCATGAAAACAATATGGAAAATCCGGGATGACAACTCCAATCGCTGGATTCGAATCAAACAAGCCAACAATTTTCTCAGCGGGTGCAACGATATCTTCAAAAACCTGGTATAGCCCAGAATCATCAATTTGAGAGTGCAGGGATGCAGTTGCCCGTGCATGGAGATAACATGCAACTTCATAGTTGGCCATGGACCTGCCAACTCGATGCCATGGTAGAACATCGTTTCCTGTGAGTTCGACTACTGTTGTCCGTACCCTTGTTTGATTTGGGATGTTACTCAAAATCAAGGCTTGGATTTCTGATTCCTTTTCCTTGGAGTCGACTGAAACATGGAAGTCGAACCTGGGATTGGCGACAGGTAGTCGCTCCAAGATTCTCTGGAAGACACTCATGTCGGTGACATGAATATGAATTCCAACCTTTTGCGGACAAGTGGTTGACGGAATTATGTATGTTGCTGGTACGAATGTTTTAGAGTTGACTCGCGGAGAAATGTTTGGGCCGTCATTTTGATTGATGTGATCCTCGATGAGATCAACCGGATAATCTGTACTCGCTTCGATCATCCGCTTGATTCGATGAGGATCGGCGAAAAACTGAAACGCCTTTACCTTGACCAAGGGTGACTTTGCATCCAGTGCAACATCCGGGCAAAATGTAGCATAATTCTCCACTGGAAGCCTTCGGTTGCCAATATCGACAAAGCAACCAACCTTGAAGCCTTGGTCAATGAAGAATGAGGTCAGACGGGTCTCGCAATTTCGAATGACAGCATCAACTTTAGAATAAACTTTTATACCATCCCAGAAATCGATAAAACATTTTGACTTGAAGGCTCGCCTGCTGAACACGGTAAAATAGGACTGAATGTGGTATGGAATCGGTCCATCATCGCCTGGCATTCCGGTTGCACTTCCACAGTGGCTGGTGATTCCCCACAAATCGAGTCCCAATGGATCCATTTTTGCAAAGACGGTATCCATGCCAAACAATGGACCGAACGAGGTGTCGTTCATGAGGATCAGTGCATCATACTTTGCCAAATCAGCGGGGTCCATCCGCTGCAATGTTTCCTTCCAAGCCAAGAAATCATATCCGACATTCTCTCTCTCCAAATACTCGTCGCAGTATTTCAAAACCGCCGTGCGTTTTTCAGGTTCAAGCGGGCTGTTGGAGACAAAAACAATCGAGTCACAGGCAGTCTTCATGTGCTGCAATTGATAAAGCACATGGTTGGACAGATCTCCATGCCGATTAAAATGGCAATAGATGAGGAGTCGTTTCATGAAAAATCAGGTCAACGGCAGTGAATCGAATTGGATTGAAGTTGTCGTGAATCAAGTCGGTGAAATAATTGGAGTAAAATAAAAATTAGGTTCCGACAAGCATGAACTAGCCCGCTTCCTCCAAATGCAGAAGTAAGTTCGGAGTGCCGCATGGATAGTCAAATTGTGACTGGACCCAGTGATCGAGGGCGCCCGCCGTGCTGAAGGCCCATTCGGTGGTCCCGCCGCCAAGGTGTAGACGACACGGAACCGCTCCCTCCCGGCTTGGACCGGATGAAACAGGCAAGGCTTGATCTAGATCCGTCCCACGACGATTTGGTGGAACGGCGACAACCACTTGGAGGACAGGTGTTGGATGCCGACGTGGTCCAGCAGGGCCTCGAGGAGTCGAAAATCGAAGACATGGTGGTGCAGGCAGCGGTTCTGGAGGTTGTTCAGAGACCGTTCCCGGAACTGGTTGAGGGTGCCGGCAGGGGTGTCTCGAGTGAGATCATGGCGTTCGAGGATCTCCGTCAGGTGCGTGAGATCGTCTTCACCGACACCCTGGGCATGATCCTCCATGAGATGGCGGAGGGTCGCCGTCTGGCGCCGATGGTCGAACATGAATCGCTTGTCGGGTAGGATGAGCAGCAGGATACCTCCCTTGCGGACGACCCGTTTCCACTCGAGCAGCGTCTTGATGGGATTGGCGCAGTGCTCCAGACAGTGGGAGGCGACCAGGAAGTCGTAGTGGTGGGATTCGGCAAACTGAAGGTCGCTGGCCTCTCCGATGTACTGGGTCCCCAGGACCTTTCCGCCCCCGCCATAGGGTTGCCCCTGTTGGATGGCCCCTTCCCAGACGGTCGTCGTTCCGAAATTGCAGCCATCCATGGCGTTGACCGCGGAATAGATCGGCAACCGATCCAGGAACAACGGGGTTGGTCCACCGATCTCGATCCCCGATTTGCCAGAAAACAACGGACGGATCCGGAAGACAAAATAGAGCACTTCATACAAGCGCTGGATCCTCCGCAAAATAGAAAAAGGGACGATGTTTAACAATATATCGGCCATAAAATCGAAATCTTGATCAACCAAGAGATCTGCTTTTGAAGCGTATTTTAATGAGTAGCTTAACCACTCCAAAGAAAGAACTAAAACGAAATTTCGAAACCATTCTTCTAATTGCAGCTCGCAGAAAAAAACTCATGTGGCAACTCAAGTATTCTCGAAATGCTACCGGGCTTAAACCTAACACATTAGTTAAATCATTGACAAGAAGTCGGTCAACAAAAACATTGCGGGGAACAAAAAGTGGCATTGGACTCCAGCCCTCGGCTAATCTCCGAATTTGAATCCAATGATCGCGGTCCTGGATTGGAATTTTTTTAGGTTCCGTCCGGTGAAGAGAATGTTCAAGAGGTGCTGCAGCAAGCGCGGATTTCAAATATTTGAGCCAATTTTGTAAATAATGTTGCGATTGAATGGCGAGCGATAAATCAGAACCAATCCGATGCCTAAGAGTAGTGTCTTTTGCTAACTTTAGTGCGTATGAAACGTATTCGTCCAAGTCGGGTGGATCGAACAAAAAATCGAACTCCGGCCCGTCAGATCTATACAATTTAGGAATGTCGCGAGGAGCTCGCACGCAAGGAATTCCATAGACACATGATTCGAGTAGTGCGGTTAGCGAGGTGAATGGAAAAGTCTCTAAATAGATATCGGCGATGGCATGGAAGGCGTCTAAGTCAGGTGTTACTCCCACTGGTAAAAACCGCCCAGGAAATGCATCGCTCAAGGTTTTCCACACACCAGAATTGGGCAGTCCTACTGCCACAATATAACTATTTTCTAGTTCTGTTAGGATTCGATAGGCTGCTAAATCGAAACGGTTTTTAGAGGTTGAGTTGTATTTGCATTTGGCGCCAACCGTAAGAAAAACAACACTGGATTCCGGAATTGCAAAAAACGCTCTCGTTTTATTTCGAAGTTGTGTAAACTCGACTGTGTTTATCGCCTTTGAGTCAAGCGGGATTGGAACAATTTGGGAATTTTCAACTCCCCGATACCGCTTGCTATAATAACTCGCAATTGGATTCAAATCAAATACTACGTCAGCGATAAGTGAGCCAACCCAAAATACATGATAGGCATGATTTAAAAAAATGATTCTTGGACCGCTTGAAACCGAAAATGCTATGGAAGGCAAAGGATCCCAAGCATGAATGTGGAGAACCACAATGTCGGATTCTTCGAACGCGATCTCGCGTAGCTGCCTTGCACGCTCCACTAGATCGAGATTTTCACTGAGTTGAAAGATCCTGCCTCCGCTCAATTTTACAGCTGAGGTGAGTTTTTCAGGTTGCTTGGCTAAACGGTTCGTGAATAGCAAGTTATGGGTGCAACCCTCTTTTTGGCTGAGAATCCACTGCATGCAAAGGGCCGTGTGTCCACCTGTATCGTAGCCTTCTGTGAAAATATGCAAATAACGCGTATCTCCATGCAATTGCTTCCGCCTTGGTACCGGAATTGTCTGCCCGATGGCTTGAAGGGCTAACTCGATCCTTGAGTCTCCAAGTCTTCCAAAGGATCCGTGATGGGAAGCATAGTTCGCACATTCCTGATAACACCGTATAGCAGTCTCAAAATCCCCTAATCGTTGGGAATTTTCTCCACACCGCATGAGCCACTCATAAACTGACTCACAGCATGCTGCAATCGTGGCGCATGTGTTTGCGATGTCGGGAGGGATTTGGCAGGGGTCAATTGTGCTTAACCGGCTCATTTATAAGTGTGTTCAAAATGGTGTTTCCACTAATCGAGTTTTTGGGGTGAATCCGCTGTAAGCCAATCATGTTGTGACTTACTCAAGTAATCGTGACAGGACCGCAAAAACTGCTCCAAGGGATGTGAGAGTTTTAAGCGCTGGTAGATGGTGGTTGGTTCGCTGCGGAAAGTCCATCCCCGGTGGAGGAAGGGCGGAGCCCGACCGGAGCCGGGGATGGACTTTGAGTCTTGGCGAAGGCCGCCGGGCTGAGATGGCCCAATCGGCTGTGCGGCCTGTGTCGGTTGTACTCCTGACGATAATCCCCAAGGACCACCCGGGCTTCGGTCAGCGTATGGAGCTGCTCCCGGTTCAGGCATTCGTCCCGGAAGCGTCCGTGGAAGCTCTCCACGAAGCCATTCTGCCATGGACTGCCTGGTTCGATATACAGGGTCCGG
>Ga0194110_10008625_pt1 | contig 11559 bp, 7 predicted proteins | sample TA2Kig1200mmetaG_FD_146192 | JGI IMG/M metagenome (GOLD analysis project Ga0194110, IMG submission 146192) | Freshwater microbial communities from Lake Tanganyika, Tanzania - TA2015032 Kigoma Deep Cast 1200m | ecosystem: Environmental > Aquatic > Freshwater > Lake | place: Tanzania: Lake... | reverse complement strand
TCGATCGTGATCAGCTTCATCTTCGCATCGCTCGTCGGCATCTTCTTCGGTATCTATCCTGCGTGGAAGGCAGCGATGTCGAACGTTATCGACGCGCTTCGATATGAATAGGTGGTGGAAGCACCGGAAAAAAGCTCTTGGAGGTAGCGTGGCACGTCTCATGAAATACAAAAAGGCATTGATTGTCGCCGCCCCATTGGCGGTGGTGGTCCTGATCATTGTGCTCGCATCGTCCCGGCCTCAGGAGAGGCAACGACGACCAGTTGGGTCAAATCCCCGGTCCGGAGAAATGCGCATGCCAGTCCGTGGCGTGGTGATCACGCCGCGGGAGCTGGACAACAAGATCCTGGCAACTGGAAACGTGCTCGCTACCGAGGAGGTTGAACTGCGGACCGAGACATCGGGCAAGGTGACAGAGATCCGGTTGAAAGAAGGGAGCCATGTGCAGAAAGGCGACCTCCTGGTCAAGATCAACGACAGCGAGCTGAGAGCGCAGCTGGAAAAAGCGGAATCGCGCAAGAGACTGCTTGAGGACAAGGAACTGCGTCAGAGAAGGCTGAGGGAGGTGAATGGGATCAGTCAGGAACAATACGATGAAAGCCTCAACGAGCTGAACTCCGTCAGGGCAGAGGTGAATCTGCTGAATGCCCAACTCGCCAAGACCGAAATCCGTGCGCCCTTCAGCGGCGTGGTCGGTCTGCGGTACATCAGCGAGGGGAGCTACATCTCGCCCACTACTCTGGTTGCCAGCCTCCACGATATCAGCTCCGTCAAGATCGAATTCTCTATCCCCGAGAAATACACCGGTCTCGTTCAGAAGGGAAACAAGATCCGATTTACGCTCGAGGGTTCGAGCAGGCAGCACGAGGGGACGATCTATGCCATCGAGCCGAAGGTCGACCCTGTTACTCGGACTCTGAAAATGAGGGCAATTGCACGGAACGAGCGTGAACTCATCTTACCAGGCTCGTTTGCGAAGATCGAATTGCTGCTCAGAAAAGAAGCCAATGCTGTGCTTGTTCCGAGCTATGCCATCATCCCCGATTTGCAGGGGCAGAGGGTCTACGTGGCAAGGAACGGAAAGGCAGCTCTCGTCAACGTCGAGACCGGGATCAGAACAGAGGAACAGATTCAGGTCATCAAGGGGTTGCAGGCGAACGATACCCTCATCACAACGGGTCTGTTGCAGCTGCGTCCCGGTGTGCCGGTTTCGATAACGGTTGAATAGTGATCGACGAATCCTTGTCTTCCCAATTCTTCATCAAATTATGACACTCTCTTCGGTTTTCATTAATCGGCCCGTTCTGGCGAGTGTTTGCGGGATACTGATCGTTCTCTTTGGAGCAATCGGCTTCACCTTCCTGGGCGTACGCGAGTACCCCGCAGTGGATCCGGCTGTGGTGAACGTTTCCACCAGCTATCGAGGGTCAAACGCCGATGTGATCGAGACCCAGATCACAGAGCCCCTGGAGGCGTCCATCAACGGCATCGCGGGCATACGGACGCTTACATCGTCGAGCAGCGACGGGAGCAGCAGGATCACGGTGGAGTTCGAGCTCGGTGTTGACATGGAGGCAGCCGCCAATGACGTGCGTGACAGGGTCTCACGCGCGATGCGAAGCCTCCCGTCTGATGCCGAACTGCCGATCGTGACGAAGGCCGATGCTGATGCGTCGCCCATTCTCACCGTTGCGCTCCAGAGTTCAACACGGAACCTCCTTCAGCTGACACAAATCGCTGACAACATTTTCAAAGAGCGTCTCCAGACGGTGCCGGGTGTCGCGGATGTCCGGATCTGGGGCGAGAAGCGTTATGCCATGAAGCTCTGGTTGGAGCCCGCGCGGCTTGCAGCGTTCCGCTTGACCCCGGTTGACGTCGTTGCAGCCCTGAACAGGGAGAATATCGAGCTTCCTTCCGGCAGGATTGAAGGGCGTTCAACGGAGCTCACCATCAGAACCATCGGCCGACTGCGTGAGGCAAGCGAATTCAACAATCTTATCATCAAGGAAGAAGGCGGGCGGGTAATCCGTCTTGGCGACGTCGGCTATGCAGCGCTGGGTGAGGAGAATGAGCGGAGTATCATGAGAGGAAAAGGCGGAGTGCCCCAGGTAGGTGTTGTGGTCACACCGCAGCCGGGGGCGAATCATATCGCCATCGCTGACGAGGTCTACAAGCGCGTGGACCAGATCCTGAAGGACCTGCCGGCCGACATTTCGGTGAATCCGATATTTGACGTCACAAGGTCAATTCGCACAGCGATCACCGAAGTCGAAGAGACAATCCTCATTGCGTTTTCCCTCGTTGTGCTCGTCATCTTCTTTTTCCTGCGTGATTGGAGAACGACACTGATACCGGTCGTCGCCATTCCCATTTCTCTGATCGGCTCATTCTTCATGATGTACCTGGCGAATTTCTCCATTAACATTCTGACGCTGCTTGGCATTGTGCTCGCAACGGGTCTGGTAGTGGATGACGCCATCGTGGTGCTAGAGAACATCTACCAGAAACTCGAGCGCGGATACGATCCGATCGAGGCAGGACACAGGGGTTCCAAGGAGATCTTCTTCGCTATCATCTCAACCACGATCACCCTTGCGGCAGTCTTCTTGCCCATCATTTTCCTTCAAGGATTGGTGGGGAGGTTGTTCCGGGAATTCGGTGTGGTCGTAGCCGGAGCGGTCGTGATTTCCGCGTTTGTCTCCCTGACTCTCACACCGATGATGAGCGCGAGGTGGCTCAGGAGAGCCGAGGAGGAGAACTGGTTCTATCGAAAGACGGAGGGCTTCTTCCGCCAGTTGACCGACCGATACAATCATTCGCTGAAGATCTTCATAAGGAGGCGATGGATTGCAGTAGCGATCATGGCCGCGTCTCTGGCAATTATTTTCGGCGTTGGGGCATTCCTCCCATCTGAGCTGGCACCCATGGAGGATCGCTCCCGACTCTCCATTCAGAATACTGCACCGGAGGGTGCAACGTTCGAGTACATGGACGGTTACATGAATCAGCTACTGTTCGCGATCGAGAGCACCGTGCCTGAACAGAATGGTGTCTGGGCGGTGATCGGGGGGGTGGGGGGGGGGGGGGGGGGGGGCGGGAGCAGCGGGGCCAACAGCGGTTTCCTCCGCGTATCGCTGAAAGCTCCCGGCGAGCGCGACCGGTCGCAGCAGGAGATCGCGGATGGGCTGACGCGGTTCGTCCAGCAGTTTTCTGAGGCACGCGCGTTCGTGACGCAGGAGCAGACCGTTGGTGTCGGTCGCCGTGGTGGGCTGCCTGTGCAATATGTGATACAGGCTCCCGACATCGAGAGATTGAGAGAGGTGCTGCCGAAGTTCCTCGATGAAGTACGGGAAAACGGCGCATTCCAGATGTTCGATGTGAACCTCAAGTTCAACAAGCCCGAGCTTCGACTGGAGATCGACCGCGAAAAGGCCAAGGCTCTCGGGGTCTCGATGATGGACGTCGCACAAACGCTCCAGCTCTATTTCAGCGGCCAGCGGGCCGGATACTTCGTCATGGACGGCAAGCAATACCAGATCATCAGCCTTGCGACTCGTGACAATCGGGACGAACCATTGGATCTGCGGTCTCTCTATGTGAGAAACAATAAGGGGGAGCTCATCCAACTGGACAATATGGTCCGCCTCACCGAAGAAAGTGCCACTCCGCAGAGGTACCGATATGATCGGTACATTTCCGCAACGGTGTCCGCCGGTCTGGCTCCCGGCGTCACGCTGGGTGACGGTATCAAAGCGATGGATCAGATTGCCAAGGACGTTCTTGATGAGTCGTTTCGAACGGCTCTTGCCGGTGCGTCACGAGATTTCGCCGAAAGCTCATCCAGCCTGTTCTTCGCTTTCCTGCTGGCCTTGGTGTTGATCTACCTCGTGCTTGCCGCCCAGTTCGAGAGTTTCAGGGATCCCTTCATCACGATGTTTACAGTTCCACTAGCTCTTGCCGGCGCAATCCTTTCGCTCTGGTTGTTTGGCCAAACGCTCAACATCTTCAGCCAGATCGGCGTTATCGCACTCGTCGGCATCGTGACCAAGAACGGTATTCTGATCGTCGAGTTCGGTAATCAGCGGCAGCGTGCTGGTTTGCCGATCAAGGAAGCCGTCATCGAAGCCGCCACCTTGCGCCTGCGGCCTATCTTGATGACAAGCCTCGCGACTATGCTCGGCGCCTTGCCGATTGCCTTGGCTCTTGGAGCCAGTGCGCAAAGCCGCGTGTCGATGGGCATTGTTGTTATCGGCGGCCTGCTATTCTCGCTCGTCCTTACTCTGTACGTCGTTCCCGCTCTCTACACCTATCTCTCGACCGAGAAGAGGAGGGTCGTCCAGCCCCCGAAGCATCGGGAGGAGGAGCAGAAGCTCGTCCCAGAGGAAGTCTTGGCGAAGTAGGCAAAGCAGAGGCTCCACCTGAAGCGACGCGTCTTCACAGAGGGCGCGTCGCTTCTGCTTTTGTTGGCTGTATACCCCCTTTCTTGATTAAGGCCTGTCCCTTTCCTATATTGGCTCGTCGGATCAAAGCAGACTCACATCCTCACCTTGGTGGAATTCTATGAGCAAAGACAGAATCAAGAGCCTGAAGGACCTCAGGTCCAAAGGGCTCCTTGGCGGGGGACAGTCCCGTATTGATGAGCAACACAAGAAAGGCAAGCTCACAGCCCGTGAGCGCATCGATCTGCTTCTGGACTCCGGAAGTTTTGAGGAGATCGGTATGCTTGTTCAACATCGGTCAAGTGATTTCGGCCTCGACAGGCAGAAATTCCTGGGAGATGGCGTCGTGACCGGACGGGGAAGAATCGGGGGAAGAGATGTCGTAGTGTTTAGTCAGGATTTCACGATCTTCGGCGGGTCTCTCTCAGAGGCACATGCGGAGAAGATCTGCAAGATTATGGATCTTGCTCTCAAGCTCGGAGTTCCTGTCGTTGGGTTGAACGACTCCGGCGGCGCACGGATACAGGAGGGGGTGGTGAGCCTGGGTGGCTACGCTGACATTTTCCTGCGCAATACGCTTGCTTCCGGTGTTGTGCCGCAGATCTCCGCGGTGCTGGGGCCTTGTGCTGGAGGGGCTGTGTACTCGCCGGCGATCACGGATTTCGTATTTATGGTGAAAACCACAAGCTACATGTTTGTAACTGGCCCTAACGTCGTCAAGACTGTTACGCACGAGGATGTGACCTTTGAAGAGCTGGGTGGGGCAATGACACATGCGACGAAGAGCGGCGTGGCTCATTTTGCCTACGACAGCGAGGTGGAACTCCTGCAGGGGATTCGGAAGCTGGTCTCCTTCCTGCCGCCGAACAATATCGATGATCCGCCGCGCTCTCAGCCCGGTGACGATCCCAACAGGATGGACGAGAGCCTTGATTCGATCGTACCCGAAAACCCGAACAAGCCGTACGATATGAAGGATGTGATCCGGCGGATCGTTGACACCGGAGATTTCTTTGAGGTGCAGGAGCTCTATGCCCAGAACCTGATCGTCGGGTTTGCCCGCCTGGATGGATATCCCATCGGTATCGTCGCCAACCAGCCGTCGGTTCTCGCTGGCGTGTTGGACATCGATGCGTCACTCAAGGGCGCGAGGTTTGTTCGGTTCTGTGACGCGTTCAATGTTCCGCTGCTCGTTTTCGAAGATGTGCCGGGCTTCCTGCCGGGGACAGACCAGGAATGGCGGGGGATCATCAAACACGGGGCCAAGCTCCTCTACGCCTTCTGCGAAGCGACCGTGCCCCGCGTGACGGTCATTACCCGGAAGGCGTACGGCGGCGCGTACGATGTTATGAATTCCAAGCATATCCGGGGAGATGTGAATTTCGCCTGGCCGTCGGCGGAGATCGCGGTGATGGGTCCGAAAGGCGCGGTCGAGATCATCTTCCGGAAAGAGATCGAGCAAGCCGCCGACAAAGAGCAGGCAATCGAGCAGAAGGTGAATGAATACCGGGAGAAGTTCGCTAACCCCTATATCGCGGCAGAGCGAGGATATATCGATGAAGTGATACTCCCGTCTGAGACTCGCCCCAAACTCATCAGTGCCCTCCGTTTCCTTGAGAACAAAGTCGACTCCAATCCAAAGAAGAAACACGGCAACATACCACTCTAACACCTTCATGCAAGCTCCGTGATCGCGAACACATGACTGCGATCAAGGTTTTCTGCGTCACCTACCTTCGCGCTCATTCTTGGTATCGTGTATGCGGCGGAGGGATCATGTCTCCGGTCAGGGAGAGTGCCGTTTCCGTCGAGAGAATGATTGTGTGGAACAACTGTCGGGGGGCGCATATGAAAGACGATGTCGTATTTCTTGGAGAGCAACCCTGTCCGAGGCCTTATGACAGCGAAAGGGTCCCCATCTACCGGGTCATCAGGAAAGACCACCCATACTTCGGCCAGATCTTCACGGAGCAACAAGTCCTGCTTTCAGGACTGTACTTCTCCGGTCTGGCACCGCGTGCGCGTAATAATTTCAATGGGTTCCCTGTGGTCAATTCAAACAATGCTTGATTTTTTCTTGCTATCGGCTTATCTTTGTTGAAAATGACTTCAGCAGCACAGCGAGGGTTCATGAAGCGACTTGTACTGTGTGTTTTCTGTTTCATCGGCCTGAGTTGCTCCAGTGACCGTTCTGCGCGGACGGAAGGCATATTCGCCCGCATGGAGGAAGTTGCAAGAAAGGACTCGACTTCTCTTCTTTCGCCTTACGCATCTTCATCCATCGACTCACTCTCCTCACTTCGTCCACCGGACACAGCGTCGGCAGGCGGTGGCCAGGATTTGGCTGTTGTCGATGCTGCCGTTGTTGCCGATTCGCTCAGTGATGAGTCTGTCCTGATCGCCCAGAAGCTTGAACGGGCCCGGCAGCACTACCTCGCTGCTCTCAACGCACAAGAGGCGAGTGATTCGACCCTCTCCGAGCACGAATTCGAACTTGCCATCAGCACTCTGGACGAGCTGAGCTACTTCCCCGACATCGATTCGAACAAGGATTTCACTGATCTCAGCCAGAGCGTCATCGACGACTACGAGAAGTATATTCGATCCATCGACGAGCTGGGACCTGAGGCTTCGATCTTTGCGCTGCGTGAGAAACTCAACGCCGCGATCGAAAAACCGGCTCCCGCTGACACAGAGATCCCCAAGTATGATGTTGAAGGCACACTGGTTCCCTTGCCGTTCAACGAATATGTGGAACGGGCAATTAGCTTCTTCATGAACAAAGGAAGAGAGCACTTCGTCCGCTGGATGTATCTTTCCGGCAAGTATTTCCCGATAATGCGCAAGATTTTCGCCGAGGAAGGGGTCCCTGAAGAGCTCGTCTTTCTCAGCATGCCGGAGAGCGGGCTCCGTCCCGACGCCAGATCCTGGGCGAAGGCGGTTGGGCTGTGGCAGTTCATGAAGGGCACGGGGTCGCTATACGGGCTCCGGATGAACTTCTGGTACGATGAGCGGCGTGACTTCGAGAAATCTACGCGCGCGGCTGCACGGCATATGATGGACCTTTTTTCGGAGCTCGGCGATTGGAACCTGGTCCTCGCATCGTACAATGCGGGAGCGGGCAGAGTCTATCGTGCCATGCGTCGAACCGGGAAAACCGACTTCTGGGAGCTCAGGAAGTATTTGCCAAAACAGACGAGGAACTACGTGCCTCAATACATCGCCGTTGCAAGGATGGCGATGGATCCCGAGGCGTACGGATTTACCGATCTGGAGATCGCAGAGCCGCTGAGGTTCGAAACCGTTGAGATCGACGACTGTGTAGATCTGCGAGTCCTGGCGCAGTGCGCGCAAACCGACGTGGCGACCCTGCGGGAGCTGAACCCTGAGCTTCTCCGGCCCCATACGCCGCCGGGCGTTACGGGATATCGGCTGAGAATCCCCGAGGGCAAGACCGAGCTCTTTGCTGAAAACTTCGCCGGAATTCCTCCCGATCAGAAGAAACAATGGGTAGTCCACAGGGTTGGCAAAAGCGAGACGCTTTCTGGTATCGCTCGCCGGTACGGCTTGACGACGGCGGTCCTCAAGGAAGTCAACAATATCCGGTCGGAGCGAAGGCTCTCTGTCGGCGCTACGCTCGCTATCCCAGTTTCGCCCGACGAAGTGGCCAGCGCAAGGGTCCCGTTCGACTACGACAAAGATGTCAAGCGAGTCACATTCGGAAAAGGCAAGGAAGCGGCGTTGGCGGCGGCTCGAGTCGACGCGACGAGTGGCAGGAGTTCTGGGTCGGCGCCACGGAATCCGAAGGGCAAAGAGCGGTTGATCTACACTGTGAAAAGAGGGGATACGATAGGACACATCGCTGAGTGGTACCGGGTCCGGGCGAGCGACATCCGGAATTGGAACGACATTGCCTACGGCAGCTACATTCACCCGGATCAGGAGCTCACGATATATGTAGATCAGGGCAAAGGCGATCAGTTCCGCCGGATCGATGAGATGGCGTTTGAGCAAAAGGAAGAGTTGAAGAGGAGGGAAGTGGCGAGCGGTACCGCCCCGGCATCCCGGCCGTCAGCGAGAACCGGCGAAAGCGGTCAGATTTGGGTTCAGTACACTGTGCAGGAAGGGGACGCGCTTGTAACGATCGCCCGGGAGTATGGCGTGAGCGTTAATGATCTCAAGCGCTGGAACGGGCTAAGGGGGGATAAGATCGTGATAGGCCAGAGACTTGAGATCTTCAGCGAGCCAGAAGAGAAAACGCGTATCATTCCGACCGAAAGGCCGGCACCGATCTCCGGTCCTTCGACAGCGCCACAGGGATCACCACCCAATGATGAACGGATCCACCGGGTGAAGAAAGGGGAGACCCTCTCCAGGATCGCCAGAAGCTACGGCATCACAGTAAGCGAACTGATGAAGCACAACAAGCTGACCTCCTCGAAGATCAAGATTAACCAGACTCTCAAGATCCCGACATCTTCGGGCTCGACCTCAAGCGCCGTGCAGTATCACGAGGTCCGAAGCGGCGACTCGCTGTGGAAGATCTCCAGGATGTATGGCGTGAGCATTGGTGACCTTGAAGCCAACAACGACGTGTCCGACGTGCTCCGCCCGGGTGACAGACTGGTTATACCCTCCAAAGACTGAAAGCACTCCACGACTCCGTCCATCACCACGGCCCCCCACGATCCTGCACCTCAGTTTCGGTGCGACACACTCTCTGCGCTCAAGAGAGGGATTTAGGGTACGTTCGAAAGTACGATCAAGGTACGCAACCGCGCACAAGCCTGTTCCCGAACTCATCCCCCTGAGGGTGTATAGAAAGCCCTTTTTGTCACTCTGAGGGGAGCAAAGAGGATCATTTTCTAGTTGAGATTCTTCTCCGCCTTCCGCGAAGCAGATGGTGGACGGGTCGGCGGATCAGAGACAGATGTGCTTTTAAGGCCCCAAGATTTTCTCGAGCCGCATCGCCATCGGCAATCTCAATCCGGCCGAGCGCAAGATCTTCTCTTGAGAGAGCAAGTCGTACGGAGTTCCATCGTACAAAGCCCTGCCCTGATGCAGAACGATCACCCTTGTCGCAAGCGTGAGGAACAAGTCCAAATCGTGGGATACAACGAGAAATCCTCTCCTCTTCTCCCGAAGCCGGTCGATCATCATCCGGAGAATCCGCTGCTCGACCTGTGACAGGCCGGAACTCGGTTCGTCGAACGCGAGGAAAGGGGAGCCCGAGGCAATCGCGCTGGCGGTGGTGAGCAGCTTTCGCTGGGCTGGAGGTAAGTCATAGGGATGAGAATGAGCAAGGGTTCGGAGCTCACACAACGTTAGCGCTTCTTCGACGAGAGTTTCCCGATCAGGGCGCCTGAGGTTGCGGGGAGCGAATTCAACCTCAGCTCGCACGGTGGAAGCGAAAAGCTGGTCTGCAGGATTTTGGAATGTCACGCAGACCTGCGCGGCCATAATTGACGTAGTGGTGACGGATGTATCCAGCCCCGCGACGACAACACGTCCGGATGATGGCTTCAGAATTCCGTTGAGCAACTTCAGCAGCGTGCTCTTGCCCGCCCCGTTTTGCCCAACGATCAAGAGGAACTCGCCGGCCGACACGCGGAACGAGACATCCCTTAACACCGGCAACCCGGGCTGGTAGGCAAAGGTGACGTTTTGAAATTCTGCACTCATACTATTCCCAATCGTCCGGCAAGGCGTTGGTGTGGCGACCCAGGCTGTTCCTTCGCTGTCTTGATGAGAGTCCTTACTCTGCGCCAGCTTGCTGCTGGCAGGACGGATTCGAAATTCTCCAGCGCGGCCAGAAATTCCCGCGGCGTCCCATCAAAAATCACTCTCCCCTGATCGAGCACGACGATCTGATGAGCCACTCCGAGAGCGAAATCGACATGCGTGTCGGTGACGACGACGGTTGTTTTCTCCCGTAGTGACTTCAGGATCCGGTGGAGCTTGACTCTGGCAGTCAGATCCAGAGCAGTAGTGGGCTCATCGAGCAGCAGGACGCTTGGCTGCGCGGCGAGTATCGTCGCAAGCGCCACTCGCTGTGTCTCGCCTCCCGAGAGGGTTGTCGGATTGCGGTGTGAAAGGTGATCGATCCCAAGCCGTTTCAGCAAGGGCGGGATTCTTTGTCTTATCTCGTGTGAGGGAAGCTCAAGATTATCAAGGGTAAACTGCACCTCGTCGTAGACCGTGTCCCGGATGCCGGAGATCTGGACGCTTGGATCCTGGAGCGCGAGACCTACCAGAGGGAACTGGATGATCTTCGGAAGGGGAGAGAATTTCGCATCCGCGATGGTAATGGATCCCGAGGCAACGACCTGAGAGTGATGTCTTCCGAGGACGCCCGAAAGAACGTGTAGGAGCGTAGTCTTCCCCGCGCCGGTGGGGCCGAGAACTGCACAACAAGATCCTGCAGCCATTCCGACTGAGACCTCGTTGAGGGCAGGAGTTGCTCCGGCTGAGTAGCGAACGGACAATCCTTGTATCTCTAGACGAGCAGCCATCTGAGGACGGAATAGATGATTATGGCGACGGACAACAAAATAACAGCAGCCGTGAGCAAGTTCCGGCTCCGCTGCTCATGGGCGGCAGCCGGCATTGGCACAGGTTTGTGGAGGAAACCCCTTACCTCCAACGCGGTTCCGCGGTCAATGCTCTCGATGATGGAGGAAAGGACCAGCGGTGAAACGACCGAAAACAGCGCTTGCGACCTTGAGAAGATGCCCGCGCGGACAGGCGCGCCACGGGCCTCCTGTGCAACAAACACCTGATGGATTCGGGCGGGAAGCTGGTCAAGGAAATGGAGCGTCAACAGGAGAACGAGGACGAGCTGGGGCGGAAGTCCTTTCTGCTGAAGAAACCGGATGAAGTCCCGCAGCGGTGTCGACGCAAAGAAGAGCAAGATGGAAATGGAGAGAAGAAGCAACCGGACGGCGGTCCTGATGCCGAACATCAATCCTTCTTCGTGGAAATCAAGGGTCGCGATCGTAAGAACGACACCGCCTCCTCGCAGGAAGAGCGCGTTGATGCCCGCGAACAGGAAAACGATTGTGCCACCGTAGAACAGGAATTTGTTGAACGACTTGCTCGCACGCGCAGACTGAGGCCGGTA
>Ga0194110_10008622_pt1 | contig 11561 bp, 8 predicted proteins | sample TA2Kig1200mmetaG_FD_146192 | JGI IMG/M metagenome (GOLD analysis project Ga0194110, IMG submission 146192) | Freshwater microbial communities from Lake Tanganyika, Tanzania - TA2015032 Kigoma Deep Cast 1200m | ecosystem: Environmental > Aquatic > Freshwater > Lake | place: Tanzania: Lake... | reverse complement strand
CGATCTCGATGAGGTTCTGGCTATCATCGGCCGGCTCTGCCCCCACCGGCTCCAGGATGAAAACCAGCGCCGGGACTGGAATCTGGCCACCGCGATGATGAAGGCCTACGCCGCGCGGTACGCCATCGAGGAGTTCGAAATCATTGAGCTGGAGAAGAACTTCGAAGGCCCGATCGTGAATCCGGCCACCGGCGCGGCGTCGCGCAGCTTCATACTCGCCGGCAAGGTAGACGGCATCGCCCGCATCGGCGGCGAGCACTTCATTCTTGAACACAAAACCGCGTCCCAGGTTGACGGCGACTACCTGGAGAAGCTCTGGACCGACTTCCAGATCACCATCTACGCCTACTACGTCGAGCAGACGATGGGCATCCCCATCACCGGCATTCTCTACAACGTGCTGGTGAAAGCGAAGCTCCAGCAGGGCAAGGGCGAGAGCGAGCAGGAATTCGAGGAGCGGCGCGCTGAGCTGCTGGCGAAATCCAAGACCGGCAAGACCACCGCGAAGCGGAAACTGCCGGAGTCCGATGAGGACTTCCAGCAGCGTCTGGGTGAGAAGTACGCCGACCCCGCCATGTTCCACCGCGAGATGCTCTACCTCTCGCGGGACCGCTTCGAGATCCTGCGCAGCGAGTTGTGGGAACTGACCCAGGCGTTTCTAGACGCCCGCCGGCGCGGAGTCTTCTACCAGAACACCGCCTTCTGCTTCAACTACCAGCGGCCCTGCGCGTACTTCGCGCTTTGCCGCTCCAACGGCAATCCCAACGTGATTGAGAACTTCTACCAGCGCGTCGCGCCCAACCAGGAGTTGCGCGCGTTCCCGGCTTCAGAGCCGGAACCAGCTTTTTGAAAAGGAGACGAACACACAATGTCCATGCTTCCCACCGCAAAAACACCGCCGCGTCCCAGCCTGGCCGACCTGACCGTGCTGTGGTACGGGCAGACCAAAATCGGCAAGACCAGCACCTGCGCCCAGGCCGACGGCGCCCTGTTCCTGGCCACTGAGCCGGGGCTGAACGCGCTCGACGTCTATCAGGTGCCCATCCTGTCCTGGGACGACCTGCTGGCCGCCTGCAAGGAGATCGCCGAGGGCGGACACCCGTTCAAGACGATCATCATCGACACCATCGACAATGCCTACAAGTTCTGCACCGATTACGTGCTGAAGAAGGCCGGGAAAGAGCACGAATCGGATCTGGGCTACGGCAAGGGGTACGCGCTCATCAACAACGAATTCCAGCGCGTGCTGAACAAGCTGGCATTCCTCCCCTACGGCTTGTTCCTCATCTCCCACGCCAAGGAGATCGAAGTGGACACCCGCACGGAGAAGTACACGCGCGTCGTACCCACTTTGCCGGACAAGGCCCGCAAGATCGTGCTGGGCATGGTGGACATGGTGCTCTACTGCGGCCTGGAGGAGGTCGCGAAGCAGGAAGCCGAGAAGGAGTTCCGGCGCGTGATCCGCACCAAGCCCAGCCTGTACTACGAAGCCGGAGACCGAACCGGGCGTCTGCCCGCGAAGCTCGATCTGGATTTCGGCAAGTTCATCGAGGCCTACAACGCGGCAGTCACGCCGCCGAAGACGCAGGCGGCCGCGAAGGCGGCCCCCGCGACGAAGTGAATTCCCAACAGGAGAAGACATCATGAGTAAACGTGCAATCGATCTGACCCAGTTCGACAGCGACTACAGCGCCGAACAACCGGAAGAGCGCGGCGATTTCGAGAGCGTGCCGGACGGCAAGTACCAGGTGACCGTCGAGAAGGTGGAGTTGACCGAGGCGCAGAGCAGCGGCAATCCGATGCTCAAGTGGACGCTCCGTGTCATCGCCCCGAAGTTCGTCAACCGGCTGATATGGCGCAACAGCGTCATCACCCACAACACGCTGAAGTACGTGAAAACCGACCTGCACACGTGCGGTCTCGATCTCGACAAGCTGTCGGAATTGCCGAAGCACCTGAAGAAGCTGCTCGACGTGAAGCTCGAGGTCACCAAGAAGACCAAGGGCGACAACGAGAACATCTTCTTCAACCGCCGCATCGAAAACGACCGCGCGCCGGGGAGGTTCCGGGAAGAGGCGGGCGACGCTCTTGTCCCGTTCTAACGGGGCGCCGGTCCGGATCATCACCGACACGCGAGAACAGGAACCTTACTCGTTTGATCCCCGGCTGGCGGCCGCTGTGCGGCGGGCGCTGCCGGCCGGGGATTACTCCGTGGCTGGGCTGGAAAGCCAAGTTGCAGTGGAGCGCAAGTCCCTGGACGACTTTGTATCCACGGTGATCCACAGCCGGGAGCGGTTCAGGAACGAACTGCGGAAGCTCGCGGGCTACCGCGCCGCGTGCGTGGTGGTGGAGGCCGGCGTTCTCGATGTGATGCTCCATCGTTATCGCGGCGACGCCCATCCGAACGCGGTGGTCGGGAGCGCGCTGTCGATGATTCTCGATTTCCGCATTCCGGTCTTCTTCTGTTCCAACCGCCAGGCGGCCTGCCAGTTCGTGCAGGCCTACCTGCTGGCGGCTCATGCGAGGTGGGGAGTATGACAGTGGAGCGGACCAGCATCCGCGGCGTGGTCGAGACGGTCTTCTACTCGGGGCCAACGTTCAGTGCGGGGCGCCTTCGGCGTGCCGACGGCGGCATCGTGAAGTTCGCCGGAAAGGTGTTCGTCCGCGAGAACGATGCGGTAAGGCTGGAAGGCCATTGGGCAAAACATCCGAAATACGGACGCCAGTTCGAAGCCGAGTTCATGGGCCACGACCTGGAGATGGACCCCGATGGCCTTGCCAATTTTCTGGCCAATCATCCGGACGTGAAGGGCATCGGGCCGGCGAAGGCCCGCTTGATTGCCGGCGAGTTCGGGGGCGACTTCGATGCGGCGATCCGCGGCCGTCCCGAGGCCGTAGCCGCAGTGGCCAAAATGCCCATTGAGAACATCCTGGACCTGCAACGGATCTGGATCGCCAACAGCGACTTCAATTCGGCGATGGCGTACCTCGCGGCGTTCGGGTTGACCCATCACCAGGTCACCACGCTGGTGGGCAAGTTCGGCAGCCAGGTGGTGCCGATGCTGGAGACCAACCCTTACGTGCTGATGCGCGAGATCCCCGGCTTCGGCTTCAAGAAAGTGGACAAGATCGCGCGCAAGATGGGCACGCCAAAGGATCTGCCGTCGCGGCTCAGGGCCGGCCTTCACTACTGCGTGCTGGCGGCATTGGACGACGGCGATTGCTGGGTCGAATACGAGGATCTCCTCGACCGGGCCAACACGCTTCTGGTGATGGATACCCTCGACAGCCGCGATGTGATCGAGCGTCACCTTGAAGCCATGATCGCCGAGGGTTGTCTCATCTCCCACGCGTTCGAGCGCCTGGCGGTGGCCGATCCAGAGATCCACGGCATGGAGCGGGACCTGGCGGACGTACTGACCACGGCGCACACGCGAAGCCCTCACGCCATCGCCGATCTGGAAGGGTTGCTCGATGCCGAGGGAGCGTTGTTGAACCAGGAGCAGAGGGCCGCGGTGAAGAACGCTCTCACCTGCTCCATCTCCCTGATGACCGGCGGCGCCGGCAGCGGAAAGACCTACGCCGTATCCACGATCGCGGCCATCGCTGACCGCCTGGAGAAAAGCGTGGTGCTGGCCGCACCTACCGGCAAGGCGGCCAAGCGGCTTGAACAGGTTGTCGGCCATGAGGCCGGCACGATCCACCGGCTGCTGGGCTTCAACGGCCATACCTTTTCGCGCGATGCGCTGAATCCCATTGAGGCGGACATCCTTGTCGTGGATGAAGTGTCCATGGTGGACGTGCCGCTTGCCTGGCGGCTGTTCCAGGCGATCGACCGCACCAGGACCGCCGTGGTCCTGGTGGGCGACCATAACCAGTTGCCGCCGGTTGGTCCGGGGAATCTGCTCCGCGATCTCGTAAAGACGCAGGCGATCCCTACGACGGTTCTTACGCAGATCATCCGCCAGGCGGGCGTGCTGAAGGAGAACTCCACCGCCATCCTCTCCGGCGAAGTGCGGCCGACCGCGGAGGCGAAAGATGGCACGCGGCGGCCTTGGTACGTGATCGACCGGTTCACGGATACCGGCGATATTCAGCGGATGCTGTTGCTCCTCTTCGAGGAAGTGCTCCAGGAACGGCTCGGCTACGACCTGGTCCGCGACGTTCAGGTATTGACGCCGACCCACAGGGGTCCGCTTGGCACCGTCGAGCTGAATGTCGAACTGCAGCGGCTCCTGCAAAAGAAGCTGTTCGGATTTGGTGTGCCCGAGGCGGAACACGGCCACCGCCCCCATCTGTATCCGGGCGACAAGGTCATCCAGATGAAGAACGACTACGACCTGAACGTCATGAACGGCGCGATGGGTGTCGTGATGGGCGTCGACCCGAAAGATGGACTGACCATCGACTTCGATGGCCGGCCAGTCGAGATCGAGGCCGGCTCCGACGCGGCCGGCAACGTCCAACTGGCCTACGCGACTTCCATTCACAAGGTTCAGGGATCGGAGTTTCCCTGTGCGGTGGTGGTCGCCCACAAATCGCATTCCTTCATGCATCACCGGAATCTGCTCTACACCGCTGTGACCCGCGCGAAGGAATCTCTGATTCTTCTGGGCGACCGCTGGGGCATGGAGAACTGCGCCTCGAAGCGCCAGGTCGACCGGCGGAATACCTTCCTCTCGTTCCTGCTCCACCCGGAGGCCCGTCCGTGATGACACCCCCATTGGATGTCCACGCCTATTACCGGCAGGTTACGGATGTGGACATCGGCGAGATCGCCCGCGAGCTGCTGGGCGGCCGCGTCACGCAGGAATCCCGGCAGACGCTCTTCTGCGATTGTCCGAACCACCGCAGCCAATCCCACCGGTCGCTGCACGTCTGGCTCGATAAGCAGGGCTGGTACTGCCACGCGTGCGGGGTTGGCGGCGATGTCCTGCAACTGGTCGAGTTCGTGCGGTACGGCGCCGCTACCAGGGGACAGTCGGGTGCGATGCCCGACTCCCACCGCCAGGCACGGGACTTCCTGGCGGCGCGCGTCCGGCTGCCACCCTTGTCGAAAGCCGCTCCCGGCGGCACGGAGCAGGCCGAAGAAGCGCACAGGACCACCCTTCGTGTCCGCGAGGCGCTGACCGCGCTGGCGGAGCTGTACCACCAGCGGCTCACCGGCAACCCGGAAGTCCTGGCGTGGTTCCGCTCGAAGTACAGGATCGGCGAAGAGACGATCGGCCGGCTGAAGATCGGCTATGCCGACGAGAACGGGCCCAGCGCGGCGCGCACGTTGATGGAGGGGCCGGGCGCCTTTACTCCGCGCGAGTTGACCGCCACTTCCGCGTTTCGACCGACCGCGCAGGACGGCGTTGTCCCGTTTTTCGATCGCCGCATCGTGTTTCCGTACTGGAGCCGCGGCCAGGTCGTGTTCATGATCGGCCGCCGCACTCCGTGGACGCCGGATGTCGAATGGGAGAAATCGAAGTACAAGAAGCTGGCAGTACGGAATGAGCGAATCAACGAGCACGTGGCGCCGTGCATCCGGAACGACGTTCTCTACAACGAGGATGTGTTCCTGACCCGCCCGGAGCGCGTGATCATCACCGAGGGCGTCACGGACTGCATTTCGCTCATGGAGTACGGATTCCCGGCGGTGTCGCCGGTAACGGTGCAGATCCGGGAGGCGGATTGGGATCGTCTGCTGCCGAAGCTGCGGGGCGTGAAGACAGTCTACATCTGCCAGGATCACGAGATCTCCCAGGCCGGGATGCAGGGCGCGTTGAAAACGGCGCGTGTCCTGGCAGACCACGGGATTACAGCGCGCGTTGCCGTTCTGCCGCTGGGCGAGAAGCAGCGGGCCGCGCGCGAGAGACTCGCTGGCCTCGCTGGCGGGAGCGCCGAATCCAGCGATCTGGAGGCCGACGCCAAGATCGATGTGAACGAGTTCTTCGCCTCCGGCAAGACGGCGGCCGATTTCGAGACGATCCTTGCCGCAGCCGAGACCCCGCTGGAACTGGCCATTTCCAAACTCAGCGCCGGCGTCCCCGAAGGGGATCTCAGCCGGTTGCTCAAGCCGATTCTCGCGGAGGTCGGCCGACTCGACCCGATTGAGCAAGATCGCCACCTCCGGCTGATTCAAACACAGTGCGGCAAGTCCCGCATGACGGTCACCACACTGCGGAGGCAGTTGAAGGTAGTCGAGATTGCCCGGCCACGGGGCAGGTCCGGACGGTCCAACAGCGCGGCCCCACCGGAGGCCGAGCCCGAGGCTACCTCGCTGCGGAGCATCCAGGTCAACAACCGGCAGTTGCGGGACGTCATCGCCGACACCTGGTCCGCCATTCACGCCATCAACCAGGCCGCGGGGCCGGACGGCGCCGAAAGGCCGTTCCTTTTCCAGAACGGCGGCGCACTCGTGCGTATCGCCGGTACGGGCGCCCACACCCGGATCGAGGCGCTGGGCGAGACGGCAATGTACGGAATCCTGGCCCGAAGCGCCAACTGGCACAAAGTCACCGAGGAGGCGGTGGTCGCCGCGCCGCCATCGAAAGACACCGCCCGCGACATGCTGGTGAATCCTGACCCGGATCTCCCGCCGCTCGATTCCGTCGTTCGCACCCCGACGTTCGGAAAAGACGGTGCGCTGATCAACTCGCCCGGGTACCACCGCGCGGACGCGCTCTGGATGTTCCGCGATGAATCCCTGGACATGCCGGAAGTTCCGGCGAATCCGTCACGCGAACAGATCGCCCGCGCGAGGGCGCTGCTGGTGGATGAGCTGCTCGTGGACTTTCCGTTCGTAAGGGACTCGGACCGCGCCCACGCCGTCGCGGCGATCCTCCTGCCCTTCCTACGCCGCATGATTCGTGGCCTGGCGCCGATTCACCTGATTGAAGCCCCCACCCAGGGCTCCGGCAAGGGATTGCTGGCCAGCTTGATCAGCATCGTTTCAACCGGCCTGGCGGCCGAGGGCCGGACGGTGCCGGAAAGCGAAGACGAAATCCGGAAGATGATCACGGCGGAGCTGGTCACGGGCCGGCCGATCATCCTCCTCGACAACCTCAGCGAGAAGCGGAAGCTGGAATCCTCGGCGCTGGCTTCCGTCGTGACCGTGCCGTGGTGGACGGACCGGTTGTTGGGCGAATCCGAGATGCTCCACCTTCGCAACAATGCCCTCTGGCTGATGACCGGCAACAACCCGCGCCTCTCCGATGAACTGAGCCGGCGCTGCATCCGGTTGCGCATCGACCCGCGAATCGACATGCCGTGGCTGCGTGCCGGTTTCAAACACCCGCTCATCACCGAGTGGGCACAGGAGAATCGTCCGGCGCTCGTCCACGCCGCGCTGACGCTGATTCAGGCCTGGATCGCGGCCGGAAGACCGTCGCACGGAACACGCCTGGGATCGTTCGAGAAATGGTCGGAGGTCATGGGCGGCGTGCTGGAAGTCGGGGGCATCCCCGGCTTCCTCGGCAACCTCAATGAGCTTTACGAGGCATCGGATAGCGATGGCCAGATGTGGCGCGAGTTCACCGGCTCTTGGTGGGAGACGTACCGCGACGAACCAAAGAAGGTCAGCGACCTGACTCAGTTCTGTGAAGAACGCGACCTCATGCTCACTGTGCGCGGTGACGGATCGCCGCGCTCGCAGCAAACCCGGCTGGGCAAGGGCCTCGCTGCGAAACGGGACCGGGTATTCAACGGGATCACGATCAAGCGGATCAGTCAGGGTGAGAAGAAGCACGGCGTCCTCTATGCGCTTGAACCAGGAGGCGGCAACCGGCCTGACGGTCCGTCTGGCCGCGACCCGGACCTCCTCGACTTCGCGGAGGGGAACGTTGGTGACGTGGAGGGGAACATCGGCGACAAACGTTCCCCTTCGCTCGGCCCAATAAATCCAATCACTTCCAGCGATTTGGGGAACGTGGGGAACGTGGGGAACCTTTTTCCTTCTTCGCGCGAGGAGAAAAACACAAACACGGTACGCGCAGAGAGAAAAATCGTAATAGAGGAAGGCGGCAAAACCGGCCCCAACGTTCCCCACGTTCCCCTGGAGTCTGCAACCGAAACAAAAGAAGCAGGTTATGTTCGGGGAACGTTTGAGCGCAACGTTCCCCTGACGTTCCCCAGAGGTTCCCCTGCGGATGTTCCCGCCACGATCGACCTGGCTGCCTTGCCGGATGCTGGCGACGACGAACCTCCGTGATCGGGTTCTGCTTCGATCCCGCGAATCACGATTCCATCTTTGAACAGGAGAGCGAGCATGACTGCCGCACTGCCGGAGCAGTGTGCTACGTCCGCCGCGGCCGCGCCGGCTGTTGCGTTCGTGAGCACCTCTCTATATGTCTGGTCCACGACCGAGCCGGATCGGTTCGCCCGTGACTTCCAGATCAACGATACGGTGTACCGGCGGCTCGACCCGGAGTACTACGCCTGGCTGCGGTCGCGGATGGCGCTGGCCAAAGCGGCTGCGGCAGCCGGGCGTCTCGATGCCACCGCATTCGAAGAACTGCGCGTGCGGTTTAACGCGGTGCACGAGTGGGCGGTCCACCGGTTCGGCGAGCAGCGGCTGCTGGAAGCCGTGCGGACCATGCGCGCGGCCGACTACGTGCCTCCGATCCCGGAAGACGATGGCCCGCGCATTCCGGCACCTCGCTCACCCAGAAGTAACGGCAATCATGTCGCGCCGGAGGCCATTGCCATGGTGGATGCGATCAGTGAACGCGCTCTGGCGCTGGGATGGAGCCGGGAACGGCTGTACGCCGCCGGCAAGGGCATCTTCGATCCCCGGCGCGGGCTGGTGTGCTATCTGAAACCCGGCGACCGCATCGGCGAAGTCACGCTGCAATCGATCGAGATCATCCACCCTCTGCCCTCCGAGGTGCGCCATCGCTTCTACAACCCGGACACAGACCAGCCCTGGATTCATCGCGTCACTGACGACGCCCCTGGTTGAAGAAAAAAAGTGCGCAGAACACTTTCTATTTTTGCCCTTCGCTGAGTATTGATTAGTAGGGGCTCGGTTCGAAGGTCCGGCGCATAGCGCAGCTTCCGGGAGACGCCCCGCTTCACGACATCCTTACGAGCGCCGGGACTCTCGTAAAACTCCATCCCGCATTTCGCGAAGCCAGGAGTGTCTCCCGATGGCGAAGCCGATCCCGCTCTATGCGGCGGACCTGCATCTGTGCGACTGGATTTCGGAACAGCGTGCCGTTCGTCTCGAACGGCTCGGACTGGCGAAGGTCGTTCGCCATCCGAAAGGCCACATTGCACGCTGCGTGTTCCACCGCCGTGCTGGCGAACCGATCGTCCGCTTGCGCGGCAAGGCTTACTCCCATCGGGAGCACCTGGCGAATGGAAAAGTCACATGGACGCTCAGACGGTTGGGCAAAGGCAACGAACTGCGGCCCCTGTTCCTTCAGGTGGTGACGGATTGCATGAAGCATTGCTGATCAACCCGCGCCTTCAACAGAAACTCGATCTGGCCATGGTGAAACAGGCCGTGCGTGATCTCTGGTTGCGCACGGATGGCTTCCAAATGACCAAGGACGAGCAGGAAGAGTGCGTTGACCTGATGCTCGAAGCCGCACGGTGGTGCTTCGTGGATCGCCACCCGAGCCACGTGTTCAGCTTCCGGCAGGTCTGCCAGCGGCTGGGCCTCGACCCCGCCAAGGGCGCGCTCCGGCTTTTCATTCGCTTGCCCATGGCGCGGCGGCGAGAGATCTGGCGAGCGTTGCGGCACTACTCCAGGCGGCATTTGCCGCGCAGTTGGCAGGCATGCCAAGGGCGGGCCGACAGCGGCCACGGGCCCAAGGGCCCGCGCTACCTGGGCGCAGACAATGCTTCGCTGGGTCCTTCCTTCGCGGCGTCGGCGGCGGGTGGGCGGATGGCGCGATATCGGCACCGTCAGGCCCGAGATTTAGGTCGTCACCCCGGTCGTCACCCGCCCATTCGCTCGTGTTTTCAGACAGTTACGTGACTACCCAGGCGCGTCCAGGCGGTAGTCAGGTAGTCGGTTTGGGCAGCGTCCCGTGACCGAGGTAGTCGGTCGTCAGAACCCACGATGATTTCTCCAGCGGTAGCCAAACGGATCGAGCTATGGCCGCTCGACCGGCTAGTGCCGTTCGCGCGCAACCCCCGGACGCACTCGGAGGCGCAGGTGGCGCAGATTGCGGCCAGCATCGCGGAATTTGGCTTTAACGCGCCGATCCTGGTGGATTCCAAGGCCGGGATCGTGGCCGGCCACGGGCGCCTGTTGGCGGCGCGGAAGCTGGGCCTGGCCGAGGTGCCGGTGATTGTGCTGGACCACCTGGGCGAGACCCAGAAGCGGGCCTACGCGCTGGCGGATAACCGCCTCGCCGATCTGAGCGGCTGGAACGACGAGCTGCTGGCGCTGGAACTGAAGGACCTGGTGGATGCCGGCTTCGACGCGACGCTCACCGGCTTCGACGACGGCGAGGTGGCCGCGCTGCTCACCGCCCTGGAAGGGGGCGAGGACCAGCCGGAGCCGGAAGAGGAGATCCCCGAGGCGCCGGCGCAGGCGGTGACCCAGCTGGGCGACCTGTGGCTCATCGGTCCGCACCGCCTTCAGTGCGGCGACTGCCGGGATCTGGATACGGTGACGCGGCTGTTCGAGGGCCGCCTGGCCAACGTGGTGGTGACCTCGCCGCCGTACGCCACGCAGCGCGAGTACGACCCATCGAGCGGTTTCAAGCCGATCCGTCCGGAGGAGTACCTGGACTGGTACCGCGGCGTGGCGGCCAACCTCCAGGCGGCGCTGGCCGAGGATGGCTCCTACTTCCTGAACATCAAGGAGCACTGTGACGATGGACAGCGGCACCTCTACGTCAAGGACCTGACGATCGCCCACGTGCGCCAGTGGGGCTGGCGCTTCGTGGATGAGTTCTGCTGGCGCAAGACCGACAACGGCGTGCCGGGGGGATGGAACAACCGCTTCAAGAACGCCTGGGAGCCGGTGTTTCACTACTCGAAGCTCGGCTCGATCAAGTTCCGGCCCGACGCCGTCAGCCACCTCTCGGGGGGCTGCTTCGATTACTCGCCCGATACACCGAAGTCAAACTCGGGCAGCGGGCTGCTGGGCGAACACGATGACCGGTACAAGGGACTCGCCCGCCCGAGCAACGTGATCGAGACCAAGACCGAGGCGTCACAGGGATCGCACTCCGCGCCCTTTCCGCGGGCCATCCCGGAGTTCTTCATCAAGGCTTACTCGGATGCGGGCGACGTGACCTTCGATCCGTTTCTGGGCAGCGGCACCACGATGGTGGCCGCCGCGCTGCTGGACCGCATCGGGTTCGGCCTCGAGATCAGCCCGGCCTACTGCGACGTCATCGTGCGCCGCATGCTGAACGCCCTTGGCGGTACGGCAGTGCTGGCAGACACTGGCCAGACGTTCGCCGAGGTGGCCGCGCTGCGGGGTGTGTCTGCCGAGCCGCCCGCCAGCCGGCATGCGCTGGATGCGAGATCCATCCGCCACAAGAACGGCATGCCCTACTACGGCCCCCGTGGGCGCAAAGCGACGTAGCCCGTCGCGCAAGTTCTGTTAGTCAATC
>Ga0194110_10008614_pt1 | contig 11564 bp, 15 predicted proteins | sample TA2Kig1200mmetaG_FD_146192 | JGI IMG/M metagenome (GOLD analysis project Ga0194110, IMG submission 146192) | Freshwater microbial communities from Lake Tanganyika, Tanzania - TA2015032 Kigoma Deep Cast 1200m | ecosystem: Environmental > Aquatic > Freshwater > Lake | place: Tanzania: Lake... | reverse complement strand
TCACGCGCTCAGTTAGGAGTAAGGTATCCACTTCGATGGCCACCCCCTCCCGCACGCCTTCATCCAGGATATTAAGGGTGCGGAATTGCCGCCCGCCGTCCAGCGTATCGCTCATGAAGTCCACCGCCCACACCACATTGGGCTTCGGCACCACGCTCAGCGGTTGACGGAACCGAACCGGGAGACGCTTCTTGGTCCGGCGGGGGAGATTCAGCTGCAGGACACAGTAGATCCGCCAGAGCCGGTTATGATTCCACGGTTGCCCATCGAGCCGCAGTCGGTCATAACATTTCCAGACGCCCCATCGACTCTTGGCTGCCACGAGCGTGGTGAGGGCCGCGATCACCGGCGCATCGCGCCGCGCCCAATCCACCAGGGGCCGATCGGACGTCGCCCGTCCGAGGCCCACCGCGGCACAGGCCCGCTGAACTGGGAGGCCGTTCACCGTGACAAGTGTGTCACGACCTCCCGCCGCTCAGCAGGTCGTAGAGTTTTTTTTGCGAGGACATCCTTCAGCGCGGCATTCTCTAACGACAGCTCCGCATACATCCGCTTCAGGCGACCGTTCCCGTATTCCAATTCCTTCAGCCGCTTCACGTCGGAGGCCTCCAGCCCGCCGTACGTGGCTTTCCACGTATAGTATGTGGCGGAACTGATGCCGTACTGCCGCTAGATCTCATTGACCGGGCGGCCGGCATCGGCCTCCTTTAAGATGCTGACGATTTGGGTCTCCGTGGACTTCGACTGGCGCAGGGAAACCTCCTGGCTAGAGTGACTCTTCTGCCAGAATGTTCTCCTTTTGAACCTGCTCAGATTGGGGGAAGCTTACAGAATGACGTGGTATTGGAGAGGATGGGCGAGACAGAAAAGTCGGGAAATCGCGTTATAATTCCGTTATATGGAAAAATATAATAATAAAATAAGTATCTTATAGAGTATTTTAGACTCTGTCATGATTAACCGAGATGCACTAGTATAACCTTTTCGTTGCCCTAAGGATGGGAGCTAGAATTTAGTTAAACCCCCAGGTCTTGGGCGATAGGTTTTGGGCAAAGGCTTAGGATTCATCTTTGGGGAACTCCTTGCTCTGTTTGAGCCAGAGTTCAAGGAGTCTGGTTTCGCGTTCGGACTGAGAAATGTGCTCCAACGCAAAGGCGCCCGTCAGGCGATCTTCGTAAAACGCCCGTTGCTTGGCGTAGGTTTTCTTGAAGGCTGCCGTCTTCAGGGTGTTCCAATTCGCATCGGAGATTCCGGCCTGGGAACGCAAGAGCTCAATTTCGATGGCTTGGAAGGCAAAGGCTTTCGCTAAAACTTTGATGACCGTGGCATTGGACAGGAACCTTGGCGCTTTCTCAGCCATGATTCATTGTCTCGGACAGTATGCCGTCAATACGCCTCTGCCGAGGCGAGCCCGGCATCCGCAAAGGTGCGGATGCCGAGACGAGGAATCAATCAGTTCCGCACGCCGCTCCACACTTTTGCCGGATCAATCACCTTGTCGGGGTTGAGGGTCTTCGCCCGCTCCAGCAGGACATCGGTCCCTTCTGGATACGCCGGATCAGAAATACAGCAATTATCGACCGGACAGACAGCTGCACATTGCGGTTCGTCGAAGTGACCAACACACTCAGTGCACCGGTCATGCGCGATCACGTACACAGTATCCCCCACACCCTGACCGTCCCCCACATGGAGCCCTTTCTCTTCCGCGCCGCTGCGCGTTTCGAAGATGGCTTCGTTCGGACACTCCGGCAGGCAGGCGCCACAGTTGATGCATTCGTCGGTAATCAGCAGTGCCATGATCCTGGTCTCCTTAATTCATTAAAATTGAACACGGATTTGGACCATGTATGGTGCACCTTTAGACGCGTGTCTGTCAAGGCAATGGTTCGCAAGCAGAATTGTGCAAGAGGCATGTGGGAGCACAGGCAGATGCTCATGCAAACGGTTTGCGCACTATGGTACGGTATATCTTCACCTGGAGGGAACATTATGGTGTCCAGAAGGCCTGAGCTCGAAAAAGACAATCCCATCGCGACGCAACCTTATGTGGGGCCGCGCAGGCGTCACACGCAGGCCGTGTCTGTATCGATGGAAGAATCCGCTGAAATGGGCGAAATGAAGACGGCATTGTACGCATTGACTAAGGCGGCGTCTCAGGCTGTGAAGGGATTGCCGAACACAAAGGTGGCAGGAAAAGATCTGAACGCCCTCCGGGATGCGATTGCCCAAGCCGAGCAGGTGCTGTCTGTGACGGGCCACGCCACTTAATGCACGGTGAGCCAGTGGATCTTGAAGTAGCCCCGCACCAGTCTCTCGACCGATGCGAAATGCCACTCCAGCAGATTCTTGAATCGGCATCGGCAGTCGGCCAGGGCTTCGTCGGCGGTCGTAAATGGCGTGATGACCGAAAGAAGATGGCCGTAGTAATCCATGTATTTTTGAACCTCTAATAACCCTCTTTGTAAATTACAAATCGTGAGCATAAACATCAATGAAATCAATTGTCTTTAGGTTCTAAAACTTTAGTATAAGAGAGTTATTCACGGTTATTTTGAGAACGATTTTAGAACGAAAAGGAAAACGAATGGCGGAGTATTGGAGGTATTTGAGAAGAAAAACGAAGCAAAAAGGTCTAAAAAAGGTACTAAGTTGTTGCTAAGTAATTTTGTACCGTCATAAGTTACTGTAATATCACGATTACTTGTGCTTATTTTGCAAAATCGTCTCAGGAGTAGACGGTGTTGATTTGGCAGCGGAAGGCGGAATATCCTCGGTTATCTACGCAGACGAAAGGTATGCAGGTAACAGCCCAAGGCAAAACAAAGAGAAGGTTGCGAGCACCGATTGATGATACAGGGGAGATCCGCGCTTCTTCGATCCAATCTGAAAGACGGTCTGTATTTTAACAGCTAACATGCGGTTGGTGGGGCCGGCCGGGATTGTGGACGATAGCGGGGTGTGCATTCACCTTGCGGATTCAAGAGCCTGCCGGATGCGCTGGATATCACTGTGCAGTTCAGGTCCGTTGTGGAGCACCGGCTCGTGCGGAACCCGCCACACCGGCTCCAGTGGGGCTGGGTCATTCACCAGGCGAGGAATGATGTGCCAATGAATGTGGGGAAGTTGATTGCCGAGCAGCTCGTAGTTGATCTTCCTGGCCCCATAGGCCTGCGCAAGTGCCTTGGCGACTCTGCTCACTTCCTCCATGAGCTGGATCCGCTCCGTCGGCGCCAAATGGAACAATTCCGTCGCGTGGCGTTGCAAGACAACGACGGTCCAACCGGTGAAAAATTGATCGTCATGGAGATAGGCTTTCGAGAGCCCAAGATCCGCGATGACATGCTCGGCTCTGGGCCAGATATGCTGGCACGCTTTGCAGGACGGATCAGTCATGGCCAGCTGGCTTTGCGCCACTCTTCTTTTATCACGACGCCTTTCTTGATCAACAGTTGAATGGGCTTGTCCATTGGGGTAGGGCCGGGCTGCGCGGGTGCCTGAGCCTGAGCGAGTGGTGCCGGTGATTCCGCGCGTTTCGGTTCCGATGGCGGGCGTTTTTCCTCAGCACTCGAAAGGATGGTGTGAAGACCGCCACGTAATCCTTGTTTCTGAGGCGGATGGACACCGGAGGACTGTCGGTTTGTGGCGCAAAACCTGAGGCCGTTCTCGCAAGGATACGGAAGTACGGCTTCCTCTCGCTGGTCAAGCCCTCTGCATCCAAGACATCAAATCGATCGAAGAACAACTCGCCCATCAATTCTTTCCGGTCTTGGCCAGCCAAGGTGGTAATTTTATCGAGCACAATGGTCAGTGAGTCAGCGATGATTAGATCGGGAGCAGATTTCTCACGCTGACGTCGTACCAATAATCGCTGGTAAAAGTATCGCAGCCTTTCATCGTAACGGTCGGACTCACACGCCTGGTGACATCCGTCAGCTGGTCGAACGAGCTGGCGGAGGCACCGATCGGTTCAATCAAAAACACGCAGCTGACCAGTGCAACGAAGATGGCAGATCGTGCGGGCATTCAGGTGCCCTGGACCTTGTATCGTATGGACCGTTACGATCACCTGCAGTATAGCAAAGATCAATGGATTCAGCGAGTGCACTCGGCTTTCGTTGCCTTGACACTTTCTTTCACCCGACGATATTCTGGCTGGCACGTGGGCGCCACTGGGAATTTCAACGCGATTTCACTTATGCTAACCCTGCTGTCGCCGGTAACGCTTGTGGTTCCGCGGCGAGTCGTGGCCGAATTAATGCGGCTGTACGATTATTCGCATCCGCTGAAACCGGGGATGGTCATTCGCGGGTACGACCGGGCTCATGCGGTGCGGACGGCCAAGATGTGCGTGGCCGTGGCGCATCGGTTGGGCCATCCCGCTGATCGAATCTATCAGTACCAAGTTGCGTGCTTGCTCCATGACGTAAGCCGTGCGGGCCTCGATCGCCGTCTATTTGGCAAGATCTGGTCGTGGGCCAAGGCCCATGGGATTCCCACCAGACCTCGTGAATGGCGTGCGGTCCATCCCGCGACGATCTATGGCCGGGAGACGGAGGCCTTTTTGTCCCGTTATGGGGCGGACCTGGAGGCAGCCGGTATTCCGATGACGCCCTGGGCGAAGGAGCAGGTCGAGATGCGGCTCGGACACGCGCGCCGGTTGCGGCGACGCTTGGTGGTGGTTCGTCCCACTCTTCGCCGGCTGGGGTTGCGATGGACTCCCTGGATGCAAGACGTGGTGCTGTACTATTACTATCCGGAGAAACTGGCCAAAGCCAAACCCTGGGTCAAGCAGTTGGCGGAGATTCTCGTCGCCTGCGAACAGTTCGAGGCGTACAATAATCGGCAACGCGGGCGCGATTACTATGTGCGGCGACGGGAAGCGCTGACCGATGCCTTTGCCTATCTCGATAAGCTTGCACAAGATGGTATTCTGAGCGGCAACGTGATGTGCGCTTTGCGTGGGTTGGCTGGTGAAGGGGCCTTCGATGCCATTTTGGAAGCGGCACGGGGCTGCTCTTTGACCAACGCGGAGCGGTGCTACTTGCGTAGCCTTGTGCCGGGAGGTGGCTGATGGCCGTCAAGACCGTGCCGTTGCACATCGGGATGACTGGCGACACGCACATCGAAAATCTCACAAAACCGGTCTCGTCCGCCGTGGCCCAATCTGGGCTGGTTGCGGGTCTTGTGACCGTTTTCATCAAGCACACGACGGCATCGGTCATGATTATCGAGGACGAGCCCGGTATCCGCGCCGATACCAAGGATTTTTGGGACCGAACCGTTCCTGCCGATCCCCGCTGGCAACACAACACGAGAAATCCTGGTGAAGACAATGGCCATAGCCATCTGCGCGGTCAGTTGCAGGGGCCGTCGGTCACGATTCCCTTCGCGGATCGTACGCTGCTGTTGGGAATATGGCAGCAGATCGTCCTGGTCGATTTCGACACGCAAGCTAGAAGTCGTGAGTTGATTGTGCAGATCATAGGTGAGTAGGAATGAGAGATCGAATGCGAGGGTTTGTCATCGGAGCTGTGGTTAGCGCAGGGTTCGTATTCTCTATTGCGCAGGCTGGTTCCGAATGGGGCATGCCCTTGGGGGCCGCATATGAAGGGCTCGAGGGCAAGCCCCGTCCCGTCACACCGGCGCCCACTGAATTGGGGCCTGATGAACGAGCAACGATCTCGGTGTTTGAACGGGCGACACGATCCGTTATCTTTATCGCGAACACGGCTATCCAGCGGGATTTCTGGTCGCTCGACACCATGGAAGTGCCGCAGGGGTCTGGGTCTGGCTTCATTTGGAGCAAGCAGGGGCATCTCGTCACCAATTTTCACGTTATCTACGGAGCGAATTCGATCAAGGTGACCCTGGCAGACCACAGTGAACATGAAGCTAAGCTGGTCGGCGCCGATCCGGATCACGATCTGGCGGTCTTGCAGATCCAAGCTTCCGACTCTGCGTTGGAGCCGCTGGCCGTCGGTGTCTCGCACGACTTGCGGGTTGGACAAAAGGTGTTGGCCATCGGCAATCCCTTCGGGCTCGACCATACACTCACGACTGGCGTGGTGAGTGCGCTTGGCCGGACGATCAAGTCGATGTCCCGGCGGACAATCGAAGGTGTGATCCAGACCGATGCGGCGATCAATCCGGGCAACTCCGGTGGTCCACTGCTGGATAGCGCGGGTCGTTTAATCGGAGTAAACACACAAATCATCAGCCCCAGCGGGGCCTATGCCGGTATCGGGTTCGCTGTGCCGGTGGACACGGTGAACCGCATTGTGCCGGAACTCATCAAGTATGGTAAGTTGATTCGTCCGGGATTGGGAGTCTCGCTGGTGTCGGATGCTGTGGCCAGACGTTGGGGGATCAAAGGTGTGATAATCGGAAAAGTAGCGCGCGGTGGCAGCGCTGACCGGGCCGGGTTGCACGGCGTGCGTGAAACGGCCACGGGTCACATCGAGCTCGGAGATGTCCTTGTCGCGGTGGAGGGTAAGCCGGTCGGGACGATGGACGACCTGATGGATGAGATGGAGAAATACAAAGTTGGCGAACGTGTGAAAGTGGATGTGATACGAAAAAACAAGCGGCAGACGGTAAATGTCACGCTGCAAGCGGTCAACTAGATGATGTGTGCCCAGACATGAGGAGTGTTCCATGAGCGATCATCGCTCTTTTGAGAGTTACAGCGAGCAATCCGGCGCAAGAGGCGGCCACGAGACCGGCGCGGGTGCGGCACAGACCGGCTCCGATCCACTCGAATTGATCGAACAGTGTCTGGGATTGTTCCCTGATACCGACCTGCGCCAAAAGATTCTGTATAAACTCCGGCATGCCGTGATGCTGTCTCAAGCGGCCCATCAACAGCGCGAGGCTGAGTTCAAGAAACTCAGCGAGGTGGCGACCAAATTAACAGCACCGGCGAATCGGATCGGCACGTTGCTGGACATCCCCAGCGAAGGGCTTGCGCGGATTCTGGTCGGCGGGGCCGAGTACTATACCAATGTCGATCCCCGCGTGCCCGTGGCCGACCTGAAGATCGGCACGCAGATTCTGGTTAACGAAGCCTATGCGGTCATCAACACGCTGGGTTATGACCGGAACGGGCCGATTTTGAAATTAGCCGAGGCGATGGCCGATGGGCGGCTGCGTTTCGAACAGGAAATGGGGCGGCAGCCGCTGATCTTGCAACGGTCCTCCGGCTTGGCCGGGGTCGAACTGAAGGCGGGCGACGAGGTTCGCATCGATCCCACCTTTCGCATCGCGATCGAAAAGCTGACGGATCGGAAGACGGGCAAGCATGTGCTCGATGAAGTACCGACGGTGACGTGGGAGCAGATCGGTGGGCAGCGCGAAGCGATTGCCGCGATCAGAAAGGCCATCGAGTATCCCTTGCTCCATGCCGATACGTTTCAGCGGTTTCAGTTCTCCCAGCCCAAGGGATTCTTACTTTATGGCCCGCCTGGATGCGGCAAGACTTTAATTGGACAGGCAGCAGCCGGCAGCCTCTCCAAACTGCTGCGCGAGTCGTCGCAGGCCGATGCACAGGCGGCAGGCGGACGGCCTCCAGTGACGAGTGGAGCCTTTCTCCATATCAAAGGCCCGGAAATTCTCAATATGTGGTTAGGTGAGTCCGAGCGAATGGTTCGCGATCTCTTCGCCCAAGCCCGGGCCCGCCGGAAAGACGGTGCCCTGCCGATCATCTTCATTGACGAGGCGGAATCGGTGTTAAGCACGCGCCGCGCCATGCGCTCGTTCAATATTTCTAACACGCTGGTGCCGATGTTCTGTAGCGAGATGGATGGCATCGAATCGCTGCGCGACGTCGTTATCATTCTGGCCTCGAACCGGCCTGATCTCATTGATCCCGCCGTGCTGCGCCCGGGCCGCATCGACCGGAAGATCAAGGTTGCCAGGCCAGATCGGGAGGCTTCCACTGAGATTTTGAGGTTGTATCTGACGGAGGAGCTACCGCTGCATTCGTCGGTTGTGTCGGAGCGAGGCGGGGAGCTGAGACATGCTGTCGCTTCTTTGGTCAATGAGACCATCGAGGCGATCTTCAAACGGACCGATGAGAACCGACTCCTCTCGATCCGGCTCCGCAACGGGCAGAGCCATGTGCTCTATCGTGCGGATTTGATCAGCGGGGCGATCCTGTCGTCGATCGTGCAGCGAGCAAAAGAAAAGGCGATTGACCGAATGATTCAGTCTGGCGAGCTGGCCGGGCTCTCGGCAAAGGATCTGTTTGACTCGGTGACGGAGGAATTCCGTCAAGGCGAGATGCTGCCTCCTGACGATGCGGCGGAAGAATGGCTGAAGTTATTGGACCACCATCCGGAGCAAGTCATCGAAATTTCCTCGTTTCGCCGTGGACGGCAGTCGAAAGAGCGGCTGGCCAATCAGATTATCTGAAGCGCTATGCGTCTGTTTGGTCTTGAAACTGAGTACGGCATCACGCGGGACGACCTGGCAGAGGTCGATCCTGTCGTTGAGTCGATGGAGCTCGTGCGCGCGCATCTGACGGCGTCGTTTGAACGGCGCTGGGACTATGCGGGGGAAGATCCGCATGAAGACGCGCGGGGCTTTCGTGTCTCCGGTCTCGCACAGGATAAGGAGGAGAACGAATTTGTCGAACGTGACGCCCACCGACCATTTTCTTTTCATGATATGAAAAGCGATCTAGTGCTGCCGAACGGCGCGCGTTTTTACAATGACCATACCCATCCGGAATACTCGACGCCAGAGTGCCGCACGTTGAAAGACCTGCTGGCGCAAGATCGCGCGGGGGAACGGATCGTTCAACGAGCGGCAGACCGGAGGAATAAGACTCTCGGCGGCGAGCACGTGCAGCTCTACAAAAACAACACGGATTTCCACGGACACAGCTATGGCTGCCATGACAATTATCTGGTGCCGCGCTCGATCCCGTTTTTCCGTCTGGTCGCAGGCCTGCTGCCGTTTCTCGTGAGCCGGCAGATGATCACCGGTGCAGGCAAGGTCGGGATCGAGGCACAGGAGTCAGGATTTGTGCCGGGGCACTTTCAGCTGTCGCAACGGGCGGACTTCATGGAAACGGAGTTGAGTGTCGATACGATGCACAACCGGCCGATCCTTAATACGCGTGATGAGCCGCATGCTGATCCGAGGAAATTCCGCCGACTGCATCTGATCATCGGCGATGCCAATATGTGTGAATATGCTACGGCGTTGAAAGTTGGGACGACGCGGTTGGTGCTGGAGTTGATCGAACGGAAAGCAGTCCCGTCTCTCGAATTGGACCAGCCGGTGGCGGCGGTGAAACAGCTCTCTCGCGACAGTGACCTGAAGGGGGTCGTTCGGCAAAAGAACGGGTCCAGTATCTCCGGCCTGGATATTCAGGAGCAGTACTATCGGGCGGCGGTGCAGACCTTTACTGGTCTTGACGAGGAGACGGATTGGGTGTTGCGCGAATGGGGCGACACGCTGACGTTGCTGGGGCAGGATCGACGCCGTTTGATCGGCAAGTTGGACTGGGTGACGAAACTGTGGCTGCTGGAAACGTTCATGCAGGAAGAACGGATCGGGTGGGATGATCCTTGGCTGGCCAGTTTGGATTTGGAATATCATAACGTGCATCCAGAACGAGGACTCTATCTCGGACTTGAGGCTGAGGGGAAAGCATGGCGAATGACAGCCGAGGCCGATATCCAACGGGCTCTGGCTACAGGACCGGCCGATACGCGGGGAGGAGTCAGAGGGCTCTGCGTCAGGCGCTTTTCCGATCAGATTAAATCGATGCAGTGGGAACGGGTTCGGTTTATCGGAGGGTTACTGTCGCCCACGCTCGACATGAGTGGCCTGTTCGAGCCAGCCGAGGTGAATCGGTGCCTGGCAATTTTCGAAGCCGCTGCCTCTCCGATGGATGCGTTGACTGCATGGAACGAAAGAAAGGATTCGCGATCATGAGCTACAACACGATGCCAGAACGTCGCGAAGGTCCGGTTGATCCCATGCCGAATCCCGGTCCTACTGAAGAAGGCGGCGGGCCCCGGAGGCCGGAGGGCGATTCACCTGAGAAAGGCAACCTCCTGAAACGGATGAAAAAGGTCGATCCGAAACAGGCGGAGCGGTATCGGCAAAGGACTGGGGAATAGGCGGCAATTGCCATACGTCCATCAGAGAAACAGGAGCTTTTCCCGGGACGAATGACGATTAACGCTTGATGATTCACGGAGATGACCATGGGAATGCACGGTGATTTTTTTCAACTGCTCAAAGAGCAGGGATATCAATTAGGCACACCGGTGGCTGCAATCGCCGGGGTTGAAATTCCGACGGCGACGACCATTCTAGCGTTTAAGTATCGTGACGGTGTACTGGTGGCCGGAGACCGTCGGGCGACGGCCGGCAATATGGTGATGTACGATCGGACCGACAAGGTACTGGAGATCGACCGTCACAGCGTCATGGCCATCGCCGGTGTGCCGGCGACCGCGTACGAGATGGTGCGGATCTTGGAGCACTCGTTCAAGTACTACCGACGGACGCAACTGCAAGAGCTGAGCTTCGAGGGCAAACTGCGGGCCGTGTCGAAGCTGCTCAAGGAGAACGTCGCGGCTGCGCTCTCCGGCACCGGCGCGGTCGCTCCGATTTTCGCCGGTTATGATTGTGAACAGGAGACGGCCAAGATTTACTTCTATGACATCCTTGGTGCAGAGTTCGAAGGGGTAGAGTACGCCGTTTCAGGGTCGGGGTCGCCGACCATCCGAGGCATTCTCCATTACCTCAACACGTGGGAGGAACAGCCATTGAATGCTCTGCCGGAAGAACCGGCATTAGTGCAGGCCTTGCGTCTGCTGACAAGCGCGGCGGAATTCGACAGCGCCACTGGCGGCGTGAACCGCGAGGCCAATCTCTATCCAATCATCAAGTTGATTACGACGGGTGGAGTCGGCGCTGTGCCGGAGGCGACACTCAAATCCTTATTCGAAGCTAAGGTCGTGCGTCATGTATGAAGAGCCGTATAAGTGGGTCGAGGCGATTGACAATCGCCGCCAGTATTTGGACGATCAGTTCAAACAAGGCAGTCCGGTTGTTGCGCTGGCCTATGACACCGGGATTCTCTTGCTGAGTGTCAGCAAGAGCACGTCGAAATTCTATGAGATTTACGATCGATTGGCGCTCGGCGGTATGGGCCATCCGGCCGATTTGGAAAAGCTGCGCGTTAACCTGCTGGAGATGGCGCATGTGGAAGGCTTTAATCGGTCACCATCGGACGTCACGGGCAGTCGCATGGTGAAGTATGGCATCGCGCCGGTGATCAAGCAGGCGTTTGAAGAAGTCTTCAAGGCCCCGTTCATCGTGAAGCTCCTGTTGGCGGAGTTAGGTCACAAGGCCGGGAAAGATTCGTTCCTCGTTGTCAACTACGATGGCACGTTCGAGGAAGGAACATCTTGTACGGTACTAGCCGCATCGAAGACGGTGGAACAGGAGATGATTGCCTCTATCTGCGGAAAGGTGTCAGCCGTGCTTTCGCTAGAACAGGCATTCGATCTCGCACTTCGAACCTGGGCGTTGGGCGATCG
>Ga0194110_10008611_pt1 | contig 11567 bp, 14 predicted proteins | sample TA2Kig1200mmetaG_FD_146192 | JGI IMG/M metagenome (GOLD analysis project Ga0194110, IMG submission 146192) | Freshwater microbial communities from Lake Tanganyika, Tanzania - TA2015032 Kigoma Deep Cast 1200m | ecosystem: Environmental > Aquatic > Freshwater > Lake | place: Tanzania: Lake... | reverse complement strand
TCTACAATCGCCAAAGACGGCAAGCACGGCTGGGGTACCTATCCCCGGCTCTCTATGAACGGCAGTTCTATGCAAAGCAGGTGGCAGTATAAAAATATTTCGTGTCCACTATTGACATCAGGGGTCAGACATTCTTAACATTCTCTTTCAAACTTCTTATCCACTTGAGGCTTATTTTTCGTGTTTTAGTATCCTTCTCCTTAAACGTCGAATCTGCTCCGCTCTGTGAAACTGTATAAGTTCATCTGAAACAGGTCTTTTAACTCGGCGAAACATAGCCCAGAAAAAGCCCAGAAGTATCATTAGACCTGATAAGATGTATGGCCTCCTACTCATTTGGTATACTCCTCGGAACAACTCCCAAAGTGGATGCCCACCCAAATAATAATCCTTCTGCCCGTGGTGGAAAACCCCCCTTATCTTGCTAACCGAGCCAGTTCCGATGGTGCGATGATGAAAACATATTTTTTCTGTAAACGTTCTTGTCTTCCAACCCTTCATCCTGGCTGTTGTTACAGCCACCCAATCGATACCACCGCCCTTGATTGGAACATACCCCCCTATTTCCTCAAAACATTCACGCCTAAAGAGCTGGCAGGCTCCGGAGACATGCTCAATATTCGTAAACCTGTAATCATAATGAACCTCATTTTCCACAAATGGCGTTCCAGCCACTCCGAGCTTCGGATTCCTGACAAACTTCTCGAGCAAAAATTCAAAATAATCCGGCCCAAAGGTGATATCTGCATCGAGGTTTCCTATAATATCGTAAGTTTCATTTTTCAACTGCTGATAACCGTTGTTGAAGCAGTTCACCTTGGATGCAAACTGCCGGTCAGGGTGATCAGGCATTCGAATAAGTGAAATAAACTTATGTTCACCCAGGTATTTCTTAACCACATCATCAGTCCCATCCGTTGAGCCATCACTGACAATGACCCACCTTTTCGGCAATAAAGTCTGCCAAATTACGGATTCAATTGTTTTTCCGATAAATTCAGCCTCATTCCGTGCGGGAGTGATTAAAACGTAGGACAGCATTTTGAGTGTACAATGTATAGTGTTAAGTGGTAAAAGAAACCAATAAAATAGTTTCAGATTTCAAGTTGCAAGTTAATAGATAAAGCCACAAGGTTCAAACACCAAGGAACAGGGGAAAAAGATCATGGATCATTGGAGAAGATAAAGGACTAATGGATTGTAATTTTTTAAGAGTTAAGTGACACGAAATGATTTATAACATCACTGATGTAATATATTTGTGATTTAATCAACTCCGAAAACATTGGTAAAGATAGAATTTCATGTGAAGCTCTTGTTGCCTCAGGGAATTCGTCTCCATTGTGATTTAAATAGAAGTAAGCTCTCAGGTTTGGGAGGGCAATGGGGTAATGGATTCCAGTTGAAATACTATTAGATTTCAAGTGTTGCTGAAGTTTTTCTCTCAATTCCTGTTTAACTCTCACAACATATAAATGATAAACCGCCTTCACTCCTTCGATCTCATGGGGGATTACCAAATCCGTATCTTTAAGAAGTTCGTTATATAAGTATGCGTTATTTCTACGTATTTCTGTCCATTCAGAAAGGTGCCCCAATTTAACTTTCAGAATGGCGGCCTGGAGGCCATCAAGGCGGCTGTTTATACCCTCCATTTCATGGTCATACTTGGCAATCCTACCGTGATTTGCATACATCCGCGCTTTCAGCGCCAAACTGTCATCGTTTGTAATGATCGCTCCACCATCGCCATAGGCTCCAAGATTTTTCCCTGGGAAAAAGCTGAAGCAAGCCATGTCTCCTAAGGAGCCAATTTTCCGACCTTTATATTCTGCCCCGTGGGCCTGCGCAGAATCTTCTAACACTTTAAGGTCATACTTTCGAGCAATCTCTAAAATCGGATCCATATCAGCAGGCTGGCCGTAGAGGTGAACGGGTATGATCGCCTTAAGGCGATTAACAGAGTGCATGGAGCATAGCGCATAGCGTGCCTTAACACAATCTTCGAGTTTATTGGGATCTATGTTGTAGGTTTTGGGGTCAATATCAACGAATACCACTCTTGCACCTGTTAATGTTACGGCTTCAGAGGTGGCGATGAAGCTGTTGGCAGGAACGACAACTTCATCTCCGGGTCCTATCCCCAATGTTTTCAAAGCGATAAAGAGTGCGTCTGTCCCATTTCCTACACCGATACAGTGCTTCGCGTTGCAGAATTCGGCAAAAGCCTTTTCAAAGGATTCAACAAAAGGGCCCCCTACAAAAGCAGATTCGGAAATAACTTTGGAAATGGCTGAATCGATCTCGGGTTTGATGGATTCGTACTGGGCTTTTAGATCGACAAGGGGAATGGTCATGAGCTAACCTCCAAAGAGATTGCAAGTTTCGAGTTACAGGTTACGGGTTATTTGTTTCAATGAGCAAGGAAGTAAGAATAAAAATAAAAACCCAGAATGATTGAATGGTGGATAAAAAGCTTTGTCCTGGGATCCTGCTCCTCAATCCTTGCGTCTGACCCCTGACTACTGAATACGGTTCCCTTCTATGATTTGTTTGAGGGTCTGGATGGCAAGGGTGTTGTCGAAATGGAACCCTGTTTTTAATGATTTGATGTCCAAGATGGCCTTTTCAAGATCCGTTGTGTCTTTTACAACCTTCGTATACCCCAATTCCTGGAGCTTGTAATGCAGGTCTTCGTTCATATCGCTTTTGGTGTTCAGTTCTCCATATCGATAATCTCTCGGCATGACGATAAACCTCGTCCCGTGCCTTAAACACTGGGTCCCAACCCCAGCGCTTTCCTGCGTAATGACATAGCTCGCATTGGCGATAAGCCGGTCAATCTCTTCCGAACCACAAAAATCGAACACTTCGGCACAGCTTGTTTTAAAGTTTGTGTGCCCTGCCTGAACAATGACTTTCTCTTTTATCGTGCCATTGGTTACCAATGTTTCAACCGATTTTAGCAGCCTCGTAAACGGTTCGCTTCTTGTGCCTACAGTGACAAATATGTGTCTTGAACCGTTGGATTGGTTGCGGTTTCCCTGCTGTTTAAAAATCGGCCCAATGTAGGTTGCATTTCTATTCGTCGGGTCCTCCCATTGGGTGTATATTTTATTGTGGGTCTTCAGCATAAAGGTCCCGAACTTCGAATAGCCGTAAACTCTGGAAAAGGTGTCAATGTGAATGAAGCTTGCCTTAAAAAACCGGGAGAGAAGAAAAGGAATTAAAGTCGTGCGCCCCGATCCTGTGGACAAAATGTGCGTTGGCTTCTCTTTAGCAAAGGCCTTGAGCACCGGGAAGATCTGGCGAAAATAGGCCCAGGGTTTTTTAAAGTGGGCCGAATTTATATAGTATACCCGCTCCTGCTTGAGATGACTCTCGGTCTGCCTATTTCTGTTGGTTATCCAGAAGTGTTGGTACAGGTTGTAAAAGTCCGATAGATTGGTCATCTGTTCAAAATGGCCACCTGCAGTACAAACCAGCGCAACTTTTATATGTCGGTTATTGTCCATCGTTTCCATGTGAAGGCCTTCTTCCTATTTTTTGATGTCTTTTGCTAAGGGGATCTGACCGTTACCGGCAGCCAGGATTTCCACCACCTTTTGGGCGTGGTCCACTCCCGTCAAGCATTTCGTTCCCTTCTCTATGCAATCGATAAAATGTTCGATTTCCACCCTGAGCGGTTCTTTAAAGTCGATCTTAGGCAACACCACATCTCCAGATCGTTGGTTGAACGTCTGAAAGTTCTGGTTATCGTAATCCATGTTTTGACCCAACACGGCCATTTGATCTATCCCCTTGTCGTAGATGGCAATCTTATTTTCAGCCGTGTCGTCATAAACAACCATTTTCTGGGAGCCCACAATCGTCATTGAACGGGCCCTCTGCGGATCGAGCCAACTGACATGAATATTTGCCATGATATTGTTTGGATAAATGATGTTCATGAAAACAACATCTTCGATATCTTTCTGGATGTAAGCCATACCGCTTCGCATTACGGAGAGCGGTCTTGGGTCGCCGAGCCAGTACTGGATAATGCTAATGTCATGTGGTGCAAAGTTCCATAACGCATCGACATCCGAGCGAATGCGCCCAAGGTTCAGTCTCTGGCTATAGATGTATCGAATCTGGCCCAGTTTGCCTGTGTCAATCAGTTCCTTCACATAACGGACCGCGGCATTAAACAGGAAGGTATGCCCGACCATTGCCAAAAGATCCTTTTCACGCGCAACCTTTCCTATCTGTTCCACCTCCGCCACGCTCCTCGCAAGCGGTTTTTCAACCAGGATATGTTTCTCCGCCTCCAGCGCTCTAAGCGCAAGGCTGTAATGGGTCGCCACAGGAGTCGCAATGACCACTGCCCCGATTTCTTCGTCCTGAAACACCTCGTTCACATCATCCGTCACCCGAATAGCCGGATAGAGGTCCTGGACATATCTGCGCCGCTCCTCCGAGAGATCAACCGCGGCCTTAACCTTGCACCTCCTGTTTGCCACCAGATTTCTAAGAAGATTTGGACCCCAGTAACCAACACCGATTTGGGCTATGTTCAGCATCTTAAACTCCTTCCGTTACGGATTGCGGGTTACAAGTTAAAAAAAGTTACAGGTTGCAGGTTTCGGGTTTCAAGAAAAAAAGTTGGATATTGGATGTTTAAACTTGGAACATGAAACATGGAATCTGTAACGTCTATAGATCCTCATACAAGCGAATGAGCTCGAGCTGGTGTTTTTCCCAGCCGTATTTTCCAATAAACTTCTTTGCGTTGACTACCTGGACCTGTCTTTTTCTTTCATTGCGATATAATTCCAAAATGGCATTAGCCATTGACTTCACATTTCCAGCTTCAAAATAGGTCACCATATTGTCTGAAAAATAGTGCTCAATGGTTTTTAGCCTGGACGAAATGACCGGGATTCCCATCGCAACATATTCCAGTAACTTCACCGGCAGCATCAGCTCGGTGGCCATATTTCGGCGGTTCGGAATAACGCCCAGGTCCATTTTCCTTAGAAGCTCAGGAAGCTGCTCGACAGGCAATGGATTCTTGCTAAAATGAACCCTCGCTTCGACGCCCAGCGCCCTGCTCAGGCTTTCAAATTCCTCAAGATTTCTTCCTTCCCCCAGAATGTGAAGGTGGATTTGAGGGATTTCGCGAATCATCCTTGATACAGCTTCGATCGCGAGATCGATTCCAAGCATCCGATCGATCGTTCCATGATAAACAAGATCAAATGTCTTTTTCTTTCCATTCTCTTGCCTGGCTTGAAATTTGAAAATGTCCGGGTCAGGAACGTTTAGCAATATGGACATTTTTGAAGAAGGGATTCCGCGGCCAACTAATTTTTCCCGCTGGATCTCGTTTACACAAATGAGCTTATTTGCGAATCTACAACAAAGGGACTCTTCCAAACACAACAATCTGTATAATATCTTTGAGTCTTTCCCGAATTTGCTGCTATAGGTTTCTGGAACTGAGTCGTGTATGTCCAAGATCACCTTTTTGCCGAACAGTCGCGGAAGCAAACCCGCCAGGACAAGAAAATTTGGCATGTTATGAACATGAACAATATCCACCTGACGTCTTAAGAACAGCCTTGAGCAATGCCAGAAGGCAAGGCCAAGGAACTTCAAATAGGGCAGCAAATAGGAAGCGCTCTTCTGCCCCCGGTGTTTCCTCATATTGAGCTCGATGATATGGACGTCGTTCATTTCATAGGTTTTCGGCATACCGTTTTCGGCGAGGACCAGAAAGTTCACCACATTCCCGTCCTTCGTAAGCGCTTCCGATTCTCGCCGAATTCGAGGGTCGGTTTTAAAATTGGAGTACGCAATCATGCAAATCTTCTTTTTCATCGTCTCGGAGCGCTCTCGAGGAGTGACATAAGGATTATTCTTCAATGCATGAAATCCCGATTGGAGGAAAAGGGGGTGAAGGGAACTTCCAGGAAAGTCTCCCTGTTCAATAGGACCTCTGTGTAATCGTTCCCGATGGAGGGCGCACTCTGATCCCCCGGATGTTGACGTTTGGGGTAATGGAGCCTAACCACCAGGGAAGGCGTTTTATCCCCATACTCATTGTTGCCGTCGTGATCCAAGATTAACTTAATCCTGTCGGGCTGGAGGCATACCTCTTTGAACTTTACCGTCCGACGCCTTCGAAACCATTTTACAATCTCTCCTGCCGGGGCGAAAAAAACCCTATGTTCCTTTATCTTGTCCAGCAGATTGATATAAAATTCTTTCCATAACCTTTCCGGGCCTAAGCTTCGGTCATGCCAGAGGGTTGTGACGACACCATGGTAAGACTTGGCATTGCGAATCACCCTTTCGCACAATTCCAGGGCCTTATTGTTTGAAAGATTCATTCTCTTCGGAAAGAATAGTGCAGTGTCTTGAATATGCAGTGGAAGTTCCAAAAGCCTTTTTACTCCGAAGGGTTTAAATACCTGCTGAGTCCCCGCCCGGTATCCTATCGCTTCGTTATACCCTATGGTGGAATCGTATGAAAACCCTGCCTCCTCGAGGAGGTTGAATGTGTCATTATTCATAAGGAGCCAGTGAATCCTTACCCCACTCTCTTCTCCGCTAAAATATTCCAAAATCCTATCCCGTTCTTGACGGGCCTTCCCCAAATTAACCCAAGCGTCTATCCCATGGACTCCGATTTCAAACCCCTTGTCTCTCAATTCTTTTGCTATTTCAGAAAGATTGGAAATGTCGTATTGGGTAGCCCGTTTTCTGCCTCGACTCGGTGATATATGATTGCCCTGCCTGTTTTTAAATGGGATGAAGAAAAAGGTCGATTTGAATTCCCTTTCAATGTCGGCATAGGCGTCAAATTGGAGCCAAAAGTCTTTTGCGACACCTAAATAGACAAGGGGCAACCTGATCACTGCGCTCCAATTTTCCATTAAATTTCGTAGCGATAATTTTCCCATGAGATACCTGGCCAGGGACCAGATTGAGGCCCGGTAGATGAAGCCAAGCGTGGTGTGATCGAGTGTATGCTCTCGGATCCCTGCAAAATCGATATCGTGCGTCAGGCAGGCCATAAACTCATAGCCCGGGGGAGTGGGCGGAATCTCAACCAATGGAATACCGGCTTCTTTAATCATATTTCGAAGGAGGGAAATATGGATATCAAGGGTCGGAATATGAGCTTTCTCTTTGGGCTGTCCCACAGAAAGCAAATGATGGACCTCTTTAAACAGATCATATCCCAAAATAATGATAGTGGAAGAAGACCGGTTAATTTTTAATCCTGCCACTTCTCTTTCCTTAAACAGAATGGGCTGCCCCTTTCCTTTAAAAGTCAAAAGGTTTCCATAAATTGGAGCTTCAAGACTCTCATAATTTGCCGTGATATTTTTATACTTTGTTCCCGCCGATATTTCTTCAAAAAGTCCTGTCTTATCTTCATCCGAACTAAAGAGGATTGTCAGTTTTTGATTTGTCTGTGGTATGCAATGTTTCGTAGAGAGAAGGACATTGTAATTTTGTCCGGGGGTATAAAATTCCCAGGGCGTTTTAAAAAGTTCAAAAAATTCAATTACAGGTTCCACTTCTTTTTCAGAAACAATTACACCTATCATGAATGATCGTCATCTCCAGTCAAATCATTGAAGACTGTCGTGATGGATTAAGATATATCGCTCCGCACCCGAAAGGGATATTTCCCAAAAATCCTAATACACTATAGATTTGGATAAATTCCTTTATATGCGAAACGTAATACTGGATTTTTAATAAAAATACGTTTCCAGAAGGTGGATCTTTTCTTCCTTGAAGGAATCCTCTATAAGGCCTTTTCTGTATATCTAAAAGAAAGGGTAGTCTTTCTTTTGCGAGATTCGGTCTCTCGACAGAAACGAGCAATCTCCTTCGGCAATACGTTCCAATATCGATCCTTATAGGTTGATTTGATGTATTCTAAGAATTCTTTGTAGTATTCTGCAGGATATTCACCAGATATAGGCTCTTTTCCATTAAAAGCCATGTAATCGGGGTGGGTGATCAGCAGCGCCATTCCTCCTTTTTCTGCGATCCAGTCGAGCTTTTCTTTCCATATTGCGTTATCCCTCTCCTGCATCAGCACAAAGAGGGTATGATCCTGTGGAAGGGTGTAGGGGAGTTCGATGAAACCACTATTCAGTCGCGAGTGGTGAGTGGTAGGTGGTAAGTGGTGGGGATTAGAAGATACCCAGAAGGGGAAGATTGTGGAGATGCCTTCTGGATGAGGCTCGAATGGATCTGTGTCAAAGGTTGACGCATCATACTCAATGTTTAGGTCATGAATCCAGTCCAGATTCCGATGCATGGAAGGAGAGACAAATCCGACCGACTGCCAATCTTTCAAATATTGATTAATTCGAACTGCCTGTTCCAGAAACCTTTCCCTGGATGCGAATAATTTGCCGTCGTGCTTGAGTCCATGAACTCCGACCTCAAAACCCTTTTCAACCAGGATGCGACGCACCTCAGGAAATACCCGGTATCTTTCCGGAACGAAGTTAAAGGATGACCGAAAACCCAGTTTTTCATCAATCTGGGCTAACTCAAGGCAGTTTTCATTCCCTTTTTCTGTGTCTACATCATGCAATAGGACCAGGGCAAATTTCTTTCCCTCGGGCCAGCCTTCCCAGTTTTCAGGCGGGTTGCCTGCTCTTTCGTCAATGGGCCAGATATGGCTATATTGTTTTCGCTTCTTTTGAATAATCACCCTACGAAGGGTGATCTGGAGCGACCTTGGTATGATTGGTTTGAGTTGATAGTAAATTTTGTGGCTGAGGTTCATTTTACGGGTTGCGCCCGCCTGCCGGACGGGCAGGAGTTTCGGGTTTCGAGTTACAGGTTGCGAGTTTCGGGTTATTTGGGTTTATTGAGTTCACTGGATTGCATGGGTCTACCGGGTTGTTTTTGTTGAAATCTTGAGTTTTGAATTGAGAGTTTAATCGGCTATGACGTGGTTTCAGTAACAAAGAGGTCAGTAAACTTCATCATGAGTTCCTATTTCAATGAGAAAAATATCGTCTTCTTTTTTGTTTTCTTCCCTTACAAAATCAAATATGATTCGAAGATCATATCCCACGCTGCACGCCCATGTACCGGAAAGTTTTCCTCTTAGCTTATGTGTTTCCAATTTCGCATTAAATGGATCATCCAACAATAATCTCAGGGCTTTTTCTATCTCTCCACGTTTATCTGGTCGCTTTCTTATCAATTTTTTAAAAGCTTTTGAAAATGTATTGCTCCATATTAAAGTTCTCATTTTAGAAGCTCATCCATCACGTCGTCGACAGTCCCTCTTTTTACTCGACCTTGTTTATATTCTTCCTTTGCTTTTTTAATATTTTGAGCCAAGCGGTCTCTTCGCTCCTCTACTAAACGCCTCTTAATAATATCAACAAGAGATTCCCTTTGTTCCTCCGGAAGAGATTCTATCACTTCCAAAGCTTTTTGAAAGGTTATATTTCCCATCAATGTTCACCTTCCTTTTTTGATGTTTGAAGTTATCTTAATAATGTCAACAGAATATCTCTGTGCTTTCTTAGAACATCAAATATTTCATCTTTGGTTGATACATTATTCTGTTTCTTCATCTCGCGTCCCCATTGCCTTCATCTATCCATTTCAGTGGATTTGTTTCTTTCCCCTCCCATTTGTTAATGCTATATTGTACTAAAATCATAATTAAATCAATGGGTATTTTCAAGCTTGCCGGCTGAGTCTTCAGAAAGAGTTTCAAGTCACAGGTTGCGCCCGCCTGCCGGACGGGCAGGAGTTTCGGGTTACTTGGGTTCTTTTTTGTTTCTTTGTTAGTATAGGGATTGACAATACATATCAACAGGCCTATAATATAAACATAATTTATTGAATATTGGAGGTATTATGAAGACTACTTTAAACATACCTGAAGACCTAGTTAAGACAGCTATGATGCTCTCAAAACACCATACGAAAACCGAAACAATCATTGTTGCCCTTAAAGAGTATATCCGTCTTAAAAAAGTAGAAAAAGTTCTTGAACATGAAGGAAAACTTCAGATGGAAGACACATGGGAGAGAAGTCGCCATGCCAGATAAAGTCCTTATCGATACATCCATCTGGGTTGAGTTTTTTAGAAAAAAAGATTCCGCTATTTCAAAAAAACTCCAGGAATACCTCAAATTAAACCAGGTCTATTATTCTGGACCCATATTCGTCGAGTTATATCAAGGGGCGAAGACCCAACGTGACATCGAGGTTTTTAATCAACTTTTCGATACCATCCATTATGTTGACATCACGCGGAAACATTATCATCATGCAGGCATGGTAAGCCAAAAGGCAGCCCGGGAGGGAAAAATCTTTAGTACGATTGATGTGATCCTTGCCGTATTGGCCCATGATGAGGGGCTTTCACTCTTTTCTCTTGATCGTCACTTCCAGGATATCTGCCATTACTGCCCACTAAATTTAATACCCCAATTGAGTGAAAAATTTTTATAAAATCCCCTCTTCCGCCAGAAGCGGATCCGCCTCCGGTGGAACCTCCCCTCGTTTTCGAGTCGTACTGACTTTGCCAAAGGGGAGGAGAAAACTCTCCCTCTTTTGACAAAGGGGGATGAAGGGGGTTGCGAGTTGTGGGTTACGAGTTGCGGGTTACTTGGGTTTGTTGGTTTGTTAAGTTTGATCAATCAAAGAATTTTAAGGGTATGACTTTTGACATTGAGTTAAAATCATTATCATCATGAAGAAGGAATAGGTCATGCTCCAAAGCGGTTTGGGCAATCAGGCAGTCGATCGTACTCCGTAGGGTGATTCCTTTCTTTTTACAATCGAAATAAATCTTTGCAGCTCTTGCAAATGAATCAATCGGGTCATTCAGATGATAGAATCGCTGTGTCTCCAAATATTTTTTCAAGATAAAATATTCCTTTTCAGATCCTGCCCCTTGTAAAACTTCTTGAAAGATCAGGGAGTTTATTCCAAAAGGAATTCCTCGCTCCAGAACCATTCTAAACTTCCGACTACCATCGCTGTCACCACCTTTGAAAAAATGAATTAGAACGGAAGTGTCGACCAGGATCATTTTGCCATCCGCAGCGCTTTGTAATTGTAAGCTTTAGCGAATTCGATCTTCCCTGCCAAATCCATGAGATTGAGCCGCTTCCTATTTTCAACAAATTCTTTTAAAGCCTGATTCACAAGCTCTTTCTTTGTCTTCGCCCGACTGAGTCTCATGGCCTCTTTTATCAGGCTTTCCTCCAGGACAATGTTTGTTCTCATATAAACACCTCTTTATGTGTATTATCATACACCATAAAACCCCGTCTGTCAATGTCAACGAAATTTGATAAGCATCAATTCCTTAGGTTTATAGAGTTTGTTGATTTAATAGGCGTTGGTATGCTGTTGTTCGAAGCCTATGGCGTTAACCAACATGTTTATAGAGCAAGGCTCCTACTTTGTTCAAAATAGGGATGGGCATATTCTTGAAGATCTTATTATGAAGCCCTGTAACGTTTGAAGAACTCGTGATGAAAGAACCCCTTTTGAAATCATACCGGTAATAGTT
>Ga0194110_10008608_pt1 | contig 11568 bp, 11 predicted proteins | sample TA2Kig1200mmetaG_FD_146192 | JGI IMG/M metagenome (GOLD analysis project Ga0194110, IMG submission 146192) | Freshwater microbial communities from Lake Tanganyika, Tanzania - TA2015032 Kigoma Deep Cast 1200m | ecosystem: Environmental > Aquatic > Freshwater > Lake | place: Tanzania: Lake... | reverse complement strand
AAATGGTGACCGCGCAATCGCTACTGATGTCAGCCAGATCAAGGCTCGATTGGACAATAACAATGGCGCCTCCATTGAACAGCGTTTTGAGGCAATCGCCAATCTGAACGGTGCGATCACCGCGGCTTGGACAATCAAGACGGAAGTTCTCCAGAATGGTCGCCGTGTTGTTGGTGGTGTTGGTTTGTTCAATGATGGCAACTCCACCGAGTTTGCTGTCAAAGCTGACCGCTTTATTGTCACCGATGGTTCTGGTAACAGCAATGGTTTCCCCTTTGAAGTTATTGGTGGACGCACCAGGATTCGTGATGCTTACATTGGTAACGCAAACATCGACAACGCTACTTTGGCTGGTGAAAAGCTGGTGCCCAACGCAGTCTCGATGTTCAATGACTTCAAGTATCTTCCCGGCTTTGATACCAACTATGGTATGAGCTCTGGTTCCTATCCCTTCATGAGCGCAGTCGTGTCCGCCCCTAACGTACCGGCTGGTACCAAGGTGCGTATCGACCTAGCTTGTGAGTGTTCAGGTGGTAGCGACGGCAAGGCTGGATACTTCAAGCTGGTGCGAAACGATGGCTACCAGACCAACGAAGTCCGCATGACTGTTCCTGATGAGGGTTCCGGTATTCAGAACTGGTTCTGGACTGACACCATTCCGGGTGATGGTACTTGGTCCTATACTCTGTATGCCCGTTACGACAGCAGCAAGTTCCGCTACCGCAACATCGCACTTGCCGGTCTGATTCAGAAGAGGTAACAAATGATCTACGTTCGCTATCACAAGTTCTCCGGAGCAATTGATATTCAGGTGTTGGTGAGCCACCCCAGAGAGTTGGCTCGCCATGCTGTCACGGATCACGACTTCCTAGAGGTCACGTCGACTGTGGACTATCACTCCTATGTGGATCCGGAAACCAAGACCATTCGCCACCCAGACCAGAAGGAATTCCAGGTTGAGAAGTTCACCCTGTTCCTGGATGAGGGCTTTGACATCAATGCGCCTGCTGGCACTTGGATCAAAGAAGAGGTGGCTGGTTACATTCTGGTTAAGGATGATGCGATTGAGATTCCCGCTCCCGGTCGCAACCACTTCACCAATGCTTTCACACTGGGTAAGGATCATGGTCGTCTTTGGCAGTTTACCTGGAAGGAAGCAGACGTGGTGCGGAGCGAGGCAATGGCTCTGGTTGATGCCAAAGCGCAGGAACTCCTGGATGTAAGCACGAGCAAGCAGTCTGTCTACAAGGCAAAGTATGATGCCGCTCTTGCTTTCCTGGCCAAGGAGACGCTGACCCCCAACCAGCAGTTCATCTTGGAGAATGAAGCTCTCCGAATTGATGATGAAGTGGAAAACGCTGCCAAGATCATTGTTCAGAAGGCTGAAGCTGCTGAACTACTAGCTCTGAAGGTAGACAACACGCGCCTCAAGACCAAGAAGGCAATTAAGAACGCAACGAGTGGACTGGAGATCAAAGATATCTTGTCCTTTCTGGAGTGGCCCCAGGGCGATAATTAAGTAGAACAGAGGAGTTCTCACATGGCACTTTACAAAGCTGGTTACATCACTCTAACCAGTGGATCCAGGACTGTTACCGGCGACGGAACCGTCTGGAACACCGTCATCAAGCCGATGGACCTGGTTGTCGTCGCGGGCACTGAAATGCTGGAGGTCGAAAGCGTCCAGAGTGCCACCCAGTTGACTCTGGCGCAGCCCTACACTGGTGCGCTGGCAAACTCGGCACAGGCTTATTTCCACGTCCCCACCAAGGGCATGAGTCTAGAACTCGCCCAGCAGATCATCGATCTGATTGCCAGCTTTGGTGATGGTAGGACTGGTGGCGGTGGCAACAGCGGCTTCGTTTCCTGGACCAACGTCAACGGCAAGCCCACAGCCCTGGTCAAGACTGGCGGCAATATCACGGGCACTATCAACCTGGCAGCTGGCACGTTCTCGCTCACGGCACCCGCTGGAACTGGTGGCGGAACTGGTGGCTCGTTCACCTATGTTCTCGCACAGGACCTGGAAACTGACGGCAAGAAGATCACCAACGGTGGATCGGCTCCACTTGAACTGGAGCAGCGAGTTGCTGGCACGCTCAAGCTGACCGCAAAGTCGGGCGCAAACATCCTGGCGGACTCTGCCACGGATATTACGCTCAAGGCAGCCCAGAAAGCAGCCACACAAGCCACAAACATCGAACTAGCAGCCGCGCAAGCACTGAAGGTCCAAGCAGCTTCCGTGGACGTCTATGACGCTTCTGGCAACAAGCTCTTTACCCTCCCCAAGGTAGCTGGTGCGAACGGACAGATCATCAAGCTGGATGCCAACGGCAATCTGGTTTGGGCAAACCTCGAGTCGGTGACTTGGTCTGCCGTAACTGGCAAGCCAACAGTAACTCAGAACGGTGGCACCATTTCGGGCACCATCAACCTGAACACTGGCACGTTCACCCTCACTGGTAAGACCATTTCAACCGCGTTTATTGACTCTAATGGTGCTCTCAACCTGACTTATGGCGATGGCACTTCGGCCCAGCTGGGTGTGGTTCGCGGAGCAAAGGGCGACAAGGGTGACCAGGGTATTCAAGGTATCCAGGGTATTCAGGGCTTCAAGGGAGACAAGGGCGATAAGGGCGACAAGGGCGATACTGGCGCGACTGGTGCCAAAGGCGACCAGGGCATCCAGGGTATTCAGGGCATCAAGGGAGACAAGGGCGATAAGGGCGACAAGGGAACGGATGGTTTCAAGTTCCTGAGTGGCTCTGGTGTTCCCAGCAATGGTCTGTCCTCGTCCACTGTCATCCAGGTCAACGACCTCTACCTGGACATCACAACTGGTAACGTGTGGAAGTCCACTTCCAACTCGCCAACTGGCTCCTGGGTTACTATCGGTAACATCAAGGGTCCACAGGGCTTTCAGGGCGTAAAGGGTAATGACGGTCTGCGTGGCACTCAGTTCTATGCCAATGCTGCAAACCCCACAACTGATCTTGGTCAGTTCAACGATCTTGCGATCAATACTGCAACCAGTGACTTCTTCAAGAGGAGCACTGATAAGTGGAACAAGGTAGGTAACATCCGTGGTATCCAGGGCGAAACTGGTGCAAAGGGTGATCCTGGTTCGCGTTGGTTCACCGGCACTTCCGCGCCGTCTGCTCCAGTTGGACTCATCGGTGACTTCTACATCTATTACGAGGTAAACCGCACTTCCGTTTACAAGAAGATCTCCGCCAGCGAGTGGTCTTTTGAGTTCATGTTCCACTCGGGTTCGGGCGTCTATACCCAGCGCGGTAACCCCAACAATTATGCTGACCAGAACCAGGAAAGCAACGGCTATAACTCTGGTATTGGTAAGCCAGGTGACGTTTACATCAACCTAGACGATTACACCGTTTGGGACAAGGTAGCAACGTATCTTCCAACTCCCGGCAATGGTGTGGAAGGTGACGACGTCCAGACTTACTGGGTCCAGCGTGAGGGTGTAAAGCTCAACACCGTTCCTCGTGGTGGTAACCCAGGACAGGTTCTGACCAAGGTAGGTGTTACCGACTTTGACATGCTGTGGACGGATCCTTCTGGTGTTGGTGGCTCCGTTTCGCTCCCAAGTGGTGGCACGGATACTCAGTATCTGCGCGGTGATGGCACCTGGCAGGACCTCAACAAGGTAGCGGTTGGTCTGGACAATGTGGACAACACCTCAGATGCCAACAAGCCACTGTTCACCGATGTAGTCAACGGTATTGTTCCAGCATCGGGTGGAGGCGTTGACAAGTTCCTTCGCGCAGATGGTAGCTGGGCTGCGCCAACCGCAAGTGACGGCGGTGCGTATCAGTGGACTGCGCCGGTCAAGGCAACTGGAACCGGAGCAAGCCAGAACATCACGCTTCCCGAAGCTGATCTTGCCAAGCACACCATCCAGGTGTTCATCAACGGTATTCGTCTCCACACCGATGAATACTCCATTGTTGGCAACACGCTGACTCTCACCAGCAACGCGAATGGCGACGCCATCGAGGTGGTCAAGCCCGTTGGTTACAAGGGCGCACCTGGCGCAACCGGTCAGAAGGGCGAAAAGGGAGACAAGGGCGATAAGGGCGATCGTGGTGAAACTGGTGCGACTGGTCCCAAGGGTGACTTTGGCTCCAGGACTGTGGTGTTTCCTGCTTGGGCAGCAAGCATCACTCTGGACTTTGCCACTACACCATTCGACGTAGCCCGCATCACTCTCCAGGGTGATACCACCATTGCTTTCACCAATATCCCAGATGGTCACAAGTTCTCGCTGGAACTCATCCAGGACGCGCAGGGTGGACGTCTAGTAACTCTGAACGGCGTTGGCTATGGTGCGGATCTAACTAACTACGTGGCAAGCACCGCTTCTTTCAAGAAGGACTTGCTCAGCTTCTGGAAGAGCGGAACTGGACACCTCCTCACTGGTCTGGGTAAGGGTTACTAAGATGGCCGACTTTCAGAAAGAGTTCCTTTTCGACAAGAACACGCAGGGCACCAAGTATTACGATTGGATTGTCCCTGCGGGTGTCTACATGCTTCCAAAAATCGAGTGCTGGTCGGCCGGTGGCTTTTCTGGCACCGACCGATACAACTCCTGGCTCACCAAGGGAAAGGGTGGAACCTACTCTGCCATTTACAACGTGGCAGTGAATCCAGGTGACACCATTGGAATGTATTTTGGTTCCAGTATCTACGACGCAAACCGCATCTACGTCTATGAGATGTATGTGGGAAGCCTACAATATCGGAGCGATACCACTGCGGTCAAAGTCGGAGGTGTCTACAAGGTGGCCGCAGCGGCAGAGATTGACGTCAACAAGCAATACACCTTTGGTGACACGTTCTTTTATGGTGGCGATCTTGGTGGTTCAGCGGGTCCAGGCGGTCCTGGTTCGAGTAACACCACGGCAGCAGGCAACGACTCCACTTGGCCAGCACCACTTGGTGAAGGTGGTGTTCGAGGCGCGCCACTTGCTCCAAACTGGGGTGGCGGTGCTGGTAATCCAGGAACTGCTTCAACTCGTATTCCGGGTGGACAGGGCGGCGTTCGTATCACTGCTCAGATGTTCAACACCCAGCACATGATGCTCGCACTCTAAGGAGATAGAGATGAAAATCAAACTAACCGACATTTTGGCTGCTGGTGCGACCAATGACCACATTCTGAAGGTCCAGGACAACCAGCTGGTCTTCGCTCCCAATACTGCGGGCCTGCCAAGTGGTGGCACGACTTCCCAGTATCTGCGAGGCGATGGTAGCTGGCAGAACTTGAACAAAGTCGCTGTTGGCCTTGGCAATGTGGACAACACCTCGGATGCCAATAAGCCGCTGTTCAGTTCCACTACTCGCGGCGTTGTTCCCGCTTCTGGTTCGGCTACTGCCGATTACTACCTACGCGCGGACGGAACCTGGGCTGTTCCTCCCGGTTCTGGTGGTGGAACGGGCAACGCATTTCAGTGGGCAAGCCCAGTAACCGCGACCGGCACTGGTGCAAGTCAGAACATCACTCTTCCTGAAAGCGGCCTCTCAAAGCAGGCTGTGATCGTCAAGGTGAATGGTATTGTCCAGCACACATCAGACTACACGATCAGCGGCAGCACACTCACCCTGACCACCAACAGCGTCGGAGCGGCCATTGAAATCATCAAGCCTCTGGGCTTGAAGGGTGATGCTGGTCCAGCCGGTCCTGCAGGAACAAACGGCACGAACGGTCTTGATGGCGCGCCCGGTCCAAAGGGCGATACCGGTCCGGTGGGCCCAACTGGTTCAACCGGTCCAAAGGGCGACCGCGGTGATCCTGGTCTGGATGGCGCAGCAGGTAGGAATGTCCAGAGTGCTACGATCAATGGCTCGGGCAACCTGGTGTTGTCCATGTCTGACAGCACCACGATCAACGCCGGCTACGCAAAGGGCGACAAAGGTGACAAGGGCGATACTGGTGCACCTGGTACCAATGGTTTGACCAACGCTCGTCGAATTGTCACGCCAACCTGGGCCGCTTCGATGGTTGTGGATTTCAACTCGGTCCCCTACGACACTGTTCGCATTGTTCTGAACGGAAACACCAACGTCACATTCGCCAATGTGCCTGATGGTCACAAGTTCAATGTGGAATTTACTCAGGACTCAACTGGAAACAGGACTGTCACTCTGGCCAACACCAGCTTTGGCACCATTGTTTCTCAATATGTAGCCACTGCTGTCGCAGGTAAGACAGACCTTCTGGCTTACTGGGTTAGCGGTTCCAAGTATTGCCTAGTAGGCATTTCGCCAGGATACTAAAATGATCACCAAAACAATTATCCTCAGCACGCCAAATGAGTTCGGATCAGTCAATTCAGTTTGGACCGTGCCTTACGACTGCGCCAGCATTATTTCAGTTGAATGCTGGGGAGGTGGAGCAGCCGGAAAGCACGGAGTTTCCAGTGCTTCGCAATCCGGTGATAGTCCAGACTTTGGAGGTGGCGGTGGTGCCTATTCCAAACTGTATCTCAACCCCATCATAACCACTCCCGGTCAGACATTTTCTTACCGAGTTGGAGCAGGAGGAGATTATCGCTCCTGGGATGGTGCTACTACTGATGGACCACGAAATGGCGGCAACACCTGGTTTGGTTCACAGACCACAGTTCTAGCATGTGGTGGTTTGTCATCTGGTTATTTTGGCTCTCTCAAAAGCTGGGATTCACTAGCCACTCGGACTTCAGGGCTTTCTGGTGTGAGTGGAGGAACTGGAGGCGCAGCATCTGCGGGCTATGGTGATCTTAAATACTCAGGTGGCAACGGAGGTAAGAACTTCAAAAAGAGCACCTATGTTTGGGCTGGAGGTGGTGGTGGCGGAGCGGCTGGTCCTCTTGGAAACGGCCAAGCTGGGCAATCCGCATCTAGCTCTACTCCTTACGGTGCGAAGGGTGGTAATTCTGCTGCCGGTGCGCTAGGTGGAGCCGCACCAGTAAACTACGTCTCCAAACCTGGCGCTAACGATCAGGAAGGTGGTGGTGGTGGCTCGGGTGGTCTTTATGACCAAACGGCGGTCAACAACGGCAATCCAGTTTCCCCAGGCGGTGCTGGTGGCGTAGTTGGTGGCGGCAGTGGTGGCGCAGGTGGTAACAATAATCTCCAGGGTGTCGGTGGTAGTGGTTTGATCCGACTTGTCTATGAAGTCTACAACCCCAATAATTCCAACCTAAACCAGCTCTGTATGTCCTTCTAAGGAGAACCTAAATGAAAATCGACATTCTTGATATCAACGCCTCCGGACAGACGGACGGCAAGGTCCTCCAGGTTGCTGGCGGAAAGCTGACTTACGCTACGCCGGCTTCTGGCGGGGGTGGAACTTCAGGTGTTACCAGTGTCAATGGCAAGACTGGCGCAGTCACTCTAGTCAAAGCAGACATTTCTGACTTTCCAACTCTGGCCTCTGTTGCGACTTCTGGAAATTACGATGACTTGTCTAACAAGCCTGGCTACCTTGCACCACGCACTCAGAACGTAACTGGAGTGAGTGGTACCTACACGGTGGACTGGTCACTTCGAGATGTTGTGGAGATCACACTTTCGGGTAACACTACACTGACCTTTACTGGTGCCCAGTCGGGACAAACCTGCATCCTACGCATCAAACAGGACGCAACTGGTGGTCGCACGGTTACTTGGCCATCCGACGTTCGCTTTGGTACTGATCTCCCAAGCGTCACCTTGTCCACTGCCGCTGACAAGACTGACTACATTGGCTTTGTCTACAACAACGTCGTCACCAAGTATGATCTGGTGAGCGTGAACAGGGGCTTCTAATCATGGCCGAAGTAACAATCCAATTGACTGGTTCTGGAAACTGGACGGTACCGGAGGGTGTAACTCAAATCAAAGTCTGGTGTGTGGGTGCTGGCGGTGGTTCTTCCGGTAATGCGTCTAATACTGCCGGACGCGGTGGCGGTGGCGGTGCGTTGGGTTACTTCGCCGACTACGTCTCTGTGCCATCGGGTACTTCTATTCCATATCAGGTTGGTGTCGGTGGTAGTGGTGCCACTGGATATTCAGCAAATGGAAGTGCGGGTAGCTTCACGCGATTTGGTAGAAGTGGTGATTCCTGGTACATCTTTGGCCTGGGTGGAGCCGGTGGTACCTATAATGGTTCCAACAGTGCAGGTGGCGGTGCAAACAACACCTTTGGTTTCGTCTCAGTTGCGGGTAGAGCAAATGGTGATCTATCTGGAACCACTTCGAGACATTGGGGCGGTGCCGCAGGTGCAGCAACGGGTTACGCCACTGGCGGTACTCAGACGACAGTAGCTTCGCCCGGACTGTCGCCAGGAGGTGGTGGCAGTTCCGGCGCCAATGGTCAGTACACCTTTGGTCAGAAAGGTGCAGATGGTGCGCTCTACGTCACGTATGACGATGCTCCAGTTACTCCACCCACCCCAACCTATGACGCAACCAAGTTCTTCCTGATGTTCTAAGGACCCTATAAATACTCGCGCGCAATAACTCCGGAGGCCCTCAATGTCCAATCTAATGGTCATCGTCCATACGCCTGACCGTAATCCTGACGCTTACGTCCTGAATGAGACGTGGGACATTGAGGATACGACTCGCGTGCCTGTAAAGGCATATTTTACTCTCGCAACCGATACTGGTGTTCGTGTGACATCCGCCACAGAAGGAAGTGGTGTCACAGTCTCCACCGATCCCAAGGCGATCAGTGTGGTTCTCACCAATACTCAGGTTGCAGTTCCTGAATCTACCGACGTCTACTGGGAACTTCAAGTCCTATGGGCCGATAATGTCCTGGAGACGTTCAAGCGCGGACACGCGGTTATCATGAGGGCTCTATAATGGCTACCATCAAGCGTCGCACAAACGAAGTCAACCTGGAGCAACTCCAGGGTGGTGTAGTCGCCATTCCTGGTCCACAAGGTCCGGTTGGTCCCAAGGGTGAAACTGGTGAAACCGGCCCAGCCGGTGAGCAGGGTGAAACTGGTCCCCAGGGTATTCCTGGTTCGACCGGCCCAACTGGCCCCAAAGGTGAAAAGGGCGATAAGGGCGAACCCGGATCGGCTGCTGATATCAAGCAGCTCACTCATACTCAGAACGACAAGACCATTTCACTGGCTCTCCAAGATGGCATCATGGGTCCAAACGTGCGGATTGTTCTTCCAGAGAAGAGCAACTTCTACATCGAAGGTCCAGAAGATGGCTTTGCGGTTACCTCAGAGGGCAACGTCAATGCTCGAACGGTAAACGCCATGCGCTTTGAGTCGGGTGGTTCGTGCCGTCTGGGTGGTGTTGAGATTGGCGGTCTGGTTTACGGCTACTCTGAAACTGGAGTAGAGTGGACTGACATGGCATTCTTCACGCACCACGGCAAAGCAACTCAGTATCCTGATGGCACTCTTCGTGGCACCAACGCCTATGAGGTGTTCGTCCGCGCCCACTGTTTCCAGGAAAGCAAGGTCGCAGCCTACAAGTTCATCATCTCCAGCTACAGCGTAAACGACGTTTATGAGGGAACGCTGGCGGTGGAAGTCTTCACCGAGGATGATCCCACGTGGGACGTGCGTCTCATCGAGGGCGTCGTAGAGGGTATTCCTGGTCTTCGCCTTCAGGGCAAGGGCAGTCCTGTTAACCTGACCACCTGGGGTGGCACAATCTCGAGGATCTAACCGATGATTACAAAAGGCTTTAGGACTGACCACAAGAACGGTACGTTCACGTTCAATGAAGGTCGCATGACTCTCCAGGCCGGCTCCGAGATTGAACTTGGTAGCCAGCTAAAGATCCCCGATGGCGTAGTGGATGCCCCTGCCGTTGCTTTTGGTGACGACTTGGACACTGGTATGTGGTCGCCCAGCAATGGTGAGATTGCTTTCTCTTGTGATGGTGTCAAGCTGATCCACTTGACCTTCGCCGGTCTCCAGGTGGGCGAGCTCACACTTCCTCTGTTTGACGGTCAGACCGGACAAGTTCTGGCAACCAACGGCAACGGTCAGTTGGTGTTCCTGGATCCACAGTCGGGTCCTGCTGGTCCACAGGGACCACAAGGTCTTCAGGGTATTCAGGGACCAAAGGGAGATAAGGGCGACACTGGTCCTCAGGGCGCCACAGGCGCTCAGGGTGAACGTGGTCTCCAGGGACTACCCGGCGAGCGCGGAGAGCAGGGATTGCAGGGAGAGACCGGTCCCAGGGGTCCACAGGGCGATCCTGGCGTCCAGGGTCCAACCGGAGCCGATTCTACTGTTCCCGGCCCAACTGGACCAAAGGGAGATAAGGGCGATACTGGTGCACAAGGTATCCAGGGTATTCCCGGCGTTAAGGGAGACACTGGTGAGACTGGCCCAAAGGGCGATGCTGGTGCAACTGGTCCTGCGGGCCCAGGTGTTGCAACGGGCGGCGCAACAGGACAGGTCCTCACCAAAAAGTCAGACACTGATTTTGATACTGAATGGGTGAACCCCGCAACCGGAGGCGGAAGCGGTCTAACCAAGTTCCAAGCAATGGTTTTCGGAGGCTAAAATGGCATACAACTCTTATTCGGCTTTGGTTGGAACCACCCAGACCGATATTTTCACGGCTACTCAATCTGGAATGATCACCGCATTTGTGGTGAGCAACGCCAGCGCAACGAGTGCCAACTGTTCTGTTTCTCTGAACATCAATGGACAGGACTTTCCACTGGTACCAACCACCCAGTTTTTGTATGGAACGGCCGTGACCTATGATCTGGGAAAGGTGTTCCTGAATGCGGGTGACAAGGTCCGCGCCATTTCGAGTGTCGCCAACACCATCCAGATCTTGGTGTCGTTTGCGGAGAATGTGTAATGGGAATCGATCTAAATCGTTTCATGAGCGCTGATTGCTTTGACACCGGCGGTCTCTACACCAATGAAGAAGTAAGACTCCTAAAGCAGGATTCCAGGTGGCCCATTCCAGCTGGTACCATCAGTATGGGAAACGCAATCGCGGTGGGGTCCGTTTCCACTTCGGCATACCCAGTGAAGACCTACTCTTTCTCTAACCGAACGCTCAAGAGTATTTCTGCTTCCACTTCTGGTAGCATTCTACTGGTTTATGAGGATGGTGAAATGAATGTGGTGGCGAACACCACAGTCACTGAGTCCTTCTTTTCAGGAATGCGCGACCGACTCTGGCAATCGGTTGCCGGAAACGTCACTGCCAATACGATTTTGGCAATCGACACCAACGGCGCCCTTTGGGCGTATGGCTCCAACGCCAACTATCTCACCGCTCAGGCTACCTCTACCGGTTCGCTGACCACTATGACGCGATGCACGGCTGGCGTTGCAGCCGATTCTGATTGGATTTGTGTAGCAAATACTCTCAATGCCAACGCCGCAGTCAAGTCCAATGGCACGCTCTGGACATGGGGCGCGGCGACTTTTGGTCTAACGGGTCAGGGCGCCACTTCGGGAACGCTAGCGGTGCCAACCCAGGTGGGAACCGATACCGACTGGGTGGAAGTCCAGGGCACAGTCAACAGTGGTGGCGGTAACAACGTCTTCGTTGCCCGCAAGGCAAACGGCGCAGTTTATACTT